>UEXP01000094.1_pt1 | contig 19872 bp, 19 predicted proteins | sample 4301171 | NCBI WGS metagenome assembly UEXP01 (sample SAMEA4773182, study PRJEB27434) | metagenome | biome: 2259; feature: agricultural soil; material: soil | place: USA | collected 2014-09 | depth 0.25 m
GCAGGACGACCTCGGTCGACTCGTCCTCCTCCCAGTACTGCAGGAGGTCGTTGCCGGAGACGTCGGCGCGGTTGCCCGCGGAGACGAACGTCGAGAGCCCGAGGCCGCGGGCGTTGACCTTGTCGAGGATCGCCGAACCGAGCGCACCCGACTGGCAGAAGAAGCCGACCCGGCCCCGCGCCGGCATGTGCGGCGAGAGCGAGGCGTTGATCGAGACGGCCGGGTCGGTGTTGATAACGCCGAGGCAGTTGGGGCCGATCAGGCGCAGGCCGTAGGAACGGGCCAGCCCCACGAGCTTGCGTTGGCGCTGGCGCCCCTCGTCGCCGGTCTCGGCGAAGCCGGAGGAGATGACGACGAGGCCCTTGACGCCCTTGGCGGCGCAGTCGAGCACGACGTCCTGCACGGCGTCTGCCGGAACGGCGACGATCGCCAGCTCGACAGGGTCCGGGATCTCGGTGACCGAGGTGAAGGCTGGCAGCCCGCGCATCGACTCCCCCGCCGGGTTGACGACGTAGACGCGGCCCCGGAAGTCGCCCGCCACCAGGTTGCGCACCAGCGCCTCACCGATGGAGTTCTTGCGGCGGCTGGCGCCGATGACCGCGACGGAGTCCGCGGACAGGAACTGCGCGATGGCGGCCGCCTCGGAGCGGTGCTCACGGTCCTGCATCACGCCGACGGCCGTCGTCGTCGGGTCGATGTCGAACTGCAGCGTCATCACGCCGTCCTCGACCGTGCCGGCCACGTGGTAGCCGGCCGCCTCGAACGTCGCGATCATCCGCTTGTTGTCCGGCAGCACGTCCGCACTGAAGCGGCGTACGCCGACCTCGCGGCCGGCCTGCGCCAGGTGCTCGAGCAGCACCTGCGCGATGCCGCGGCCCTGGTGGCGGTCCTCGACCAAGAAGGCGACCTCGGCCTCGCCGGGCACGATCACGTCGAAGCGGCCCACCGCGATGATCCGGCCCGCGAGCTCCAGCACGAAGGCGATGCGACGGACGTGGTCGACTCGGGTGAAGCGCGCGACGTCCTTGGCCGAGAGCGTCGGCTTGGGTGCGAAGAAGCGGTAGTACTTCGACGTGTCCGAGACCCGGGCGTAGAACTCCTCGAGCCGCTGGGCGTCAGCGGGGCGGATCGGCCGGATGTGCGCGGTGCCGCCGTCGAGGAGGAGCACGTCGGCCTCCCAGTGCGCCGGCGGGCTCAGCTCGATCGGGCCCGTGGCGAGGGGCCCGGTCGGCGTCGTCGGCCCGAGGGGCCCTGTCGGCCCAGTCGGCATTGGGTCGGTCACGATCGAAACCCTAGCGGCGTGCCGTGGCACTTTCGGTACAACCCGAACGCGACAATGCGCACATGGCACGCCGTACGACCTCTGCACCGCCCCCCGAGGACTTCGAGGAGCACATCCTCGACATCGACGTCCGGGACGAGATGCGCTCGTCGTTCCTCGAGTACGCCTACTCGGTGATCTACTCGCGCGCCCTCCCTGACGCGCGCGACGGCCTCAAGCCGGTCCAGCGCCGCATCATCTACACGATGAACGACATGGGCCTGCGGCCCGACCGCGGCCACGTCAAGAGCGCCCGCGTCGTCGGTGAGGTCATGGGCCGGCTGCACCCGCACGGCGACTCTGCGATCTACGACGCGATGGTGCGCATGGCGCAGCCGTGGTCCATGCGTGTGCCGTTCATCGACGGCCACGGCAACTTCGGCTCGCCCGACAACGGCCCCGCCGCGATGCGTTACACCGAGGCGCGGATGTCGCCGGCGGCGCTCGCGATGGTCGGTGGCCACAAGGAGGGCGGCCGCGAGATCGACGAGGACACCGTCGACTTCAAGCCCAACTACGACAGCCGCGAGATGGAGCCGACCGTGCTCCCGGCGGCGATCCCCAACCTCGTCGTCAACGGCACCACCGGTATCGCGGTCGGCATGGCGACCAACATGGCGCCACACAACCTGGTCGAGACGGTCCAGGCGCTGCGCCACCTGATCACGCACCCCAAGGCATCGGTCGACGACCTGATGCGCTTCATCCCGGGCCCCGACCTGCCGACCGGCGGCAAGATCATCGGCCTCGACGGCCTGCGCGACGCCTACGAGACGGGGCGCGGCAGCTTCCGCATGCGCGCCACGGCGCGGATCGAGTCGGTCGGCCGCAAGAAGGCGATCGTCGTCACCGAGATGCCCTACAACGTCGGCATCGAGAAGGTCGTCGAGAAGATCAAGACGCTGGTCCAGGCGAAGAAGCTCCAGGGCATCTCCGACGTCAAGGACCTCTCGGACATGGCCAACCCGACCCGGCTGGTGATCGAGGTCAAGAACGGTTTCCACCCCGAGGCGCTGCTGGAGCAGCTCTACAAGCAGACGCCGCTCGAGGAGTCGTTCTCGATCAACGCGGTCTGCCTGGTCGAGGGCCAGCCGCGCACGCTCGGCCTGAAGGAGCTGCTCGAGGTCTTCCTCGGCCACCGCTTCGAGGTCGTACGCCGCCGCTCGACGTTCCGCCGGAACAAGGCCGCCGACCGACTGCACCTGGTCGAGGGACTGCTCATCGCGATCCTCGACATCGACGAGGTCATCCAGATCATCCGGTCCTCCGAGGACGCCGGCGTCGCCCGCGAGCGCCTGATGACGGTCTTCGATCTGACCGAGCTGCAGGCCAACTACATCCTCGACATGCAGCTGCGCCGCCTCACGAAGTTCTCCCGGCTCGAGCTCGAGAAGGAGCAGGAGGACCTCAAGCGCCTGATCGAGGAGCTCGAGGCGATCCTCAACGACGAGAAGCTGCTCAAGAAGGTCGTCTCCGACGAGCTCGCCGACGTCGCCAAGATGTACGGCACGCCCCGGCGCACGGTCCTGCTGGAGTCGGCCGGCGTCGCGGTCTCCGCGGCGGTCCCGCTCGAGGTCGCCGACGACCCCTGCTTCGTCTTCCTCTCCTCCTCCGGCCTGCTCGCGCGGTCGACGGACGCCGAGACGCCCGGCCAGGGCGGTGCGCGCGGCAAGCACGACGTGATCACCTCGGCGGTGCGTACCACGGCGCGCGGCGAGGTCGGCGTCCTGACGTCGGCGGGGCGGGTGATCAAGCTCGGCGTGCTCGACCTGCCGACCCTGCCCGCCACCGCCAACGACCCCCATCTGACCGGTGGCGCACCGGTGTCGGAGTTCGTCGAGCTCGGCAAGGACGAGCGCGTCCTCGGGCTGACGTCGTTCGCCGAGGGTTCGCTGGGGCTCGCGGTCGGCACCAAGCAGGGCATCGTCAAGCGGGTCAACCCGGAGTACCTCGCCAACAAGGACGACTGGGACTTCATCACGCTCAAGGACGGCGACGAGGTCATCGGTGCGCTGGAGATGACGGACCGCGCCGAGACCCTCTGCTTCATCACCACCGATGCACAGCTGCTGCACTTCACCGCGGACTCGGTGCGCCCGCAGGGCCGCTCCGGCGGCGGCATCGCCGGCATCCGCCTCGCCGACCGGCAGTCGGTCGCCTGGTTCGGCGCGGTCTCCGACGACGCAGTCGTCGTGACCGCCTCCGGCTCCTCGACCGCGCTTCCGGGCACCGAAGCCGGCTCGGTCAAGGTCACGCCCTTCACCGAGTACCCGCCCAAGGGCCGTGGCACCGGCGGCGTCCGCTGCCACCGCTTCCTCAAGGGCGAGGACACGCTGGTCTTCGCCTGGGCGGGCGAACCGCCGGCGCGTGCGGCGGCCGCCAGCGGCGCTGCAGTCGACCTCCCGGAGCCCGACCCACGACGCGACGGCTCCGGCGTACCCGCCTCGCAGCCGATCGTCGCGTGCGGCACTCCGGTCGCGCTGCAGCTCGGGACCCCTGTGGCAGGCTGACGACATGAAGCTGCTCGTCGCCGCGGTCGCGACCTCCCTGATGCTCCTCCCCGCCTGCTCGGGCAGCGAGGGCACCAAGCCCGCCGGCGCGACGCCGGCCGAGGTGATGGCCAACGCCGCACAGAAGCTCGACGAGACCTCGGGCGTCGACCTCACGCTCACCTCCGCCGGACTGCCGACCAGCGCGAGCGGTTTCCTGCTCGTCGGGGGCTCCGGCACCGCGATCCACCCGGACTCCTTCCAGGGCCGCCTGCAGATCAAGGCGCTCGGCATGACGGCGGATGCTGAGGTCATCGCGACCGGCGGCAAGGTGTGGATCAACAACGCCCTGCTCGGCCCTGGCTTCCAGGAGGTCGACCCGGCGAAGTACGGCGTACCCGACCCGGCACAGCTCCTCGCGCCCGAGGGCGGCATCCCCGACCTGCTGCCGGCGACCGCCGAGCTGGAGGAAGGCGAGTCGATCCGCGGCGGCGTCGACAACAAGGACGTCCTGACCGAGTACACCGGAGTGCTGACCCAGGCACAGATCGACAAGGTCCTCGGCATGGGCACCGGTGACTTCAAGGTGCGCTACGAGGTCGACCAGAAGGGCTACCTCCGCACCGTCGAAGTCACGGGAGTCTTCTACGACGGCGAGCCTGCGGTGACCTACACCGTCGACATCACGAAGTACGACGTCACGAAGGCGATCACCGCACCGTGACCGGTGTGCGCCGGCCCGGTGCACTGCTGGGCCTTGCGGCGCTCGCCGTCGCCTTCGCAGCGGCCGACACCTACGTCGTCGTCCTCGCGCTGCCGGAGATGATGGCCAGCTTCGGCATCCCCATCAGCGAGCTCCAGCGCGCCGCACCGATCCTCTCCGGATTCCTGCTCGGGTACGTCGCGATGCTGCCCCTGATCGGGCGCCTCGCCGACCTCGAGGGCCGGGTCCCCGTCCTCGTCCTCTGCCTCGGTGTCTTCGCCGTGGGTTCAGCCGCAACGGCGTTCGGCACCGACCTGTCGGTGCTCGTCGGTGGCCGGTTCCTCCAGGGTGTCGGCGGAGGTGGACTCGTGCCCGCGACACTGGCACTGGTCGCCGACCTCTACCCGCCCGAGCGCCGAGCCGTGCCGCTCGGCATCGTCTCTGCCGTCCAGGAGATCGGCAGCGTGGTCGGTCCGCTCTTCGGGGCCGCGATCCTCGCCGTGACGATGTGGCAGGCGATCTTCGTCGTCAACGTGCTGGTCGCCGTCGCCCTGCTGGCCCTGCTCCGGCGGTACGGCAGCGACTCGCCCGCCCGTCTCCCGGACCCACTCGCCCTGCTCCTGCTCGGCGCCGGGCTGGCGTCGTACCTGCTCCTCGGAGCCCGACCTCCGGCCATCCAGCGCGATCTCTTCTGGGGTCAGCTCTTCGTCCCCTACGCCGGGGCGAGCTGGAGCACTCCGCTCGGTCTGGTCAGCATCGCGTGCGCGGTGGCACTCGTGGCGCGCTGCCTCCTGGCTCGGCGTCCGCTCGTCGACGTCCGCCACTGGGCGCGCGCCCTGCGCCGGGTGGACCTGACCGGTGCCGTGCTGCTCGCCGTCGCCCTCGGCGGCATCGTCCTCGCCTTCGCCACGGCGGATCCCGCCGTGCAGCTCTTCGCGCCACAGGGCTGGTGGTACCTCCTCGGCTCCGGCATCGCGGCCGTCGCGCTCGTGGTGCACCTCCGCGGCGCGAGCGACCCGCTCGTCCGCCCGGCGTCGTTGCGTGCGCGTCAGGCATGGGGGGCCCTGCTGGTCAGCTTCCTCGTCGGTGCCGCGCTGATCGCTGCACTCGTCGACGTGCCGATCTTCGCCCGTACGACGCGGTACCCCGACTCCCAGCTGATGGCTGCTCTGGTGCTGATCCGCTTCCTGGCGGCCCTGCCCGTCGGAGCGTGGGTGGGTGGCGTCGCGACCCGTCGGTGGGGTTCGGCACCCGTGGCGGCAGTCGGCCTGACCGCGGCCGCGGCGGGTTTCGTCCTGATGAGCCGCTGGGACGGGCAGACGCTCCAGTCGCCGCTCGGTCCTTCTGCCGTGCTCGTGCTCTGCGGCCTCGGCTTCGGCCTCGCACTCGCCCCTGTCACCGCTGCACTCCTCGCGCACACCCCGGCGGCCGAGCACGGCGTCACCGCGGCCCTCGCCGTCGTCGCCCGGATGGTCGGCATGCTGATCGGCCTCTCGGTGCTCACCGCGGTCGGGCTGCACCGCTTCCACGAGGCCGTCGTCGCGGGTGCCTCCCCGATGGATGCCGCACTGCTCCAGGAGCAGACCGTCTTCCTCGGAGCGGCCGCGTGTTGCCTCGTCGCAGCAGCCTGCAGTGCGCTCCTCCACGACCGGGACCGCGACCGCCACGACCCCGTCGTACATGAACCACTTTTCATGTGAGCAGGTCGACGTACCACCGTGCGAGCGCGGCAACGCGCGCGACACAATGCCTGTGGTTACGTTCCTCCCATGAATGACTTCGACGACCTGCTCGCCGCCAACAAGGAGTACGCCGCCGACTTCTCGCTCGCCGGTTTCGACGGCGTCGCGAAGGCTGGCGTGGCCATCGTGACCTGCATGGACTCCCGCATCGACCCCCTCGGCCTGCTGGGCCTGAAGCCGGGCGACGCGAAGATCTTCCGCAACCCGGGTGGCCGTGTCTACGAGCAGGCCATGGAGGCGCTCGTGCTGGGTGTCCACCTGCTCGGTGTGAAGCGGATCCTGGTCATCCCGCACACCTCGTGTGCGATGACGAAGTTCACCGAGGCCGAGCTGCAGGCCAAGGTCGGCATGTCGGCCGGCACGGACGCCTCGTGGCACGCCTTCCACCCGATCGCCGACCAGGTCGCCGCACTCAAGGCCGACGTGCTCAAGGTCCGCTCGCACCCGCTCATCCCCGACACCGTCAAGGTGGGTGGCTTCATCTACGACGTCGAGACCGGTCTGCTCGAGCAGAAGTTCTGACGCTCTCCCGAGACACCACAAGGTGGAGACTTCTCGTCACATGCTGACGAAAAGTCTCCACCTTGTTTCGTTGCCGCCTCAGTCACCCTTGACGTTCACGAGCTGACGCAGCGTGTGCTGGATCTCGACGAGCTCGGCGGCGTCCGCCATCACCTGGTCGATGTCCTTGTACGCCGCCGGGATCTCGTCGATGAAGGCATCGGTGTCGCGGTACTCGATGCCAGCCATCGCCTCCCGGAGCTGCTCGGCGGTGAACGTCCGCCGCGCGGCCGAGCGGGAGTAGCTCCGGCCCGCCCCGTGCGGTGCGGAGTTGAGCGACACCGGGTTGCCCAGCCCGCTCACGACGTACGACGCGGTGCCCATGGAGCCCGGGATCAGGCCCGGCCGGCCTGCCTCGGCGTTGATCGCACCCTTGCGGGTCAGCCACACGTCGCGGCCGAAGTGGCGCTCCTGCTCGGTGTAGTTGTGGTGGCAGTTGATCTCCTCGAGCCGCTCGACGTCGCCGCCGACCCACTCCGAGAACTGACGCACGACGCGGTCCATCATCTCCTCGCGGTTGAGCAGCGCGTAGTGCTGCGCCCACCGCATCTGCGCGATGTAGGCGTCGAACTCCGCGGTGCCCTCGACGAGGTAGGCGAGGTCAGGGTCGGGCAGCGCGATGAAGCTTCGCCGGCAGAACTCCTGCGCGACCTTGATGTGCCGCTGGGCGATCCGGTTGCCGACTCCTCGCGATCCCGAGTGCAGGAAGAGCCACACCCGGTCCTGCTCATCGGCCGTGATCTCGATGAAGTGGTTGCCCGAACCGAGGGTGCCCAGCTGCAGCTCCCAGCGACCGGCGTACGACGTCGGGTTGAAGCCTGCCGCCTCGGCCATGTCACGCAGCTCGGCGAGACGCTGCTCGGTGTGCTCACGACTCACCTTGCTGTTGGCCGCACCGGCGCTCAGCGGGACCGCCCGCTCGATGGCCTCCCGGACCGGCTTGCGGTCGGCGGGAAGGTCCGCGACGGCGTACTGCGTGCGGACGGCGATCATGCCGCAGCCGATGTCGACGCCGACCGCAGCCGGCATGATCGCACCGCGGGTCGGGATGACCGATCCGACCGTGGCGCCGAGCCCGAGATGGGCATCGGGCATCAGCGCGAGGTGCGGCTCGATGAACGGCATCGTCGCCGTCCGCTCGGCCTGCTCCCGGGTGGTCTTCTCCAGCACCGAAGCCCAGTTCATGAGCTTCGGGTTGATCTTCTGCATTGTTCTTTCACCTACTCGACTGCAGCGCACGTCGTCGTGCGCCGCAGCAGAACGTAGGTGGTCGAAATCGGCTTGCACACCCGATTTTCGATGTGCGTCGCCGACCTCAGGACTCCTGGACCCCGCGTGCCTCATGTGCCGCCAACCGGGCCTTGAGCTCGTCGTCGGTGAGGTTGGCGTACGGGCGCTTCGGGCTCCGGCTCCTGGCCTGCGCCTCGAGGATGCCGTTGCGGACGGCCGCCTTGACGACGAGGTAGAAGAGCCACACGCCGATTGCCATCGGCAGGACCGACAGTGCGGCCACGATCAACGTATCCACGTCGCGAGCCTAGCGGTCAGCGCACTCGCTGGCCCGTCAGGCCAGCGTCACGCGCAGCGCCTCTGCCGCTTCCGCCGCGCGACGACGCGCCTCGTCGGCGTCGACGCCACGCGCGAGCGTGACCGCGACCCGACGCTCGCCCTCGACCCGGGGCTTGCCGAAGAGGCGGACCTGCACGCTCGCGTCGACGGCGTACGCCGCAGGGAGGTTGCCGAACGACGGGATGCCGCTGCCGTGGACCTTCACCGGCCAGCTGGCGCACCCGCCCGGCCACCGCGTGACGGCCACGGGCAGGCCGAGCACGGCCCGGGCGTGAAGCGCGAACTCACTGACGTCCTGACCGACGAGCGTGACGAGACCGGTGTCGTGGGGGCGCGGCGAGACCTCCGAGAAGATCACGCGGTCCCCGGCGACGAAGAGCTCGACTCCGAAGATGCCCCAGCCGCCGAGGGCACCGGTCACGGCGCCGGCGACCTCGCGCGCCTGCTCGAGCCAGGGCCACGTGGTGCCGGCCGGCTCCTGCCAGGACTCGGCGTAGTCGCCGTCGACCTGGCGATGGAAGATCGGGTCGAGGAACATCGTGCCGTCCACGTGGCGCACGGTCAGCAGCGTGATCTCGGTGTCGAAGTCGATGAAGCCCTCGACGATGCAGCGCGTGGTCTGCGATCCGCGTCCGCCGGTCTGCGCGAACTCCCAGGCGGCGGGCAGGTCCTCGGTGGAGCGCACCACCGACTGGCCATGACCGCTCGAGGACATCACCGGCTTGAGGACGACCGGCCAGCCGAGCTCCTCGGCCGCGGCCGCGAACTCCTCGTAGGTGTCGACGAAGGCGTACGGCGACGTGGGCAGGCCCAGCTCCTCCGCGGACAGCCGGCGGATGCCTTCGCGGTTCATCGTCAGCACGGTGGCCCGCGCCGTCGGCGCCACGCGGAGCGGCCACTCCTGCGCCGCCTCGAGCTCGGCGAGGACGCTGGTCGCGATCGCCTCGATCTCGGGGATGACGACGTCGGGCTGCTCGTCGAGCAGCAGCTCGCGCAGCGCGGAGGCGTCCTGCATGTCGATGACGTGGGACCGGTGCGCGACCTGCATGGCGGGCGCGTCGGGGTACCTGTCGACCGCGATCGTCTCGACGCCGAGGCGCTGCAGCTCGATCACGACCTCCTTGCCGAGCTCGCCGCTGCCGAGGAGGAGTGCGCGCTTCGCGGAGCCGGAGAGCGGCGTGCCGATGAACGTCATGCGCCGCACCCTAGCGAGTACCGTCGGGGCCATGTCGGATCGCTACGTCGCTCTGCTGCGCGGCATCAACGTCGGCGGCAACAACAAGATCGCCATGGCCGACCTGCGTGCCTGCATCACGTCGGGCGGATACGACGACGTGTCGACGTACATCAACAGCGGCAACCTCTTCTTCACCGCGCCGGAGCGGCCGTCTCCGGAGGCGCTCGAAGCGCTGATCCAGGACCGGTTCGGCCTGGAGATCCCGGTCCTGCTGCACTCGCGCGACGAGATCGCGGCGGTCGTCGAGCAGGCACCCATGGAGTTCGCGGGCCCCGAGCTGAGATGCGACGTCTGGTTCCTGCGCCCCGGGACGACGCCGGCCGCGGCACGGGAGCAGTTGCCCGAGCCGCACCCCGAGGCCGACCGGGTCTGGACCGGCCCGGGGGTGCTCTACACGACCCGCGTCGCGTCCCTCGCCACGAAGAGTCGCCTCGGCCGCGTCGCTGGCACGCCGCTCTATCGCGAGGTGTCGATCCGCAACTGGAACACCACGCGCAAGCTCCTCACCCTGCTCGACGGCTGAGGGCCCGCTGCAAGGTTGCTGGGAGTTCGCTGGCAACCCCGGTCTCACTCCCCTGAGCAGCTGGCACTGGCGGCAGACTGCTCTCCATGAGCACCATCACGCCCGGCTCCGCCGCCCCCGGCACCCGCATCCTCGTCGTCGAGGACGAGCCGGCCATCCAGGAGATGCTGGCGATGAGCCTGGCGTTCGTCGGGTACGAGGTGGTGCGAGCCGGACGGGGTACGGATGCCATCGCTGCGGCCGGTCAGGACCGGGTCGACCTTGCGCTGCTCGACGTGATGCTGCCCGACACCGACGGCTTCGAGCTGCTCCGGCGGCTGCGCAAGGTGCAGCCGGACATGGCAGCCGTCTTCCTCACCGCGCGCGATGCCCTGGAGGACCGGCTCAACGGGCTCACGCTCGGCGGCGATGACTACATCACCAAGCCCTTCTCGCTCGAGGAGGTCGTGACCCGTGTGGCGGTCGTGCTGCGGCGTACGCGCCCCGCCGTCGAGGAGGCACCGAGCAACCAGATCTCGTACGCCGACCTGGTGCTCGACGAGGACCGCCACGAGGTGACGCGCGCAGGCGAGCTGGTGGACCTGTCGCCGACAGAGTTCGCGCTGCTGCGCTTCCTGCTGCGCAACGCCGAGCGGGTGATGAGCCGGGCCCAGATCCTCGACCACGTGTGGCACTACGACTTCAACGGCAACGCCGGGGTCGTCGAGTCCTACATCAGCTACCTCCGACGCAAGATCGACGTCGTCGACCCTCCGCTGCTGCACACCGTCCGTGGCGTCGGCTATGTGCTGCGGACCCGGAGCGCCTGATGCCTCGCCTGCACCACCTCTCGATCCGCTCCCGGCTGGCGATCGGCACCGTGTTGCTCGTCGGACTTGGCCTTGCCGTCAGCACGATCGCCGGCGTGGTGCTCCTGCGTTCCTACCTGGTCGACCGCGTCGACCAGCAGGTCGGCAGCTTCGCACCCGGCGGCGACCGCGGTCCCGGCATCCAACGACCAGACGACCCGGGCGTGCCCACCCCCGTGTGCCAGAACCCGCGTGATCCCCGAGGCCTGCGCAGCGACTTCCTCATCGTCGTCCTCAACGACCAGGGCAGGACGGTCTGCTCGCTGGGGCCCGACCTGGACGACTACGGCCCCGTGCTCGCCCCGGGGACGCTCGTCACAGACGGGCGGATCCACACCGTCGACGGGCGAGACGACGACGCCCGGTGGCGGGTCCGCGCCAGCGACCGCGGCTCGCTGACCGTCGTACAGGCGGTGTCCTTGGCGGACGTCGACGCCACGGTCGACCGGCTGGTTCAGCTCTCCTTGGTCGTCAACGGCGTCGTACTGCTGCTGACGGCCGCAGGTGCCTGGTGGATCGCACGGCTGGGCCTGCACCCGCTGACCCGGATCGAGGAGACCGCCGAGCGGATCGCCGACGGGGACCTGTCACAGCGCGTGCCCGAGCAGCCGCTCACCACCGAGGTCGGTCGTCTGGGCCATGCGCTCAACGGCATGCTCGGCCAGATCGAGGATGCCTTCCACGAGCGCACCGCGTCCGAGGCGAAGCTGCGGCGGTTCATCTCCGACGCCAGCCATGAGCTCCGTACGCCGATCGCCGCGGTCCGTGGGCACGCCGAGATGTGGCGCGCCGGGATCACCGACGACCTCACCACCGTCATGGGCCGGATCGAGTCCGAGTCGAAGCGGATGGGCGACCTGGTGAACGACATGCTCACCCTCGCCCGTGTGGACCAGGCGCGCCCGCTGCGCCAGGACCCGGTGGACCTGCTCACCCTGGTGACCGACGCCGTCGTGGACGCGCATGCGGTACAGCCCGAGCGTGAGATCGACCTGTCCGTCGACCTCTCAGAAGCTTCCGAGGACACCGCGCCGATCGTCACCGGCGACGAGGCCCGGCTCCGTCAGATCCTCGGCAACCTGCTCACCAACGCACTAGTGCACACGCCCCGGACCGCGCGGGTCGACGTCCGCCTGCGTGCGGACGCGACCCACCTCGAGGTCTCCGTTGCTGACAACGGGCCGGGCATCGCGGCCGACGCCACGCCGAAGGTCTTCGACCGGTTCTTCCGCGCGGACGCCGGGCGCTCGCGCGACCAGGGCGGCAGCGGGCTCGGCCTGGCGATCGTGAAGTCGCTCGTCGACGCCCACGGTGGCGAGGTGACCTGCTCGTCGACGGTCGGCGAGGGCACGACCTTCACCCTCCGGCTCCCCCGCGCCACGTCCTGAGTCAGGCGCGCGGGCGCCAGCGCTTCCACAGCGCGCTGGCCTCGGCGCGCACCTTGCCGTCGTGCTCGAGACGGACGTCGACGGTCATCGCGTCCTCGGACGCCTCGGCGACCTCAGCGACCAGTCCGACCTCGGCGTCGAGCGGTGCCGGTCGCAGGTAGCGCACGTCGATGCCCGCCGTGACATAGGCGAACGCCGCGCCGGGCAACGGGCCCCAGCCGCGGACGTCGGCCAGGTGGAACGCCGCGGACCCACTGTGGCAGTCGAGCAGAGTCGCGATGATGCCGCCGTTGAGGAAGCCGACCCCGTTGTCATGCTGGGGCCACGGAGTGAACCGCGCCGTGGTCACCAGGTCGGAGGCCGCGAAGCTCTTGATCCGCAGTCCGTCGGGGTTTGCCGGTCCGCAGCCGAAGCAGGTGACGTCGGGAAAGAGCCTGTCCTGGATCGCGAGGTCGTTCATGCGGCCAACGTAGCGTCACGCGCCCGCGAGCAGGTCCCGCAGTGACCGGTCGACCATCACGCCCGGGAACTCCTCGAGACGAGCCGCCAGCACGTCGAGTGAAGCGATGCCCTGAAGACGCGCTACGAGCGTTTCGACGTCGGCGGCGGGATCGGCGATGGCCACCTCGACCAACAGCGGACAGTCCACCGCTCCGCCGTCCGGCTCGGGTGGCAGCTGCGGCGTCCAGCAACCGACCTCGAGCACGACCTGAGCCCGCTCACCCGTGCCGACGATGCGCGGATCGGCGTACCAGAAGAGGTCGCCGACCTCGAGGCGGAGCGATCCGCGACGGACCTTCGCTCCCCTCGTCTTGAGCTGATTGAGGACCGCCGCGCGGGCCTGGACCGGGTTCACGCATCGAGCGTAGCGGCGTCGAGCCGGAGTCCTCAGGCCAACGAGAGGAAGAGCTTCTCCAGCTTCTGGGCGTCCACGGAGTCCGGCCCGCCTTCTGCCAGGCACTTCTGGAGACCGGTGGAGACCAGGGCGTAACCACTGCGGCTCACCGCCTTGTTGACGGCGGCGATCTGGGTGAGCACGTCCTCACACTCCGACCCGTCTTCGAGCATCCGGATGACCGAGGCGAGGTGGCCGTTGGCCCGCTTCAAGCGCGTGGTGATGGCCTTGACTTCCTCCGGCTCAAGCTTCATTGATTTCCTCCGTCGTGCCGTTGAGTGCACTCATCATGCCGGTAAGCCGGAGGCGTGCCTCACGCGCCACCTGCGCCAGCGCTTCGTCGTCAGTCAGCAGCGACATCACAGCCGGGTCGAAGACCTCGACGCGCGTGAGGCCCTCCCCTGCGTCCGAGACGACGACATTGCAGGGCAACAAGGTCGCGATCCGCGGATCCGCGAGAAGCGCGGCATGCGCCAGCTGCGGTCGGCATGCCCCGAGGATCACGCGGGGCGCGGTCTCCACCTCGATCTTCGACCTCAGCGTCGCCGCCACGTCGATCTCCGTCAGGACGCCGAACCCGGCGGCGACAAGCAGCTCCCGGACGCGTGCCACGGTCGCGTCGTACGGCGTCGGGACGGTGGTGCGAAGCGTGAACTCGGTCATGCGGAACTCCTTGTGATGCAGACCATGGACTAACCCCCCTGGGGGATCTGTTACGGTTTCATCGTATCCCCCTAGGGGGTTAATTCCAAGGAGAGAACATGACCGTCCAGACAACTCCGGGACCCCTCGGCCGCCTTGGCCTGCGGGTCGTCGACCACGGCCGCGCAGTCGCGCTGATCTGGGTCGCCCTCGTCATCGGCCTCGGCATCTTCGCGCCGTTCGTGGAGAAGAACCTCTCGGGCGCCGGCTGGCAGGCCAATGGCTCCGAATCGGTGGCCGTGCGTGAGCTCGCCGCACAGCACTTCGGCGGAAATGCCTCCCACGCGATCCAGGTCGTCGTGCACAGCACCGCCGGTCCGTTGACCGAGGGCGATGGCGCTGACGTGATCGAGCGGGTCACCGAAGTCCTCAACGCCGAGCCCCGGCTTGGCCAGGTCGTCCCACCGATGCCGGGCATGAGCCTGTCGCCGGACGGTCGCACCGGCGTGGTCCTGGCGGGGGCTGGCGTGGATACCAACGAGATGGTGCAGGTCGCCACGGACCTCAAGGAGCAGCTCCAGTCGCTCTCGACGCAGGACGTGCAGGTCAACCCGACCGGCTCGTCCCTGCTGTGGTCTGACTTCAACGAAGCGAACCTCGAGGCGATGATGAAGTCGGAGATGTTCTCCTGGCCGGTCACCCTCGCGATCCTGGTACTCGCCTTCGGTGCCCTCGTCGCAGCGGGTCTGCCGCTGCTGCTGACACTGGCCGGCCTGGTCGCCTCGGCGGGCTCGCTCGTCCTCATCAATGAGCTGGTCCCGGTCTCGATCTGGGCGATGAACTTCGCGATGATGTTCAGCCTCGCGCTCGGCATCGACTACGCGCTCTTCCTCGTCGCCCGTTATCGCGCCGCCCGCATGGGCCAGCACGAGTCCGCGCGTGAAGCGGTCGCCGAGACGATGGACACGGCCGGCAAGGCGGTCCTGCTGTCCGGTGCCACAGTTCTGGTCTCGCTCTCTGCGGTGATGATCGTCCCCTCGCCGTCGTTCCGGTCGATGGCCGGCGGCATCATGCTCTCGGTTGTCTTCATCCTCGCCGCCACGCTGACCCTGCTGCCGCTGGTGCTGGCCAAGCTCGACGACCGGATCAACAAGCTCTCGCTGCCGTGGGTCAAGGCCGGCGAGCACCGCTCCCCCGCGTTCGAGAAGTGGGGCAAGGCCCTGTGGCGCAAGCCGTTCGTCTGGGGCGGTGCCTCACTGGTCATCCTCGTGCTCCTCGCGGTTCCGGTCCTCGGCCTCAAGACCGCCATGCCGTCGATCAAGGTCCTCCCCGACGACGCAAGCGCCCGGGTGGGCTACAACCAGGTCCAGGAGGCGTTCGGCGAGGGTGGCCCCGGCATGCTCCAGGTGGTCGTGGACGCGAAGGACGCCGACGCCGCCCAGACCGTCCTCACCGAGGACGAGGGCATCAGGTCCGTCATGCCGGCCATGCCTGCCCTCGACGGCACTGACCACCAGATGATCCAGGCGACTCCCACCGTGGACCCGTCCGACCCTGCCCTCGCCGACACGGTCGACCGACTCCGCTCGGCACTGCCTGACTCGGCGCTGGTCGGCGGCGCTGCCGTGGAGAACATCGACCTCAAGGCACAGCTCGACACGTCCACCCCGATCGTGATCGGCGTGGTCCTCGCGCTCGGGTTCCTGCTCCTGCTGGTCGCACTTCAGGCGCCGCTCATCTCCCTGCTGGGCACGATCGTCAGCCTGCTGTCGACGCTCGCGGCCTTCGGTGCCGCGAAGCTCGTCTTCCAGGACGGCCACGGCGCAAAGGTCCTCGACTTCGAACCGCAGGGATTCCTCGACGCATGGGCACCGGTGTTCTTCTTCGCGATGATCTTCGCCATCGCCATGGACTACACCGTGTTCCTGCTGGCCTCGGCCAAGGAGCACTGGGAGAAGTCCGGCGACCCCGAAGAGGCAATGGTCGGCGCCGTCGCCCACTCCGGGCGAGTCATCTTCGCCGCCGGCGGCGTCATGGTCGCGGTCTTCCTCACCTTCGCCCTGTCGGGCCCGCTGCCACCCAAGGAGATGGGCGTCATCCTCGGACTCGCCGTGCTTCTCGACGCCTTCCTGGTCCGCCTCGTACTGCTCCCCGTGATGCTCCGTCTGACCGGCCGCGCCGCATGGTTCGTCCCCGCATGGCTGCGGCGGATCCTCCCGAACATCACCTTCTCCCACGGCTGACGCCACAGTCCCACTCCTGAAAGGAAGCCGACATGACCGACCACCACTCGCCGCACGGCAAGGCCGTCCTCAAGGCACTCTCCCCGCAGCACCAGAAGCTGCGTCGCGCCATCCCCGCCGTGTACGACGGCTGGCGCGAGCTCCACAAGGGTGTCTTCGCGCCAGGAGCCCTCGACGTGAAGACCAAGGAGCTCATCGCCCTCGCCATCGGCGTCGTCGAAGGCTGCGACGGCTGCATCGCCTCCCACGGCCAGGCCGCAGCCCGCGCCGGCGCCACCAGGCAGGAAGCCGCCGAGGCCATCGGCGTCACGTTCCTCATGCACGGCGGACCCGCAACCATCCACGGCGCCCGCGCCTACGAGGCGTTCTGCGAGTTCGCGGACGCCCTCGACGCGGGCGAAGCCCCCGCCTGACCGCCCGAGAGAGGAGTACCACCGTGTGTTTCCCCAAGACCTGCAAGACGTGCGGCAAGACCACCTGGGGCGGCTGTGGCCAGCACATCGACACCGTGAAGCGCCAGGTGCCGGCCGCCCAGTGGTGCCCGGGCCACACCGCCGACCCCAAGGACCCCAACGGCGGCTGGCTCAGCCGCATCCTTGGACGCTGAACAGGAGAACCGTCATGAACATCGACCGTGCTGTACTCGCCCTCGCGGGCACGATGACGCTCGTCGGCACGCTGCTGGCCGTGGCGATCTCGCCGTGGTTCCTGCTGCTCACCGGCTTCGTCGGGCTCAATCAGCTGCAGGCCAGCATCACCGGTCTGTGCCCCGCGGCCGCGATCTTGCGGCACCTCGGAGTCAAGCCCGGCTGCGCCTTCAACAGCCCGGCCACCGAATCGTGATCGAGCCGCACGACCTTCGTGCCGTGCAGCCGGCGTAGCCACAGAAGGTCAGCACGGCCCTAGCGGGCACATCCTCCAGGGATGTGCCCGCTAGCCTCGCCGCAGACGCGCGCTGAAAGGAAGCAACGGATGAGCACCCTGACCCCGCATGGCCACGAGCCTCACAATTCCGCAAGCTCGAGTCGCCTCAACTGGCTGCGCGCAGGCGTTCTCGGTGCGAACGATGGGCTCATCTCCACCGCGGGCCTGGTGATCGGTGTCGCGGCGGCAACGCCCCAGCCTTCCGCGATCCTCACCGCGGGGATCGCGGGCCTCACGGCCGGCGCTGTGTCCATGGCCCTCGGTGAGTACGTCTCGGTGAGCACCCAACGCGACACCGAGCTCGCGCTCATCGCCAAGGAGCGCCATGAGCTGGAGACGATGCCGCACGCGGAGCTTGCGGAGCTGGTCGAGCTCTACGAGGCGAAGGGCCTGTCCCCGTCCACTGCCGCGCTGGTGGCGAGGGAGCTCACCGAGCACGACGCCCTCAAAGCCCATCTCGATGCCGAGCTCGGCATCGACGAGGACGATCTCACGAGCCCGATGCACGCGGCCCTCGCCTCCGCTGCTGCCTTCAGCATCGGCGCGCTCGTCCCCATCCTCGCGTCGCTGACAGCGTGGCACCGGGTCTCCGTCATCGTCGCCGCGGTCGCAGTGGGACTCATCACTACGGGATGGCTGTCTGCCCGCCTCGGCGACGCCCAGCGTGGCCGTGCCATGACGCGCCTCCTGATCGGAGGCGTGGCGGCGATGGCGATCACCTACGCCGTCGGACGCTCGCTGGGAGCCTCCGGGGCAATCTGAGCCAGGGGCCGCGCGGATCGGGTCACGCGTCGAGCGTAGCGGCGTCGATCTCGTAGGCACCCTGGACGATGAACTCCTTGCGCGGAGCGACGTCGGAGCCCATCAACAGCTCGAAGATCTTCGCGGCACCCTCGGCGTCGTCGACGGTGATCCGGCGCAGGGTGCGGTGACGCGGGTCCATGGTCGTCTCGGCCAGCTGGTCGGCGTCCATCTCGCCGAGGCCCTTGTAGCGCTGCACCGGGTCCTTCCAGCGCATGCCTTTCTTCTTGAGCTCGGCGAGCTTCCGCTGCAGCTCGTCGTCGGAGTACGTGTAGACGTACTTGTCCTGGCCCTTCTTGGGCTGGACGATCTCGATCCGGTGCAGGGGCGGCACGGCGGAGTAGACGCGACCGGAGGTCACCAGCTCGGGCATGTACTTCATGAAGAGCGTCGCCAGCAGGCAGCGGATGTGCGACCCGTCCGAGTCGGCGTCAGCCATGAAGATGATCCGGCCATAGCGGGCGGCCTCGAGGTCGAACGTGCGTCCCGAGCCCGCACCGACGACCTGGATGATCGAGGCACACTCGGCGTTCTTGAGCATGTCGGCGACGGACGCCTTCTGCACGTTGAGGATCTTGCCGCGGATCGGCAGCAGCGCCTGGAACTCGGAGTTGCGCGCGAGCTTGGCCGTGCCGAGGGCGGAGTCACCCTCGACGATGAAGAGCTCGGTGCGGTCGTTGTCGGACGAGCGGCAGTCAGCCAGCTTCGCCGGCAGCGCGGAGGACTCCAGCGCGTTCTTGCGGCGCTGCGTCTCCTTGTGGGTGCGGGCCGCGATGCGGGTCTTGGCCGCGCCCGCGACCTTCTCCATGACGACCTTCGACTGCCGCTTGTCGGCGGCCTTCGTCGAGGTCAGGAACGACGTGAGCTCGCGCAGCACAACCTTGCGCACGATGGTGCGCGCGGCCGGCGTACCGAGGATCTCCTTGGTCTGGCCTTCGAACTGCGGCTCGGCCAGGCGCACCGTGACGACGGCCGTGAGGCCCTCGAGCACGTCGTCCTTGATCACGTCGGTGTCGTTGACCTTGAGCACCTTCGAGGCGCGCATGACGTCGTTGAACGCCTTGGTGACTGCAGCCTCGAAGCCGCTCACGTGGGTGCCACCCTTGGGCGTCGCGATCACGTTGACGTAGGAGCGCAGCTCGGTGTCGTAGTTGTTGGACCAGCGCAGCGCGACGTCGACGAAGAGGTCGCGCTCGACGTCCTGCGGCGTCATGTGGCCGGCGTCGTCGAGCATCGGCACGGTCTCGGTGAACTGCTCGGTGCCCTGGAGGCGCAGCACCTCGGTCACGGGCTCGCCCTGAGAGAGGAACTCGGCGAACTCCGCGATGCCGCCGTCGTGCTTGAAGCTCTCGGTCACCGGCTCCGCGCCGCGCAGGTCGCTGATCACCAGCTCCAGCCCCGGCACGATGTACGACGTCTGACGGGCGCGCGTCACGAGCTCGTCGTAGACGAAGTCGGCGTCCTTGGTGAAGATCTGGCGATCGGGCCAGAACCGGACCCGCGTGCCGGTCTTGCCCTTGGCGACGCGCTTGCCCTTGCGGCTCAGGCCGCCCTTCGGCTCGAACGCAGCCGTCGGCTTGTCCCCGTCGAACACGCCCGGGACACCGCGGCGGAAGGAGATGCCCTGTTGCGACGGCGACCGGTCGACGTCGATGTCCATCCGGGTCGACAGCGCGTTGACCACTGACAGGCCGACACCGTGCAGGCCACCGGTGGCGTTGTAGGAGCCTCCGCCGAACTTGCCGCCGGCGTGCAGCTTGGTCGCGACGACCTCGACACCAGTGAGCCCGGTGCGCGGCTCCTTGTCGGTCGGGATGCCGCGGCCGTCGTCGTAGACCTCGACGGAGCCGTCGGGGTGAAGGATGACCTCGACACGACCCGCGTGACCGGCGAGCGCCTCGTCGACACCGTTGTCGATGATCTCCCACACGCAGTGCATGAGACCGCGGGTGTCGGTGGAGCCGATGTACATGCCGGGGCGCTTGC
>UEXP01000079.1_pt1 | contig 19572 bp, 21 predicted proteins | sample 4301171 | NCBI WGS metagenome assembly UEXP01 (sample SAMEA4773182, study PRJEB27434) | metagenome | biome: 2259; feature: agricultural soil; material: soil | place: USA | collected 2014-09 | depth 0.25 m
CAGTACGCCGGCTTCTCCACCGCCGAGGAGTCCAACGCGTTCTACCGCCGCAACCTGGCCGCCGGCCAGAAGGGCCTCTCGGTCGCCTTCGACCTCGCGACCCACCGCGGCTACGACTCCGACCACCCGCGCGTGCGCGGTGACGTCGGCATGGCCGGTGTCGCGATCGACTCGATCTACGACACCCGCGTCCTCTTCGAGGGCATCCCGCTGGACCAGATGTCCGTCTCCATGACGATGAACGGCGCCGTCCTCCCGGTGCTCGCGCTCTACATCGTGGCCGCGGAGGAGCAGGGCGTGAAGCCCGAGCAGCTCTCCGGCACGATCCAGAACGACATCCTCAAGGAGTTCATGGTCCGCAACACCTACATCTACCCGCCTGCCGGGTCGATGCGGATCATCTCCGACATCTTCGCGTTCACCTCGCAGAAGATGCCGCGCTTCAACTCGATCTCGATCTCCGGCTACCACATGCAGGAAGCCGGCGCGACGAACGACCTGGAGCTCGCGTACACGCTGGCCGACGGCGTCGAGTACATCCGCGCGGGCCTTGCTGCCGGCATGGACATCGACTCCTTCGCCCCGCGCCTGTCGTTCTTCTGGGCCATCGGCATGAACTTCTACATGGAGATCGCCAAGATGCGCGCCGCGCGTGCGCTCTGGTCGCGCCTGGTGCGGGAGTTCGACCCGAAGAACCCCAAGTCGCTGTCGCTGCGTACCCACTCGCAGACTTCCGGCTGGTCGCTCACCGCGCAGGACGTCTTCAACAACGTCGGCCGCACCGCGATCGAGGCCATGGCGTCGACCCAGGGTCACACGCAGTCGTTGCACACCAACGCCCTCGACGAGGCGATCGCGCTGCCGACCGACTTCTCGGCCCGCATCGCCCGCAACACCCAGCTGCTGCTGCAGCAGGAGTCGGGCACCACGCAGATCATCGACCCGTGGGCGGGTTCGTACTACGTCGAGAGGCTCACGCACGACATCGCCGAGCGCGCCTGGAAGCACATCCAGGAGGCCGAGGCGGCCGGCGGCATGGCGAAGGCCATCGAGCAGGGCATTCCGAAGATGCGCATCGAGGAGGCGGCCGCCCGCACCCAGGCACGCATCGACTCGGGCCAGCAGAAGGTCATCGGCGTCAACACGTTCCGTCTGCCGCAGGAGGACAAGCTCGATGTCCTCAAGGTCGACAACGCCGCCGTCTACGCCGCGCAGGTGGCCAAGCTCGAGCGCCTGCGCGCCGAGCGTGACCAGGCCGAGGTCGACCGCACGCTCGCGGCACTCACCGCCGCCGCCGAGAACGGCTCGTCCACGGACATGTCGACCAACCTGCTCGCGCTCGCTGTCGACGCCGCCCGCGCGAAGGCCACCGTCGGTGAGATCTCCGACGCGGTCGAGAAGGTCTACGGCCGCCACCAGGCCGTGATCCGTACGATCTCGGGTGTGTACAAGAACGAGGTCGGCAACGACTCCGCCGCCGCGAAGGTCCTCGAGGCCACCGCGAAGTTCGAGGAGGACGAGGGTCGTCGCCCCCGCATCCTTGTCGCCAAGATGGGCCAGGACGGCCACGACCGCGGCCAGAAGGTCGTCGTGTCGGCCTTCGCCGACCTCGGCTTCAACGTCGACGTCGGCCCGCTCTTCTCCACCCCGGAGGAGGTCGCCCAGCAGGCGGTCGATGCGGACGTCCACATCGTCGGCGTCTCGTCGCTGGCCGCCGGCCACCTGACCCTGCTGCCCGCGCTCAAGCAGGCGCTGAAGGACCAGGGCCGTGAGGACATCATGGTCGTCATCGGCGGCGTCATCCCGCCGGACGACGTCCCGACGCTCGAGGAGATGGGCGCTGCGGCGGTCTTCCTCCCGGGCACGGTCATCGCGGAGTCCGCGCTCGACATCCTCGGCCAGCTCTCGGAGCAGCTCGGTCACTGACGTCCACCGGAACCCGGGTCCTGGTTCGCCCAGACCCGGGTTCCGGCGTCTCATCCGGTTGCGGCGGCCGTGCGATTTTCGGCGTTCGCGGGCCACCTGATGCCTTCACATACCGCAACACGCCGTGACGTGCGGTGTGTTGCGGTGTGTGAAGGCATCAGATGCACGCTCGGCCCGTGAGCGACGTGACTACGCGGCGTTCTCGTCGTTCTGCGGGCGTGACTGAACCTCGAACGGCGCCAGGGTTGCTCCCTGCCCTCATGGTGGGCGGTCTGCTCGGGTTCGCAGCGCTGTTCGCGCTCTCGCTGTGCGGTTGGTCGTCTGGCGATGGGCTTAGAGGCGTCAGGACAGACCTCGGCCTCCTGCTTACGGCCGCGGGCGCGGGGGCGTGCTCTGCCTCCGTCCTCGCCTGGGGCCTGACGAAGCGTGCGCTCTCCGTCGCGGCGGCCGCGGTGGTTGGTCTCCTGCCTGCCGCTGTCCGGGTGGCGGCCTACTTCACCGACCGGTTCTGAGCACTTGGCGATCGCTAAGCCCCCACAGCGTTCACCCCGCCCATCCAAGACACGGGCGCCGGTATTGCCGGGCGCTGAGCGGGCGACCTTCGTCGTGGACATCTCACTGTGTTGGTTCGGGCAGGGATAGCCTCAGAACCATGGCTCACCACGAGGACATCCACGTCGTCAAGGCGCTCTTCGCAGCGCTCACCGAGGGCGACGTCGCCACCGCCGAGACGCTGCTCGCCGATGACATCGCCTGGCTCAACACCGGACTGCCCACCGTCAAGGGCAAGGGCGTACGCCGCATCCTGCGCGCGATGCCGAAGGCGAAGATGGTCTTCTCCGCGACGGACTACGACTTCACTGCCCTCGGCAACGGGCGCGTGCAGTTCGACCGCAAGGACACCCTCGCGTGGGGGCCGCTCAGCTCGACGTTCTTCGTGAGCGGCACGTTCGGCGTCCGCGACGGCAAGGTGACGCGCTGGGACGACAAGTACAAGGTCGGCGAGGTCCTGGGCGGCATCTTCCGCCGCTAGGTCACCCGGTCCGGTTCGCCGCGCCGTCCGACTGGTCGGACTGACGGATGGCGGAGACCTCGAGCTCGAGGGTGACCTTGTCACTGACGAGGACGCCGCCGGCCTCCAGTGGTGCGTTCCAGGTCAGGCCCCACTCCTTCCGGTTGACCGGGAGCGAGGCTTCGAAGCCGATCCGCTCGTTGCCGAACGGGTCGGTGGCGGCGCCGGTGTAGGCGAAGTCGATCGTCACCGGCCTCGTGGTCCCCTTGATGGTCAGGTCGCCGTCGACCTCGAAGCCCTCGTCAGACCGACGTACGGCCGTGGAGGCGAACGTGATCTGCGGGTGTGCCGGCGCGTCGAAGAAGTCGTTGGTGCGCAGGTGGTTGTCACGGTCGCTGCTGCCGGTGTCGATGCTCGCCGTCTGGATCGTCGCCTTCGCCCACGACTTCGACGGGTCGTCGGCGTCGAGGTGCGCCGAGCCCTCGAACTCCCGGAAGTGCCCGCGAACCTTGGTGATCATGGCGTGGCGCGCCACGAACCCGAGGCGCGAGTGCGCCGGGTCGACGACGTAGTCGCCGGTGGTCTGATGCGTTGCTGTGTGGGTCATCCGAGACATCTCCCTGGGTCCGCCGGCTTGTCTGCAAGCCTTTCCGGCCCGTACCCCGCAGCCCGTCATCCATGCCCGCTAGCCTGTCCACGGTCCGCAGCACAGCCCGAGGGAGCGCCATGCCACACGTCATCGACTACAAGTCCGTCTCCACCGAGGGCCTCGAGTCCAGCCCGGTGGCCGAGGCGCTGGCCGGGCTGCGGGCCAACGAGGCGCGCTACTTCTCCACGAAGTACAAGGTCACCTACGCCACCGTGCCGGCTGCCGAGGAGCCGGAGCTGGTCGCCTGGATGACCCGCATCCTCAAGGAGGAGCGAGGCCTCGAGATCACGAGCCCGCTGCTGGAGGTCGCGGACGTCACCGTCGAGGACGAGAAGGCCGGCACGATCAGGTGGCCCGAGTTCTACTTCGAGTCCGGCCTGGTGGTCAACGTGCTGTGGACCGTGGCCGAGGGAGGCAAGCGCGCCGTCGGCTTCAAGCTCTCGCAGGGCATGGAGATCCCGGCAGAGCTGGCCGAGGCAGGCTTCAAGTTCGCGCGTCAGAAGTCCGCGCTGGCGGGCGAGATCCGCGGCTCGTTCTTCGTCATCAAGGGCGAGTACTGATGAGCCAGATGCCGGCGTGGACCGAGCGCTTCGTGCTGCTCTACTTCTCCGGTCCCGATGGCCGCGCGCGGGTCCCGGCAGTCTTTCCGGCCCACCACGCCTACACGGAGGCGTTCCGGGCGGCGCGCCCGGACGAGCTCCTGCTGACCGGTCCCTTCGCGGAGCCGGTCGAGGGTGCGCCGGGTGCGATGAACGTCTTCGCCAGCCGGGACGCCGCCGAGGAGTTCGCGGCTGCTGACCCCTTCGTCACCGAGGGCGTCGTCGAGCGGTGGCAGGTCCGCACCTGGCTCACGGCCTGAGCCGCTCCACCGCCGTACGCCGCGCCAGCAGCAGCCAGCACACGACCGCGAGCCCGGAGAACGTCGCCGGGGCCAGGTGGTCGAGCATGAGCGAGGCAGCCGTCGCCGAGACGAAGGCCACCAGGTTCAGCACGACGTCATAGACCGGGGCGACGAAGCGCCGGTTCGCCACGTGGGCGAAGGCGATCACGACTCCGCACGCGAACGTGACGGAGAGCAGCAGGTTGACCACGCGGGAAGTGTGGCAGGGCTGCGGTCACGCGCCGTCGGCGGCACGCTCCAGAGCGGCGACGTCGATCTTGCCCATCGTCAGCATCGCCTCCATCGCGCGGCGCGCACGCACGGGGTCCGGGTCCGAGAGCAGCTCGCCGAGGCGGCGCGGTGTGATCTGCCACGAGAAGCCGAAGCGGTCCTTGAGCCATCCGCACGAACCGGGCTCGCCGCCGCCAGCGGTGAGCGCCTCCCAGAGCCGGTCCGTCTCGGCCTGGTCCTCCGTGCCGATGACGAAGGAGAACGCCTCGCTGAAGCGGAACTCCGGACCGCCGTTGAGACCCTGGACCGGCTGGCCCATGAGCGTGAAGTCCACGGTGAGCGCCATGCCGGCGGGACCCGCCGGCGTCTCGGCGGGGGAGCGCCAGACGTTGTCGACGTGGCTGTCGGGGAGCAGTGAGCACCAGAACTCGGCTGCCTCCTCGGCCTCGCCGTTGAACCAGAGACAGGTGTACATGCCGGTTGCCATCGTCGTGCTCCTCGGTCGGGTGTCTCCTCCCAGCATGCCGCGCCCAGCGCAACGCGGCCACCGCCACTAACCTTGCGCACGTGAACGACGCGGAGAAGGTGCAACAGCTCGTCGACGGCGTACTCGCCGGCAACCGGGCCCAGGTCTCGCGTGCGATCACGATGGTCGAGTCGCGCAAGCCGGCCCACCGGGTGCTCGCCCGCGAGCTGCTCGCGCAGCTCACCCCGCACGCCGGCGGAGCGATCCGGGTCGGTATCTCGGGCGTCCCGGGCGTCGGCAAGTCCACGACGATCGAGGCGCTCGGCACCCACCTGACCGCGCTCGGCCACAAGGTCGCCGTCCTCGCGGTCGACCCGAGCTCGGTCCGCACGGGCGGCTCGGTGCTGGGTGACAAGACCCGCATGATGCGTCTCTCGGTCGACCCGAACGCCTACATCCGCCCGTCGCCCTCGGAGGGCACCCTCGGCGGCGTCGCCCGCGCGACGGCGCAGGCGATGACCATCGTCGAGGCTGCCGGGTACGACGTGGTGCTGGTCGAGACCGTCGGTGTCGGCCAGTCCGAGGTCACCGTGGCCGGGATGGTCGACACCTTCCTCTTCCTGACCATCGCCCGCACCGGGGACCAGCTGCAGGGCATCAAGAAGGGCATCCTCGAGATCGCCGACGTCATCGGCGTCAACAAGGCCGACGACGGTGACCAGGAGATCGCCGCGAAGGCCGCCGCGCGCGAGCTCTCCGGCGCGCTGCGACTCGTGCGCGGCACCAACGGCGCGCCGCCCGTGGTCACGTACTCCGGCCTCCACGACAAGGGGCTCGACGTCGTCTGGGGCGAGATCGAGAAGCACCGCGAGAAGCTCGGTGAGGAGGGCCTGCAGGCCAAGCGCGCCGACCAGCAGCTCGAGTTCACCTGGGCGCTCGTGCGCGACGAGCTCGAGCAGCGCCTTCGCCACAGTACGGGCGTCGCCGCCGTGCGCGACGAGGTCAGCGCCGCCGTCCGCGCGGGCACGATCCACGCGCCCGAAGCAGCGGACCGCATCCTCGCGGCGTACGACGAGGACTGAGCGCCCCTACTTCCGGTAGGGGATGCCGTCCGCGGCGGGCGGCCGCGAGTGGCCGACCAGTCCGGCGACGGCGAAGATCGTCACGACGTACGGCAGCATCAGCATGAACTGGCTCGGCACGGGTGAGCCGAGCACCGACAGCACGCCCTGCAGGTTGGAGGCGAATCCGAAGAGCAGCGCCGCAAGGGTCGCGCGGATCGGGTCCCACTTGCCGAAGATCACCGCTGCCAGGGCGATGTAGCCCGCGCCACCGGTCATCTCGCGGTTGAAGGCCGAGACCGAGACCAAGGTGTAGGTCGCGCCGCCGATGCCGGCGATCATGCCGGCGAGCAGCAGGGTGCGGTAGCGCGTGCGGTTGACGTTGATGCCGACCGTGTCGGCTGCCTTGGGGTGCTCACCGACGGCACGGACACGGAGGCCCCACTTGGTGCGGTACAGCGCCCACGCGGTCGCCGCGACGGCGACGTACATCAGGTAGACCAGCACGGTCTGGTGGAAGAGGATCGGACCGACCAGAGGCAGCCCGTTGAGGCCGGGGACCTCGATCCTGTCGAAGCGCGGCGGCGAGTTGAGGGTGTCGGCGTTGGGCGCGAGCACCTGAGTGAACAGGAAGCTCGTTAGACCGACGATCAGCACGTTGAGCACCACGCCGACGATCACCTGGTCCACCCAGTAGGAGATCGCGAAGAGTCCCAGCACCAGGCCCACCAGCGACCCGGCGAGCATGGCGGCGACCAGGGCCGCCCAGGGCGAGCCGGTGAGCGAGCCGACGAGAGCCGCGGCGAAGGCGCCGAGCAGCAGCTGTCCCTCGATCGCGATGTTGACGACGCCGGCGCGCTCGCCCAGGACGCCGCCGAGGGCGCCGAACACCAGTGGCACGGCGAGGGCGACGGCGCCACCGATCAGCGAGACCACAGGCACCGAGCCGCCGGCGGCCGCCCACGTGAGGAAGCTGCAGAAGGCGGCGACGGCGAAGACGGCCGACAGCCAGAGCGGGGTGTGGCGCCGACCGACCGTCAGCCATGCCGACACTGCCGTGAGCACTGCGAGGAGCGCGACGAAGGTCCACGCAGTCGCCGTGGACGGGACCGTGATCGCCGGCAGCGCGAACCAGTCGTCATCCGAGGCGAGCGTGAAGCGGGCATCGCCCTCGTGGGCGTTCAGGAGCGGGAGCAACGCGACCAGGACGGTGACGACGGCCAGGATGACGGTCGTCTTCCAGCTGCGCGGTCGCGCGGTCGCGTCGACCGGCACGACGGCGGCCGGGACGGGGACATGGGTGGCGCTCACGCTGCGGCCTCCTTGGTGGGCAGGCGGAAGATCGCCTTCACCAGCGGTGGTGCGGCGATGAAGAGGACGATCAGCGACTGCACGACGAGCACGATGTCGACGGGGATGTTCTCCGTGGCCTGCATGGCGAAGCTGCCCGCCTTGAGGGCGCCGAAGAGCAGGCCGGCGGCGAGGATGCCGAGCGGTCGCGAGCGGCCGAGCAGGGCGACCGTGATCGCGTCGAATCCGATGCCGGCGTCGAGGTCGTTGGTGACGCCGCTGGTCACGGTGCCGAGCACCTGGTTGGCGCCCGCGAGGCCGACGAGGGCACCGGCGATCACCATGACCATGGTCCAGGTCCGCTCGACCGAGATGCCGGAGGCGCGGGCCGCGTCGGGGTTGAGGCCGACCGCGCGGAGCCGGAAGCCGAACGCCGACCGCTCGAGGATCCACCAGACGAGGACGACGCAGAGCAGGGCGAGCACGAAGCCGAGGTGCAGGTTGAACTGGTCGCCCAGGAGGGGCGGGAGGATCGCGTTGTCGCGGATCGGCGCCGACTGCGGGTTGATCGACCCCTCCTGCTGCAGCAGCGAGTGGTTCGAGAGGGCGTAGAAGACCAGGTAGAAGCCGACGTAGTTGAGCATGATCGTGACGATCACCTCGTGGGCGCCGGTGCGCGCCTTCAGCAGGCCGGCGAGGCCACCCCAGAGCGCGCCTCCCACGACAGCGGCCACGAGCGCGGCGACGAGATGGATCACGGGCGGCAGGTCGAGCTCGGCACCGACCCACCCCGCGAGTGCACCGGCGATCAGCATCTGCCCACGGCCGCCGATGTTGAAGAGGCCTGCGCGGAAGGCGAGCCCGACACCGAGGCCGGCCATGATCAGCGGACCGGCGAACTTCAGGGTCTCGGTCAGGGGACGGATGCCCCGGGTGAAGTCCGGGGCGTTGGTGTTGAAGACCGCGCCGCGCCACAGGGCTCCGTACGCGCCGCCGATGGCGTCACGCACCGCGTAGAGGAAGTCGGAGGGACGTGCCGTGAGGTAGCCCGCGGTCTCGCGCACCTGCTCGTCGGTGACCAGGATCAGCAGGGAGCCCACGACGACGGCCAGCAGGACGGCGAGGAGCACGACGAGTGCGTTGCCGGCCGCGATGTCGTGCAAGGTACGCCGCCAGCGCGCGGCCGACTCCTCGCTCGTGGTGGGCCTGGGGTCGGTGACAGGCGCGTTCACGCCGCGCTCCCTTCGGGACGCTCGCCGGTCATCATCAGACCGAGGACTTCGCGGGGGGTGTCGGCCGGCACGATGCCGACGATCCGCCCGCGGTAGAGGACCATGATCCGGTCGCTGAGGGCGACCACCTCGTCGAGCTCGGTGGAGACGACGAGCACCGGGACGCCGGCGTCACGCGTGGCCACGATCTGCTTGTGGATGAACTCGATCGAGCCGACGTCCACGCCGCGCGTCGGCTGCGCCGCGACCAGCAGTCGCAGGTCCCGGGAGAGCTCACGGGCCACGACGACCTTCTGCTGGTTGCCGCCCGAGAGCGAGCTCGCCAGCGACTCGATGCCGCCTGCGCGCACGTCGTACTCGGCGACCTTCTCGGCGGCGAACTTCGCCAGCACGGCACGACGCAGGGATCCGCGCCGGACGAACGGTGCACCGTGGCTCCGGTTGAGCATCAGGTTCTCGGCGATGGTGAAGCCGGTGACCAGGCCGTCGACCTGGCGGTCCTCGGGGATGAACCCGATGCCGGCGTCGAGCGACTTGCGGACCGACTTGCCGACGATCTCGGTGCCGTCGAGCTGCGCCGAGCCGGTCGCCGGGCACAGGCCGAGGAGCGCTTCGGTGAGCTCTGTCTGGCCGTTGCCCTGCACGCCGGCGACGCCGAGGATCTCTCCGGCGCGGATCGTGAAGTCGATGCCGTCGAGGTGCACGTGACCGGTCGCGTCGGCGACCCGGAGGCCCCGGACCACGAGCGCGTCGGCGCCGGCCTGTGCCGGCTCCTTGTGCACCGTCAGCTCGACGGGGCGCCCCACCATCAGCGCCGCGAGCTCGGCGTTGGAGGCCTCGGGGGAGGCCTCGCCGACGACCTTGCCACGCCGGATCACGGTGATCCGGTCGGCGACCGCGCGGACCTCGCGCAGCTTGTGGGTGATGAAGACGATGGCGGTGCCCGCCTCGCGCAGCTGGCGCATGATGCCCATCAGCTCGTCGGTCTCCTGCGGCGTGAGCACGGCCGTGGGCTCGTCGAAGACGAGGACGCGCGCGTCGCGCGAGAGCGCCTTGATGATCTCGACGCGCTGCTGCACACCGACCGGGAGGTGCTCGACGACCGCGTCCGGGTCCACGTCGAACCCGAAGCGGGAGGAGATCTCGCGGACCTTGGCGCGCGCCGCCTCGACGTCGAGCGATCCGGCGAAGCCGGTCGACTCGTGGCCGAGCATCACGTTCTCCGCGACGGTGAAGACCGGCACCAGCATGAAGTGCTGGTGGACCATGCCGATGCCGGCGCGGATCGCGTCGCCGGGTCCGTTGAAGTGCTGCACCTCGCCGTCGAGCAGGATCTCGCCCTCCTCGGCCTGGTAGAGGCCGTAGAGGACGTTCATCAGCGTCGACTTGCCCGCACCGTTCTCGCCGAGGAGGCAATGGATCTCCCCGGGTTCGACGGTCAGCGAGATCCGGTCATTGGCGACGAACGTGCCGAAACGCTTGGTGATGTCGCGCAGGGCGAGGGTCATGCGGCGATCTTCCTCTGGTCGCGAGGTGGGGGACAAGGGTGAGGGGGCCGGCTCCGGTCGGATGCGCGGCCCCCTCGGGGTGCTCTTCGGGTTGGTCTGGGTCAGCCCGCGTCAGTCGAGGTAGGACGTGACCTTGATGGTGCCGTCGATGATGCCGGCCTTGACCTCGTCGAGCTCCTTCTGGAGCGAGTCGGAGATCTTGCTGTCGAAGCTGTGGAACGGCGCGATGCCGACACCGTCGTTCTCGAGCGTGCCGACGTAGGCGTTGGCGTCGAACTTGTCGTTGCCGGCTGCGACGATCGCCTCGTAGGTCGACTGCTTCATGTTCTTCAGGATCGAGGTGAAGACGATCTCCTTCGTCTTCGGGTCGGTCTCGAAGAGGTCGGCGTCGACACCGAGCATGCCGATGTCCTTCTTCGACTCCGCGATCGCGGTGATCGCGCCCTGGTAGATCGGGCCGCCGACGGGGAGGATCAGGTCGGCGTTCTGGCCGATCAGCTGCTTGGCGGTGTTGGTGGCCGCCTCGTTGGCCTCGAAGCCGCCGGTGAAGACGCCCTTCTCGCCGCCGTCGAAGCCGACGACCTTGACGTCCTTCTGCTTGGTCTTCTTGTAGTACTCCACGCCCTGCTTGAAGCCGTCCATGAAGATCGTGACGGTCGGGTACGGCTGGCCGCCGTAGGTGCCGACGACGCCGGTCTTGGTGTAGTCGGCCGCCGCGTAGCCGGCGAGGAACGCCGCCTGGGCGGTGTTGTAGAGGAGCGGCTTGATGTTCTCCGCGTCCTTCTTGCCATCGAAGTCGTTGTCGGCGGCGTCGTCGATGAGGACGTACTCGATGTCGGGGTTGGCCTTGGCGGACTTCACGGTCGCGGCGGAGAGCGCGAAGCCGACGGTCACGATCGTGTCGCAGCCCGCGTCCACCAGGCTCTGGATGTTGGGCTCGAAGTCGCTGGGCGCGTTGGACTCGACCTTCTTGAACTCCGAGCCGAGCTTGTCGGCGGCCTCGGTCAGGCCCTCGTAGCTGAGCTGGTTGAAGGACTTGTCGTCAAAGCCGCCGGCGTCGGAGACGATGCAGGGCAGGTAGTCGTTGCCACCGGCCTTCGGGTCGTCGTCGGGCGCAGTGCCACAGGCGGCGAGCGTGGAGCTGGCCACGAGGGCGGCGATGCCGCCGAGCGCGACCTTCTTCGAGATCTTCTTCACTTCGAGGTCCTCCAGGAGTGGATGGCCGCGCACGCGGAGCCAACAGTGCTTACCCGGCGCACAATGGCGAATCCGCGGCCGGAGCGGAAGCATCACTGCCGAATGGTTACCAAGTCGGAACCCATCAGTCGCCCGCTCGTAGCGGTGTTGCCGCGGTGTCCGGCAGGTGCCATCGTGACGCGCGTGAGCATCCTGACCGGCACCCTGACCGGGAGACCCGCGGACGAGCAGCCGTGGGTCGACCTCCTTGCCGCAGCGACGGCCGTCATGGACCGCGCCTACGCGCCGTACTCCGGCTTTCCGGTCGGTGCCGCTGCACTCGTCGACGACGGCCGGACGGTGGTGGGCTGCAACGTCGAGAACGCGTCGTACGGCGTGACGCTGTGTGCCGAGTGCGGCCTGGTCTCCGCGCTCCATGCGAGCGGTGGCGGGCGGCTGACGCACTTCGCCTGTGTCGACCGGAGCGGCGCGGTGCTGATGCCATGTGGCCGCTGCCGCCAGCTGCTCTTCGAGCACGGCGGGCCCGACCTGCAGGTGCTCACCACCTCCGGCATACGACGGATGGCTGACGTCCTGCCCGATGCGTTCGGGCCTCACGACCTGGAGACCCGATGACCACGCCTGCCGCTCCCGGCCCGCAGCACGACGCCGTCGAGGTGATCATCGCCAAGCGTGAGGGCGGTGTCCTGAGCGACAGCCAGATCGACTGGGTGATCGACGCCTACACGCGTGGCGTGGTCGCCGACGAGCAGATGTCGTCGCTTGCGATGGCGATCCTGCTCAACGGCATGACGCGTCCCGAGATCGCCCGCTGGACCGCCGCGATGATCGCCTCGGGGGAGCGGATGTCGTTCGCCGACCTGCCGTTGCCGACCGCCGACAAGCACTCCACCGGTGGCGTCGGGGACAAGATCACGCTGCCGCTGGCCCCGCTGGTGGCAGCCTGCGGTGTGGCCGTCCCGCAGCTCTCGGGCCGCGGCCTGGGGCACACCGGCGGCACCCTGGACAAGCTCGAGTCGATCCCGGGCTGGCGCGCTGCGTTGTCGAACGAGGAGATGTTCGCGCAGCTGCGTGACGTGGGCGCGGTCATCTGCGCCGCCGGCGACGGGCTCGCGCCCGCTGACAAGAAGCTCTACGCCCTGCGTGACGTGACCGGCACGGTCGAGGCGATCCCGCTGATCGCCTCCTCGATCATGAGCAAGAAGATCGCCGAGGGCACCGGGTCGCTCGTGCTGGACGTCAAGGTCGGCACGGGCGCCTTCATGAAGAACCTCGACCAGGCCCGCGAGCTCGCCCGCACCATGGTCGACCTCGGCACCGACGCCGGCGTCCACACCGTCGCGCTCCTCACCGACATGTCCACGCCACTCGGCATGACCGCGGGCAACGCGATCGAGGTGGCGGAGTCGGTCGAGGTGCTGGCCGGTGGGGGGCCGGCCGACGTCGTCGAGCTGACCCTGGCGCTGGCGCGCGAGATGCTCGCGGGTGCCGGTCGCGGTGATGTCGATCCTGCTGACGTGCTCGCGAGCGGCAAGGCGATGGACGCGTGGAACGCGATGATCCGCGCACAGGGTGGGGACCCTTCCGCAGCCCTCCCCGTCGCGCGGGAGAACCAGGTCGTGACGGCGCCGAGCTCAGGTGTGCTGACCCGGCTGGATGCCATGGCCGTGGGCCTCGCCGCCTGGCGCCTCGGCGCGGGCCGGGCCCGCAAGGAGGACCCGGTGCAGGCAGGTGCTGGCGTCGTCTGGCACGCACGCCCGGGCGACACCGTCACCGCCGGCCAGCCGCTCTTCACCCTCCTCACCGACGAGCCCGCGCGCTTCGAGCGCGCGCTTGAGTCGCTCGACGGTGGCTTCGACATCGCGCCCGCCGGGACACCGTTCTCCGCGACGCCCCTCCTCCTGGACAGGATCAGCTGATGACCGCGACTGCCTCCGGACCGGCGCTCACCTTCGAGGAGATCCGCGCGCTGCCGAAGGTGGTCCTGCATGACCACCTTGATGGCGGCCTGCGGCCCGCGACGATCGTCGAGATCGCCGCCGAGATCGGCCACGAGCTCCCGACCACGGATCCGGTCGCGCTCGGGGAGTGGTTCCGTGACAACGCGACCTCCGGGTCGCTTGTCCGTTACCTCGAGGGGTTCGTCCACACCGTGGCCGTCATGCAGACGCCCGAGCACCTGCGACGCATCGCGCGCGAGGCCGTCGAGGACCTGGTCGCCGACGGTGTCGTGTACGCCGAGATGCGCTACGCATGCGAGCTCTTCGTGGAGCGCGGGCTGACCATGGACGAGGTGGTCGCTGCGGTCCAGGAAGGCATCGACGAGGCCGTCGCTGCCGCGCGGGCCGCCGGTCGCGTGATCGTCGTACGCCAGCTGCTGACGGCGATGCGCCAGGCCGCGCGCGGCATCGAGGTCGCGCGCCTGGCTGTGCAGTGGCGCGACCGCGGCGTCGCTGGCTTCGACATCGCCGGGCCTGAGGACGGCTTCCCGCCGACCCGGTTCCTCGACGCCTTCGAGTACCTCGCAAGTGCGAACATGCGGATCTCGATCCACGCCGGCGAGGCGTTCGGGCCGCCGTCGATCTGGGAGGCGGTCCACCCCTGTGGGGCCGACCGTCTGGGCCACGGGGTGCGGATCGTCGAGGACATCGACTTCTCCGGCGCGACCCCGCAGCTCGGCACGCTGGCGGCGTACGTCCGCGACCGGCGGATCCCGCTCGAGATCTGCCCGACCTCCAACGTGCAGACAGGGGCGGCCGCGTCGATCGCCGAGCACCCCTTCGGACAGCTCGCCGCGCTGGGTTTCCGGGTCACGATCAACACCGACAACCGGCTGATGTCGGCCACCTCGATGTCCCAGGAGATGGCACTCCTGACCGACGCGTTCGGCTACACGCGTGCGGACCTCGGCAAGTTCACCGTCAACGCGATGAAGTCGGCGTTCCTGCCGTTCGACGAGCGCCTCACCCTGATCAACGAGGTGATCAAGCCGGGCTACGCCGGCTGACGCCTCACCGCATGAGGAGTACGACTGTTTCCGCGACGCAGGCGGGCTTGTCGCCACCCTCGATCTCGATCGTGTGCTGGAACGTCGCGCGCAGCCCCGTGCTGGTCTCGTCGACGTCACCGAGCTTCACGCTGAGCCGGATCTCGGAGCCCACCGGGACGGGCGCGGCGAAGCGGACCTTGTTGAGGCCGTAGTTGAGCTTGGCGCCGGGGGTCGCGAGCTTGAAGATCTGCGAGCCGAGCCACGGGATCAGCGAGAGCGTGAGGTAGCCGTGGGCGATGGTGCCGCCGAACGGGCCGGTCTTGGCGCGGTCGACGTCGACGTGGATCCACTGGTGGTCGCCGGTCGCATCGGCGAACAGGTTGACCCGCTGCTGGTCGATCGTCACCCACTCGCTGGTCCCGAGCTCGCTACCGGCAGCCGCGGCCACCTCGTCCAGGGTGCTGAAAACGCGCATGGCTTCTCCTCGAACGTCGGTCGCGTGACCCAGGTCACGCCCTCGGGAAGAACCTAGCGGCTGGTCGCGCGCGTGGGGAGGTGTCCGACCGTCGACACGACGCGCGCCGGGTGTCAGTAGGAGCCCGTGGGCGTGGTGCCCTGGAGCAGTGCGCGGCTGCCGGAGACGCCCAGCCGGGTGGCGCCGGCCTCGATCATCGCGAGCGCCTGCTCGAAGGTGCGAACGCCGCCCGAGGCCTTGACCTGGGCGCGGTCGCCGACGGTCTCCTTCATCAGGCGGACCGCCTCGACCGAGGCACCACCCGCAGGGTGGAAGCCGGTCGACGTCTTCACGAAGTCGGCGCCCGCATCGATCGCGGCGACGCAGCAGGCGACGATCTCGTCGTCGTCGAGGGCCGCGGACTCGATGATCACCTTGAGCACGATCGGGAACGGCGCGGCTGCGCGGACGGCGGCGATGTCGCGCAGCACGTGGTCGTAGCGGCCCTCCTTCGCGGCACCGATGTCGATGACCATGTCGATCTCGTCGGCGCCGTCCCGGACAGCCTGCGCGGCCTCGACGGCCTTCACCGTGGAGTCGTGCTTGCCGCTGGGGAAGCCGCAGACCGCGGTGACCTTGAGGTCGGCGTTCTCCGGGATCGGGATCGGGAGCATCGAGGGGGAGACGCAGACCGACCAGACCCCGAGGTCGAGCGCCTCGGTGATCAGCGCCTCGACGTCGGCGCGGGTGGCCTCCGGCTTCAGCAGGGTGTGGTCGATCATCTGCGCGACAGCGTCGCGCGTGGGGGCATCAGTCACGGTCAGATCCTAGGCGGGGAGCGAGTTCACGGCGGAGGGCGTCGAGGCGGCCGGCGGCCACGATCCGGGCAGCGGCGACGGCTTCGGTGACGGCGGTCGCCTGTTCGACGGGGACCACGACCTCGAGGTAGCACTTCACCTTCGGTTCGGTGCCGCTCGGGCGCACGATCACGCGGCTGCCGTCGGCGAGGTGCCAGCGCAGGCCGTCGGTCGGAGGGAGACCGTCGACCCCGTCCGCGAGGTCGTCGGCACGCGTGACCGCGACGCCGGCGAGCTCGGTCGGCGGGGTGGCGCGGAGGGTGGCCATCGTCGCGGCGATCAGGCCGAGATCAGCGACGCGCACCGACACCTGGTCGGTGGCGTGCAGCCCGTGCACTGCGGCGATCTCGTCCAGGCGGTCGGTCAGCGTGCGACCTGCAGCCTTCTCCAGCGCCGCCAGCTCGACGACCCGGAGTAGCGCGGAGACGCCGTCCTTGTCCTTCACCCGGTCCGGGTCGACGCAGTAGCCGAGCGCCTCCTCGTAGCCGAAGGCGAGCCCGGGCAGGCGGCCGATCCACTTGAAGCCGGTGAGGGTCTCCTCGAACGGCTGGCCGTGGGCCGCGGCGATCTTGCCGACCAGTGACGAGCTCACGATCGAGTTGGCGTAGGTGCCCTGCACGCCCTTGCGGAGGAGGAAGTCGGCGAGGAGTGCTCCCACCTCGTCGCCGCGCAGCATCCGCCAGCCATGGGCGTCCGGCACCGCCACCGCGCACCGGTCTGCGTCGGGGTCGTTGGCGATCACCAGGTCAGCGCCGACCTGGGCCGCGAGCGCGAGCGCTGCATCCATCGCGCCCGGCTCCTCGGGGTTGGGGAAGGCCACGGTCGGGAAGGCCGCATCGGGTTCGAACTGCGACGCCACCACGTGCGGCTCGGAGAAGCCCGCGAGCCGCATCACGCGGCGTACGGGCTCGCCGCCGACGCCGTGCAGCGGCGTGTAGACGGTGGTGAGGTCCCGCGGTCCGCAGGTGTCGACCAGCGCGCTGGTGGCGGCGAGCCACGCCGTGTAGACGGAGTCGTCGAGAAGCTCGCCCCCCTCACCTCGCGGCACGTCGGCGAGGGCGCCGACGGCTGCGATGTGGGCTGCGATCTCCGCGTCGGCGGGCGGCACGATCTGGCTGCCGTCACCGAGGTAGACCTTGTAGCCGTTGTCCTGCGGCGGGTTGTGGCTCGCGGTCACCATCACGCCCGCGACCGCGCCGAGCTTGCGGATCGCGAACGCGAGCACCGGCGTCGGCAGCGGGCGGGGGAGGACCAGTGCGCGCAGCCCGGCACCGGTCATCACCTCGGCGGTGTCACGGGCGAAGACGTCGGAGTTGCGGCGTGCGTCGTAGCCGATCACGACGCAGTCATCGGCGGTCGCGCCCTGCGCGAGCAGGTACGCCGCCAGACCGGCCGCGGCGCGGGTCACGACGACGCGGTTCATCCGGTTCGGGCCCGCGCCGAGTGCGCCGCGGAGCCCGGCGGTGCCGAACTCGAGCGTGCCCCGGAACGCGTCGGCGAGGTCGTCTGCGTCGCCGCCCTCGGTGACTGCCTCGATCGCCGCCAGCAGCTCGGCGCGCGTCCCCACGTCGGGGTCCTCGGCGGCCCAGGCGCGCGCCCGGGCGAGCAGGTCGGCCAGCTCCGGCGTCGATGCGTCAGCCATGTCCTGCACGTTATCGCTCCTCATCCGGGGTCAGCAGGCGTCGGGACAGTCCGCGACGGGCGCCGGCGAGCATCCGCGCGTGGTTCCACCGCAGCACCGGCCGGCCGACGTACGCCGCGAGCCGGAGGCGCGGGTCGGTCACGACGACCTCCTGCGCGAAGTGGACGCGCGTGCCGGAGCCTTCCGGGCTGACCCGCCAGCGGACCCAGCCGTCCAGGTCGCCCGAGAGCCGGGCCTCCAGGACCTGCTCGGTCCGCACGGCCTCGGTGGTGTGCAGCTCCAGCGTGTAGGGCAGCGTCGAGCGGCAGAGCACGATGCCCTCGCCCTCGCCGAGCTTGAGGCAGCCGACGACCTGCGGCCACCAGGCCGGGTAGTGCTCGACGTCGACCAGCACGCCGAGGACGGCCGCCGGCGGATGCGGGACGTGCCAGTCCTCGGCGAAGGCGAAGGGACGCATCGTGGTCAGAGGCGGGGGACGATCCGGGCGAGGAGCTCGCCCATGCGGGTCGCGGCGTCGCGCCCGGCGTCCAGCACCTCGGCGTGGTCGAGCGGCTCGCCCGTCATGCCGGCGGCGTGGTTGGTCACCAGTGACAGGCCGAGGACCTCCAGGCCCGCGTGGCGTGCTGCCACCGCCTCGATCGTGGTGCTCATGCCGACGAGGTCTCCGCCGATCGCCGCGACCATCCGGATCTCGGCCGGCGTTTCGTACTGCGGGCCGGGGAACTGGACGTAGACACCCTCGTCGAGCTCCGGTGCGAGCTCGCGGCACATCGCCCGCAGGCGGGGGGAGTAGAGGTCGGTGACGTCGACGAACGTCGCACCCGTCAGCGCGGTCTGGCCGGTCAGGTTGATGTGGTCGCTGATCAGCACGGGTGTGCCGGGCGTCCACTCCGGACGCAGGCCGCCGCAGCCGTTGGTGAGTACGACGGTCCGGCAGCCCGTCGCCGCAGCCGCGCGCACCGGGTGGACCACGGCCGCGGTGCCGTGACCTTCGTAGAGGTGCGTGCGACCCCGGAAGAGCAGGACGTTGCGACCCCCGACAGCGACGCTCGCCACCGAGCCGGCGTGGCCGTCGACCGCGGGTGCGTGGAACCCGGGGAGGTCCGTCGTCGGGATCTCGATCCGGGGCGTGCCGAGGGCCTCGGCGGCCGGGCCCCACCCCGAGCCGAGCACCAGGGCGACATCGTGCGTCGCGACGCCGGTCAGCTCCGCGATGCGGTCGGCTGCCTGCGTGGCGAGGTCGAAGGGGTCAGTCACAGCGCCGAGCGTAGTGAGCCGGGGGCGCCGTGGAGCCGCCAGAGACCACACCGTGACTCAACCGTTAGAGGCGCCCGTCACGGACGCCCGTCACAGGCCGGTCGAACGGCACGCGCGGCGGCGCAGCGCGTGGACGTAGTCGTCCGGTGCGTCCGCGGCCTCCGCGGCGTCGGCGAGCACGCCGAGGTAGTGCGCCGACGGCAGTCCGCCCTCGTGCGCGTCGAGCACGTAGACCCAGACCAGCTCGTCACCGGTGAGGGTGTTGACCCGGACCTTGGTCTTGCGGAAGAGGCCGGTGTCGGCCGACTCCCAGCCGTCCAGTGCCTTCTCGTCCTCCGGCGTCACGTCGTACAGCGCGACGAAGACCTGCTCGAAGGGGTCCTGGACGATCGTCGCGAGCGCGCCGTCCCAGCCGTGCTCCTCGCCGCCGAAGGTGAGGCGCCAGCCCTGCAGCCACCCCGTCGTACGGAGCGGGGAGTGGGGACAACGCTCGAGCATGCGTTGCGGGTCGAGGTTCGTCCCGTAGGCGGCGTACAGGGTCACGGGGTGAGACTAGCGACCTACTTGCCGGTTTCCGGGGTGCCCGCAATACGCTGTCGTTCGTGACCCACTTCAACGTTCTTGTTCTCGGTGCTGGCCCCGGTGGCTACGTCGCCGCCATCCGCGCCGCGCAGCTCGGTCAGACCGTCGCGGTCATCGAGGAGAAGTACTGGGGTGGTGTCTGCCTCAACGTCGGCTGCATCCCGTCCAAGGCGCTCCTCAAGAACGCGGAGCTCGCCCACGTGCTGCAGCACGACAAGGCGAAGTACGGCATCGAGGGTGACGCCACGATGGCGTTCGGCCCGACGCACGCCCGCTCGCGCGCGGTGTCGGCCGGCATCGTCAAGGGCGTCCACTTCCTGATGAAGAAGAACAAGATCA
>UEXP01000062.1_pt1 | contig 18838 bp, 19 predicted proteins | sample 4301171 | NCBI WGS metagenome assembly UEXP01 (sample SAMEA4773182, study PRJEB27434) | metagenome | biome: 2259; feature: agricultural soil; material: soil | place: USA | collected 2014-09 | depth 0.25 m
TGCTGGCCCGCGGCGAGCTGCAGACGATCGGTGCGACCACGCTCGACGAGTACCGCAAGCACCTGGAGAAGGACGCCGCGCTCGAGCGCCGCTTCCAGCCGATCCAGGTCGCCGAGCCGTCGATCGCGCACACCATCGAGATCCTCAAGGGCCTGCGCGACCGCTACGAGGCGCACCACCGGGTCACGATCACCGACGAGGCGCTGGTGAGCGCGGCGACGCTGGCCGACCGCTACGTCTCCGACCGGTTCCTGCCCGACAAGGCGATCGACCTGATCGACGAGGCCGGCTCCCGCCTCCGGATCCGCCGGATGACGGCCCCGCCCGACCTGCGCGAGTTCGACGACAAGATCGCCGACGTGCGCCGGCGCAAGGAGTCGGCCATCGACGGCCAGGACTTCGAGCTCGCCGCCCGCCTGCGCGACGAGGAGAAGCAGCTCCAGATCGCCAAGGCCGAGCGCGAGAAGCAGTGGCGCGCCGGTGACATGGACGTCGTCGCGGAGGTCGACGAGGAGCTCATCGCCGAGGTCCTCGCGGTCGCGACCGGCATCCCGATCGTGAAGCTCTCCGAGGAGGAGTCGACCCGACTGCTCAAGATGGAGGACGAGCTGCACAAGCGCGTCATCGGCCAGGAAGAGGCCGTCAAGGCGCTCTCCCGCGCCATCCGTCGTACGCGTGCCGGCCTCAAGGACCCCAAGCGCCCCGGTGGTTCGTTCATCTTCGCCGGTCCGTCGGGTGTCGGTAAGACCTGGCTGTCGAAGACCCTGGCCGAGTTCCTCTTCGGTGACGAGGACGCCCTTATCCAGCTCGACATGTCGGAGTTCTCCGAGAAGCACACCGTCTCGCGCCTCTTCGGCTCGCCCCCGGGCTACGTCGGCTACGAAGAGGGTGGCCAGCTCACCGAGAAGGTGCGCCGCAAGCCGTTCTCCGTCGTCCTCTTCGACGAGGTGGAGAAGGCCCACCCGGACATCTTCAACTCGCTGCTGCAGATCCTCGAGGAAGGTCGCCTGACCGACTCGCAGGGCCGCGTGGTCGACTTCAAGAACACCGTGATCATCATGACCACGAACCTCGGTTCGCGGGACATCTCGAAGGGCGTCTCGCTCGGTTTCCAGCAGGGCAGCGACACGGCGTCGACCTACGAGCGGATGAAGAACAAGGTCTCGGAGGAGCTCAAGCAGCACTTCCGTCCGGAGTTCCTCAACCGTGTCGACGAGGTCATCGTGTTCCCGCCGCTGACGCAGGAGCAGATCATCGCGATGGTCGACAACATGATCGCGTCGGTCGAGAAGCGACTGAAGGACCGCGACATGGGCATCGAGCTCACGCCTGCGGCGAAGAACCTCCTCGCCAAGCGCGGTTTCGACCCGGTCCTCGGCGCGCGTCCGCTGCGTCGTACGGTCCAGCGCGAGATCGAGGACGTCCTCGCCGAGAAGCTGCTCTTCGGTGAGATCGGTGCAGGCCAGATCGTCCTGGTCGACGTCGAGGGTGAGGCGCCGAACGAGACCTTCACCTTCCTTGGCCAGAAGGTCTCCGCCGTCCCGGACGTCCCGCCGCTCGAGACCACGGCCGAGGGTCCGGCTGCGGAGCAGACCGACACCGACGCCAGCTGATCCACGGCACGCTGAGGCGGCCCCGTTCCCCTGTGGGGAGCGGGGCCGCCGTCATCTCAGGCGAGAGGGCACACAGGGTGCGGTGAGAGGGCGCAGATGGCGCCACCTGCGCCCTCTCGGCGCACCATCTGCGCCCTCTCGGTGCTAGGGGAGGGCGAAGTAGCCCGGCTCGACCTCGACCAGGAGGCCGTCGGCGAGCAGGGAGGCGAGCGCGCGTTCGCGCTGCTCGACCTTCCCCCAGACCGCGTCGAGGGCCATCTTCGGCACTGCGCCGTCGGCGTCGCGGGCAACGGCGAGCAGCCGGCCCCGGCACTGGCGGTCGGTGCCCGCGTAGTCCTGTACGCGCCGCGCCGGACCGTCGTACGCCGGACGGCCGGCCGCCTGCCACGCGCACAGGTCGGCGACGGGGCAGCGCGTGCACGCGGCGTTGCTCGCGGTGCAGATCAGCGCGCCGAGCTCCATCGTGGCGACGGCCCACGTCGCGGCGGTCTCCTCGTCGTCGGGCACGACCGAGGCGGCGAGCTCCCGCTCCGCCTTGGTGACCGATGCCGCCGGGAACTCGACACCGGTGAGGGCGCGGGCCAGGACCCGTCGGACGTTGGTGTCGAGCACGACCGCACGCCGCCCGAAGGCGAACGACGCGATTGCTGCCGCGGTGTAGTCACCCACGCCGGGCAGCAGGATCAGCTCCTCGTAGGTCGACGGCACCTCGCCGTCGTACTCCCGGTCGATCACGGTGGCTGCCGCGTGGAGCCGCAGGGCCCGCCGCGGATAGCCCAGGCGGCCCCAGGCGCGCACGGCCTCGCCGGCTGGCTCCGCCGCGAGTGCTGACGGAGTCGGCCAGCGTTCCAGCCACGACTCGTGAACGGGGAGCACGCGGGCCACCGGTGTCTGCTGCAGCATGAACTCCGACACCATCACCGACCACGGGCCGGCGTCGGGTCGCCGCCAGGGCAGATCGCGCTGGTGCGCGGCGTACCACGTCAGCACGGGATGGTGGAGGTCACTCATGGCGCGGTGAGCCTAACCGGCCGTGGTTGCCCGGCTTGGTTACGGTTCTGGCATGAGCAGCATGGCCCCGCGCGGCCCCCTTCCGGCGCGCGTCTACTGGATGCGGCGCGCGGTGTTGATCGGCGTCGCGCTGCTGCTCGTGCTGGTGATCGGCAAGCTGCTGGCCGGCGGCAGCGACGGCGAGGGGACCGACAAGGCCGAGGGTGCGGTGAAGCTCAGCGGCACCGCCACGAGCAGCGCCGCAACGACGACGCCGACGACCCCGGTGACACCGAGCGTGACGGGCAAGGACATCGCGCTCGCGGCACCGTCGGGCCCCTGTGACGAGGACAAGGTCATCGTCACCCCGGTCGGCGGCGCCCGACCCAACACGGGTCAGGTCGAGATCGTGCTCCAGATCGGCACCTCCGAGGCGGCGTGCACCTTCACGGTGTCCCCCCGGTCCGTCGTGGTGAAGATCGTCTCCGGGTCGGACCCGATCTGGTCCAGCCAGGAGTGTTCGGTGCTTCCGACGCAGGACGTCGTCGCGCGGGCGGCGCAGCCGGCCCTGGTCAGCTTCATCTGGAACGGGCACCGCTCCGACGAGGACTGCTCGCCGAGCTCCGCCTGGGCCTACCCCGGCAGCTACCACGCGATTGCCGCGACGCTGGGTGGCGAGCCGACCGACACGCAGTTCGAGCTGACGCGGCCGCCGGGCGTGACGATCACCCGGACGGCGAAGCCGACGGTCGCCCCGACGCCCGCTGCGGCGACCGCGAGCGTCAACGCCGGCGCCCCGAACGAGCCCTGAGCGCTCAGGGGCGGCCCAGCGAACGGATGGTCCAGCCCGCCTGACGGTAAGCCGGCACATCCAGGCAGTTGCGGCCGTCGATCATCTTCTTGCCCGTGACGATCTCGCCGAGCTTGACCGGGTCGACGGCGCGGTACTCCAGCCACTCCGTCAGGTGCATGACCAGGTCGGCGCCCTCGCACGCCTCCTCGATCGTCTCGGCGTAGCTGAGCTCGGGGTGCTTGAGGCGTGCGGGCTTGATCGCCTCGACGTCGTGCACGGTGACCTGGACGCCGAGCTCGTGCAGCTTGTGGGCGACGTCGAGCGCCGGGCTGTCACGGATGTCGTCGCTGTTCGGCTTGAAAGCCGCACCCAGGATCGTGATCTTCTTGCCGGGCAGGCGACCGCCCAGCTCTGCCCGGGCGATCTTGATGACGCGCTTGCGGCGGCGCATGTTGATCCGGTCGATCTCGTGCAGGAAGCGCAGTGCGTCCTTGACGCCGAGCTCGTCGGCGCGGGCGGTGAACGCGCGGATGTCCTTCGGCAGGCAGCCGCCTCCGAAGCCCAGGCCGGCGTTGAGGAACTTGCGACCGATGCGCTCGTCGAAGCCGATCGCGTCGGCCAGCGTGACGACGTTGGCACCGGTCACGTCGCAGAGCTCGGCCATCGCGTTGATGAAGGAGATCTTGGTGGCGAGGAAGCTGTTGGCCGCTACCTTCACCAGCTCGGCAGTCGGGAAGTCGGTGACCACCAGCGGGCAGCCGTTGCCCAGCGCCTCGGCGTAGACCTGGCGAAGCGTGGCCTCGGCGGCCTCGGAGAGGACGCCGAAGACCAGGCGGTCCGGCTCGAGGGTGTCCTTGACCGCGAACCCCTCGCGGAGGAACTCCGGGTTCCACGCGAGCTCGACCTGCTCGCCCGCGGGCGCGGTGCTGGTCAGGATCTCCTGGAGGCGCGCGGCCGTGCCTACCGGGACGGTCGACTTGCCGACGACGAGTGCCGGGCGGGTGAGGTGCTCCGCGAGGTCGGTCACGGCCGCGTCGACGAAGGTCAGGTCGGCGCCGTGGCCGTCTGCCCGCTGCGGCGTGCCGACGCAGACGAAGTGGACGTCGCCGAAGGCCGCGGCCTCGGCGATGTCGCTGGTGAAGCGGAGCCGGCCGGACTCGACCTGCTCGACGAGGAGCTCGGGGAGGTCGGGCTCGAAGAAGGGAAGGACGCCCCGCTCGAGTGCGGTACGTCGGGTGGGGTCGATCTCGACGCCTAGGACCTCGAAGCCCAGGGACGCCATGCACGCTGCGTGGGTGGCGCCGAGGTAGCCACATCCGATGACGGTGATCTTCACGCCGGCGACGCTAGGGAGCGCCGATGACTCCCTGGCAACGGGATGCCGACGCCAGCGTGAACCCCTTCGCGTCCTCCGTCACACCCGCGTGGAGGGTCCGGTCCGGTAGCCTCCGACGTCATGGTCCGGAGTCGGTGGGAGGCGCGTTGAGGCGCTGGTCCCGTGGCTCCGGCGGCCCGGCTCTCTCGGTCGTCGTGCCCGTCTACAACGTCGAGCCGTGGCTCGCGGCGTGCCTGGACAGCATCCTCGCCCAGCGCGTCCGGGACCTCGAGGTGATCCTGGTCGACGACGGCTCGACGGACGGATCCGTGGCTATCGCCGAGCAGTACGCCGCTCACGACCCGCGCATCCGGGTGCACCGCCACGCTGCCAACGCGGGCCTGAGCGCCGCGCGCAACACCGGGGTCTCGCTGGCGTCGGCGCCCTTGCTGACGTTCGTCGACTCCGATGACACGGTTCCGCGGGATGCCTGGCAGGTAGCGCTGCGGTCGCTGCGGCGTACCGGCTCGGACTTCAGCGTCGGCAAGGCGGTGCGGGTCACCGGTGACCGGCGCTTCGTCACGCCGTTGATGGAGCGCAACCACGTGGCGGACCGCCGCGGCCTCCGGATCGAGGACGCGCCGCTCCTGCTGGCGGACGTGTTCGCATGGAACAAGGTCTTCCGGCGCACCTTCTGGGACCAGGCCGGGCTCGAGTTCCCGGTGGGGATGCTCTATGAGGACCAGCCGGCGATGACGCGTGCGTTCCTCGCGGCCCAGCGCTTCGACGTCCTGTCCGCAGAGGTCTACGAATGGGCGGTGCGGGACGACGCCGGCTCCATCTCGCAGCGCCGTGGTGAGCTGCGCAACCTCGAGCACCGGCGGGACACCAAGCAGATGAGCCTCGAGCAGGTGCGCGCGCACGGATCTCCGGCGGTGCTCGACGTCTTCCTGCGTGAGGTGCTTCCGATCGACATGTGGGAGCACTACCGTGCGGCCGTGGCCGGCCCTGCGGCGCAGTGGAGCGACGACTACTGGCGGGTCCTGCGCGAGATGCAGACGTCCATCTGGAACGACGCCACCGTCCCGTTCGCGGAGACGAGCGTGCCGCCGCGTCAGCGTGCCATGGGTGAGCTGGTGGCGCAGGATCGCCGAGCCGACCTCCGCGCCCTGATCGAAGAGATCGACGCGGGCTGAGCCCGGCGGTCTCAGCGAAGCTCAGTCAGACGTATCGCTCGAGGATGCTGGACTCGGCGAGCCGCGAGAGCCCCTCGCGCACGCTGCGCGCGCGGAGCTCGCCGACACCCTCGACTGCCTGCAGGTCGTCGATGCTCGCGCCGAGGAGCTTCTGCAGGGTGCCGAAGTGCTCGATCAGGCGCTCGACGACCGTCGAGGGCAGACGCGGGACCTTGGCCAGCAGGCGGAAGCCGCGCGGAGTGACGGCGGCGTCCAGGTGCTCGGCGCTGCCCAGGCCGAGGGCCTTGGAGACTGAGGCAGGGTCGACCAGCTCGCTCGCGTCGAGGTGCTCGAGCCGGAAGAGCATCTCTTCTGGGGTCTTCGCCTTGCGGCCGCCGGGCAGGTAGTCGCGGATCACCAGCTCGCGCTCGGCGTCGACGCCGGTGATCAGCTCCTCGAGCTGGAGAGTGAGCAGTCGGCCATCGGTGCCGAGCTCCAGGACGTAGTCCTCGATCTCGCGCGCGATGCGCGTGACCATCTCGAGGCGCTGGGCGACCACTGCAACGTCACGCACGGTCACGAGGTCCTCGATCTCCAGTGCGGACAGCGTGGAGGAGACCTCGTCGAGGCGCATCTTGTAGCGCTCGAGAGTGGCGAGCGCCTGGTTGGCGCGGGTCAGGATGCGGCCGGAGTCCTCGAGGACGTGGCGGGTCTCGCCGACGTACGCCGCGATGATCTGCATCGACTGGGACACCGAGATGACCGGGAAGCCGGTCTGGCGCGCGACGCGGTCAGCAGTGCGGTGACGCGTGCCGGTCTCCTCGGAAGGGATCGTGTGGTCGGGCATGAGGTGGACCGCGGCCTTGTGGATCCGGGTCAGCTCGCCGTCGACGATGATCGCGCCGTCCATCTTGGCGAGCTCGCGGAGGCCGGTCGCCGTGAACGGCACGTCGAGCTGGAAGCCACCGGTGGCGATGCCCTCCACGGTCTTGTCGTAGCCGAGAACCACCAACGCGCCGGTGCGACCGCGGAGGATGCGCTCCAGGGCGTCACGCAGCGGCGTGCCCGGTGCGATGGAGGCCAGGGTCGCCCTCAGGCGCTCGGTCTCCTCGGTGCGCTCGATGGCAGCCAACGTGTGGTCCCCGTCCGTGAGTGATGAAGGCATCGAAATTCTAGGACATCGACCGTTGTCGGCGCTTGGTCATTCTCCGCTTGCGGGCCGGAGCCCGGAGGGCTCGTGCCCGCTGCGTCCCTGAAGGTCGAGGAGGCGCATCACCGAGGCGATGTCGGGCACGTCCATGACCTTCATGCCATCGACCATCCGCACGCGGCCGGGTGCGGCGCCGGTGCTGCGGTCGACAGGGACGAGTGCGTACTTGAAGCCGAGCCGCGCGGCCTCGGCGAGCCGCTGCGGGAGGTCGCGGACCTTGCGCAGCTCGCCGGAGAGGCCGAGCTCGCCGATGGCGATGGTGGCGGTCGGCGCGGGGCGCGAGCAGTGTGCGGAGGCGATGCTGATCGCGATGGCGAGGTCGGTCGACGGGTCGGTCAGCTTGGCTCCGCCGACGGTGGAACAGAAGACGTCGTTGTTGTGGAGCCGCAGGCCGCCGTGCTGAGCCAGCACGGCGAGCACCATCGCGACGCGCGAGGAGTCCAGTCCTGACGTGGTGCGCCGCGGCTTGTCGCTCGGTGCCACCGTCACCAGTGACTGGACCTCGGCCAGCAGCGGTCGTCGGCCCTCCATGGTGACGGCGACGCAGGTGCCGGCGACCTGCTGGGAGTGGTTCTCCACGAAGAGCCCCGTGGGGTCGGAGACCGCCGTGATGCCGTCGCCGCTGAGGTCGAAGCAGCCGACCTCGTCGACAGGGCCGAAGCGGTTCTTCATCGCGCGGAGCATGCGGAAGCGGCTGTTGCGGTCGCCCTCGAAGTGGAGGACGACGTCGACGACGTGCTCGAGGACGCGGGGCCCGGCGATGGTGCCGTCCTTGGTCACGTGGCCGACCAGGACCGTCGTGATGTTGCGGGTCTTGGCCACGCGCACCAGGGCGGCGGCGACCTCCTTGACCTGGGTGACGCCGCCGGGCACGCCGTCGATGTCGGCGACGTTGATGGTCTGAACCGAGTCGACGACGAGCAGCTCGGGCTTGACCGCCTCGATGTGGCCGAGGAGTGCCGAGAGGTCGGTCTCCGCAGCGAGATAGAGCTCGTCGACCACCGCACCCGTGCGGTCGGCGCGGAGCCGGACCTGCGAGGCCGACTCCTCACCCGAGACGTAGAGGACCCGGCGCCCCTCGCGCGCGGTCTGGGCGGCCACCTCCAGCAGCAGCGTCGACTTGCCCACGCCGGGCTCGCCCGCGAGCAGGATCGCGGCGCCCGGAACCAGACCGCCACCCAGCACGCGGTCCAGCTCGGGAACGCCGCTCACCCGCGCGGTCGACTCCTCGACGGGCACCTGCCCGATCGGCACCGCCGGGGCGCTGACGGGACCGGCGGCAGTGCGTCCGGCCGGCGCGGCAGCGGTCTCGGCGACCGACCCCCAGGTCTGGCACTCGCCACAGCGGCCCACCCACTTCGCAGTCGTCCAGCCGCACTCGGAGCAGCGGAAGTCGGCTCGCGGGGCCTTGGTCTTCGGAGGCATGTTCGAAACCATATTCGAACGGACCGACACAACACGCCCGACACCCTTGGCCCTGTGGAAACCGGGGAGCAGAGTGGAGTCATGGACGAACCACGCAGCATCGTCATCGTCGGGGGCGGACTGGCCGCCGTACACGCCGTGGAGTCCCTCCGGGACTACGAGTACGACGGCCGCCTGACGGTCGTCGCCCGGGAGCGGCACCTGCCCTACGAGCGCCCACCGCTCTCGAAGGAGTACCTCAAGGGTGACAAGCCGCGCGAGGAGATCCACCCGCACGATGCGTCCTGGTACCGCGACCACGACGTCCAGCTCAAGCTCGGCACCTCCGCGCTCGAGCTGCGCCCCGACAGCGCGACGGTGGTGCTCGACGACGGCTCGAGCCTCGGCTACGACCGGCTGCTGCTCGCCACGGGCGCGTCGCCGCGCACCCTCCAGGTGCCGGGTATCGGCCGCGCGCAGAGCCTGCGGACCATCGAGGACTCCGACCGCATCAAGGCGGCCTTCGTGGAGGGTCAGCGGCTGGCGATCATCGGCGGCGGCTGGATCGGCCTCGAGGTCGCTGCGGCCGCGCGCCAGGCCGGGATGGAGGTCGTCGTGCTGGAGGCCGGCGGGCGTCCCCTCGGCCACATCCTCGGACCCGTCGTCGCCGACCACGTCGCAGCGGTCCACGCGCGCAACGGCGTCGAGATTCGCACAGGCGTGAGCGTCACCGAGGTGACCGACGATGCCGTCCTCACCGAGGACGGCGATGTCGCGGCTGACGTCGTACTCCTTGCCGTGGGCGCGAGCCCGACGTCCGGCCTCGCCGAGTCAGCCGGCCTCGAGATCGACAACGGCGTCGTCGTCGACGAGCACCTGCGCACGTCGGAGGCGCGCGTCTTCGCGGCGGGTGACGTCGCCAACGCGTTCAACACCCGGCTCGACCAACGCCTCCGCGTGGAGCACTGGGACAACGCGATCCGCCAGGGCAAGCTCGCCGGACGAACCATGCTCGGCGTGGACGACAGCTACGACTGGCTGCCGTACTTCTTCACGGACCAGTTCGACTTCTCGATGGAGTACGTCGGCCGCAACGCCCCCGATGACGACGTCGTCCTCCGGGGCGACGTCGCCGCAGGGGAGTACGTCGCGTGGTGGCTGCGCGACGGCGTCGTCACCGCTGGCATGAACGTCAACGTCTGGGACGTCAACGACAGGATCCGCGAGCTCGTCGGCAAGCGTGTCGATCCCGCCGACCTGCCGGACCTGCGCTGACTCAGTAGTCCCGATGCCAGAGGTTGACCGAGTAGTCGACCTCGAGACCCTGAGCTGGCGTCCACGACGCCAGGATCTGGTCGGCCATCCCGGAGCTGAACTCGATCCGCACGACCGCCTCGAGGTCCTCACGCGAGTCGAAGGACCACGCGAGGTCGAGCGGCGTCCGGATCCACCCGCGGTCGGTCCAGAAGCGCTCGACGGCGCGCGGGTCCACTGACGGATAACCCCGGCGGAACCATCCGCCGAACGTCGACCGCGTCGCGTCGTTGTCGATGACGAACGCGGTGCCGCCGCGCCGCATCACGCGGTCCAGCTCGGCCAGGCCCGGGTCGCAGCCGGGGCCGAGGAAGTAGGCCCACCGCGCCTGCATCACATCGACGGAGGCTGGAGGCAACGGGATGGACTGGGCCGTCCCCTGCAGCAGCTCGACATTCGACAGCCGCCGCACGCGCCGCGCCGCGACGGCCAGCAGGTCCGGGTGAGGCTCCACCCCGATGACGTGGTCAGCCTCGGACGCCCAGCGGGGAAGGTGGAAGCCCGTGCCGCAGCCGAGGTCGAGGAGGGTGCGCCCGGCCCAGGGCCCGACGGACCGCATCGCCCGTTCGACCAGGCCGCCCCGGTCGAAAGCGTGGTTCTCGAGCTCGTAGGTCGCGGTGTGGTGCCAGATGTTCGGGGACGGGATCGCCCCCGGAGACGTCCTGGGCACGGCTCAGATGCGGACGATGCCGTTCGGCGTGGAGAACTCGACCGCGACGATGCCCGGCGTGCCGTGCGGCGCGACCCACTTCACCTCGACGTCGTCGAGCGGGTGGTCCTCCGGCTCGCCGAGCCACTCCGAGACCCGGTGCGGGTCGCCGGCGATCTCCAGGCCGGTCAACGCAAACTCGCCCGTGGCGCCCGCGGACGGGTGGTCCTCGGCGGGGGAGAGCCAGTGGATGAAGTACGGCAGCTGCGGGTCATTGCCCAGGTCGGTCGTGCCGAGCTGCTTCCAGATCAGCTCGTGGCCGTCGGGACGGTGGCGGTAGCCGTCGTACGCCTCACGCCCGAGGCGCTGCTCGGCGGCCGACATGTCGGAGACCGCGCAGACCCAGCCCAGCCAGCCGCCGCCGAGCGCAGTGCGGGCCTTGACCGCCTGGCCGAACGGCGCCTTGTCAGAGGCCGGGTGCTCGAGCGCACCGACGACCTCGAGGTAGGTGTTGTCGGCGAGCGGCAGGATGTAGTTGCAGGTGCCGAAGCGGGGGTGGATGCCTCCGTCGACGATCTCGGTGCCGAGCAGCTTGCTCAGTCGCTCGGCGGTTGCCTTCAGGCCGTCAGGTCCTGCGGCGTACGACACGTGATCCAGGCGCATGTCGGCATTGTTATCCCGAGACGCTGGTCACGCGAAAACCGGGGTCGATATATCTCGACGTCGAGAGACAGCGTGCGTCGCGACCGGAGCTCAGTGAGGGTCGGCCGGATGCAGTGCGAGCGCCGAGCGCGAGCGGACGTGCGCGTCGCAGTGACGCTTCAGCTCGGCGTACCCCTGCTCGCCCATGAGCGCCGTCAGCTCCGGTGCCGACGTCACGTAGACCGGCTCCATTGCCACGTGCGCCTCCGTGTTGCCGGAGCAGTACCAGTCCAGGTCGTGGCCACCGGGACCCCAGCCGCGGCGGTCGTACTCGCCGATGCCGACCTCGGTGTAGGTCGTGCCGTCGATCCGCTCGACCTCGCGGAACGTACGCCGGATCGGCAGCTGCCAGCAGACGTCCGGCTTGGTCTCGATGTAGCTGATGCCCTGGGCGATCGCCAACGAGTGCAGCGCGCAGCCCGCGCCGCCGGCGAAGCCCGGGCGGTTGGAGAAAACGCAGGCCGACTGGCCGTCCACGACGTGTGCGCGGGTCTTGCGCTCGCCGTCGTCGTCCTTCTCGACCCAGTCCTTCCGCTTGACCTTCCGGCCCGGGTGGAACTGCCACGACGCCGGCGTGAGCTGGTCGACGAAGCCGGCGACGCGCTCCTCGTCGTCCTTGTCGCTGAAGTGGGCGCCGAGGGTGCAGCAGCCGATGTCGGGGGAGTGCTTGTAGATCCCGGCACAGCCCGAGCCGAAGATGCAGGTCCAGCTGGAGGTCAGCCAGGTCAGGTCGCAGCGGAAGATCTCGGTCTCGTCGTGGGGGTTGACGAACTCGACGTACGCGCGGGGGAAATCAAGCGGGACCTCAGGCACCGGCCAAGACTAGTTGCCGCACGGCCCGGCATGTCCGTTTGCCCGGTAGCGTGGGTCACATGCGTCTGGGCGTACTCGACATCGGATCCAACACGGGGCACCTTCTCGTGGTCGACGCGCACCACGGAGCCGCCCCGCTTCCGGCGTACTCCTACAAGGAGCCGCTGCGGCTGGCCGAGCACCTCGATGCCGACGGTGCGGTGAGCGAAGCCGGGATCCTGGCGCTGAAGTCGTTTTGTGCTGCGGCGCTCGCCGTCGCCGAGGACAAGGGCTGCGAGGAGATGCTGGCCTTCGCCACCTCGGCGGTCCGCGACGCCACTAACTCCGACGAGGTCCTCGCCCGCGTGCGTGCCCAGACCGGCGTCGATCTCGAGGTGCTGCCCGGCGAGGACGAGGCCCGCCTGACCTTCCTCGCCGTACGCCGCTGGTTCGGCTGGTCGGCCGGCCGGCTGGCCGTCTTCGACATCGGCGGCGGATCCCTCGAGATCGCCGCAGGCAAGGACGAGGCGCCGGATGTCGCCTGGTCGCTTCCGCTCGGGGCTGCGCGCCTCGCCCGCAACCACTTCGCCGACGGTGCCGTCGACGAGACCACGCTGAAGCAGTTGCGCCGCAAGATCCGCGCGGACATCGCCAAGGACGCGGGCCACCTGCTCCGGTACGGCGCACCCGACCGCGCCGCCGCCTCGTCCAAGACCTTCCGCTCGCTCGCCAGGATCTGTGGGGCTGCTCCGTCCGGCGACGGTCCGCTCGTGCCGCGGGTGCTGCCCGCTGCGGAGCTCTCCGAGTGGATCCCGAAGCTGGTGCACATGGACCACGCTGAGCTGGCCCTGCTGCCCGGCGTCTCGGAGAGCCGCACCCACCAGATCCTGCCCGGTGCGCTGGTCGCCGAGGCGGTCATGGACATCTTCGACTTGCCCCAGCTGGAGATCTGCCCGTGGGCGCTCCGCGAGGGCGTGATCCTCGAGCGCTTCGACCACCTCGGCTTCGTCCACTGACATGTCCGGCTTCCGCGGTGTGATCGGGCTGAGCACCGCCTCGGTCTATCCCGAGTCGACGGCCCATGCCTTCGCGTACGCCAAGCGGCTGGGCTATGACGCCGTCGAGGTGATGGTCGGCATCGACGCGATCTCGCGCGACCCGATCGCGCTGCGCCAGATGAGTGAGGCCCATGGCGTGCCCGTCTGCGCCGTCCACGCGCCGTGCCTGCTCGTCACCCAGACGGTCTGGGGCACGGAGCCGTGGGGGAAGCTCGAGCGCTCGGCGGAGCTGGCCCGCTCGCTGGGCGCCGACGTGGTCGTCGTGCATCCGCCGTTCCGGTGGCAGCGTGACTACGCACGTGGTTTCGTCGACGGCATCGCCGAGCTCGAGCAGCGCACCGGCATCGCGTTCGCCGTCGAGAACATGTATCCGTGGCGCGCCTCGACCAGACGGGGCATGGAGATCTACCAGCCCGGCTGGGACCCCTCAGAGGAGCCCTACGCCAACGCCACTGTCGATCTCTCCCACGCGGCGACGGCGCAGGTGGACTCGCTGGAGATGGTGCGTCGGCTCGGGCCGCGTCTGCGCCACGTGCACCTGACCGACGGGTTGGGCTCCGCGAAGGACGAGCACCTCGTCCCGGGGCGTGGCACGCAGCCGGCGAAGGAGCTGCTGCGGCATCTCGCGACGTCGGGCTTCGCGGGCCACGTCGTGCTCGAGATCAACACCCGCCGCTCGGGGAGTGCGAAGCAGCGCGACGCGGATCTCGCCGAGTCGCTGGCCTTCGCCCGCGAGCATCTCGGCGTAGGTTGAACCCATGAGCGGCGCTGCGGTCGTGGTGCGCGGCCTGCGGGTCACCCGCGGCCGCACCGAGGTGGTGCGCGGCCTCGACTTCACGCTGGAGGTCGGCCGGGTCACCGGCCTGCTCGGCCCTTCGGGCTGCGGCAAGTCGACGCTGATGCGCACGCTCGTCGGGGTCCAGGCCGGAGTCACCGGCGAGGTCACGGTGCTCGGCGCCCCCGCCGGCTCGGCGATCCTGCGGAGCCGGATCGGCTACCAGACCCAGGCCCCGAGCGTGTACGACGACCTGTCGGTGCGCGAGAACCTCGCCTTCTTCGGCCGGGTGCTCGGCGTGCCACGGGAGCGCATCGACGAGGTCCTCGCGGTGACCGGGCTGACCGCCAAGGCCGATGCCGTGGTCGCAGACCTGAGCGGCGGCCAGCGGGGGCGAGTCAGCCTGGGGGCGGCGCTGCTCGGCCGGCCCGACCTGCTGGTCCTCGACGAACCCACGGTCGGCCTCGACCCGGTGCTGCGCGAGGAGCTCTGGGGCACCTTCCACGACCTCGCCGCCGCCGGCACTGCCGTGCTCGTCTCGAGCCATGTCATGGACGAGGCCGAGCGCTGCGACCGGCTCCTGCTGATGCGCGACGGTGTCCTCATCGCCGACGGCACGCCGACCGCGATCAAGGAGCAGGCGGGGGCTCCTGACATCGAGCAGGCGTTCCTGGCGATCGTCCGCGGAGGTGGCGCCGGATGAATGCGCGCATCACGCTGGCGGTCGCTGCCCGGGTCCTGACGCAGCTGCGACGCGACCACCGCACCCTGGCGATCATGCTCGTGCTGCCGTGCCTCCTGATGACGCTGCTGTGGTGGATGTACTCCGACCCTGCGCCCGGCATCGCCAGTCCGCCCTGGTTCGACATGGTGGCTCCCGGCCTGCTTGCGATCTTCCCCTTCATCGTGATGTTCCTGGTCACCTCGGTGACGACGCTGCGCGAGCGGGGGAGCGGTACCCTCGAGCGCCTGCTGGCGATGCCGATGGGCAAGGCCGACTTCCTCCTGGGCTACGCGCTCGCCTTCGGCGTCGTCGCCGCCGTCCAGTCGGTCCTCGCCGTCAGCCTGAGCGTTGGCGTGCTGGGCCTGGACATCTCCGGCCCCGTCTGGCTGCTCACCGTCGTCGCGGTGGTCGATGCGCTCCTCGGCACGGCCCTCGGGCTCTTCGTGAGTGCATTCGCCCGCACGGAGTTCCAGGCGGTGCAGTTCATGCCGGCGCTGGTCGTGCCGCAGATCCTGCTGTGCGGCCTCTTCGTCGCCCGCGACCGGCTGCCCCCGGTCCTCGAGGCGATCAGCAACGTCCTTCCCCTCTCGTACGCCGTCGACGCGATGTCCGGGGTCCGCGACAACGCGGACGTGGCAGGGGTGTGGGCCGACCTCGGTGTCATCGCCACCTTCGTGCTGGCGGGCCTGGCCCTGGGCGCGGCGACACTCCGGCGTCGTACGCCGTGACGGCCGCGGTGCTCGCCGGGGTCGCCCGGCGCTTCGTCCCGCCGACCCGGAATGCCGCGCTGGAGGTGGCCGAGGCGTTCACGGCGCGGGGGCTGCAGGTGACGCTCGAGTTCCTCCCGGACCGACGGCGGGGAAGTCTGGCAGCGTTGCGTGCAGAGCTCCTCGCAGTCGTCGGCGAGGTCGAGCGCCGGAGCCTGGCCCCGCGCGTCGCGGTCACGGTTCCGCTCCTCTCCTCCGGAGACGCCGGCATCGACGTGGTTCGCGACGTCACCTCGGCTGCGGCTGCGGCGGGTGTGAGCGACACCGTCGACCCGCGGGCCGCCGACCCCCTGGAGGTGCTGGCCCGGCTCGGCAGGGACCTGCCGCCGCCGGGAGTCGTGTTGCGCACTGCCCTGCGTCGCACCGGATCCGACCTCCGGCTCCTCTCTGACACGAGCACCCGGATCACCCTCGCGGGCGGCGCCCCGTCCCGGGTCGACACGGGCCTGTTCGCGACGCGCGGACAGGTGGACACGGCATACGTCCAGGGCCTGCGGCGCCTGCTCGCTGCGCCTGGGCGCCCGGTCCTCGCCACACACGACGCGCGCCTGGTCGGCATCGCGCGTCACCTCGCGAAGGAGTACGGGCGACGTCCGGGCGACCACGAGTTCCAGCTCCCGTACGGCGTGCGCCCGGACCTGCAGCGAAGGCTCGCCGAGGCGGGCGAGACGGTCCGCGTGCACGTGGCGTACGGCCCGGACGCGCGGGGCCACGTCAATCGCTTGGCTCGCGAGTCCGCGGACCTGTCATCCTTGGTGCGTTCGCTCCTCTCTCGTTCATAAGCAGGAAGCAGGTCCCCGGATGGCAGGCAAGACCGCGTTCATCGGCGTCGGCGTCATGGGTGAGGCGATCCTCGCCGCGCTCCTGCGTGGTGGGCGCCCGGCCGCGGACGTGCTCGTGGGCGAGAAGCGTGCGGAGCGTGCTGCCGAGCTGACCGAGCGTTACGGCGTCAGCGTCGTCTCGAACCTCGCGGCAGTGCAGGCCGCCGAAACCGTGGTCCTCGTCGTGAAGCCGCAGGACCTCGGCTCCGTGCTGGACGAGATCGCCCCCGCTCTGACGGGGGGCCACCTGGTCGTCTCGCTCGCCGCCGGACTGACCACCGCGTGGATCGAGGAGCGGGTGCCCGCGGGCGTCGCCGTCGTGCGGGTCATGCCCAACACGCCCGCACTGGTCGGGCAGGGCATGTCCGCGATCTCGGCCGGCGCCGCGGCCACCGAGGCGCACCTGGCCACCACCGAGGCCCTGCTCGCCGACTCGGGCAGCGTCGTGCGGGTGCCCGAGTCGCAGCAGAACGCAGTTACGGCGGTCAGCGGGTCCGGGCCGGCGTATGTCTTCTACGTGGCCGAGGCGATGATCGACGCCGGCGTGCTGCTCGGCCTGGCGCGTCCGCTGGCCACCGAGCTGGCGATCCAGACCCTGCTCGGCGCGGCCACGATGCTGCGCGAGACCGGGACCCACCCGACGGTCCTGCGTGAGCAGGTGACGTCCCCGGGAGGCACCACCGCGGCGGCGCTGCGACAGCTGGACGACCACAAGGTGAAGGCGGCCTTCCTCACCGCGATGGAGGCCTGCCGGGATCGCGCCGAGGAGCTCGCGGCCGGGAGCTGACGCGAATGCTTGAGCGGCGCAAGTTGATGCAAATCAACGCGCCACGCCGATAACCACAGATATTTCTTCGTCACACTCTTCCCACTGCTCACATCTGCCCCTAGTGTTCTGAACACAGGGGCACGTGGGTCGCCAGTGGGGAAGCTGGCGGCGTGCGCCCAGAGAAAGTGGTGTGCCATGGCTGCCAATTCGTCTTCGGACATCTCGGAGGTCAAGTTCCTGACCATCGCCGAGGTTGCCGCGATGATGCGCGTCTCCAAGATGACCGTCTACCGCCTCGTGCACGCAGGCGACCTCCCGGCGAACCGGGTCGGCCGCTCCTTCCGTGTCCAGGAGAAGCACGTCACTGAGTACCTCCAGCGCTCGTTCTACGACGCCGGCTGAGTCGACGTTCACCTGCCCGCCGTGGCCAGGCATCGCGTGATGCCGGCCCGGCGGGCAGTTTCACTTCCAGGGCCCGATTCGGCCCGGATGGGCAGGGGCCGATAGGCTGGGCCGGGTCGCCCGTGCTGTATCCGCCAGGGCTGACGTCAAGCTCTGGAAAGGTTCCACCGTGGGTTCTGTCATCAAGAAGCGCCGCAAGCGCATGGCCAAGAAGAAGCACCGCAAGCTGCTGAAGCGGACGCGCGTCCAGCGTCGCAAGCTCGGTAAGTGAGTTTCCTGCTCCGATGACGCAGGCCGGCAAGGTCGTGCTCGTCACCGGGGTCTCTCGGGACCTCGGCCGACGTTTCGCGCGCGCCCTTGCCGATGATCCTGCCGTCGAGAGCGTGATCGGCGTCGATGTCGCCCCGCCAACGGGTGACCTCGGCGCCGTTTCGTTTGTCCAGGCAGACCTGCGTAATCCGGTCATCGCGAAGCTCCTGGTCCGCGAGCAGGTCGACACCGTGGTCCACATGAGCGTGGTCGCGACTCCTGGCGGCATGGGCAGCCGTGCGTCGATGAAGGAAGCCAACGTCATCGGCACCATGCAGCTGCTCGGCGCCTGCCAGCGCGCCCCGGAGGTGCGCCGCGTCGTCGTGAAGTCGACGACGACGGTCTACGGCGCCAGCCACCGCGACCCGGCGATGTTCACCGAGGAGATGGGTCCCAAGCGGATGCCGCGTGCCGGCTACTCGCGGGATGCCCTCGAGATCGAGGGCTACGTGCGCGGCTTCGCCCGCCGGCGCCCCGATGTCTCCGTCGCGATGCTGCGCGTCGCCAACGTGATCGGCCCGGGCGTCGACAGCCCGATCGCCCAGTACTTCCGCCTCCCTGTGGTGCCCACCGTGCTCGGTTTCGACCCGCGCCTGCAGTTCGTGCACGACCACGACCTGATGGGGGCTCTGCGGCACGCCGTCTTCTCCGACGCGAGCGGCACCTTCAACCTGGCCGGCGACGGGATCCTCCTGCTCTCGCAGGCGATCCGGCGACTGGGCCGCGCCGCGCTGCCGGTGCCGTCGTTCGCGCTCTCGGCGGTCGGCTCGGCGATGCGTGGCGTGGGCCGCGCCGAGTTCGCCCCCGAGCTCGTCCACTTCCTGACGCACGGCCGCGGGGTCGACACCACGCGCCTGCGCACCGAGTTCGGCTACCAGCCGCGCTTCACCACCGAAGAGGCCTTCCGCGACTTCGCGCGCGCCGTCGACATGCCGCTGGGTGTCCCGGGTCTCGCCGTCGCCGAGCCCTTCCTGGCCAGCCTGGAGGGCAGACTGGCCCCTGCAGGCCGTCCCGTGACCGAGGAAGTGGGTGAGATCGATGGATGACGCCGACATCATCCCGATCGGCACCCATGGTGCCTCCGGCCGTGGTTCTGGCGCCAAGCCGTCCAAGGCCGCCCGGGACCTCCTCGGCGGTAGCCGCAAGGCAACCCCGCCACGCGCTCCCTCCGACCGACCCGCAGACGCTCCTGTCGCGGCTCCGCACCCCGGTGCGACAGGTCCGGACGAGGAGGGCCCTGTCGAGGGCGCGCGGAT
>UEXP01000127.1_pt1 | contig 18456 bp, 20 predicted proteins | sample 4301171 | NCBI WGS metagenome assembly UEXP01 (sample SAMEA4773182, study PRJEB27434) | metagenome | biome: 2259; feature: agricultural soil; material: soil | place: USA | collected 2014-09 | depth 0.25 m
GCCGGGCACTGTCGGACGGTGACGGGGCCGGTGCCCCGCTCCTCCATCGCGGTTCCGCAGGCGGGGCAGGGCATGGTCTCCGTTTCCATGGGCTGAACGTACTCCCCCGCGCGCCGAAAATGAGCAGGTCCACCCGGACGTGTGTCAGGCGATTCCTGCAACGATGGCGACATGATCGCGTTCGCGCACCGGGGTGGTGCCAGTCATCCCGAGCTCGAGGGCCTCGAGAACACCCTCGCGGCGTTCCGCCACGCCGTTGCCCTGGGCTATCGCGACCTGGAGACCGATGTCCATGTCACCCGCGACGGAGTGCTGCTCGCCTTCCACGACGCGCAGCTCGACCGCGTCACGGACGGCACGGGCCTGATCGCGGACCTGACGTACGACGAGGTGCGGGCAGCACGCGTGGGCGGCCGCGAGCCGGTGCCCACCCTGGCCGAGCTCGTCGACGCGTTCCCGGATGCCCGCTTCAACATCGACATCAAGTCGCGGGCGGCAGCTGCTCCCCTCGCCGCGTTCATCGCCGAGCGTGGACTGCAGGACCGCGTCCTCGTCGGCTCGTTCTCGGCCGCGGCGCTGCGCGACTTCCGCCGGCTGACCCGTGGCACGGTCCGGACCTCGGCGCACCCGTTCGAGGTCGCGGCCTTCCTTTTGCTGCCGACGGGACGGCTCGCCGCGCGGGTGACCCGCGGTCGTGCGGTCGCGCTGCAGGTGCCGGTCCGCCACGGGCGGCTCCGCGTGGTGACGCCCCGCCTTGTCGCCAAGGCGCATGCTGCCGGGGCGCAGGTCCATGTGTGGACCGTCGATGACCCCGACGAGATCCGACGCCTGCACGCGCTCGGCATCGATGGCATCTTCACCGACCGCACGGACGTGCTGCGGGACGTGCTGACCGAGCTCGGCAGCTGGAACGAGGAGTCCTGATGAGCAACGGCATCGCAGACCTGCGCCCGCTGGCCCGCGCCCGCGAGCAGCGCGCCTGGTACTGGTACGACTGGGCCAACTCTGCCTTCGTGACCACCGTCGCGACCGTCCTCTTCGCGCCGTACATGATCTCGGTCGCCGAGGACGCCGCCTGCGGTCCGGCAGCCGGCGAGTGCGGCCGCACCCTGTCGGTGCTAGGCCTGAGCGTCGCGCCGGGGTCGTTGCCGGCGTACGTCGTGACCTTCTCGACGATCCTGTCCGCCTTCCTGCTGCCGCTCGTGGGTGCCGTTGCCGACCGTACGACGCGCAAGCGCCTGCTGCTGGCGGGTTTCGCCTGGACGGGCGCCGCGGCAGCGGGCCTGCTCTTCTTCGCCACCGACGGCAACTGGGAGATCGGTGCGGTCGCCATGGTCGTCGCCAACATCTGCCTCGGTGCCTCGGTGACCGTCAACGATGCCTTCCTGCCGCTGATCGCCGACGAGGAGGACCGCGACCGCGTCAGCTCGCGTGGGTGGGCGTTCGGCTACCTCGGCGGTGGCCTGCTGCTCGCGCTGAACCTCGTCCTGGTGCTCATGCACGACACCTTCGGGCTCGGCGAGGGTCTGGCCGTGCGGCTGTCGATGCTCTCGGCGGCGGCGTGGTGGGCAGCCTTCACGGTGATCCCGCTGCTGCGTCTCGAGGACCATCCGCCGGCGCATGCGGTCGCGGGCGGAGGCGGCCTGGTGCAGGCGAGCTTCGGGCAGCTCTGGAGCACGCTGAAGGACCTGCGGAGCTATCCGATGGCCCTCACCTTCCTGGCGGCGTACCTGTTCTTCAACGACGGCATCCAGACGGTCATCTACGCCGCCTCGACGTACGGCGAGGAACAGCTCGGCTTCGGCACCTCGGTGCTGATCGGCACCATCCTGATGGTCCAGTTCGTCGCCATCGGCGGCGCGCTGCTCTTCGGCAGGCTGGCAGCGTCCGTGGGGGCCAAGCGGGTCATCCTCGGCGGCCTGGCGGCATGGATGGGGATCGTCACCGTGGCCCTGCTGCTGCCGGAGGAGCAGCTTGTCCCCTTCCTCGCGATGGGGGTCGCGATCGGCATCGTCCTCGGCGGCACCCAGGCACTCGCACGGTCGTACTTCTCGTTGCTGATCCCGCGTGGGCGTGAGGGCGAGTTCTTCAGCTTCTACCACGCGATGGACCGCGGGACCTCGTGGTTCGGCACGCTGACGTTCGGCCTGGTGTTCCAGCTGACCGGGTCCTACCGACCCGCGATCTTCGCCTTGATCGCCTTCTTCGTCATCGGTGGCGCGCTGCTGCTGCGCGTGGACACCGCGCGTGGCATCCGTGAGGCAGGCAACGACCTGCCTGCGGTGACCTGAGCTGGCCAACTGACCAGACCGGACCCCTTTCCGGGGTGCGGAATGCTTGGCCGACCCCGTACGTTGGAGAGCAGACACGAATTCGGGGCGTGTCCTCACGTCATGGACGGGCGGTTCGGGCGTCCCGTCTGCAGAAGGACCATCCACTCACTTTTCCGGAGGTAGCAATGGCAGAGCGCACGCTTCGTGGGGCTCGACTCGGAGGCCAGAGCTTCGAGGACGAGCGAGGCATCGAGTTCGCGGCCCGTCAGCAGGTGGGCTACAACTGCAAGCAGGGGCACTACTTCGAGATCACGATGTCGGTCGAGGCTGACATCCCGGCGATCTGGGAGTGCCCGCGCTGCGGCAGCGAGAGCCTCAGCGCCTCGGGCATCCTGCCGGAGGCCAAGGCAGAGAAGCCGGTGCGCACGCACTGGGACATGCTGCTCGAGCGCCGGTCGGTCGCCGAGCTCGAGGACATCCTGACCGAGCGGCTCGAGCTGCTGCGTGGCGGCGAGATCGGCCCGGCGCACCTGCACCGTCCGTCGAAGGCCAAGAAGAAGGCCAACGCCTGATCCGGCGTCAGCCGCCCGTGATCATTCGACGACCTCGCCCTGGACCACGTCGTGGCCCTTCGGGCGGGGTCGTTGCCCATTTCCGGGCTGGACGGTCGGCAGGACCACCATGCGCGCGGCGACGAAGCGTGTGAGCATCCCCCGCGCCAGGGGCCGCGTGAACGGAAGGATGCAGAGCATGCCGAGCACGTCGCTGAGGAATCCCGGCGTCAGCATCAGCACGCCGCCCACCAGGACCAGGATGCCGTCGGCGAGCTCCCGGGCCGGCATGCGCCCCGAGCCGAAGGCCTCACCCAGCGCCGCGAGCGCCCGTCGTCCCTCGCGCTTGAGCAGCCACGCGCCGAGGATGCTGTCGGCGATCAGGAGCAGGACCGTCCAGCCCACGCCGATCGTCTGCCCGACCTGGACGATCACGCTCAGCTCTAGCAGGGGCACACCGATGAAGAGGACGGCCAGCAACCATCCGGGGACGCGGCGTACGGTGTGGTTCACACCTCTCAGCGTCGCATGCCACGCAAACGGCGCAGCACCCGGGCGCGGCGTTCCTTCAGTCCCCACCACGTGATGCGCTGGAGCGACTCGATGGCCACGGCCTGGCTCATCTTGGAGTCACCACGCTCGCGCTCGATGAACTCGATCGGCACCTCGTGCACCGTCAGCTTGTGCTGGATCGTCCGCCAGGCCATGTCGGTCTGGAAGACATAGCCGGTCACGTTGACGGTGGCGAGGTCGATCTTCTCCAGCGTCGTACGACGGAAGAGGCGATAGCCGGCCGTCGAGTCGTGCACCTTGATGCCCAGGAGCAGGCGCACGTAGAGGTTGCCGAACGCGGACAGCAGGCGGCGGAAGAGCGGCCAGTTCACGACCGAGCCGCCGGGGACGTAGCGCGAGCCGATGACCAGGTCTGCATCGAGGAGCGCAGAGCGGAGGCGGTAGAGCTGCTCGGGCTGGTGCGAGCCATCCGCGTCCATCTCGCCGATCACGTCGTAGCCCTGGGCCAGCGCGACCTGGAAGCCGTGGAGGTAGGCCGCGCCGAGGCCGGCCTTCTCGGTGCGGTGCAGGACCTGGATCTGGGGGTCATCAGCCGCGAGCGCGTCGGCGATCGCTCCGGTGCCGTCCGGCGAGCCGTCATCGACGATCATCACGTCGACGTCCGGCTCCGCAGCACGCAGCCGTCCGACGATCCAGGCGATGTTCTCGGCCTCGTTGTAGGTCGGGACGACCATGACGGTGCGGCCGAGTCCGTCGTTCACGTCAGTGTTCCGTTCGTCCATCATCACGTCTCCGAAGGTACGGGTGGAACGTGAACGCGAGCCCAAGCAACACCGACGCCAGGGCGACGGATCCGAGGACGGGGCCCACGGTCACGCTCGGCGGGGTCGAGTCGTACGTCGCCACCGTCTCGACCAGCACGTCGCCGACCCGCGGTGCCGCAGAGGCGACGACGCGCCCGTCCGCATCGATGACGCCGGTGAGACCGTTGGTCGAGGCGACGGCAACGGCGCGCCCGAGCTCCTTGGCACGGACCCGCGTGATGGCGAACTGCTGGTCCAGCTGGCGGGTGTTGATGAAGGTCGCGTTGGAGGTCTGGACGACGGCCACCTCGGCGCCGCGGCGGACCTGGGGGCCGAGGGTGTCGCCGAACGCCACGTCGAAGCAGATCGCGTCGGCCACGCGGAAGCCGGCGATCGTGAGCGGGGTGCGGCGTGTGCCGGCGATCATGTCGCGCCGCACCAGGCCGATGCGCTCGGTGAACCGCTGGCCGAAGAAGTTGCGCCACGGCACCCATTCACCGAACGGCACGGGATGCGCCTTGGCGTAGCTTTCTCCGATCCCGGTCTCCGGGTCCATCACGAATCCCTGGTTGAGCACCTTCGAGGGGTCGTCCGCGTCGGAAATCGCGCCGACCAGCACCGGACGGTCGATCGCGGCAACGGCACGGGTGATGTCGGCATGCACCCACGGGTCCCGGAAGGGGTCGACGGCGGTGGAGTTCTCGGGCCAGACGACGAAGTCGGGCGCGGTGACGCTGCCGGCACGCACGCCGTGTGCGAGCTCCTCGGTCAGGTCGGCGTGGGAGTCGGTCACCTCGTAGTGGTAGTCGGGGATGAAGGTCCCGTCGCCGGGGACGTTGCCCTGCACGAGAGCGATCGTCACCGTGCCGGTCTGGTGGCGACCAGGCTCCAGCCAGGCGGGTACCACCAGCACGACGACGGCGCCGAGGACCACGGCCAGAGCCCCTTTCCCCCGTTCGGCCGTGGCCAGCCAGGCCAGGGCCGCAGCGAGGCCAGCCACCACGAGACTCGCTCCGGGGACTCCGACCCACGGCAGCCACGCCGCGACCGGCGAGTCGATGACCCCCAGACCGAGCTGGCCCCAGGTGAAGCCACCGAACGGCACGGTGCCTCGCACGGTTTCCATGGCCAGCCACGCGAGGGCGAACCACGCAGGCCAGAACCGGAGCCCGCCCAGTCGTGCCAGCACCAGACCGAGAACCGCGAGAAAGGAGGTCTGCAGCAGGGTGAGCACGATCCACGGCTCGGTGCCGAGCGTGCGCATCCAGAAGAGGTGGACCCCGAAGAACCCCACGCCGTACGCCGCACCAGCGGCCGCGGCGCGGACGGGTGCCGCGCCGCGGACCGCGAGGAAGTAGGCGGCCGGGCCGACTGGCAGGAGCCAGACCCATGTCACCGGTTCGTAGGCGAGAGCGGTGGCGACTCCGGCCAACACGGCGACGAGGAGGCGGGTGGGCACGGCGGTCAGGTTACCGGCGTGCCCGCTCCCCTCTCCCAGCAGGCGCAGGAGGTGGCCGACCCTTCGGGCCCACCCGCGTGACGACTGGCTGCCGCCGACGGGAAGTTGTCTAGGGAGTCGGGTTCCTGGGCGTCTCGCTCTTGACGCGGGTCCCCACCCGGTTGGCGACGGACGCGTGCGGAACTGGTGGGACCCGACGAGTCCGGCGTTGGCCTGATGGTTCGAACGCGGCAACTGCGCGAGCGGACTGGGTGAATGTGCTGCTTTCCCGGAGCGATGTCAAGACTCATCTGACCTGCGGAAACATGAGAAAGCGCAGGTCAGCGGCGTACGCCGGCCATGCGGCATTTCCCGGGGATTTCCCTGCATGTCGGCGTGTCGTGGGTCGACACGCCGCAGCCCGGATCCGGCCGTATCAGGCGATCGCGGCGGCACGGGCCGTCCAGGCGGTGTCCACCCACGCCGCCATTGCCTGCAGCGCCTCGGCTGCCTCCGGGATCAGGGTGGCCGCCTGGAAGACGTGCACCTGGCCGGGCCACACATGGAGGTCTGTGGACGCGCCCGCGGCCTCGAGCAGGGCCGCCAACCGGTGCACCTGGCGGAAGAGCGACTCGCTCGAGCTCACCTGCAGCAGCACGGGTGGCAGTGCCGCCAGGTCGCAGTCGACCGGTGAATGCACCGGTCGGGTGCCACCCCCGGCGAGGCGGGCGAACGACACGAACGCGCGTGGGCCGAAGACCGAGCAGCCCCTGCGGGTGCGCCCCACCGGCGTGCGCTCCAGGTCGAAGTCGACGAGCGGCGACATCGCCACGATGGCCTGAGGTGCCGGCAAGCCCTCGGCACGGGCGGCGTCCGCGACCGTGAAGGTCAGGAAACCACCGGCCGAGTCCCCCATGAAGACGATCTCGGAGGGTGCGATGCCCTGGTTCAGCAGGTGCCGGTATGCGGCCAGGCCGTCCTCGACGGAGTGCTGGACCGTGAACCGCGGCAGCTGCCGGTAGTCGACGGAGGTGATCGTCGCACCTGTCGCCGCCGCGATCCGGGACAGCAGGCTCCCGTGGAGGTGCCAGCCGCCCACCAGGAACGCGCCGCCGTGGAAGTAGAGGATGTGCCGACCCTCGCGGACCTCCGCGGGACGCACCACGCGCGCACGGCACGCGCCGATCCGCACCTCGCGGAAGTCCGTGCCAGCGACCTTGGGCTGCAGACGACCCAGCTGGTCGACCACGGCGTACGGCCACGGGAGCCGGGGCGTCCACGCCCACACGTCGATCACCCGGCGAGCGCTGTTGCGCAACGCCAGGCCCACTGCCTGCGAACGGAGTGATCCGCCTGCGAAGTCGGTCCGCATGGAGGTGACGGTACTCACAATGGCGACCAGAACGCGCCATTTCGCAAAGATTCTCTGGACGACTGCCCAGAAGGGTCACCTGTGCATGGTCCGGCAGAATCAGCCGCGTGACCGACCGCCTGATGCTTCTCGACACCGCTTCGCTCTACTTCCGCGCCTTCTTCGGCGTTCCTGACTCCATGCGTGCGCCTGACGGCACGCCCGTCAACGCGGTCCGCGGCCTGCTCGACTACATCAGCCGCCTGGTCGAGGAGTACTCCCCCACGCACCTGGTCTGCTGCTGGGACAACGACTGGCGTCCGCAGTGGCGGGTCGACCTGATTCCGACCTACAAGGCCCACCGCGTCGTCGGCGAGGTGCCTGCGGGTGGCTACGTCGAGGAGGTCCCGGACCCACTGCTGGTGCAGGTCCCGGTGATCCGCGACGTGCTTGCGGCGTACGGCATCGCCGTCATCGGTGCTGATGGCTACGAGGCGGACGACGTGATCGGCACGCTCGCCACCGGCGCCGGCATGCCCGTCGACATCGTCACCGGTGACCGTGACCTCTTCCAGCTGGTCGACGACGCGGCCGCGGTCCGGGTGCTCTACGTCGGGCGCGGGGTGAGTCGGCACGAACGCGTCGACGAGACGTGGGTGCGGGAGAAGTACGCCGTGGAGGCCCGCCAGTACGCCGACTTCGCCACCTTGCGGGGCGATGCCTCGGACGGCCTGCCCGGAGTCAAGGGAGTCGGCGAGAAGACGGCCGCCGTCCTGCTGCAGCGCTTCGGTGACATCCGCACCCTGGTCTCTGCCGTGGACGACCCTGCCGCAGACCTGGCGCCCGGGCCGCGGGGCAAGATCCGGGACGCACTCCCCTATCTGACGGTCGCTCCGACCGTGGTCGCCGTGGCGCGTGACCTGCCGCTGGACCGCTCCGCGCTGGCGCTTCCCGCGGTCCCCGCGCAGCCGAAGGAGCTGGAGGCTCTCGTCGAGCGTTGGGGCCTCGGCACCTCGACGGCGCGGCTGACGACGACCCTCGCAGACGTAACAGGGATTTAATTCCATTCGGTAATAACTGAAACGCCGGCTTCCTACGTTCGGGCCACGAGAGCACACCCGTGCTTCACCGAGTGGTCCTACCGAGAGGTCATACCAAGGTGTTCAATTCCCGCAATCGCATGCTGTCCGCGACAGCTGCCGCACTGGCGACGGGGCTCCTCCTGTCCAGCTGCGGCGGCGCCACCACGAAGGACGCGGCACCGACCGCCGCTCCGAAGTCCTGTGTCGACACCTCGGGAGACACGATCAAGCTCGGCTTCCTCAACTCGCTCACCGGCGGCATGGCGATCTCCGAGAAGACCGTGTCCAACGTCCTGCACATGGCTGCTGACGAGATCAACGCCGACGGCGGCATCCTGGGCAAGAAGATCGAGTACGTCCAGGAAGACGGTGCCACCGACTGGCCCACCTTCGCCGAGAAGACCGAGAAGCTCATCACGAAGGACTGCGTCGCGGCGACCTTCGGTGGCTGGACGTCCTCCTCTCGCAAGGCCGTGAAGCCGGTCGTCGAGAAGTACAACAGCCTCTTCTTCTACCCGGTCCAGTACGAAGGCCTCGAGGCGTCGAAGAACATCTACTACACCGGCGCCACGACCAACCAGCAGATCATCCCGGCGATGGACTTCCTCAAGAAGCAGGGCGTCAAGACGCTCTTCCTCGCTGGTTCCGACTACGTCTTCCCGCGCACCGCCAACGCGATCATCAAGCTCTACGCGAAGGAGCTCGGTATCAAGATCGTCGGCGAGGAGTACGTCCCGCTGGACAAGGCTGACTGGACCACGCAGGTCGCGAAGATCGTCAAGGCGAAGCCTGACTTCATCTTCAACACCATCAACGGCTCCTCCAACGTCGGCTTCGTGAAGGCCTACTACGACGCCGGCCTGACCCCGGACACGACGCCGATCATCTCGGTCTCGATCGCCGAGGAGGAGGCGCCCGCCATGGGCCACGACGTCACGGGCAACTACGCGTCCTGGAACTACTTCCAGTCGCTCAAGACCCCCGGCAACCCGAAGTTCATCGCGGACTGGAAGAAGTACCCGGGCAGCTCGGGCGTCACGTCCGACCCGATGGAGGCGGCGTACATCTCGCTGTACCTCTACAAGGCGCTGGTCGAGAAGGCCGGTTCGTTCGACGTCGACAAGATCAACGCCGCTGCGAAGGCGGGTGGCATCACCGTCGACGCCCCGGAGGGCACGGTCACGCTCGACGGCGACAACCACCACATCTCCAAGCCGGGCCACATCGGCAAGATCAACAAGGACAACCAGTTCGACATCGTCTGGGCGTCCCCGGAGTTCATCGAGCCGGACCCGTACCTCGAGGGCTACGACTGGTTCCCGGCCGCGACGCGCAAGGCGCTCGTCAAGGCTGCCGGCTGATCCTGCAGCACCTGGAACCGCGGGGCCCCGTGTCTTCGGGCACGGGGCCCTGCGTTCCCCTCATCTCGACGTTCAGTCGACGTCAACGGAAGGTCCCTCTGTGGATTCCTTGATCGCCCCACTCCTCAACGGCACCGCCGACGGTGCCCTGCTGCTGATCGCGGCGCTCGGCCTGGCCCTGACGTTCGGCCAGATGGGTGTCATCAACATGGCGCACGGTGAGTTCCTGCTCGCCGGTGCCCTCACCGGCTATGTCACGCAGCAGGCGGTGGCCAGCACGAACCTCTCGATCCTCCTGGCACTCCCCATCGCCTTCGTCGTCGCGGGCGCGCTCGGCGTGGTGCTGGAGGCGACCGTCGTCCGCTGGATGTACGACCGGCCACTCGACACGTTGCTCGCGACCGTCGGTGTCGCGATGATCCTGCGTCAGTTCGTGCTCGACACGTTCCCCAGCCAGGGTGTCGGCGTCGTGACGCCCGACCTGCTCGACCACCAGATCGGTGTGTTCGGCTACGAGTGGCCGCTGCGCCAGCTCTTCACCATCGTCCTCGCCAGCGTCTGCCTCGGCGCCCTGGCCGCCGTCCTGAAGTTCACCTCGTTCGGGCGCCAGATCCGGGCGACCGTGCAGAACCGGGCACTGGCCGAGACCCTCGGCATCTCCACCCGCAGGGTCGACCGGATCACCTTCTTCGTCGGTTCGGGTCTCGCAGGCATCGCGGGCGTCGCGATCTCGCTGATCGCTGCCACCGACTCGACGCTCGGGACGAAGTACATCGTCGCCGCGTTCCTGGTCGTCGTCGCCGGCGGCCTCGGACAGCTCAAGGGCACGATCATCGCCGCCTGGGTGGTGGGCGTCTCGACTGCCTTCTTCACCCAGTGGACCACCGGCAGCATCGCGCAGGTGATCGTCTTCGTCCTGGTCGTCATCTTCCTGCAGGTCCGCCCGCAGGGCCTGTTCACCGTCCGCACCCGGGGGCTCGCATGACCGCCAAGCTCAAGCCATTCCTCCCGCTTCTCGGGATCGCCCTGCTGGCGCTCGCCCTGCTGGTCGTGGCTCCGGCCGTCCTCAGCGAGCTGCGGCTGAACAACCTCGCGAAGTACTGCTGCTGGGCCATGGTCGCGGTCGGGATCGGGCTCGCGTGGGGCCGCGGCGGCATGCTGGTCATGGGGCAGGGTGTGTTCTTCGCCCTCGGGGCCTATGCCATGGGCATGCACATGCAGCTCGAGGCCGCCGGCCCTGACGCCGTCCCGACGTTCATGATCCTGTACGACCCGCTCGCCCCGCTCCCCTCGTTCTGGGAGCCGTTCCGCAGCGGGCTCTTCACCATCGTGATGATCGTGGTGGCGCCGGTGGTCGTTGCCTCGCTCCTCGGCTTCGCCATTTTCAAGCGCCGCGTGAAGGGCGCGTACTTCGCGATCCTGACCCAGGCCCTGGTGGTGGCGCTGGCGACCCTGATCAGCGGCACGATCAAGTACACCGGTGGTGACACCGGCCTCTCCGGGTTCACCTCGTTCTTCGGCTACACCCTGGACGACCCGGTCAACCGCCGGATGATCTTCATGATCACTGCGGCGCTGCTGATCGGTTGCCTGGTGGTGGCCTGGCAGCTCTACCGCAGCCGTTTCGGGGAGCTGCTGGTCGCGACCCGCGACGCCGAGGAGCGGGTTCGCTTCCTGGGCTACGACCCCGCCAACATCAAGCTGGTCGCGTTCGTGGTCGCCGCAGTGATGGCGAGCATCGGGGGCGCGATGTTCGTGCCGATCGCCGGCATCATGGCGCCGAAGTCGATGGACGCCGCAGCGTCGATCTTCTTCATCGCAGGCGTCGCCCTCGGTGGCCGCGCCACCTTGTTCGGCCCGGTGCTGGGAGCCCTGGCGGTCGGCTACGGCCAGTCGACCCTGTCGGAGCAGTGGCCCGGCACGTGGATCTACGTCCTCGGCTTCCTCTTCATCGTCGTCACCATCGCCCTCCCCGGTGGAATCGCCTCGCTGGCCACACGCGGGGTGCGGCTGGTGAGCGGCCTCGTGGCCCGAACGCGTCCCTCCGACCGGAAGGCGGCTCCCGCATGAGCGAGCGACACCTCCACCCCGACGCACTCCTGGTGCGCGACCTCTGCGTGAGCTTCGACGGCTTCAAGGCGATCTCCGGCGTCGACATCTCGTTCGCGCCGGGTGAGCTCCACTTCCTGATCGGACCGAACGGCGCCGGCAAGACGACGCTGGTCGACGCACTGACCGGCCTGGTCAAGGGCACCGGCTCTGCGGCGTACGGCGGGAAGGAGCTGCTCGGACTCCGTTCCCACAAGATCGTCCGCGCCGGCGTTGGCCGGACCTTCCAGACGGCGACCGTCTTCGAGCAGCTCACCGTGCTGCAGAACCTCGACATCGCTGCCGGCCTCCACCGACCGGCATGGAAGCTCGCTTTCGCCCGTCGTGGCGTCCCAGCAGCAGTCGAGGAGGCTCTGGAGACGATCGGCCTGTCCGCGCTGCGACACCGGCCCGCCGGCGTACTCGCGCACGGGCAGAAGCAGTGGCTGGAGATCGGCATGCTGCTGGTGCAGGACGCTCGGGTGATGTTCCTCGACGAGACGGTTGCCGGCATGAGCGCCGAGGAGCGTGCCGAGACCGGTGACCTGCTGCGCCGGATCGGCCGCGACCGCACGATCGTGGTCATCGAGCACGACATGGACTTCGTGCGCAACCACGCGGACGTGGTGACCGTCATGCACGCCGGCAAGGTGCTCGCCGAGGGCAGCGTCGCCGACATCCAGGCGAACGAGGCCGTCCAGGAGGTCTATCTGGGCCGGACGGCGAAGGGACAGGTCCATGCTTGAGCTGAAGTCGGTGACCGCCGGATACGGCCGCACCATGGTGCTGGACGACGTGAGCATCGGCATTCCCACCGGCCAGGCTGCGGCGATCATGGGCCACAACGGCGCGGGGAAGACCACCCTCCTGCGGGTGGCGTGCGGCCTGCTTCCGGTCAAGGCCGGCCAGGTGCTCCTCGACGGAGAAGACGTGACCAAGCTGCGTCCGAGCGCGCGGGTGCGCCGGGGTCTGGGCTACGTCCCCCAGGGACAGCTCTGCTTCCCGCAGATGACGACGCTCGAGAACCTCCACCTGGTCAGCACCGAGCGCGGCGCGGTGGACGGCGTACTCGACACGTTCCCCGCGCTGCGGGCACAGCTGAGCCGGCGTGCCGGCCTGCTCTCAGGTGGTCAGCGCCAGCAGCTCGCCATCGCCCGCACCCTGCTCACCGCACCTCGGCTGTTGATCCTCGACGAGCCGACCGAGGGCATCCAGCCCAACGTCGTCGAGGAGATCGAGCAGGTGATCACGGGCCTGGCGGAGCGTGGTGACCTGTCGGTGCTCCTCGTCGAGCAGCACGTGGGGTTCGCCCTGCGGGTGACGGATCGCTACTACGTCCTGGAGTCCGGGAGGATCACCTCCAGCGGCGACGGTGGAGACGGCGCCGAGAGCGCGGTCCGGGCAGCGATGGCGGTCTGACGTGCACCTGACTCCGAGTGACACCGAGAAGCTGCTGCTCTCCGTGGCTGGCATGGTCGCCCGTGACCGGCTCGCGCGCGGTGTGAAGCTCAACTACCCCGAGGCCGTTGCGTACCTGTCCACCTGGGTGATCGAGCGTGCCCGCGACGGGCTGCGGGTCACGGACCTGATGGTCCTCGGCCGGGACGTGCTCGGCCGGGACCAGGTGATGCCCGAGGTGGCTGCGATGCTGCGCGAGGTCCAGGTCGAAGCGACCTTCCCCGACGGCCGCAAGCTCGTCACCATCCACGAGCCGATTGCCTGAGGAGCGGTCCATGGCCAGTTCAACCTCCGGACCGGGCGCGTTGCGCCTCGTCCCCGGTCGCCTCGAGATCAACGTCGACCTGACGCGCCGCACCATCGTCGTCCTCAACACCGGCGACCGCCCGATCCAGGTCGGCTCGCACCTCCACCTCCCGGACGCCAACGCCGCCCTCGACTTCGACCGGGAGGCAGCGGCCGGATTCCGTCTCGACATCCCGTCCGGAACGTCGCGACGTTTCGAGCCGGGTGCCTCACGCGAGGTCGACATCGTCGCTCTCGGCGGCCGGGGGCTCGTCCCCGGTATCCAGATCAAGGAGTCCTGAGTGGCATTCGTGACCCGCGAGCAGTACGCCGCGCTGTACGGCCCGACCGTCGGCGACCAGGTCCGGCTCGGCGACACCGACCTGTGGATCGAGGTCGAGCAGGACCTGACGTTCGGCGGCGACGAAGCGGTGTTCGGAGGTGGCAAGTCGATCCGCGAGTCGATGGCCCAGGGCACGACGACCCGGGCCGAAGGCGCGCCCGACACGGTCATCACCAATGCCCTGGTCCTCGACCACAGTGGCATCTTCAAGGCCGATGTCGGCATTCGTGACGGACGCATCGTCGCGCTCGGACGCGCCGGCAACCCCGACATCAGCGACGGCGTGCATCCCGACCTGCGGATCGGTCCGTCCACCGATGTGATCTCCGGCGAGGGCCGGATCCTGACCGCGGGTGCGATCGACGTCCACGTGCACTTCCTGTCCCGCTCCCAGCTCGTGGAGGCCCTCGCGACGGGCATCACCACCGTCGGGGGCGGCGGTACCGGCCCGTCCGAGGGGTCGAAGGCGACCACCGTGACGCCGGGTGCATGGCACCTGCAGTCCGTGCACCGCGCACTGGACTCCCTACCGCTCAACGTCCTGCTGATGGGCAAGGGCAACACGGTGTCGGCGGCCGGTCTCGCCGAGCAGGCCCTCGCCGGTGCTGCGGCGTACAAGGTCCATGAGGACTGGGGATCGACCCCCGCGGCGATCGATGCTGCCCTGCGTGCGGCGGACGAGCACGGGCTCCAGGTCGCGCTGCACTCCGACAGCCTGAACGAGGCGGGGTACCTCGAGTCCACGGTCAAGGCGATCGCGGGCCGTTCGATCCACGCCTTCCACGCCGAGGGTGCTGGTGGCGGTCACGCGCCGGACATCCTCGAGGTGGCCAGCCTCCCCCACGTGATCCCTGGGTCGACGAACCCGACCCTGCCGCACACGGTCAACACCGTGGCGGAGCACCTCGACATGCTCATGGTCTGCCATCACCTCAACCCGCGGGTCCCCGAGGACCTCGCCTTCGCCGAGTCGCGCATCCGGGCGACGACGATCGCCGCGGAGGACCTCCTGCACGACATGGGTGCCCTCTCCATCACGTCCTCCGATGCACAGGCCATGGGCCGTATCGGCGAGGTCGTGTGCCGCACCTGGCAGGTCGCTCACGTGATGAAGCACCGCATCGGCCCGATCGGTGGTGTGGCGGACAACGTGCGCGCGAAGCGCTACGTCGCGAAGTACACGATCAACCCGGCGATCGCGCATGGCATCGGCCACGAGGTGGGTTCGGTCGAGGCCGGCAAGCTGGCGGACCTGGTGCTCTGGGACCCGCGCTTCTTCGGCATCCGGCCGGAGGTCGTGATCAAGGGCGGAATGCTTGTATGGGGCGCGCTCGGCGACCCCAACGCCTCGATCCCGACGCCGCAGCCCCAGCTGATGCGCCACACGCTGGTCGATCCCGCGGACGGTGCCGGTGCAGACCACGCGGTCACCTTCGTCGCGCCCTCGGCCATCGAGGACGGTCTCTCGGAACGCCTGGGCCTGCGCAGGCGGCTGGTGGGGGTCACCCCGACCCGCGACATCGGCAAGGCGGACATGATCCACAACACCGCGCTCCCCCGGATCCAGATCGCACCGGAGACGTTCGCGATCTCGATCGACGGCCAGCGGGTGGAGCCGCTCCCCGCCGACCGGCTCCCCCTCGCCCAGCTCTACACGATGTTCTGACGGCCATGGACCGACTCCTTGCACCGAGCGAGCTGCTGGTGATGCTGCTCGCCGACGCCCGGCTGCCCGTCGCCGGACACACCCAGTCCGGCGGACTCGAACCCGCGGTCGCGTCGGGGCTGCGTGACGTGCCCGGCTACCTGCGGACCCGCCTGACCACCGTCACCCGGGTGGACGCCGCTACCAGCGTCGTGGCGTTGCATCACCTGCGTCAGGGTTTGCCGCTGGCGGACGTCGAGCACGCGTGGGCCGCCCGGACGCCCAGCGCGGCGATGCGGCGTACGTCGCGAGCCCAGGCCAAGGCCCTGCTGCGTCTGGCGAAGCGGCTCTGGCCCGATGCGGCTGCGGTGGAGCAGGTGGCCGCGCTCGAGGCACCGTCCCGCCCTGCCGTGCTCGCGGCCTGCGCGGCGGTCGGCGGGCTCTCGCCGGTCGCCCTGGCGCGGCTCGTGGGATACGACGACGTCCAGACCGTGGCCTCAGCCGCCCTCAAGCTGCTGCCCCTGGACCCTGCAGACGTCGCCTGCTGGGTGTACGACGTGCTGACGGAGGTGGAGGGCCTCGCGGCAGGGGTGGCGCCCTTGCGCGACCCCCAGGACATCCCCGCTGCGGGGGCACCGCAGCTCGAGGCGTGGGCCGAGGCGCACGCCACCACGACGAGGAGGCTCTTCAGTGCGTGAACCTGATGCCAATGGAATCGGAAGCGCCGACCGCGCCCTGCGTGTCGGCATCTGTGGCCCGGTGGGCACCGGCAAGAGCAGCCTGATCGCCCTGCTGTGCCGTGAGCTCGCCTCCGAGCTGTCGCTTGCCGTCGTCACCAACGACATCTACACAGACGAGGACGCGCGGATGCTGCGTGCCGCCGGCGTCCTCGACCCCGACCGGATCCGGGCGGTCGAGACGGGTGCATGCCCCCACACCGCGATCCGCGACGACATCACGGCCAACCTGATCGCGGTCGAGGAGCTCGAGGCAGACCACCCCGGTCTGGATGCGGTGCTCCTCGAGTCCGGTGGCGACAACCTGACCGCCACCTTCTCCCCCGCCCTGGTCGACGTCCAGATCTTCGTGCTGGACATCGCGGGTGGCGGCGACGTGGCGCGGAAGGGCGGCCCGGGCATCGAGCGGGCCGACCTCTTGATCGTCAACAAGACCGACCTCGCGCCGTACGTCGGCGTGGACCGTGACCAGATGGTCGCGGATGCGCGCGCGGCGCGTGCAGGTCGCCCGGTTGTCGCGCTCTCCCGGACCGACCGCGCCTCGATCGACGAGCTGACCACCTGGGTCAGGCACCAGCTCGACCATCACCGCCAGGGCGTGCTGGTGCCGCAGGATCCCGGTCCGATGGCCGCACACAGCCATGGGGACCATGTCCACATCCACTGAGGTCGCCAGCACGACCGTCGTCCGGGTCGTGCGGGAGGGCGAGAGGGTGCGTGTCCACCTCGCGACCGATGCGCCCGAGGGAGCGCCGCGCGTGCGGCCCATGCTCCTGTCCACCGACACGTCCTCCGCACGGGTCGCACTGGTACCGGACGGGGCGCTGCTCCTCGCCGGCGACTGGGTCCGGATCGTGGTCGACGTCGGTGCCGGTGCGCTGCTGGAGCTGGTCGAGCCGGGCGGGACGGTGGCGTACGACATGGAGGGCGGCTTGGCGCGGTGGGACGTCTCCGTCAGCGCCGGGGAAGGAGCGAGGCTGCTCTGGCACGGCGAGCCGTTCGTGGTGAGCGGTGGTGCCCGGGTGCGTCGCGACATGCAGGTGGTGCTGGCCCCGGATGCTGCGGTGGCGCTGCGCGAGGTACTCGTCCTGGGCAGGCACGGAGAGCAGTCGGGGTTCCTCGACCAGCACGTCGCCTGCACCGACGACGCGGGCAGGCCGCTGCTGGTGGAGGGCCTCTGCGTCGACGACGCGAGCCGCGATGCGTTGCTCGGCGGGCACAGGGTCGTGGCGTCGACGACGGCGTTCGGTATCGACGCTGCTGTCCCGGGTCCCCATGTGGTGCACTTCGCGCTGGAGGACGGCGGGCACCTCTACCGGGCGTGCGCCGCGTCAGCCCATGACGCAGCTGACCACGCCTTGTGGGATCAGGTGGCCCGGGCGATCCGGTCGCGCACCGCGAACTCCATGCCGACGGCCTCAGCGAGGTAGACATCCTGGTCCACGAGGTTGCCGTCGAGCCTGAGCAGACCGCGCGGGCTGGCGTAGGCGTGTCCGGACTGCATCGCCTCGACGGCATGGACGTCCAGGCTGCCGCACACGTCTGCCACACGCTCGAGGAACTGGATCGCCTCGTAGCAGGACTCCCCCACGGCGTTGAGCACGGGCGCCCACGGCCCGAAGCGCTCGTAGTACGCAGCAGCGAGGTTGGACCCTGCGGCCGTCGGGTGCCCGTCGAAGTACGCCGCGGCGGCGAACAGGCCGCGGTGGGCGTCCGCACCACCGGCGAGCAGGGTGTTCTCCTCGACGGCGGGACTCATCCGGACCAGACGGTCGTCGAGGCCGGAGCGAGCGAACTGCCGGTTGAAGTGGACCGCGTCCTGCCCCATCAGCAGCATCATCACGCCGTCGATGGGGCTCTGCTCAAGGTCGCGCAGGACGGTGTGGAAGTCACGCGTGCCGAGGGGCACGTAGGTCTCGCTGACGATCGACGAAGGACCTCCGTCGAGGGCGAGCCGCGCCGTCGCACCGGTGACCCGCGGGAAGACGTAGTCGTTGCCGACCACGGCCCAGCGGCCCGTGCCGAGCTGCTCACGCATCCAGTGCGCCGCCGGGAGCAGCTGGTTGATCGGACGCTCGCCGAGCATGAAGACGCCGGGGGTGTCGTCGCGGCCCTCGTGCATCGCGGCGTAGGCGTAGACGACCCGCCCGCCGACCTTACGGGTGATCGCCTGCCGGACGGCAGAGATGTGCCAGCCGGCGACCGCCTCCACCGCGCCGGTCCGGACCAGCGACTCGACCTCCGACGCGACCACGTCCGGAGCGCGGCCGCCATCGACGATCACGAGCTCGACTTCTCGCCCCAGGATGCCGCGGCCCGCGTTGAGCTGCTCCACGGCGAGCTGCCCTGCCGCCATGCACGACGGACCGTAGATGCCTGTCGGACCCTGCAACGGCACGACGAACGCAATGGGCAGGGTCGAGCGCGGAGCGGTCACACGCGGCGAATCTGCGGTCATGGTGCCTCCGGAACTGGGGCCGTGCCGCCTAGGATATCCGCATGAGCGACTTGTCTACCGGGGCTTTGCC
>UEXP01000193.1_pt1 | contig 18366 bp, 19 predicted proteins | sample 4301171 | NCBI WGS metagenome assembly UEXP01 (sample SAMEA4773182, study PRJEB27434) | metagenome | biome: 2259; feature: agricultural soil; material: soil | place: USA | collected 2014-09 | depth 0.25 m
CGCCGACGCTCGTCGAGTCAACGGGCCGAGACCGGACGCAATTCACTTCAGCCTCAACAGGCTCAGAAGCCAAGTGGGAACCGATGGGGCGGGACGTTGATCCAGACGACTGCCTGATCTTCCGACATCGCTATCCACTGAGCGTCGCACCCGACGGCGAGGTCGGCGACGAGACGCGCCCACTGGGCGCCCGCTGACCCGTTGACCGCGAGCGCGATCCGTGTGGCAAAGCCCGCTCGCTGCCATGGAACCAGGGCCGATGCGTAGGCACGGAGGCGTGAGCGGGTAGCGGCGTCAGTTGCATGCTCGGTCGCCTTTGCATCCGCAACAAACAGGCGTAGCCGATTCGGGTCGCGAAGGGCGACGTCGGGCCGCAGCCACGGCCCCAACCGGAAGTCGACGGTGTGCCCGGCAAGAAAACCCAAGTCCCGCAGCGCAGCGACTCGGTCCTCGTGGACCGCGCTAGGGGCGCCCATGGTGGCCTGCCAGAAGCTCCTCGAGGAGTGCCAGTCGTGTGGCCTGTGGCTCGAGCCCATCGCCGAGCAGGTTGCCCTGATACTGAGCCTTGTCTAGCAACCGCTGTTGCTCCGGCACCTCGATCGTTTCTGAGGAAACGAGGAAGTAGTACTCGACCGAACTATCCTGCCCGCGACGGTGGATGCGGTCCAAGCTCTGCATGTAATGGGCAGCCTGATTGCCGAGTGACTCGTAGATGGCAACCCGCGCCGCAGTCAGGGTCAAGCCAGCCCCCGCAGCTGCGGGATTGCCGATGAATACGCGCACACTGGGATCGGTCTGGAACCGGCGAACAGCATCGCGGCGGTCAGGCGAAGACACGCGGCCATCGACCCGGACAAGTCCGTGGTGGGCGTAGCGGTCGGACAGTAGATCCAGAGTGCTGCGATAGAAGGACCAGATCACGACCTTGTCGCCACGGGCGATGACGGTGTCGAGCAAGTCATCGAGGGCCAGGACCTTTGCCGGGGTTTCGGAATAGCCAGGGATGACCGGGCTGGGGTCAGAGCAGATCCGCAGGAGCATCGAGCGGCGGGCCAAGAAATTGACGATGTTTCCGGCGAACTCCTCGTCGCTCGTCTCGCGGAGGTCGAGCACGAGATCCGCGAGCGCCGCATCGTACGCGCGGCGCTGTTCCTCTTCGAGGTCGACCTGCACTGTCACGAACTCGCGGTCGGGCAGCGCTAGTACGCGGTCCTTCAGGCTGCGCAAGTAGAAGCCGTGCGAGTCGAGGTGGTCCTGCACGGCTGCGTTGGCAGCCTCGCGTTCCCTCGGGAGATCGAATCCGCCGAACGTGAGGCCGAGGTCCACGAGGTCAAACTGGCTGACGAGGTCTGCGCCTGCATTGGGGGCTGGCGTGCCACAGAGCACGAAGGCGCGGGAGCAGTACTCCCGAACCAGCATCAGGGCCGAGGTCCGGCGCGTTTCGGGGTTCTTGGCGTTGAAAGATTCATCTACGGCGAGCACCACGCGGCCCCGCCTCGCGAGCCGCGCTAACTCGTCGGTCAGGCTGGCTGCCGTTTCGTAGCTCACTACGATGACATCGGCGCCCGACCTAATGGCGGCGACCTTGCTCTTGCGTGGACCGTCGGCGACCGCGATGGCGTAAAGCCCGTCAGTGAACCGGTCGAACTCCGTTGCCCACTCGGCGATCATCGACTTGGGTGCGACGACGAGAAGGATGTCGGCTTGGTTGCGCTCAACCAGCAGGTCGTACGCACTGATGAGTGTCACGGTCTTGCCTGTTCCCTGCTCATCGAAGACGCAAGTTCCCCAGCCGTGAGGCAGTGTCATCACAGCGACGTTGCGGGCCTGATGGTCGTCTAGGCGATCGGCCATCGGGCTATCCGCGATAGCTGCGCGTGCCTGGGCGAGCGGACCGTCGCGAAGCGCCACCATCTGGGCCATTACCTCGGGCGCGGCCGACCGGATCTGATTGCGGAGGGAAACCGCTCGAAATGCGCGCGGCTCCCATTCCACGCCACTGCCTGCGTCGAGTAGAGACCCCGCAGCATCAATTGGGACAACGATGTCTCCATCGAGCCGCCGCGCGGGGACGTGGGGTGACAACTCGCGGAGCACGTCTTTTACCCTGTTTGGGCCGTCGACCGAACGCAGCACGATGCTCCGCTGGTCAGGGGTGAGCGCCGCCGTCAGCATGTTCAACCCTCGATATTCGGAACCGTCAGATCACGGTCCTGAAGCTCGCCATCGATCGCGCCGACGACTCCCGGAAGGATCTTGCGCAGGCTACGCAAGGTGGGAGTGTCGATGGTCTCCCAGTGACTAGTCGTCGCCTGACCGAGGCGGTCGACCATCGACTTCACGAACTGTGAGAAGCCCGTCTTCTTAGTAGGGCTGTTCTTCGCGGCTTCTGCAATGGCGGCGATGACGAGCTTGTTGGCTTCATCGCGATCGATCTGGGCGACTTCGTGGGCCTGCATGAGCATCTTCAGCGACGGCTCGTCGGCAACGACCTTGTGGAGTGCTCGAACGTGAGCACCGGACTCAACGACGTCGTACATGAGGTCGTAAACAAGCGCGCGCAGGTCGTCGTCCTGGTCCAGCTTCGTGGTGAGCTTGACCGCGTCGCTGCCAGGCAGAGCATTCCTCGGACCGGCCTGGATCTCATAGAAGTACTGGAAGATGTCATTGGCCTTGTAGCGGACCTTGCTGACGTCCAGTCCCCGATCGTCAACGTGGTACGACTCAAAGTCGTCAGCCCACTTGACCATCTCGAGGTACCGCGTGACCGCGCTGGCCTTAATCGCGTAGTGATCAGCGACTTCGTCCTTGATCTTCTTCTGTACCTGGTTTGTGATCCTGACACCGAGGGCGATCTTCGCCTCAAGCTGCTGCTTGAAGCGCTCGACAACCAGCCGCGCCTTGACGTACTCCTCCCACGGGCGGCGATAGTCGGGCTCGAAGTTCATGGCGACGACGATGTCGTCAACGACGTCCTGGGTTGTGTTTTCGAAAACCCATACCTTGACCCAACGGGCCCGCTCGCGCTGCTCGGCTGTGAATCCCTTGCGAGTCTGGACATACTTGGCGGCCGCGATCCGGCGGTTGCCGTCCCACGGCTGGCCGTCCCAAGTGAGGATCGGAGGCACGTCGACGCCCCGCTCAGCGATCGACTTCGCGAGCGGCGCAATGTCGAAGGGGTCGGTGCGCTGTCCGACCTCGACGCTGTCGCCCTGAAGGATGGCGAGCAGCTCATGGTCCTCGGGCGCGCGCCCCTCCCGCTCCTCGAACTCCTGAACCCACAGTTCGACCCTGTGGTTGCCCTTCCAGAGGTTGACCGTGGTGATGTCAATGAATCCCTCGACCATCTCGACCTGGCGTCCCTTGAAGATCGGAGTCGGGGTCACCTTGCGCGGTGTGTGGCCGTTGCGAGCGACGAGCGTGATCTTCGCGTCGGCAGGCGCCGTAAAACCCTCGACCCGGTTCGTGTCCTGGGGGTTGTCGGGCTCCACGACGACGCGGGTGATTTCAGGTGTGCCGAGCACGGCATCTACTTCGGCCTTCACCTCGTCGGCGATACGGGCGCGCTGATCCTCATCGGGCTCGACGCCGTCGTTGTGAAGCACAGCGACGATCCGCGTGAAGAGCTTCCGGACCTTGGTGTCATCGAGTTCGACCGTTGCTGCCTCACGGATGGCCTCCCGGAGGTCCTCGTCATAGGCGAGGGCGAGCTCATTCGCGCGTCCGATCAGGTGCAGGGCGCTCTCAAGCGCCTCGGCAGGCAGCGAGTCAATTTCGGTGGTCATGCTGTTTCCTCTCCCGTGATGGGATTGATTCCGGTCTGGGTAGCGATCGTGAGAATCTCGGCCCTCAACTTGTCGAAGCCGCGCTGCCTGGTCTTGCCCACGGCAGTCCACGGCACGTCCTCATCGAGAATGAGGCTCGCCATTTCGGCCGCCTCCTGTTGGGACAGCGGCTCCTGCTCGTAGCCCGCCTCGAGGTAAAGCAGGGTGATGACGCGCATGCGACCGCTGGGCCATCGGTCGATGATGTTCTTCAGGTAGCGGAAGACGTCTCGGTCCTCTGCCGTCGGGCCCGCCGAGTCGCAGGCGAGGTGTACGAGAGCGTCTTCGTCGGTTTGCCTTGCGATTTGACGCTCAAGAATGTTCAGAACCCGGTTCTTCGCCACAACCCGGATCCAGGCCCCCGGCTCATCAATCTGCTTGCCAGATGACTTCGCTGCCAGGAACCGGACGACGGCGTCGACTACGGCGTCCTCGATGTGAGCGTCCGCGTCGGGGTACCGCTTGGCCAACCAGTGCTGGATCGTCGACAGGTCGCCGTTCGCCATCAGCAGGCGAACATCTGAGCTGCCAGGCGGCACATCCTCATCCACGTTCACGTCGGGCTGACCCAGCAGCGAACTCGCGTGTGACACCCACGGTGAAAATTTTTCGGTCATTTCTGACGGGCCCTTCTGTCATCAACGCTGATCGCACCACGTGGTGCTCTACGGCCGTGGGCGTTTGGTGAAGTGGCCACTCTTTTCAGGACCTGCCACCCCGGCGAACTTGCGGTGCAGGTCTCGTTTCACGCGATCTCGACCGTCTCCGCGTGAACAGGGCGTGGCCGCAGCGCCTGAGTGATCGGCTGGACGATCACCGGCTGTACGCCATGGCAGTTCCGGAGCAGTGGCGTCAGGACGAGTGGGAGGAGGCCAGCCGGTTCGGTTTCGTCAGTGCCGGAGGCCGCAGCCCCTCGGGACGTCTCTACAGCCGGGGCCTGCACCGCCTTCGAGTGGGCGACCGCATCTGGGTGCACGCGCCTGGTCGTGGTTACCTCGGCGTCGCACGGGTTGCCGGTCCACCGGCGCCACTGGACGAGTTCGTGATCCGTGATGGTGGAGCCGAGCGCAAGTTCACCGAAGTCACCACCGTCGGCTGGCATGGGACCGACAAGGGCGAGGGCGTGGAGCACTTCGTGCCTGTCCAGTGGCTCGACCGCATCGCTGTCGACGGAGACCCGTTCAACGAGGCAGGCCTCTTCGGCAACCAGAACATCGTGGTCCAGCCGCAGGATCCGAAGTGGCTCCACACCATCGAGCGGCTCAAGTCGGTGTTCCCTAGCTGGGACGTGGCCGGCCAGACCTGACGACCCGGTCGACTCCGTGGCCTCACCCGCAGCGGATGTTGCCCAGCCGCTCCAGGCCCTCGCGGTCGCCCGCGCCCCACGTCGTACGGCCGGTGTTCTTTGCGTACATCAGCTCGTCGCGGCTCTTCACGTGCTTGAGGCCGACGAGGTGACCGAACTCGTGGTCGACGATCGCCTGGGCCTGGTCGACGCGTTCGGAGGCGAGGACGTCGCGGAAGGCTTCGATGTCGAGCACCACCGCGCCGCTGGTGAAGCGGCGCGAACCGTTGAGGGTGGTGACGGTCGGGCCGCCGAACCCTGCGATGTCGTCGGCGAGGTCGGGGGACTCGCGTTCGTTGCTCCAGGCGACGAGGACCGGCGACCAGGACCCGCCGCGACCGTCGTCGCGGAATCGGCGCGAGTCGGTGGTGCCGACGAACTCGAACCGCAGGCCGGAAGCCTCGGTGATGTGCTGCATCGCAGTGCGGATCAGCTGATCGCCCTCGGGCGGGCCGCCGGCGGGGTTGATCTCGACCTTGATCGGCGTGCACGGGTCCCACCCGATCGGCGTCTCGCCGTCGCGGGCGGTGTACATGAAGGAGTACTGCCCCTTGCCGTCCACGATCGTGGGTGCGTCACGCGAGGCCGAGCGTTGGATCGCGCCGGCGAAGATCGCGACGACGACGCCGAAGCAGGCGAGCATCGCGAGACCCGCCTTCCAGCTGCGGCGCGGCTGGGTCACCGGTGCACGCGTCACGGCAGGCATGGCGCCGAGGCCGTACTGCGCATCGAGCCGGTCGAGCTCGCGGAGTCGCCGCATCATCCGGCGTTCGCGGCGCCGGCGACCGATTCCTGAGAGCACACCCCCACGGTAGGTCGCCAAGCACACCGCCCGGTGGCCGCGCATGTCCTCCGAATGGACAGAGTCTGAGGACTGGTCCAGTCCGGTCTGTCCTCCGAACGGTTGGACTGGCGTCAAGTTCTCGCAGCGGTCCGCGGCGTCGCCGTACCGTTGATTTCGTAGCTCGGGCGCCTTCCCCGGGGCGCACCCGCGACGATCCGACACCGTCCTCTCACCTCCCTCCCGATTGGCGGTGCTGTGCAATGCGCAGAGGGGCACCACGCACGACGGTGCCCCTTCGGAGTCGAGACGTACGACGCCGTCGGCGGCCTCGCGTAACCGTCGGGCAGGAGCGCAGTTGTGCCCTTCATGCTCCAGCGGATCATGCAGCTCCTCGTCGCGGTCGTCCTCCTCTCGGGCCTGACCACCTGCCTGCCGTCGGCCAACGCGCTGACGGCGACCGATGCGACGTACGCGCCGGTCAAGCGCAAGGGTCCGGCGCTCTCCGTGCCGACGGCGACGATGGCGGCGGCGATGACCTGCCACGGCGACCCGAAGAAGGGGCCGCGGCCGGTCTACCTCAACCCGGCGACGAGCGTCACCGGCGAGCAGAACTACTCCTGGAACTGGGAGAAGGTCTTCACGGCGCAGGGCCGCTACTGGTGCACGATGACGATGCCGTACAACACGTTCGGCGACATCCAGACCGCCGCGGAGTACATCGTCTACGCCGTCCGCACGATGTCCGCGCGGTCGGGTCGCAAGATCGCGATCCTCGGCCACTCCCAGGGCGGCATGTCCGGGCGCTGGGCGCTGCGCTTCTGGCCGGGGCTCCGCAAGCACGTCGCGGAGGTCATCGGCATGGCGCCGTCGAACCACGGTACGACGGGCATCCCCGGCTGCAAGCCCGGCCTGACGACCTGTACGCCGGCGGTGTGGCAGCAGCAGGCGGGGTCTGCCTTCATGCGTGCCCTGAACTCCCGCGCCGAGACCTTCCGCGGCATCTCGTACACGAACATCTACACCTCGCTCGACGAGGTCGTGACGCCGCCGCCGTCCTCCGCGCTGACGACCGGTCGCGGCCGGATCGCCAACATCGAGGTCCACTCGGTCTGCCCGACGGACCCGTACGAGCACGTCATGATGGGCACCGTCTCGCCGGCGGTCCACGGCATCGTCATGGACGCGCTTTCTCATCCTGGGCCGGCTGTGGCTTCGCGGGTCGACCGGTCGCTTTGCAACCGGCTCTACATGCCGGGCATCGAGCCGGCCGATGTGGCGTCGTTCGTGCCGATGTTCGCGGCGCTGCCGAGCCTGCTGTCGACGCCGGTGCCGCTGGTGACGCTGTCGGGTGCGCCGATGCTCCCGCGCGAGCCGGCGCTGCGGTGCTACGTGTACGCCGCGGGCTGCTGATTCTCTGAGCCTGCGAGGGCGTTGACCGCCGGGATGTCGGCGGGTGCCCACTCCTTCGTGGCGAGCTCGTGGGGGAGTAGCCAGGCGAGCGCGGCGTGTTCGTGGGGCGTCGGCTCGGCGGCGTACGGGGGTGTGAGCGTCGCGCGGTAGACCGCGAGCGTGACGGTGATCGTCGGGTAGGCATGGGTGTGCGTCGCGACGTGCGCGCCGACGGTGATGTCGCAGCCGAGCTCTTCTTGGATCTCGCGCCGTAGTGCTTGCTCGGGCGTCTCGTCCGGCTCGACCTTGCCGCCGGGGAACTCCCACGGGCCAGCCTGTGCGCCCGGCCCCCGCTGGGCGCAGAGGATCCGGCCGTCGCGCTCGATCGCGGCGCCGACGACGTGCACGTGGCGCGGTGTGGGGGCGGGCTTGGGCATGGGCTGAGGGTACGACGCGGCGCGCTGTGTGGTGCTGCGGCCCGGTTTCTGCGCACAACTGGCGAGTAGGCAAAAATGGCCTCTGAACTGCGAAAACATGTGGAGAAACGATTGACTTCGAACATGTGTTCGGAGACAATTTCTGTATGGATCACTTCTCGGGGTCCACCACTTCACCGCTGTTGGTCAGGGCGGTCGAGGCGATGGCCGATCAGCTCAAGTCGGTGCGCGACAGCGACCCGACGTTCCTGAGCGCGGCCGAGAAGTCGATGCTCCTCGCAGGTCTGCTGGCGGTCCGCAACCAGACCGAGGCGCTGCTGGTCGACGTCCTCGCCGTCGGTGCCGACGTCGCCGACCTGACCGCCGCCCGCACACCGGCCGCGTGGGTCGCGGTCGAGGGCCGCGACGACCGCGCGGCGCTCGGGAGACTGCAGCGGCTGGCCGACACGGCGGTGCTGCACCCTGCAGTGTCGCGTGCGATGCGCGACGGTGCGGTCAACCCGCGCCAGGGCGAGGTCATCGTCGCGGCCGTCGACGCACTCGGCGCCGACGTCGCTCCCATCGTGCGGGCTCAGGCGGAGGAGTGGCTGATCGGCCAGGCAGCCGAGTTCGGTCCGGCCGAGCTGCGGCAGCTCGGCCGTCGCGTGCTCGAGGTCATCGACCCGGAGGCCTGTGACGACGCCGAGCGCAAGCGGCTGGAGGACGAGCTGTCCGCTGCGCGGCGCGCGACCCGGTTGTCGCTGCGGCCCATGGGTGAGGGTGCGACGCGGATCTCCGGAGTCATCCCCGACGCCGTCGCGGCCAGGCTCAAGACCTACCTCGACGCCTTCTCGTCGCCGCGCCACGACGCTGTTGCGGCGGGCGGGTCGGGCGACCCCTCGGCGTACGTCGATCCGGCGACGGGCCGCCGGCTGCCGGCCGCGCGGGTGCTGGGCGAGGCGTTCGGCGACTTCCTCGAGGCAGCCGACCCCGCCCGCATGCCGCTGCACGGCGGCACCGCGACCCAGGTGATCGTCACCATCGAGTGGGACAAGCTGCTTGCCGGTGTCGGGGTCGGGCTCGCCGAGGGTGAGCCGATCCCGGTCTCGGAGGTCCGGCGCCTCGCCTGCCAGGCCGGGGTGCTGCCCGCCGTGCTCGGTGGCCACGGCGAGGTCCTCGACCTGGGTCGCTCCAGGCGACTGTTCACCACGGCGCAGCGCAAAGCGCTGATGTTGCGCTACCCGGTCTGTGCGGCCGAGGGGTGCGACTGCCCCGCCTCGTGGTGCGAAGCGCATCATCTGGAGCCATGGAGCAAGGGCGGGCGCACTGACCTTGCCGACGGGGTCCTGCTCTGCCCGCGGCATCACCGGGCGATCCACGACGGTCGGTACGCCGTGACCGCGCTGCCCGGCGGCGGACTCCAGCTGCGGCTGCGGACCTGAGGGCTGTGGATCGTCCCTTCCCAGTTGTCGGTCTGCGTTCTACGGTGCTGCTGCGCGCCTGTTCGCTCCTGGCGGCGCGCGCCTCTCGGGACAGGACCACACGTTGATGATTCGCCGCATCTCCGTAGCCGCCGCGTTGACGGCTGCTCTCCTCATGTCCGGCTGTGGTGGCGACAAGCCTTCGGGTGAGCCGAGCGGTACGCCGACGACTGCCTCGCTCTCGCCGACTCCGACTGCCACGGGGCCGGTGGCGCCGGTGCTGCCTGAGGCGGCGAAGGTGAACGACGACGCCGGGGCGAAGGCCTTTGTTGAGTACTGGTTCGCCGCAGTCACGTACGCGATGCAGACGGGTGACACGAAGCCGTTCATGGCGGTGTCAACCGATGAATGCGCCATCTGTGCGAACTTGGAGCGCGAGATCGCGGGGGTTTATGGAGCGGGCGGTCGCTACGACGGCGCTGATTGGCGCTTGAGTCGCGGACTTGCCAACGATCCTTCGGTCTCCAGCCCCTATCGCAGGTATCTGGTCCAAGTGCAACAAGCGGCTTACTCGGTAACGCGCCCGGATGGCCCCGTGAAGCGCTTCGAGAAGGAACTCTTTCCGCTACGGGTCACCGTCATTTGGCGTGCATCCAGCTGGAACTTCCTCGAGGGTGCTGATGGGTTGACGCGATGATTGCGACGCTTCTGATCTTGGCGGCATCGACGCCGAGCCCCGGGCCGCCCTCAATTAATGTCGCGCCCGGCACCAATTCGTTTTCGACGTTTGCCGAGTCCAACTCGGAGCAGATCCCGCGCGTCCAGAAGGCGCATGGGTCCTCCGGTCCCCAAGTGCCTTCGTGTGCTGATCGGAATGTCCAACCGTGTATTCCGATGTCTAGGTGCGAGCCGGATCCGAACTCCTTAACCGGGTTCACGATCCGCTCCTACTCTGGCGGGACGATTGATTGGGTCGATGGACCGTGCAGGCCTGGGCAGGCAGCCGATCTAGAGTCGCTGCCGGCGTTGGTGCTGCGGGCGTTCCAGGCGATCCCGCTGCCCGAAGCGACGCTCAGCATCCAGCCACCAGGCGGCAAGACCCTGGTCGGACTCGAGACGATCCTCAGCACCCAGGCGGCGCCGTTCACCCGCCGTGTCACGCTGCTGGGGCAGCAGATCGAGCTGCGGATCAGGGCGCAGAGATTCACCTGGACCCATGGTGACGCCACCACCCAGAGCACGGACTGGCCCGGCAAGCCGTGGAACGAGCACGAGCCGGACATCGACGGCTACCTCACCCACACCTACGAGCACACCGGCGTCGTGCGGCCGAGCGTCACGGTGACCTGGGAAGCCGACTACCGCGTCGGAGGAGGACCCTGGCAACCGGTCAACGGCACCGTCCGACGCGAGGGCGCGCCAGCGGAGCTGCAGGTCGTCCAGGCGCAGCCGGTCCTCAACGGCTACTGAGCCAGGGCCATCCGCGCGGTTGCCGGCCAGCCTGGGCTCCTCCGGCACTCCGGACCGTGGCCTTTTCGTCATCAACGTGACAGCGCTCACACAGACCGGCAACAATCACGCCCATGGAATGGCTGGCCCCGTGGCTCTGGGCGCGATATCGAGCCCACTACGCGGGTCTCCTGGTCTTCCAGCTTCTCTTCTGGCCGATCTTCGTCATCGGCGCCGGGATGATCGCCTGGGCCGTCGCCCTCCACCAGGGCATCGGCAACCTCCTCTTCGTGGGCGGCACCTTCCTCGCCGTGACCGAGGCGTGCGGTGGCATGGCCGTCATGGTGGTGACGCGCGAGGCGCGACACTGGGCCAACCGGTGGGGTCGCGGCGACACCGGCAACCCCCGGAAGACCCGCGATGCGCTCGCGCACATCGACCGGGTCCCGGTCGTCTACGGCCTCGCGGGCGGCCTGCCGATGCTCGTCATCGCGCCGCTGCTGGGTGACGCGGTCGGCCTGCCCTGGAGCGTGAACCTCGGGATGGCGGTCGCGGCGGCGGCGCTGGTCGTCGGCAGCGGCCTGCTCGGCTGGGTGATCGTGGACGCCGCACTGTGGCCGCTCGCCGCCGAGGTCGACGCCGTCCTCCGCGAAGACGGCCCTGAGCCTCTCCGCCGACGGGTCTCGGGTCGCCTGACGATGATGGTGCTGCTCGGCGCGCTGATGGGCTGCTGGGTCTCCGGCCTGCTCGTGTCGTGGGCGGAGACGGACGAGGGGCAGTACCTGCTCGCGCCGGCCGTTGCGGTCGTCTTCGCCACGGCCATCGCGATTGCGCTGACGCCCTTCGGCGTCGGGCCGGTCGTCCGCCCGGTCGGCGACCTGACGCGCGGCACCGAGCGTGTGGCCGAGGGCATCTTCGACCAGCGCGTGCCGGTCACCTCCGATGACGAGTTCGGCAACCTGGCCCGCTCCTTCAACCGCATGCAGGCCGGCCTGCTCGAGCGCGAGCGGCTGCAGTCAGCCTTCGGCTCGTACGTCGACCCGGTGCTCGCCGAGCGGCTGCTCGAGCGTGGCTCGGAGCTCTTCGAGGGCGAGGAGCTCGACGCGACGGTGGTCTTCATCGACGTCGTCGGCTTCACGACGTACAGCCAGGGGCGTACGCCGGGGGAGACCGTCGCACGGCTCAACGAGCTCTTCGGGATCCTGGTCCCGATCCTGCGCGACCACGGCGGCCACGCCAACAAGTTCCTCGGTGACGGCATGCTCGCGGTCTTCGGCGTCCTCGGTCAGGCCGCCGATCACGCGGATTTCGCGGTGCGTGCGGCGATGTCGATCCAGCGGGCGGTGCGCGAGCGGTTCGGCGACGACCTGGTCGTCGGCATCGGCATCGCGAGCGGCCCGGTCATCGCCGGCACGGTCGGCGGCGGTGGCAAGCTCGAGTTCACGCTCGTCGGGGACACCGTCAACGTCGCTGCGCGGATCGAGGAGCTCACGCGCGTCACCGATGACGCGATCCTGATTGCCGACAGCACCCTGACCGCGATGACCGCGCCGGTGCCGGTCGTGGATCGCGGCGCTCGCGAGCTCCGTGGCCGTGACGGCACCGTGGTGCTGCACGCGGTCCCGGTCGAGGATCCGGTCGCTCACCTCGACCGACCGGCCAGCTAGGTCACTCGCAGAAGTCGCACTGCCCCGACGCCGGCAGCTGCGTGAAGCACGACGGGCACAGCTTGACCACCGGCTCCGGCTTCGCGGGCGCCTTCGGAGCGGCGGCACGCGAGGCGCGTGGCGTCGTCGTGCGCGGGGAACCGGGCACGCGGGTCGCGCCGCGCACAGGGGCCGGGCGGTCCAGCTCCTCGGCAGAGGCGACCGTGAACCCGAGGTCGGTCAGCACCTTGGTGCGGTCCAGGCCGATCGACGCCGCGTCGGGCGTCGTACCGGTCGCCTTGCCGTGCGCGAACGCGAGCAGGGCGCGGAAGTCGTAGCGCTTGCCGCGCTCGACCAGCACCATGTCGCCGGCCTGCTCGAGGCCGTGGGCCTCGAGGAACGCCGCGGCGCCACCCTGGTCGTGGATCTTGATGGCGGTGAGCACGTGGATCCGGGTGACCAGGTTGAAGTTCTGCACGGTGAAAGCCTAGGCCTGCCGCGGTGGGCCGCTGACCGCGGGAGCGGTGACGCTGGCCACCTCAGCCGTAGGAGCGCAGGTCGTACGACGCCTTGCTGAGCGTGAAGCCGTGGTTGGTGCGGGCGTTGTCGCACAGCACGCCGGCGCGGGTGACCTTGCAGCTGATCTCGCCGACCTTGACGGTCTGGTCGTAGCCGAGGACGGCGTTGCGGAAGCCGTACTGGACCAGGGGCTCGTTGTGCGTCAGCGAGAACCACGCCACATGGTCGAGGTCGCCGTACTGGTCGGCGTCGAGATCGGCCGCACCCATCATGGTGTCGCTGACGCAGAGGAACCTGGCCTCCTCGTCGAGGGTGATGACCAAGCCGTAGTCGAGCTCGCAGTCGGCAGGCCGCTCCGGGGCGGCGTACGTGTGGGACGCGATTTCGCACGTCGCCATCGCCTGGCCTTGGTAGTCGGTCAGGTTGCACGTGATGTTGCCGCTCGGCGTCACGAAGGTCGCAGCCTGGAAGCGGCTCGCGTCGAACGTCGCCGGCGCGGTGGCCGCAGCCGATGCCGACGGGGCGCCCGTCGCGGCGGAGGACGTGGACGAGGCCGATGGTGCGGGGTCGGCCGGTGCAGCCGACGTCGCCGTGGGAGCCGGTGTGGTGGGGTCGCCCGCAGCCGACGGTCCCGAGTCAGCGCACGAGGAGAACGTGAGCGTGGCCAGCACCAGCACGGCAGCTCCTGGAAGCGCGCGAACGGTCATGTCCCGACACTGGCAGTCAGCTCCGGTGGTGCGCAAGGAGGGCCGCGGCGGTCGCCGGGCCGGCGGCGACCAGCGCCGTCGGCTGGAGCACCTGCGCCTCCTCGCCCGCGACCAGCAGGAGCAGCCCGATCCGGCGTTCGACGGGCGGGAGGAGGTCGAGGTCGAGGGTCGCGGTGAGCTCGTCGTCGGCGACGATCTCGACGCGCTCGGCGTAGTGGTCCGCAGCCCACCGCGCGGCGTGCGGGATCCGCACCCGGACCGGGGTGGTCGCGCGCTGGCGCTCGATCCGCGCCTCGGCGTCGGCCGGGACCGTGAAGGTCTCCTCCAGCGTGGTGAGCGAACGGATGTGGGAGAGCAGGTAGGTGCGGATGTTGCCCTGCGCATCCACCGAACCTGCGTCGACCTCCCAGCCGCGGCGGGTCTGGACCAGGCGCCACGGTTCGATCACCCGCCCGGTGACGCCCTCGGTCCAGGCGGCGGAGTAGGTGATCCGGACCTTCGCACGCGCGTCGATCGCCGCGCGCAGCGGTTCGAGCGCGTCGTGCCACGACGGGCTGCCGGGGGCACCCACGGCTCCCGCGCCGGCGGAAGGGTCGCCCAGCATCGTCTGCGTGAGTACGTCGACGGCGCCGCGCAGGTCGTCATTGTCGGGCTCGATCTCCAGCAGGGCCTGGGCGGAGGTGTAGATCAGCGCGAGCTCGGCGGCGTCGAGGTGCTCCACTCCCAGCTCGCGGCCGGGGCTCTCGCCGATCAGCCGCACCACCTCCGCGGTCGTGGGGTCGTCGTCCGAGCCGTCCGCCGCGCAGAACTCCAGCGCGTCCGGACGGCCCATGCCGAAGAGCATCTCGCGGGTCTCGGTCGCGTAGAAGAGCAGCAGGTCCTGGCGCAGCTCGGCCACCGAGGTGTCGACGGCCGACGCGAGCTCGGCCAGCGGCAACCCGTCGGGCCGCCCCGCGAGGAGCTCGAAGACGTGGGGGAGGCGGGCGAGTCGCTGGATGTACCTGGGTGCGGCGGCCACGTCACTCTCCTGCCATCGTCGCGAGCTCGGCGAGGAGCTCGTCGCGGAAGTCCTCGGGGCCCAGGACCCGCACGCGGGTTCCGAGCTGGTGGATCCGCGCACGCATCGCAGCGCGGTGGGTCACGCGATAGGTCAGGCGGACCGAGCCAGGCCCTGTTGCGCCGGCCTCAGGCCCCGTCTCGGCGGGAACGAGCCCCGTCTCGGCGGGAGTGCCCAGCCAGCGCACCACGTCGGCGACGTACTCCTCCGGGGCGACGAGGGCGACGTCGACCGGAGGATCGACCTCCCACTCCAGCGGGTGGAGGCCCGACGGCTCGGCGCCGGCCAGCGACGTGGCGCTGCCGGGCGCGTCGGCGACCACGTCGGTCATCCGGCCGACGACGAACGACTTGACCAGGTCGGAGCCGTCCTCGTGGCCGCGGAGGTACCACTTCGTCTGCTGGGTCCGCAGGGAGGCGGGGTGCACCAGCCGCACGGAGCCGTTGTAGCGGAAGCGCAGGCGTGCCTTGCTGCGGACGGCCGCGATCACCGTGTCGAGCCTCGGGTCGTCGAGCGCCGCGACCGAGGCTGCCTCGGGCAGCGAGGGCAGCGACCCGGCCGGCAGGTCGAGCTGGTCGGCGAGGTCGGCGCGGTCGGCCAGGATCGCGGCCCGACGGAGAGCGGCCTGCTGGCCCGGGGTCAGCCGGAGCTTGAGCCGGTTGTCCACCGCCGTCATCCGGAAGTGCGCCGCGATGCCCGGGGGCGAGGTGTTCTCGATCTTCCAGCCGAGGCCGCGCAGGTAGTTGAGGTCGCGGTTGACCGCCGAGATCGGATCCTTGGCCTCGGCCCAGCCGGCCGAGCGGGCCAGCGTCTCGCCGTCGACCCCGGCAGGCCCTGCCTCGTGGAGCAGCGCCATGAACCCGATGATCCGCTGCATGGCGGGAGCTGCGTCCCGCCCACCCTTCGCGACCGTCACGTCGTACACCCTAGGGCGCGGGGCCGCTCCCCAGCCCGACTGTGCACCTCGCACAAAGGAGACGCTCAACTCTGGAGATTCGACCCGAGCGCGGCCCCGTCGCGTCGCCGCACACTCGCCGGGACGCCGACGCCCGGTCGGCGAGGACGGAGCCGATCACGGTGGAACAGGCCCTCAGCATCTTCGTGCCGATGTTTCTCTTCATGCTGACCCCGATCTTCATCCCCGTGGTCGCGAGTCTCATCGGGCGCCTGCGGGACAGGGTCACGACCGGCAACCGGGTGCCGTCGGCCGCGGCACTGGCCACCGAGGCGGCGCGCCAGGCAGCGGCCGAACGTCGTGCCGAGACCGCCGCGGAGAATGCTGCGCTCGTCGCCTGACGCGGTCAGAGCAGCGAGGATGGGTCGTCCGGTACGTCGACGGCGTACTGCTTGAGCGCCTCCAGTGGCACCACCTGGAGTGCACGCTCGCTGGTGGCCGAGAGCACGACCGGGGCGGCCGCGCCGGCGGCGTACGCCTCGAGCCAGCGGACCGCGACGACACACCAGCGATCGCCCGGGACCAGGCCGGGGAAGTGCCACTCCGGGTGCGGCGTCACGAGGTCGTTGCCGACGGAGCGCTGATGCGCGAGGAACTCCGGGGTCATGACCGCACACACGGCGTGCAGCCCGGGGTCGTGGGGTCCGCAGGCGCAGGATCCGTCGCGGAAGTAGCCGGTCATCGGCTCGGTGCCGCACGGGTCGAGCGGTCCGCCGAGGACGTTGCGCTCGGAGCCGCCGGGGAACGGTGCGGGGGCGGTCATGCGGCGAGCCTGGTCAGCCGGGCGCGGAGCAGGTCCGCACGGTGCGTGTTGCCGCGCAGCAGCACGTAGCGCTCGCCGAAGATCGCCAGCAGCGCATCGTCCAGCTTGCGCACCGCGCCGGCCGGGTGCTTGTAGCCCATGCGTTCGTGGATGGCCGCGCTGTCGACCGAGGCCAGGAGCGCCGCGAGCTCGTCGAGCGAGGTGATCCCCAGCTCGAGCAGCAGGCCGCTGATCCAGCCGTAGTGGTCGGAGCGGGACCAGCCGGCGTCGGTGTAGTGCGCCGAGAGGAACCTGGAGAGCTCCTTGGCCGCGATGCGCGGGTCGCCGGACTCGTCGGTGGCGCGGTGCCCGGGCGTGCTGCGCTCCAGCTGCTCACGGATCGCGGAGAACTCCCGGTCGGCGAGCTCGAGCAGCCCGGCGGCGAGGGTGAAGCGCCGGTCGAAGTCCGCCGAGTGCTCTTCGGGGATCGTGCCCTTGTAGCGGATGTCGTGCTCGAACTCGGCCCACGCGTGCTGCAGCACGGTGCGGACCTGCACCGACGCGTGGTGGGCGTCCGGGCCCTGCCCGAGGAGTGCGTACGCCGAGGGCACCGGACGTCCCGGATCCGGGGCGATCAGCAGGTGCCGGCTCGCATACCCGAACCCGCCGAGGAGCGCGGTCTCGGCGCCGAGGTCGCGGTCGTCGAGGATCGCGAAGGCCTCGGCGAGGACGTGGGCGACCGCGTCGACGTCGCGGTGGACGTAGGTGATCACGCGTACGCCGATCGCGTCGGTGATCTGCGTGACCGGGTCGTCGTAGACCGGGAGGCCATCGGTGCCGGTGCGGGCAGCCTTGCCGGCGTAGCTGGCGACGGTCTTGGTGCGGCCGGTGACGCTGAGGTAGTTGATGCCGGCGTCGTCGAGCAGGCTGGTCACCAAGGCGACCCAGGCCTCGGTGACCGGCACGAGCGCAGGCTGGCGCGCGGCGTACTCCCGGACGGCGTGGGCGACCGGCTCGGGGCCGGCCGAGACCGGGGGTGTGCGCTCGGGCATGCCCTCACCCTGTCAGGTGAGGCGCCGCCCGACCAGATCAGCCCCGCGCGCGCAGCGCGTCGGTCAGCAGCGAGACCAGCGTCTCGACCTGGATGTCGACCGTTGCGGTCTCCTCCAGCTCGGCGCCGTCGAGCGCACGGGCGGCGAGGCCGGCCTTGGAGTCGATCAGCTCGGCGATCCGGGTGTCGATCGTCTGCGCGGCGAGGATGCGCCACGCGGTGACCGGCTCGGTCTGCCCGATGCGGTGCACGCGGTCGATCGCCTGGGTCTGCTCGGCGTCGGTCCACGACAGCTCCGCGAGGACGACGTTGGAGGCAACCTGCAGGTTGATGCCGACGCCGGCCGCCGTGAGCGAGCAGACGATGACCTTGACCTCGGGGTCGTTGACGAAGTCGTCGATCGCCTTGGTGCGTGCCGTCGCGGACTGGTCGCCGCGGATCGTCGTCCACCGGATCTCGCGCTTGTCGAAGACCTCGCCCGCGGCGTCCATGACGTCGAGGTGCTTGGCGAAGAAGACGACCTTGCCGGTGGAGTGCGCGAGCTGGGCGGTGTAGTCCGCGGCCAGCGTCGCCTTGGCCCGGCCGATCCGGCGGACCATCGCGAAGACGTTCTCGCCGGTGGTGTTGTCGGAGCCCTCGGCGACCTCGCGCTCGGCCACGCGGCGTACGAGGTCGTGGTCGATGCCGTCGGTACCCTCGGCGGACGCGATCGCGACCGGGGAGGAACGGCGCGTCTCGATCGCCGCGTCGTAACGGCCGACGAGGCGCTGGGCGAGCTCGCGCTCGGCCTTCTGGATCGAGCGGCCCTCGGCGCCCTCGAGCTCGACGGGGAGGTCGGCGACGCGGCGTGCGGGGATGTCGGCGGCGACGTCGACCTTGCGGCGACGGACGATGCCCATGTCGACGACGGCCTGGCGCGCTGCGGGATAGAACGGGTGGTCGGCCGGGGTCAGGCCGGTGTGCTCCAGCGCCGCCATCAGCGCCTGCCCGGGCTTGCGCTCCTCGATCCAGCCCAGGAAGTGCCAGATGGCGCGGAAGTCCTCGATGTCGTTGATCAGCGG
>UEXP01000102.1_pt1 | contig 18344 bp, 18 predicted proteins | sample 4301171 | NCBI WGS metagenome assembly UEXP01 (sample SAMEA4773182, study PRJEB27434) | metagenome | biome: 2259; feature: agricultural soil; material: soil | place: USA | collected 2014-09 | depth 0.25 m
TCCCGCCCCAGGCGCCCCCGACCACGGCGGCGGCCTTCACGGCGAACGCGTCGAGGACCTCGAACGTCGCCTCCGCCGTGTCGGCGAGGCTGAAGCGCTCTGGCGGCATTCCACTCCGGCCATGTCCCGGCGGATCGAGCGTGAGCACCCGGTGCGTCGGCGCCAGCGCAGTCGCCAAGGCTTCGAAGACGCGGCCGTCGCAGTAGAGGCTCGGCCACAGGAGGACCGGAGGGCCGTCAGGTGCTCCTGACACGACGACGAACAACGATCCGACACGTGAGGGGATGCTCCGAGATGTCACTCGCGCCGTCCTCTCTGCAAGCCTCCCGGTTCAGGCTAGGACCGCAGCTCCACCGTGTCGAGGACGTCAGCGGGTGATCAGCGGGTCGATCGCGACAGCGACGAAGAGGAGCGAGAGATACAGGTTCGAGTGGTGGAAGAGCCGCATCGGCTTGATCACCGACAGCTCCTCGGTCCCGCGGGCCCGACCGGCCATGCGGTGCGCCTCGACCAGGAAGACCGCGCCGAGCACTGCAGCGGCGGCCGGGTAGAACCAGCCCAGGTCCCCGATCGGCCACAGCGCCAGCGAGGTGGCGACCATGACCCACGAGTAGAGGACGATCTGGCGGCCGACCTCGGCAGCGGGCTTCACCACGGGAAGCATCGGCACGTCGACGTTCGCGTAGTCCTCGCGGTAGCGCAGTGCGAGCGCCCAGGTGTGCGGCGGCGTCCAGAAGAAGACGACGAGGAAGAGGATCACCGGAGCCCACGCGAGCTCGTTGGTGACCGCGGTCCAGCCGATCAGGGCCGGGAAGCAGCCGGCAATGCCGCCCCAGACGATGTTCTGCGTCGTACGTCGCTTCAGCAGCATCGTGTAGATGAAGACGTAGAACGCGTTGGCGCCGATCGACAGCATCGCGGAGAGCGGGTTCACGAAGAACCAGAGCACCGCGGTCGACACGACGGCCAGCACGGTCGCGAAGACCAGCGCGGAGCCGGCGCCGACGATGTGCCGCGGCAGCGCGCGGCGGCGGGTACGACGCATCTGCTCGTCGATGTCGCGGTCGTAGACACAGTTGTACGCCGACGCGGAGCCGGCGGAGAGCGTGCCTCCGATGACGGTGGCGACGACGAGGCCGAGCGACGGGATCCCTCGCGCCGCGAAGAACATCACCGGGACGGTGGTGAGCAGCAGCAGCTCGATGACGCGCGGCTTCGTCAGTCCGACGTACGCGCCGACGACGTCCTTCCACGTGGAGGGTCGGTCGTCGTCCTTTCCGGGGGGCGCCACAGCCAACGCCGGCTGATCGACGCCCGGAGCGGGCTGGTCGACGTACGTCACAGAAACCTCGGGGGAACGGGAAGGGATGCGGGTCGAGTCTAACTGCACGGGCGACTAGGATCGCCCCTGTCGCCCGCACCGGCCACGTGCCGGTCATCACCACGTCTTCCCCCTCTGGAGAGGTATCTCGTGAGCCCCGCTTCCACCCCGCTCGACTGGACCGAACTCGACCGGGCGGCGGTGGACACTGCGCGGGTCCTCGCGATGGACGCCGTCCAGAAGGTCGGCAACGGCCACCCCGGCACCGCGATGAGCCTGGCGCCGGTCGCCTACCTGCTCTACCAGAAGGTCATGCGCCACAACCCGGCCGACCCGGCGTGGATCGGCCGCGACCGGTTCGTCCTCTCGTGCGGCCACTCCTCGCTCACGCAGTACGTCCAGCTCTACCTGGGCGGCTTCGGCCTCGAGCTCGAGGACCTCAAGGCGTTTCGCACCTGGGGCTCGAAGACCCCCGGCCACCCGGAGTACGGCCACACCGCGGGCGTCGAGACCACCACCGGTCCGCTCGGGCAGGGCATCGCCACCGCGGTCGGCATGGCGATGGCCGCGCGCCGTGAGAAGGGCCTCTTCCACCCCGACGCCGCGGGTGCTGCCTCGCCGTTCGACCACGACGTCTACGTCATCGCCTCCGACGGCGACCTGCAGGAGGGCGTCTCGGCCGAGGCGAGCTCCATCGCGGGCCACCAGGAGCTCGGCAACCTCACGGTCATCTACGACGCCAACCGAATCTCGATCGAGGGCGACACCGACGTGTCCTTCTCCGAGGACGTCGCGGCGCGCTACGCGGCGTACGGCTGGGACGTCGCCACGGTCGACTGGACCAAGGGCGGCGACCACGCCGACGGCGCCGGCTACCACGAGGACGTCGACGGCCTGTACGCCGCCATCCAGGCCGCGCGGGCCGTCACCGACAAGCCGTCGCTCATCGTCCTCAAGACGATCATCGCCTGGCCCGCACCCAACGCGCAGAACACCGAGGCCTCGCACGGCTCGGCGCTCGGCGACGCCGAGGTCGCGGCCACCAAGACCGTCCTGGGCTTCGACCCGGAGCAGACCTTCGAGGTGCGCCCCGAGGTCCTCGCCCACACCCGCGACCTGGTCGCGCGTGGCAAGGCGGCCGAGCAGGCCTGGGCCGCGGACTTCGACGCCTGGGCTGCTGCGCACCCGGCCGAGCTCGCGATCCTGGAGCGCACGAAGACCCGCGCCCTGCCCGAGGGCCTCGCCGACGCTCTGCCGACCTTCCCGGCCGACGCCAAGGGCGTCGCCACCCGGTCGGCGTCTGGCAAGGTCATCAACGCCATCGCGCCGCTGATGCCGGAGCTGTGGGGCGGCTCGGCCGACCTCGCCGGCTCCAACAACACCACCATCGAAGGCGTCCCGTCGTTCCTTCCGGCCAACCACGCCACCCACGACTGGAAGGCCGACCCGTACGCCGGCCGCGTGCTGCACTTCGGCATCCGCGAGCACGCCATGGGCGCCATCCAGAACGGCATCACCCTGCACGGCGGCACCCGCGTCTTCGCGGGCACGTTCCTGCAGTTCGCCGACTACATGCGTCCCGCGGTCCGCCTCGCGGCGCTGATGAAGGCGCCCGCGATCTACGTCTGGACGCACGACTCGGTCGGTCTCGGCGAGGACGGCCCGACGCACCAGCCGATCGAGCACGCGGCTGCGCTCCGTGCCATCCCGCACCTCGACGTGATCCGACCCGCGGACGCCAACGAGACCGCAGCCGCCTGGCTCGCCGTGCTCCAGAACACCGACCGCCCGGCCGGCCTGCTCCTCACCCGCCAGAACGTCCCGACGTTCCCGCGCGATGAGGGCGGTTTCGCCACGACCGAGGGGGTCGCCAAGGGCGGCTACGTCCTGATCGACGCCGAGGGCGGCGAGCCCGACGTGATCCTGATGGGCACCGGCTCCGAGGTGCAGCTGGCGGTCGCCGCGCGCGAGCAGCTGGCCGCGAAGGGCATCAACGCTCGCGTGGTGTCGCTCCCCTGCCTCGAGTGGTTCAACGCCCAGACCCAGGGATACAGGGACTCCGTCATCCCGCCGACCGTCAAGGCGCGCGTCTCCGTCGAGGCCGGCATCGCACAGGGCTGGCGCGACCTGGTCGGCGACGCCGGCCGCATCGTGTCGATCGAGACGTTCGGCGCATCGGCTGACGCGGGCCGTATGTTCGCGGAGTACGGCATCACGGCCGAGGCCGTGGCGCTTGCCGCCGAGGACAGCATCGCCACCGCGAAGGCCTGACCTCCCGGGGGCTTCGAACCCCACCCGCACGACTGCACGCAGCTCAACGAGGAGTTAGATCGCATGTCCGCACGACTCGAAGCACTCAGCGCCGCCGGTGTCTCCATCTGGCTCGACGACCTGTCGCGTGAGCGGCTGGAGACCGGCAACCTGGCCGACCTGGTGGCGCACTCGTCGGTGGTCGGCGTGACCACGAACCCGACGATCTTCGCCGGCGCACTGGCCAACGGCGAGCGCTACGACGCGCAGCTGCGGGTGGTCGCGGCTGCGGGAGGCACCGCTTCCGACGCGATCTTCGCGCTGACCACGCAGGACGTGCGCAACGCGTGCGACGTGCTCCGTCCCGTGTTCGACGAAGACCCGTTCGACGGGCGGGTGTCGATCGAGGTCGAGCCCGGACTGGCCCACGATGCCGACGGCACGATCACGCAGGCGCGCGAGCTGTGGCAGGCGGTCAACCGCCCCAACGTGATGATCAAGATCCCGGCGACCCGTGAGGGCCTGCCGGCGATCACGTCGGCGATCGCGGCGGGCATCAGCGTCAACGTGACCCTGATCTTCAGCACCGAGCGCTACCGCGAGGTGATGGATGCCTACGTGCTCGGCCTCGAGCTCGCGCTCGACAACGGCATCGACATCTCCACCATCCACTCGGTGGCCTCGTTCTTCGTCTCGCGTGTGGACTCCGAGGTCGACAAGCGCCTCGACGCACTCGGCACCGACGAGGCTGCCGCACTCAAGGGCAAGGCGGCGCTCGCCAACGCGTGGGCGGCCTACGCGGCGTACCAGGAGACGTTCGGCAGCGAGCGGTTCGCGAAGCTCGCAGGCGCCAACGTGCAGCGGCCGCTGTGGGCCTCCACCGGCGTCAAGGACCCGGCGTACCCCGACACGCTCTACGTCTCCGAGCTCGTCGTCGACGGCAGCGTCAACACGATGCCGGAGAAGACCATGCAGGCGTTCGCCGACCACGGCGAGGTCACGGGTGACACCGTCACCGGCCGTGCGGACGAGGCCGCCGAGGTCTTCGCCGCACTCGCCGCCGTCGGCGTCGACTTCGACGACGTGCTGGACCTCCTCGAGCGTGAAGGCGTGGAGAAGTTCATCGTGTCGTGGGGCGAGCTCGTCGACACCGTGACCGCGCAGCTGGCGGCGGTCGGCGCGTGAGCACGCAGCCGCCGGTCGACGCCACGCGGACCGCGGCGTGGAAGACGCTGAGCGGGATCGCGGAGGACTTCCGGCCGGACCTGCGCGGCTGGTTCGCGCAGGACGCCGGGCGCGTCGAGCGGATGACCTTCGACGCCGCTGACCTGCACGTCGACCTCTCGAAGGGCCTCGTCACCCCCGAGATCATCGACGCGCTCCTGGCCCTCGGCGACGAGGTGGGCCTGACCGAACGCCGCGACGCGATGTTCGACGGCGAGCGGATCAACGTCACCGAGAACCGCGCGGTGCTCCACACCGCCCTGCGCGCCCCGGCAGACGCCGTCGTGATGGTCGACGGGCACAACATCGTGGAGGACGTGCACGCGGCCCTCGACAAGATGTACGCCTTCGCCACCGAGGTCCGCTCCGGCGAGTGGAAGGGCATCACCGGTCGCCGGATCCGCACCGTGGTCAACATCGGCATCGGCGGCTCCGACCTCGGCCCGATGATGGCCTACGAGGCGCTGGCGCCCTACCGCCACCACGACCTCGAGGTGCGGTTCATCAGCAACATCGACCCGACCGACGCCGCCCGCAAGCTGGCCGACCTCGACCCGGCCTCCACGCTCTTTATCGTCTCCAGCAAGACCTTCACGACCCTGGAGACGATCACCAACGCGCGCCTGTGCCGCGACTGGCTGCTCTCCAACCTGCGTGCCCGTGGGCTCTTCCGCCTCAACGACAACGACGCGATCGCACGCCACTTCGTCGCGGTCTCGACGGCGGTCGACAAGGTCGAGGAGTTCGGCATCGACCCGGCCAACGCCTTCGGCTTCTGGGACTGGGTGGGCGGCCGCTACTCCGTCGACTCGACGATCGGCACCTCGCTCGCCCTGGCGATCGGCCACGACCACTTCGCCGACTTCCTCGGCGGCATGCACGCGATGGACGAGCACTTCCGGACGACGCCGATCGAGCGCAACGTCCCGGCCCTGATGGGCCTCCTCAACATCTGGTACGTCAACTTCCTCGACGCCGGCACGCACGCGGTGCTCCCCTACTCGCAGCTGCTGCACCGCTTCCCGGCGTACCTCCAGCAGCTGACGATGGAGTCCAACGGCAAGTCCGTCCGGTGGGACGGCTCGCCCGTCACGTCGCACACCGGCGAGGTCTACTTCGGCGAGCCGGGCACCAACGGCCAGCACGCGTTCTACCAGCTGATCCACCAGGGCACCCACCTGGTGCCTGCTGACTTCATCGCCTTCGCCAACCCGGCCTACCCGCTCATCGACGGCGAGCAGGACGTCCATGAGCTCTTCCTGGCGAACTTCTTCGCGCAGACCCAGGCGCTGGCGTTCGGCAAGACGGCGGCGGAGGTCCGGGCCGAGGGCACGCCGGCGAACCTCGTGGCCGCCCGCGTCTTCCCGGGCAACCGGCCGACGAACTCGATCATGGCGCCGGAGCTGACGCCGCGGGTGCTGGGGCAGCTGATCGCGCTCTACGAGCACATCACGTTCACCCAGGGCCTGGTGTGGGGCATCGACAGCTTCGACCAGTGGGGCGTCGAGCTCGGCAAGCAGCTGGCCCAGGAGGTCGTGCCCGCACTGAGTGGCTCCCCCGAGGCACTTGCGGCCCAGGACGCCTCCTCGCGCGAGCTGATCGAGTACTACCGGCGTCACCGGGAGTTCTGATGCAGGAGCCCGTCGGCACGCTCGAGGTCAACGTGCTGCCGACGCGTGCCGCGCTGGCCTCCGAGGTCGCTGGTGCCGTTGCCGCCCGGCTCGCCCGGGTGCAGTCATCCGGGTCGGTGGCGCGCCTCGTCCTGGCCGGCGGGTCGGTCGCGGAGGAAGTCCACCGTGCGCTGGCGGTGGCTTCGGGCAGCGTGGACTGGTCCCGCGTCGAGGTCTGGTTCGGCGACGAGCGGTACGTCGCGTCGTACAGCCACGAGCGCAACAGCCTGGCTGCTCGCCGCGACCTGCTGTCTGTAGTGGGGGTTCCCGACGAGCTCGTTCATGAGCCGCCGGCCACCGAGTCGGGACTCGACGTCCACGCCGCGGCCGCCACCTGGGCGCAGGACTTCCCCGCCGGCGACTTCGACCTGGTGCTCCTGGGGATGGGGCCGGATGCCCACACTGCCTCGCTCTTCCCCGAGCGTACCGACGTCCTGGAGCCGGGCGACACCGTCGGCGTCAGCGACTCCCCCAAGCCGCCGGTCCTGCGGCTCTCGATGACTGCTGCCCGGCTGTGCCGCGCGACCGAAGTGTGGTTCGTCGTCGCGGGGGCGGACAAGGCCGAGGCGGTGCAGCGTGTGCTCGACCCCGAGGACGGCGCGATCGACGTGGTCGCGACTCCCGCGGCCGCCCCGCTCGGTCGCGTGCGGACGGTCTGGTGGCTCGACCGCATGGCGGCAGCGCTGCTCTGACCCCAGGGTTCACACCTGTGAAGCGGGAGGGGTGTGGGAGCGCTGATGAGCCCTCCCATTTCGCACGTGTGAAGCACGACGGACTCCGGGTGGGCAGGTCAGGGCGTCGCCGACGCGACCGGCGCGACCCGGCAGGACCGAGCGCGGGCCACGTCCGGCAGCGGTCACGAAATGCACCACGGGCGGCCACCCGGTGGGTGACCGCCCGTCGTACGACGGAAAAGACCGTCAGAAGATGATGTCGCCGGACTTGCGGCGCGAGCGCAGCAGCTGCAGCGCCTCGTCGAGGATGTCCTTGGCCTCGTCCTCGGAGCGGCGCTCCTTCACGTAGGCGAGGTGCGTCTTGTACGGCTCGATCTTGACAGCCGGCGGCGCGTTCTCGGCGTCCAGACCGGCCGGCAGGCCGCAACGCGGACAGTCCCACGACTCGGGGGCGACGGCCTCGGCGGCGAAGGTGACCACCGAGCGGTGCTCCTTCGAGCAGAAGTACGTCACGCTCTGACGCGGGGCGGCCTCGCCGCGCTCCGCCTCGCCCATCGGACCGGCACCGACCCGGCTACCCCGGATGGCGTTTCCAGCTCCAGCCACGTGCTTTTTCTCTTCTCTCTTGAAACGTCAGGCGCCCGAAGGCATGCGATGACTCAGGCGCCGTAGGCGTAGAGCAGCCCGAGCGCGACGATGCACGCAGCCCAGATGCAGCCCAGTCCGATCGTCAGACGGTCGAGGTTCCGCTCGGCGACGGACGAGCCACCGAGGGTGCTCGACACGCCACCACCGAACATGTCGGAGAGGCCACCGCCGCGCCCCTTGTGCAGCAGCACGAGGACGATGAGCAGGAAACTGGTGGCGACGAGCATGATCGTCAGGAACAGGGTCACGAGGCGGAACTCTACTTCACGGTTGGTGAGGAATCGGGACCCGGCTCAGAGGACCGGCATGTCGTAGAAACGGCAGATTCCACCGAACTCGTCAGCCTGCAGGCTGGCGCCGCCGACGAGGGCTCCGTCGACGTCCGGCTTGACCATGATGCCGCCGATGTTGCCGGCCTTGACCGAGCCGCCGTAGAGCACGCGGACGGCATCCGCCGTGGCGTCACCGTGGGTCTCGCGGATCCGCTCACGGATCGCGTGGCAGACCTCCTGCGCGTCCTCCGGGGTGGCGACCTCCCCGGTGCCGATGGCCCAGACAGGCTCGTAGGCCACGACCAGGTCCGCGACCTGCTTGGCCGACAGCCCGGCGAGCGAGCCATCGACCTGGGTCAGGCAGTGGCCGACGTGCTCGCCGGCCTTGCGGACCTCGAGGCCCTCGCCCACGCAGACGATCGGGGTCATCCCGGCCTTGATGGCGGCCTTCGCCTTGGCGTTGACGACCTCGTCGGTCTCGAGGTGGTACTCACGACGCTCGGAGTGGCCGACGACGACGTACGTGCAGCCGAGCTTGGCGAGCATCGCGGCCGAGATCTCGCCGGTGTAGGCACCCGACTCGTGCACGGAGACGTCCTGGGCGCCGTACCGGATCGAGAGGCGGTCACCGTCGACGACGGTCTGGACCGAGCGCAGGTCGGTGAACGGCGGGATCACCGCGACCTCGACCTTGGCGAAGTCGTGCTTCTTGTCCGAGAGGACCGTCGCGAGCTTCGTCACCAGGGAGACGGCCTCGGCGTGGTTGAGGTTCATCTTCCAGTTGCCCGCCATCAGCGGAACGCGCTTGGCCATCGGGATCAGCCTTCCAGGACGGTGATGCCGGGGAGGACCTTGCCCTCGAGGTACTCCAGCGAGGCGCCACCGCCGGTCGAGATGTGGCCGAACGCCGCCTCGTCGAAGCCGAGCGTCCGCACCGCGGCAGCGGAGTCACCACCGCCGACGACCGAGAGGCCGTCCGTGGTCGTCAGCGCCTGCGCGACGGCACGGGTGCCCTCGGCGAACGCCGCCTGCTCGAAGACGCCCATCGGGCCGTTCCAGAAGACCGTCTTCGCGTCCGCGAGGGCCGCAGCGAACGCCGCGCCCGACGCGGGACCGATGTCGAGGCCGAGCGCCTCGGCCGGGATCTCTGCGGCCGCCACGACGCGGGCCGAGGCCTCGTCGCCGAAGGAGTCGGCGACCACGATGTCGGTCGGCAGGATGATCTCCACGCCGGTCTCCTGCGCACGCGCGAGGTAGTCGAGGCAGACCGGGATCTGGTCCTCCTCGAGAAGGGACTTGCCGACCTCGTGGCCCTGGGCCTTGAGGAAGGTGAAGACCATGCCGCCACCGATCAGCAGCTTGTCGGCCTTGCCGAGGAGGTTGTCGATGACGCCGAGCTTGTCGGAGACCTTCGAACCGCCGAGGACGACCGCGTAGGGACGCTCGGGCGTCTCGGTGAGGCGCTTGAGCACGTCGATCTCGGCGGCCACGAGGTTGCCCATGGCGTGCGGGAGGCGCTGCGCCACGTCGTACACGGAGGCCTGCTTGCGGTGCACGACACCGAAGCCGTCGGAGACGAAGGCGTCGGCGAGCGCCGCCAGCTGGTCGGCGAAGGCGCCACGCTCGGCGTCGTCCTTCGAGGTCTCGCCTGCGTTGAAGCGGACGTTCTCCAGCAGCGCGACCTGGCCGTCGGCAAGCCCCGCCACCGCGGCCTGCGCCGATGCGCCGACCGTGTCCGTGGCGAAGACGACGTCCTGACCGAGCAGCTCGCCCAGGCGCGCGGCGACCGGCGCGAGCGAGTAGCGGTCCTCCGGCTCGCCCTTCGGGCGGCCGAGGTGGGCGGTGACCACGACACGAGCGCCGGCGTCGGCCAGCGCCTTGATGGTCGGCACCGAGGCACGGATCCGCCCGTCGTCGGTGATGGTGGTCCCGTCGAGGGGAACGTTCAGGTCGCTGCGGACGAGGACGCGCTTGCCGCGGACGTCCCCGAGGTCTTCGATGCCAGTCACGGGTCAGAGAGTAGTGCCAATGTGCCGGACCAGGTCGGCCAGTCTGTTGGAGTAGCCCCACTCGTTGTCGTACCAGCCGATGACCTTGACCTGCTGGGCCTGCACCTTGGTCAGCGGAGCGTCGAAGATGCAGCTCGCCGGGTCGGTCACGATGTCGCTCGAGACGATCGGCGCCTCGGAGTAGCGGAGGTACGGCGAGAGCTCCCCCGCCGCAGCCTCGCGCATCAGCGCGTTGACCTCCTCGACGCTCGTCTCCCGGTCCACCTCGACGGTGAGGTCGGTGAGCGAGCCGGTCGGCACGGGCACCCGTACGGCGTAGCCGTCGAGCCGTCCGTCGAGCTCGGGCAGCACCTTGCCGATCGCCCGCGCAGCACCCGTCGACGTCGGCACCAGGTTGAGTGCCGCGGCACGAGCCCGCCGCAGGTCGCTGTGGATGTTGTCGTGCAGGTTCTGGTCCGCGGTGTAGGCGTGCACCGTCGTCATCAGGCCGTGCTTGATGCCCAGGCCCTCGTGCAGGACCTTGGCCATCGGCGCCAGGCAGTTCGTCGTGCAGCTCGCGTTGGAGACGACGTCGTGCCGCTCGGCGTCGTACGACGTGTGGTTGACGCCCATCACGAGCGTGGCATCGGCGTCGGTCGCCGGGGCGGAGATGATCACCTTGCGCGCGCCGCCACCGGTGAGGTGGGCCCGCGCCTTGCCGGCGTCGGTGAAGAAGCCGGTCGACTCGATGACGATGTCGACGCCGTGCTCGCCCCACTCCAGGGCTGCCGGGTCACGCTGCTTGAACGCGTGGACGTGGCTGCCGCCGACCTCGATCGTGTGGTCGTGCGCGACCACGGGGAGGTCGAGGCGACCCAGCACGGTGTCGTACTGCAGGAGGTGCGCGAGCGTGCGGTTGTCGGCGAGGTCGTTGACGGCGACGACCTCGATCTCCGCGCCCTCAGGATCGAGCGCGTGGACAGCGCGGTAGAAGTTCCTGCCGATCCGGCCGAAGCCGTTGATACCCACCCTCACAGCCATGCATCGACGTTACCCACGTCGGGGCTATGGCAACAGGGCGCCCGGGAGCGCTCAGTCGCTGTCGGCGAGCATCTCGGGAGTCAGGGACGCCTCGGTGTCCGGAATGCCGAGCTCCTCGGCGCGCTTGTCGGCCATCGCCAGGAGACGACGGATCCGGCCGGCGATGGCGTCCTTGGTGAGCACCGGGTCGTGCAGCTGGCCGAGCTCCTCGAGCGACGCCTGCTTGTGCTTGAGGCGCAGGTCGCCGGCCATCTTCAGGTGGTCCGGGACCTCGTCGGCGAGGATCTCGATCGCGCGCTCGACACGGGCACCGGCAGCGACCGCGGCACGGGCAGAGCGCCGAAGGTTGGCGTCATCGAAGTTGGCCAGGCGGTTTGCGGTCGCGCGCACCTCGCGGCGCATGCGGCGCTCCTCCCAGGCCATCAGGGTCTCGTGGGCCCCGAGCCGCGTGAGCAGCGCACCGATGGCGTCGCCGTCGCGGATCACGACGCGGTCGACACCGCGGACCTCGCGCGCCTTGGCCTGGATGCCCAGGCGACGGGCGACGCCGACGAGCGCGAGTGCGGCCTCGGGGCCGGGGCAGGTGACCTCGAGCGCTGACGAGCGGCCGGGCTCGGTGAGCGAACCGTGGGCGAGGAAGGCACCACGCCAGGCGGCGACTGCGTCGCACGCACCCCCGGACACGACCTGGGGCGGCAGACCCCGGACCGGGCGGCCACGCTGGTCGAGCAGGCCGGTCTGACGGGCGAGGGCCTCGCCGTCACGCACGACCCGGAGGACATAGCGACTGCCACGGCGGATCCCTGCGCCCTGGACCACGGCGACCTCGGCGTTGTGGCCGAACATCTCGGCGATGTCGCGACGGAGGCGACGGGCCGCGCCGCCGGTGTCCAGCTCGGCCTCGACGACGATGCGTCCCGACACGATGTGGATGCCACCGGCGAAGCGGAGCATGGTCGACACCTCGGCCTTGCGGCAGCACGTCTTGGTGACAACGCTGCTGGCCAGTTCGGACTTCACCTGTGCCGTCATTGCCATGCGGGGAATCCTGTCACACCGCGGAAGATCCCGGCATAGGCATCCGCCAGCCTGACAGGGTCGTGCTGGGTGCTGCTGCCGGGTACGGCGACCGGTGCCAGCACGAGCCGGGCCCCGTGGCTCCGCACGACTCCCTCGAGGAGCTCGGGATCGGGGACGTTGTCGACGTCGGCGAGCACCGTGTGGATCCGCAGCCCGGGCGCGTGCTCCAGCAGGGCTGCCAGGTGGTCCTCGGGACCGTAGCCGTCGGTCTCTCCCTTCTGCTCCCCCAGGTTCAGCACGACGACGACCTTCGCCTCGGTCTCGACGAGCGCCTCCCGTAGCTCGGGGACCCGCAGGTGCGGGATCACCGAGGAGTACCAGGACCCAGGGCCCATCACGACCCAGTCCGCGGTCGTGACGGCGCCGACGGCCTCCGGGCACGCCGGGGCATCGGCGGGGTCCAGCTCGATGCTCAGGATCCGCCCCTGCGTCGTCGCGACCTCCACCTGCCCACGGACGGTCTGCACCGCGTCGGGGTACGCCGGGTCGTGGCCGAGCACTTCGGCGGTCAGGTCGATCGGGACCAGCGACATGGGCAGCACCCGGCCGCGGGCGTCGAGCAGACGACCGACCCAGTCCAGCCCGTCGACGTGCTCGCCCAGCTGCTCCCAGAGGGCCACGATCAGCAGGTTGCCCAGACTGTGCCCGTGCATCTCGCCATCACCTGCGAAACGGTGCTGGAGCACCTTCGCCCAGGTCTGTCCCCACTCGTCATCACCGCAGAGGGCGGCGAGCGCCATCCGGAGGTCACCGGGTGGCAGGACGCCGAACTCGTCGCGAAGTCGCCCGGACGAGCCCCCGTTGTCGGCGACGGTGACGACCGCGGTCAGGTCATCGACGACCTGGCGCAGCGCGGAGAGCGAGGCGAAGAGTCCGTGGCCGCCACCGAGGGCGACCACGGCGTCGGGCAGGATCGGGCGCCCCTGCAGCCCTTCGGCGAGCTCCGGTGTCACTCGCGCCCCAGGTCGCGGTGCGTCGCGGTGGCGTCGTACCCACGGGCGCGCAGGCGCGCGGCGATCTCCTCGGTCATGGCGACGCTGCGGTGCTTGCCGCCCGTGCACCCGATGGCGATCGTCGCGAAGCGCTTGCCCTCGCGGAGGTATCCCTCGGCGACCGTCTCGATCACCGGGAGGTACTGGTCGAGGAACGACTGGGCGCCCGGGCGCCCGGTGACGTACTCCGCCACGGCGGCGTCGCGGCCGGTCATCGGGCGGAGCTCGGGGATCCAGTGCGGGTTGGGCAGGAAGCGCATGTCGGCCACCAGGTCTGCGTCGACCGGGATGCCGTACTTGAAACCGAAGCTGGTGCAGGTGATCTTCAGCTTGAGGTTGTCCGGCGCACCGAACGCCTCGGCGACCCGCGCCGTCAGCTGGTGGACGTTGAGGTTGGAGGTGTCGATGACGACATCGGCGTCGCTGCGCAGGTCGGCGAGCACATGCCGCTCGCGCTGCAGTCCGTCGAGGAGGCGGCCTCCCGCCTGCAGCGGGTGCGGTCGGCGCGCGGCCTCCTGGCGGCGTACGAGGACGTCGTCGCTGGCCTCGAGGAAGAGCAGCGTCGTACGACGGCCGGTCGCGCCCTGCGCGAGGTTCGCCTGCAGGGACTCGAAGAACGAGCCCGACCGCACGTCGACGACGACCGCGATCGGCTGCTCGAAGCCGCGGGTCTCGTCGACCATCCGCACCACATCGCGCAGCAGCATCGGCGGGAGGTTGTCGACGACGAAGTAGCCAAGGTCCTCGAGCTCCTTGGCAGCCGTGCTGCGACCGGCGCCGGTCATGCCCGTCACGACGACGAGCTCGCCGCGGGTCTCGGCGGCTGGTTCGGCAGGCGGGTGCATGGGTCCTCCTCGGTCGGCTGGGGGGAGGTTACTCCCGGACGGCGAGGGCTGCCTGCATGGCCACCACCGGGATGATCCGCGCGGTGCCGCTCGCGGCGTTGAGCATCAGCGGCAGCCCGGAGGCGACCAGCTGACCGAAGAGCGCGCGCCCCTCGGCGGCGTGCGCGACGAGGCGCCCCTCGGGTCGGCCTGCGACGGCGAGCCAGCGGTCGACGCGCACCGGATGCGTGAAGGCGAGCACGGCGGGGCCGTCCTCGAACTCGCGCACCTCGGGCGAGAACGCACCCGACTCGTCCTCGCGACCCGGCATGCCGAGATGGGCGGTCAGGAGCACGGCGAGCAGGTCGGTGAGCGCGACGCCGTCTTCGAGGAGCTGCTCCAGGTCGTTCTGCGGCGACGCCTCGGGGGCCAACGGATCGAAGGTGTTCATCAGGTCACTCCTCAGTGATCTCTCCGGTGGTCATGTTGACGGTCGGCCCTGAGGGCCCGGCAGCGGCCACCGCGGCTGCGATCGCCTCGGCCGTCTTCGGACCGATGCCGGGCACGACCGCGATCTCGTCGACCGTGGCGGCCCGCAGCTTCCTGAGTGACCCGAAGTGCTGGAGCAAGGTCTTGCGCCGCACCTCCCCGAGGCCCGGGACGTCATCGAGCAAGGACTCGACCATCGACTTCGACCGGCGGTTGCGGTGGTGCGTGATCGCGAACCGGTGGGCCTCGTCGCGGATCCGCTGCAGCAGGTAGAGACCCTCCGAGCTGCGGGCGAAGATCACGGGGTCGTCGTCGTCCGGCAGCCAGACCTCCTCGAGCCGCTTGGCCAGGCCCACGACGGGGATCTCGTCGGCGAGCCCCAGCCCGGTCAGCGCATCGACCGCCGCTGCCACCTGGGGCGGACCGCCGTCGACGACGACCAGGCCCGGCGTGTAGGCGAACCGCCGCGGGCGCCCCGTCTCGGGATCGACGAGCAGCGGTCCGGACTCACCCTCCGCCTCGACCGAGGTCCCCCGCTCGTCGAGCAGGCGCCGGAACCGCCGGGTGATGACCTCGTGCATCGACGCCACGTCGTTCTGGCCCTCGACGGACTTGATCACGAAGCGGCGGTAGTCCGACTTGCGTGCCAGGCCGTCCTCGAAGACGACCATGCTGGCCACCACCTCGGTGCCCTGCAGGTTCGAGACGTCGTAGCACTCGATGCGCAGCGGCACCTCGGCCAGCCCGAGTGCTTCCTGGATCTCTGCCAGCGCCTGGTTGCGGGTCGTCAGGTCGCTCGCGCGCTTGGTCTTGTGCAGTGCGAGCGACTGGGCGGCGTTGCGGGCCACGGTCTCCTGCAGCGTCCGCTTGTCGCCCCGCTGCGGCACGCGGATCTGCACGCGGCTGCCCCGGCGTTCGGACAGGAGGTCCTCGAGTACGCCGGTCTCGGGCGGCAGCGCGGGGACGAGGATCTCGCGCGGGATGCCCTCGCCTTCCTCGCCGCCGTAGAGCTGGACCAGGAAGTGCTCGACCAGCTCGGCGGTCTCGCCCTCCTCGACACGGTCGGCGACCCAGCCGCGCTGGCCGCGGATCCGTCCGCCACGGACGTGGAAGACCTGGACGGCGACCTCGAGCGGGTCCTCGGCCACGGCGATGACATCCGCGTCGGTGCCGTCACCGAGCACGACCGCCTGCTTCTCCAGCGCCTTGCGGAGCGCCCCGAGGTCGTCACGCAGGCGTGCCGCTCGCTCGAACTCCATCGCCTCGCTGGCGGCGTACATCTCGCGCTCGATGCGCTTGACGAAGCCCGTCGTGTTGCCGGCCATGAAGTCGCAGAAGTCCTGCGCGATCGCACGGTGCTCCTCGGCGCTCACCCGTCCGACGCAGGGGGCCGAGCACTTGTCGATGTAGCCCAGCAGGCACGGGCGCCCTGACTGCTCCGCCCGCTTGAAGACACCGTTGCTGCAGCTGCGCATCGGGAAGACCCGCAGCAGCAGGTCGACGGTCTCGCGGATCGCCCAGGCGTGGCTGTAGGGGCCGAAGTAGCGGGTGCCCTTCTGCTTGGCGCCGCGCATGACCTGGACGCGCGGGTAGGTGTCGCCGAGCGTCACCGCGAGCCAGGGGTAGGACTTGTCGTCGCGGTACTTCACGTTGAAGCGCGGGTCGAACTCCTTGATCCAGGAGTACTCCAGCTGGAGCGCCTCGACCTCGGTGCCGACCACCGTCCACTCGACGCTCGCCGCGGTCGTGACCATCGTCGCCGTGCGGGGGTGCAGGCTGTAGAGCGGCTGGAAGTAGTTGGAGAGCCGCGCGCGGAGGTTCTTCGCCTTGCCGACGTAGATGACCCGACGGTTGCTGTCGCGGAAGCGGTAGACACCCGGCTGCGTCGGGATCTCCCCCGGCTTGGGGCGATAGCTCAGCGGGTCGGGCACACGGCAACCCTAGTGCGGGTCACCGACAGCCCCCGACGGCGTAGTCGAGGGTCAGGCGCCGCGCTCAGCCTTGCGCAGGCGCAGCTCCGAGAGAACCAGACCGGTCACGACCCCGCAGAGCCCGGTGAGGTCACCCGGCGCGAAGCCGCGGTCCGCCTCGTCGACCCCGGGCACGAAGGCCAGCACGCCCCAGACCACGACCGCAGCGACGAAGAGCCAGCTCAGCAGCTCCCAGGCGCGCGGCGAGGTCGCGACGGTAGATCCGTTGCCAGGCCCAGCCGGCACCGATGGCCAGGACCGCCCCGAGGACCGCCCACGCGCGGGACGAGTCCGCGTAGTCCGCGGCCCAGTTGCCACAGCCGAGGCCTGCGAAGCCCAGGAGCCATGCCCACTTCTGCGGCTCGGAGGGGGTCGGCGACGAGTTGGCGGTGCTCACGGTCGGATTCTGGCGCAGCCAGCACCCGGAACGTGAAGACTTTTCGTCAGCATGTGACGAAAAGTCTTCACCCTCGCGCGGGTGTCACATCGCCGGCATCGCGTACGCCGCCACCCCGGTGTCGAGAAAGACGCACGCCTCGTCGCCATCGACCCACGCGTCGTGGCCGGGCTCGATCGTGACCACGTCGCCGGGGCCCATCTGGGCCTGGGAGCCATCATCCATCACGACCGTCATGTGGCCGGCGAGGCAGATCCCCGAGTGGCGGGTCTGGCAGGAGTCCGTGCCCGCGATCGGCTTGACGTCGTTCGACCACTTCCAGCCGGGCTCGAAGGTCGCGCGACCGAGGGTGAAGTCCCCGAGGGTGACCACGTCGAGGTGGCCGTGTCCGTGGAACGGGCGCGTCTCGTGGGGCGCGTCGATGCTCTGCGTTGCGATGCCGGTCATGCTTCGACGCTAGGCCCGCGCTGCGGTGCTCATCGACCCCAGAGTCCGACCCTCGGGTGAGACCAGTTCAGGCGGTGACGAGGTTGGCGCCGTCGACCTTCACGGCCTTCTCGGCGAGCTTGCCACCGGACGGTGCCGGTCCACCCTTGACCGCCCCTGTCGCCGCGTCGTACGTCGATCCGTGGACGCCACACACGATCGTGCCGTCGGCCACGGAGGTGACGTCGAACCCCTGGTGCAGGCAGCGCGAGCTGAACGCCTTGAACTCCCCCGCCACGGGCTGGACGACGACGAGGTGCTCGTCGGTCAGGATGACGCCGCCACCCACGGGGACGTCCGCGGTCGCGACCAGCACGGTGCCCGCCGTCCCGGCGGAGGTCGTGTCGGACGAGTCGCCGGAGGCACCGGGCTCATCCGAGCTGCCGCCGCAGCCGGCGAGCGCGGCCGCCACACCGAGGGCTCCCAGGCCCGAGAAGACGATCCGTCGCGAGTACTGCGTGTCCTGGCTCATGACGGCGACGATAGACCCGCTACCTGAACGTCAGCCCAGCAGAGGCTTCAGGAACCGGCCGGTGTAGCTGTCACCGCAGGCGGCGATCTCCTCGGGCGTGCCGACGGCGACCACCGTGCCGCCACGCGACCCGCCCTCGGGCCCCATGTCGACGAGCCAGTCCGCGGTCTTGATGACATCGAGGTTGTGCTCGATCGTCAGCACCGTGTTGCCCTTGTCGACCAGCGACTGCAGCACGCCGAGCAGCTTGCGGATGTCCTCGAAGTGCAGGCCGGTCGTCGGCTCGTCGAGGACATAGACGGTGCGTCCGGTCGACCGCTTCTGCAGCTCGGAGGCGAGCTTCACACGCTGCGCCTCACCACCCGAGAGGGTCGTGGCGGGCTGGCCGAGCCGGACATAGCCCAGGCCGACCTCGCACAGGGTCTTCATGTGGCGTGCGATCGCAGGGACGGCCGCGAAGAACTCGTTGGCCTCCTCGATCGGCATGTCGAGGATGTCGGCGATGGTCTTGCCCTTGTAGTGGACCTCGAGCGTCTCGCGGTTGTA
>UEXP01000202.1_pt1 | contig 17689 bp, 19 predicted proteins | sample 4301171 | NCBI WGS metagenome assembly UEXP01 (sample SAMEA4773182, study PRJEB27434) | metagenome | biome: 2259; feature: agricultural soil; material: soil | place: USA | collected 2014-09 | depth 0.25 m
CAGTGGGGCATCTTCCTGCGCAACCACGACGAGCTCACCCTCGAGATGGTCACCGACGAGGACCGCGACTACATGTGGGCCGAGTACGCCAGCGACCCTCGGATGAAGGCCAACATCGGCATCCGCCGGCGGCTGGCTCCCCTGCTCGACAACGACATCAACCGGATGGAGCTCTTCACTGCGCTCCTGCTCTCGCTGCCCGGCTCACCCGTCCTCTACTACGGCGACGAGATCGGGATGGGCGACAACATCTGGCTCGGGGACCGCGACGGTGTTCGCACCCCGATGCAGTGGACGCCCGACCGCAACGCGGGGTTCTCGACGGCGACGCCGGGCCGGCTGCACCTGCCGGCGATCCAGGACCCGGTCTTCGGCTACCAGGCGGTCAACGTCGAGGCACAGCTGGAGAACACCTCCTCGCTCCTGCACTGGACGCGGCGGATGGTTCACGCCCGTCGCCAGCACGCGGCGTTCGGGCTGGGGAGCTTCCACGACCTCGGCGGCTCCAACCCGGCCGTCTTCTCGTTCGTCCGCGAGTACACCGACGCGTCCGGCAGCGGCGACGTGATCCTCTGCGTCAACAACCTCTCCCGCTTCCCCCAGCCCGTCGAGCTGGACCTGCGTCGCTGGCAGGGCAGCACACCCATCGAGCTCCTCGGCGGCGTCCCCTTCCCGCGGGTCACCGACGCGGCGTACCGGCTCACGCTCGGCGCGCACGGGTTCTACTGGTTCCGCCTGACCCACGAGACGACGTCATGATCATGCCGACCGACGCTGCGCTCGAGCGCTACCTCCGCGGGCAGCGCTGGTTCGCGGGGAAGGGCCGAGACTTCCGTGTCCGCGGGGCGTTGCCGGTGCAGCTGCCCGGTCCCGAGAGCGGGCCGTCGGTCGTCATCCTCCTCGTACGGGTCGGCTACGACGACGGCAGCCACGAGACCTGGCACGTGCCGCTGTCCTACCGGCGCCGTGCCGTCGCAGGCATGCCCGGCTACCTGGGCCGCCACGAAGGCCTGCATGTGTACGACGCCGCGCAGGACCGCGGCGCGCTGGAGCAGGTGCTCGACGCCTTCCGTGCCGGCACGGAGAACGAGAGCTTCGCTGGCACGCTGCGCTTCCGGCTGATGCCGGGGGTGGCCCTGGACGGCGACACACGACCGGCACCGATGGAGGTCGACCAGTCCAACTCCTCGATCGCCTTCGGGGAGCAGGCGCTGTTGAAGCTCTTCCGCAAGGTCGCGCCAGGAGTCCACCCCGACGTCGAGATCACCGAGGCACTCACCCGCGCCGGTTCCCGCCACGTGCCCGCCCTCTTCGGCTCGATGGTCCTCGAGACGCCCGAGGGACCGGTCCAGCTCGGCATGCTCCAGCAGTTCCTCCGCACCGCGAGCGACGGTTGGACGCTGGCTCGGGGCAGCATGCGCGGGCTCCTCGCCGAGGCGGACCTGCACCCGCACGAGGTGGGTGGTGACTTCGCGACTGAGGCAGCCCGCCTGGGCGAAGCGGTGGCAGCCATCCACACCACGCTGGCGGGGTCGTTCCCCCAGGAGGTGCTGGACGCCGAGGGTGCACGCACGCTCGCCGCGCGCCTGCTGGGCCGACTCGACGGCGCCGTGGCCGACGTGCCCGCGTTGGCGCCGTACGCCGACGACGCGCGACCGGTCCTGGCCGCGGTGGGCGAGCTCGACGCGATTCCCGTCCACCGGATCCACGGCGACCTCCACCTCGGCCAGACGCTGCGCACGGTCCGGGGCTGGAAGGTCGTCGACTTCGAGGGCGAGCCGGCGCGCCCGCTCGCGGAGCGGCGCGAGCCGGACTCTGCGTGGCGTGACGTCGCCGGCATGCTGCGCTCCTTCGACTACGTCTCCGGCGTGGTCCAGCGCGAGGTCGGTGCCAGCTCCGACAGCCAGCTCGCCTACCGCGGCGCCGAGTGGGTGGAGCGCAACCGGGAGGCGTTCGTGACGGCGTACTCCCCTGCCGGGCTGACCCCGGCCGAGCGCACCCTCTGCGATGCCTTCGAGCTCGACAAGGCTGTCTACGAGTGTGTGTACGAAGCCCGGAGCCGACCGGACTGGGTCGACATTCCGCTCGCCGCAGTGGCGCGCCTGGTAGCCAGATCGCCAGAACCTGGGGGAAAGTGACGCCATGACGGACGAGAAGCTCGGGCCCCCGGACACTGCTGCGAAGAAGAGCGGACTCCGCTCGTTCCTGGTCGCGATCGGCCTGCTGGTCTTCCTCAGCGTCTGCGCCCTGCTCGGGTGGCTGGTCGCCATCACGATCGGGTTCCGGATGTGGGCGAGCTGGCTCGCCGACCGGGTCGACGGCAGCATGCTCAACGGCACGCTGTGGGGCCTCACGCTCGGCTTCGTCTGCTCCCTGGTCCCGCTGATCATCGCGCGTCAGGCACTGCGGGGCTTCGGGTTCCCGGTCCGCCTGACCATCCTCGCGCTCGCTGCCCTGGTCGCGCTGCCCAACATCGCCACGCTCGCCATCCACTTCGGCAGCGGCAAGGGCGCCCACGCGGGCCAGCGGATCTTCGACGTCGACGTGCCGGGCATCATCGTCGGCACCTACACCGGCATCGGGATCGGTGTCGCCGTCTTCCTGCTGCTCGCCGTCTGGGGCCTGATGCGCTGGAACGACAAGCGCCGGACCCGCAAGCTCTCCCGCAAGCTCGCCGAGATGGCGGGCGACGCCTCGGACGGCAGGGCCTGAGCACGTAGGCTGGCGACGTGACCCAGCCCGGCACCACCGTCCACACCCTCGTCGAGGGCATCGCCCGGATCACGTGGGAGCTGCACGTCCAGGAACGAGGCTTCCTCGACGCCGTCGGCGAGGTGACCGGTGCGGTCCAGCAGGCGCTCCTCAGCCACGGCCGGGTCGAGGTGCTGATCGACCCCGACGACCACGCGGCTCAGCGAGTGGCGACCTGGTCGGGTCTGCACCGCGAGGGTGTGCTGCGGGGCTATGCCGACGGCGCCGACCGGATCCTCTACGCCCGACTGAGCACCGACGCCCCCGTCCATGAGCCGCTCGGCTTCCGCACGCTGCTCAACTCGTTCCTGCCGCGCAAGCGCGCGATCGGCCAGGTGCTGGCCCGCGATCCCGAGGGTCGCGTCCTGCTGTGCCAGATGACGTACAAGAAGGACTGGGACCTCCCGGGCGGGGTGGTCGAGGTCGGCGAGTCGCCCCAGCTCGCGGCGGTGCGTGAGGCCGAGGAGGAGCTGGGCCTGGCGCTCGAGCCCGGACCGCTCCTGCTCACCGACTGGCTGCCGCCGTGGGGCGGGTGGGACGACGCGATCTGCCTGGTCTTCGACGGTGGTGTGCTGCCGGCCGAGGTCCTGGAGCGGATGGTCCTGGAGGAGCGCGAGATCAAGTCCGTCGCCTGGTGCACACCGGAGGAGGTCGCCGAGCGCGCCGCCGACTTCACGGCACGCCGCATCGCGTCCGCGCTCGCCAACCTCGGCGGCGGCCCGGCGTACGTCGAGTCCGGCCGCGCCTGAGGCTCAGGCCGGAGCCTCCGCCGGCGCCAGCGGCTCGCGCAGTTCCTTCTGCCGTTGCCGGGTGGGCCGGTTGGCGACGAGCACGCCGCCCAGCAGCAGCACTCCGCCGACGACCTCCCAGCGCGTGGGCACATCGCCCCACGCCAGCCACGTCGCCACCATCGCGATCGGGGGTACGACGAGCACGAACGGCACCACCTGGTGGGCCGGGTTGCGCGCGAGCAGCGAGTTGAAGATCCCGTAGCCGAGCAGGGAGCTCACACCCGCGGTGAAGGCGGTCGCGCCCGCTGCGGCCCAGCCGAAGTCGCGGATCCCCTCGGCGATCGTGTGCGGACCCTCGACCAGGAACGAGGCGGCGAGGATGACGGGAGGCACGAACAGCGCCGACCACACCGTCACGCCGAGCCCTCCCGGCACCCTGGCGGCACGGGCGATCACGTTGCCGATGCCCCAGGTCACCGCGCCCATCAGGCAGAGGACGACGGCGAGAGCCGGCGTGCTGCCCCCACGGCCGAGACCCACCGCGACGAGGCCGAGAACGGCGACCGCGACACCGGCCGCCTGCACCCGGGTGGGCACCTCACGCAGCGCGAGCGCCGCGAAGACGATCGTGAAGACGACCTGTGCCTGCAGGACCAGCGCGGCGATTCCTCCCGGAAGGCCGGCCGTCATCGCGGCGTAGAGGAACCCGAACTGGCCTGCAGACATGAACAGGCCGATCCCGGCCAGCGTGCGCCACGACGCAGCCGGCCGGCGCACGAAGAGGATCGCCGGGAAGACCACCGCCACGAACCTGATCGCGACGAACAACAGGGGCGGCACGTCGCGGATGCCGATCTCGATGGCGAGGAAGTTGACGCCCCAGATCACCATCACGAACAGGGCCAGCAACGTGTCGCGACGGGTCATGGCGTCAGTCAAACGGCCGCGGGTCACGCCCGCGACTCAATTTCGGCTCAGAACAGCGCGGAGGCGAGGTTCTGCCGGCCCCGCAGGACCCGCGGGTCCTCGTTGCCGACGGCGGCGAAGAGGCCGATCAGGTGCTCGCGCGCCTTGCTCCGGTCGTCGCCCGCCGTGCGCGCAACCAGTCCTACGAGTCGGTTGAAGGCATCCTCGACGTGGCCGCCGAGCAGGTCCAGGTCGGCGACCAGGGTCTGGGCGGCGACGTCGTCGGGGTTCTCCGCGGCAGCCGTGCGGGCCGCCTGCAGGTCGACGTCGCGGGTGCGCTGCAGCACCTTCGCCATCGCGAGGCCGGCGGCCGCCTCCGTGTCGGCGGGATTGCCGTCGACGAGCTTCTGGTACTCCGCGACCGCCCGGTCGATGTCACCCGCCTCCAGCGCATCCTGTGCCGGCGCGTAGCGCGGGTCGACGGCGTCCTCGTCGCCATCGGCGACGGAGGCGCGCGGCTTGTGGCGGCCCGTGATCCCCTGCTGGGTGAGCTGCTGACCCATCGTCTGCAGCAGTGCGTCGATCTCCTCGCGGACCAGCAGGCCGGTGATCGGCTGCGTCACCGGGCGACCGTCGAGCAGGATCAGCATCAGCGGGATGCTGGGGATCTGCATCGCCTGGGCGAGCTGCGGCGTGACGTCGATGTCGACCAGGCCGCCGAGGAACTTGCCGTCGTAGCCCTCGATCGCGTCCGCGACCTCCTCGGCGTACAGCGCGGTCTCGGGCGAGCGCTCGGGCGCGAAGAACGCGAGGACGACGGGCGCCGTCATCGAGGCCTCGAGGACGCCCTGGAAGTTCTCCTCGGAGACCAGAACGGAGTACGCACGCGGCGCCAGTCCACTGCCCGCGTCGCCGACCGCAGCGGGCGGCGGCGTCGGGCGGCTGATCGCCGACAGGTCGATGGCACCGGGGCGGGAGAAGGGCTGCTGCGTCATGCCGCCCATCTTCCCAGAGGTCAGTTCACCGACGGACGCAACCCCGCCCGTGCGACCACACGCTGGATCGCCAGGTCACGCTGGTCGGGCCGTGCGACGTAGCGGATGTCGCGGAGACCCTGAGCCTGTGCCGCGGACTCGAAGACGAAGTGGCCGAAGCCGAAGAGCCGCCCGTGCAGCGGCTTGGTCACGGTGATGTCGAGGATCCGGCTCAGCGGCATGGTGGCGACCTGTTGCGCCAACACCCCGTGGACCCGGAAGACCCGCATGTTGGTGATCACGAAGCGGTCCATGTGCTCGGCCAGCGCACCGCACGCGGCGTGCGCGAGGACGCCCAGCGCGATCAGCATCGGCACCAGGGCGAGGTCGGGGCTGACGAACGGAGTGCCGAGCAGGAGGGCCAGCGCACCGAGGAGCTCCAGCAGCGGACCGGAGTACGCCGCCCAGTGGTGGTTCACCTCGTCGACGATGACCTCACCCTCGTCACGCAGGAGGTGCCGCGAGATGTCGGGGTCGGCGAGCCGCCGGAAGAGCCCCATCGCGGTGCAGCCTCAGCTGGAGAGCGAGGAGACGAAGGAGATGACCGACTCGAAGAGCTGCTGGACGATGTCCCAGCCCTTCTCGCCGAAGGTGGAGGCGACCTCCGCGAGACCCTGCGGGTCCTGGAACAGCCAGAACGCGAGGAACAGCGCTCCGACCAGCAGGATCAGCTTCTTGAGGTTCACGGCGAGGTCGTCCTTACGTCCCGGGAAGCGTGCGCCGGGCGCGACACACACGTCTACGCCTCATTCGTAACACCAGTCCCACGCCGAGGCACGCAGGCGCGCCGCCCACGAGCGGGAAGTGACGGAGCGGTCAGCGCTCGGCGAGGAGCTCGTCGGCAGCCGTGTAGGGGTCGGTCTCCCCCGTGGCCACGCGAGCGGCCAGCATGTCCAGCTCGGCGCTGCCGGAGACCGCGCCCCAGCGTCGGCGGAGCTCGCCGAGGGCGATCTCCTCGACCTCGACCCGCGCCCGGCGCGTACGACGGCGACCGAGCTCCCCGGTCGTCTCCAGCCACGCGCGGTGTGCGGCAATGGCCTCGACGACCTCGGCGACCCCGGTGCCGTCCTGCGCGACCGTCTTGAGGATCGGCCGCTTCCACGCACCGTCCACCTGGGCGGAGAGCGCGAGCATCCCGCGCAGGTCGCGGGTCACCTGCGCCGCACCGTCGCGATCGGCCTTGTTGACGATGTAGAGGTCGCCGACCTCGAGGATGCCGGCCTTGGCCGCCTGGATGCCGTCACCCATGCCGGGCGCCAGCAGGATCAGGGTGGTGTCCGCCAGGCCCGCGACCTCGACCTCCGACTGCCCGACGCCGACCGTCTCGACGAGGATCACGTCGAAGCCCGCAGCGTCGAGGACCCGGAGCGCCTGGGGTGTGGCCCAGGACAGGCCACCGAGGTGGCCGCGCGAAGCCATCGACCGGATGTAGACCCCGGGGTCCGTCGCGTGCTCGGACATGCGCACACGGTCACCCAGCAGGGCGCCGCCGGAGAACGGCGACGACGGGTCGACGGCGAGGACCGCGACGCGATGGCCGGCCTTGCGGAACTCAGTGACGAGCGCCGAGGTGGAGGTCGACTTGCCGACGCCGGGCGAGCCGGTGAGGCCCACGATCATCGCGTGACCGGTGTGGGGCGCGAGCGCCTTCATCACCTCGCGGAGCAGCGGAGAGGCTTCCTCGACCAGGGTGATGAGGCGCGCGACGGCACGCGGGGAACCTTCGCGCGCCGCCGCGATGAGCTCGGGAACGGCAACAGCCGACCGACCCGAGGGTCGGCCGGCCGTTGCGTCGTTCAGTGAAGCGGTCACGCCTTGGCGGGGACCGTGATGATCAGCGCGTCACCCTGACCGCCACCACCACAGAGGGCAGCAGCACCGGTGCCGCCACCGCGGCGCTGGAGCTCGAGGGCGAGGTGCAGCGTGATGCGCGCACCCGACATGCCGAGCGGGTGACCGATGGCGATGGCGCCACCGTTGACGTTGACCTTGTCCTCCGAGGCGCCGAGCTGGCGGGCCGACTCGATGCCGACGGCAGCGAAGGCCTCGTTGAGCTCGAAGAGGTCGATGTCGGAGACGTTGATGCCCTGCTTCTTGGCGGCAGCCTCGATGGCGTTGGCCGGCTGCAGCTGGAGCGTCGAGTCCGGGCCGGCGACCTGGCCGGAGGCACCGATCTCGGCGAGCCACTCGATGCCGAGCTCCTCGGCCTTGGCCTTGGACATCACGACGACCGCGGCAGCGCCGTCGGAGATCTGCGAGGCGGAGCCGGCGGTGATGGTGCCGTCCTTGGCGAACGCCGGGCGCAGCTTGGAGAGCGACTCGACGGTGGTGCCGGGGATGATGCCCTCGTCCTGCGTGATGGTCACGTCGCCCTTGCGGGTGGAGATGGTGACCGGGACGACCTCGTCGGCGAAGACGCCGTTCTCCCAGGCAGCCGCGGCGCGCTGGTGCGACTGGGCCGAGAACGCGTCCTGCTCCTCGCGGGAGAGCTTGGCGCCGGCGGCGTTGCAGCCCTCGGTCAGGTTGCCCATGCCCTGGTCGGTGAACTGGTCGTGGAGCGCGTCGTACATCATCGAGTCGATGAGCTTCCAGTCGCCCATCTTCGTGCCGTTGCGCGAGCCGGGGACGACGTGCGGGGCGTTGGTCATGGACTCCATGCCGCCGGCGACGATGACGTCGTGCTCACCGGCACGGATCAGCTGGTCCGCGAGCGCGATGGCGTTGATGCCGGAGAGACACACCTTGTTGATGGTGTTGGCCGGGACGTTCATCGGGATGCCGCCCTTGACCGCAGCCTGGCGGGCGGTGATCTGGCCGGCGCCGGCCTGGATGACGTGACCCATGATCACGTAGTCGACCTGGTCGCCGGTGATGCCGGCCTTCTCCAGGGCGCCCTTGATCGCGATACCGCCGAGGTCAGCAGCGGACAGCGGCGAGAGACCGCCGAGGAACTTGCCGACCGGGGTGCGCGCACCCGCGACGATGACGGATCCGGACATGGATGCCTCCTGGGTAAAGAAAATGGATGCTTCGAGCGTAGTCCTCAGCCTTTACCAGCGAGTAGGTGACTGGGATGTGGACCCCGTCACGTCATCCGCCCACGGCACGAACCAGACATGGAACGCGGGCGCTGGGGCAGGATGTTCCCCATGACCATCGAGATCCCCGAGCACCTGTTCATCGCGATCGACCACGTCGGCATCGCTGTTCCCGACCTCGACGAGGCGATCACCTTCTACACCGAGAAGTTCGGCATGAAGGTCGCCCACGAGGAGACCAACGAGGAGCAGGGCGTGCGCGAGGCGATGGTCGCTGTCGGCGACACCGGCTCCTTCATCCAGCTCCTGGCGCCGCTCTCCCCCGACACGACCATCGGCAAGTTCCTCGCCAAGTCCGGTCCGGGCCTGCAGCAGCTGGCCTACCGCGTCACCGACATCGATGCCGTCTGCGCGATCCTGCGCGAGCGCGGCCTGCGCCTGCTGTACGACGTCCCGAAGCGCGGCACGTCGGACTCGCGGGTCAACTTCATCCACCCCAAGGACGCGGGCGGCGTCCTCGTCGAGCTGGTCGAGCCGAACCCGCACGCGCACCACTGACACCACCTGCGGAAATGACTGTGTGAAGAGTCCTTCACACCGGCCTGAGACGTCGCGCACAGAGACTCCCGTGAGCCTGTGCGCGCCGTTAGGCTTCGCCAGATTCGTACCTGAACCCAGGGAGTAGACCCCGTGCAGCACATTCTTGACGCGATCCAGAACGAAGCTTCGGCTGAAGAGTTCGCGAGCCTCGAGCTTCCCGAGTCCTACCGCGCCATCACCGTCCACAAGGACGAGGTCGACATGTTCGAGGGCGTGAAGTCCCGCGACAAGGACCCCCGCAAGTCGCTGCACCTCGACGAGGTCGCGATGCCGGAGATCGGCCCGGGCGAGGCGATCGTCGCCGTCATGGCGTCCGCGATCAACTACAACACCGTCTGGACCTCGATCTTCGAGCCGGTCTCGACGTTCGGCTTCCTCGAGCGCTACGGCAAGGAGTCGGCGCTCGGCGCCCGTCACAACCTGCCGTACCACATCGTCGGTTCCGACCTCGCCGGCGTCGTCCTGGCCGTCGGCCCGGGCGTCACCAAGTGGAAGGCCGGCGACCGCGTCGTCGCGCACTGCCTCTCCGTCGAGCTCGAGGCCCCCGACGGCCACGACGACACGATGATGGACCCGTCGCAGCGCATCTGGGGCTTCGAGACCAACTTCGGCGGCCTCGCTGACGTCGCGATGGTCAAGGCCAACCAGCTCATGCCGAAGCCGGAGCACCTGACCTGGGAAGAGGCTGCCTCACCGGGTCTGGTCAACTGCACCGCCTACCGCCAGCTCGTCTCCAAGAACGGTGGCGGCATGAAGCAGGGCGACAACGTCCTGATCTGGGGTGCCTCGGGCGGCCTCGGTGGCTTCGCCACGCAGTACGCCCTCAATGGTGGCGCCAACCCGGTCTGTGTCGTCTCCAACGAGGAGAAGGCCCAGATCGTCCGCAACATGGGTGCCGAGATGGTCATCAACCGCTCGGAACTCGCGCCGAAGTTCTGGAACGAGGACGGCACCAAGCAGGACCCGAAGGAGTGGAAGCGCTTCGGTGCGGCCATCCGCGACCTCACCGGCGGCGAGGACATCGACATCGTCTTCGAGCACCCGGGTCGTGAGACCTTCGGCGCCTCGGTCTTCGTCACCCGCAAGGGCGGCACCATCACCACCTGCGCGTCGACCTCGGGTTACATGCACGAGTACGACAACCGCTACCTGTGGATGAACCTCAAGCGCATCGTCTCCTCGCACTTCGCCAACTACCGCGAGTCGTGGGAGGCCAACCGCCTCGTCGCCCAGGGCAAGATCCACCCGACCCTGTCCCGCGTCTACTCCCTCGAGGAGACCGGCCAGGCCGCGCTCGACGTGCACCACAACAAGCACCAGGGCAAGGTCGGCGTCCTCTGCCTCGCCCCGGAGGAGGGCCTCGGCGTGAAGAACGAGGAGCTCCGCGCGAAGCACCTCGACAAGATCAACCTGTTCCGCGGCATCTGATCCACCGCTGAACTAGAGATCTCCGCTCCCTTCTGTGGAGCGTTGCACACCCCGGTCCACTACGGTGGGTCGGGGTGTGTGCTTTTGCCGTGACCCGGCAGACTAGGCGCCATGAGCGACGACAGCCTTTCGATCTTCGGCCAGAAGCCTGCTGACAAGGCGCCCGTCAAGGGCGACACCGAGGCCACGCAGGTGATCCCGGTGGTGAAGGCCGCCCCGACGCCCGCTCCCGCGCCGGCGCCTGCCCCGGCGGCCGCTCCCCCGGCTCCCGTGGCTGCGCGCCCGGCGACGCTGCCCGCGCTCCCCGTCGTACGCCGCGGCTACGACGTGCCTGCGGTCGACAGCCTGCTGCGCCAGCTCCTGAGCGAGAAGGCCGGCCTGGGCAGCAGCCTGGGCGCCAGCGAGAAGCAGGTCATCGCGCTGGAGAAGAGGGTCAAGGAGCTCGAGGCGAAGCTGTCCGAGTCCGAGGCCCCGACCTACGCCAGCCTCGGTGGTCGCGCCAACGAGCTGCTCCGCCTCGCCGAGGAGGAGGCCGACGACATCCGCAACGTCGCCATCTCCGAGGCCAGCGACATCCGCGCCCAGGCCACCAAGGACGCCAAGGCGATCCGCGCCGAGGCGACCCGCGAGGCCGAGGACATGCGCGTGGTCCAGCTCAAGGAGCTCGACGAGCAGCGCAGCCGGATCCTCACCGACGCCGAGCAGGAGCGCGCCCTCGCGCGCTCAGAGGCCGCAGACCTGCGCGCCTCGGCTCAGCGCGAGGCCGACCAGCTCCGGCTGGCCGCCCAGCAGGAGACCGCCGAGATGCGCACCGCGTCGCAGCGCGAGGCCGAGAAGGCGCGAGCCGCCGCCGACCGCGAGGTCCAGGAGGCCCGTCGTACCCTCGCCGTCGAGAAGGAGCGCCTCGCCAAGGAGGCGGCCGACCACCACTCCTCCGCCCTCGGCGAGACCAACCGCCTGGTGAAGGAGTCCGAGGACCGCGCCTCCGCCGCCGAGCAGCGTGCGGCCGAGGCGATCGCCCAGTCCAACGCCCAGCGTCAGCAGGCGCAGGCCGAGGCCGACGCGCTCCTGGTCCGCGCCCGCCGCGAGGCCGAGCAGGTTGTCGCCTCCGCGCGCGCCCAGGCGGAGAACCTGACCGCTGCCGGCCAGGCCGACGCCGAGCGCGAGATGGCCGACCTGCGCAACGAGGTCACCCGGCTGACCAAGCGCCGCGACTCGATCGTCGCGCAGCTCGCCCAGCTCCGCGACGTGGTCGCGGGCTTCGGCGAGGAGTGACGTGACGGCGTCGACGAAACGGACGGCCCCGATCGGCACCCGCGGCCTCCTGGACCACGGCCCGTTCTACCTCGGCTTCGTCGGCGCCCTCGGCGCACTCACGGCGTTCTGGCTCTTCGGCCTCGTCGTCGCGGTGAGCGGCACGATCGTGCTGACCGTGGTGGCCGCCTTCCTCGCGGCCGGCCTGAACCCACTCGTCGAGTGGTTCATGCGTCGCACGATCCGCGGCCGGCGCGTCGGTCGCGGCCTGGCCGTCGTGGCCGTGATCGCGCTCGTGCTCCTGACGCTGGTCCTCTTCGGGTTCGCGATCGTGCCGGTGATCGGCGACCAGATCGCCCTGATCACCGACAAGGCTCCCGGTTGGCTCGACCAGCTGCAGAGCAACCGTCAGATCCAGGACCTCGACGACAAGTACGACGTCATCGGCAAGATCAAGGAGTACATCGCCGACGGCGAGTTCACGCAGAACCTCTTCGGCGGCGTCCTCGGCTTCGGCATCGCCGTGCTGTCGGCGCTCGGCAACACCTTCGTGGTGATCGTGCTGACGCTCTACTTCCTCGCGTCGCTGCCCACGATCAAGACCGCGCTCTACCAGCTCGCACCAGCCTCCCGCAGGGTCCGTGTGGCCCAGCTCGGCGACCGCATCGTCGCGGGCGTGGGCAGCTACGTCTCGGGCGCCTTCATCGTCTCGGTCTGCGCCGCCCTGAGCTCGCTGGTCTTCCTCTTCCTCGTCGGCCTGGGCCAGTACGCCGTCGCCCTGAGCTTCGTCGTCGGCCTGCTGTCGCTGATCCCGATGGTCGGCGCCACGATCGCCATGGTCATCGTCTCCGCGATCGGGCTCACCGTCAGCCCGACGACGGCGATCGTCTGCCTGGTCTTCTACCTCGTCTACCAGCAGGTGGAGAACTACTTCATCTACCCGACGGTGATGAAGAAGTCGGTCGACGTCCCCGGCTCTGTCACGCTGATCGCCGCCCTGGTCGGCGCCGGCCTGCTCGGCGTCATGGGCGCCCTCATGGCCGTGCCCGTGGCTGCCGCCATCCTGCTGATCGTCCGCGAGGTGCTGATCAAGCGCCAGGACGCGCTCTGACGGCCGGCCTCAGCGCGAGGTCCACCGCTCGCGCACCAGCGGGAACGGGTTGAACCGGCAGCCGTCGAGCGCGATCGACTGCTGCATCATCACCGGCGCCCGCTGCCCGCGGCCGGCACAGCCTTCGTGGTCGTGGCCGAGCCAGTGACCGGTCTCGTGGTTCACCGCGAGATGCCGGTAGCCACGCAGCGAGCGCCCGGTGGCGTTCCAGGCCGGGGTCGCCTGGCGCCAGCGCTTCTCGTTGATGACCACGTCACGGCCCACGCGACAGCTCCACTGGGCGCTGCAGGTCCCGCTGAACGACGGCACCGCGGAGGCCGTGGCGAGCCAGACCGTGAAGTCGCCTCCGCGTGGCACCTGGCGGAATTCGAAGCCGGCAGCCCGCCAGCCGCGCTCATCGGCGTACGTCGCGGCCACCTGGCGCCGGAAGGTCGCGCGGTCGGCCTGGACCGGGCCGCGGAACGCGATGCTGTAGGTGAAGGACTTACGCACAGGGGCGATCGCTGAGGCGGTCGAGACCGCCGGAAGCGTGATCGCCAGCAGGAGCAGCGGCAGGGTCAGCAGGAACCCGAGACGGAGTCGCACGGGAGACACCGTAGCCCGGCTCGCGCTCGCCGACCTTGACCAGCACGACACCGACGAGGATCCCGAGGCCACCGACCGCCTGCAGCAGGCCGGGGCGCTGCCCCAGCAGCGCCCAGGAGACGACGAGCGCCGTGAGCACCTCGAAGAGCGAGATGAAGCTCCCGAGCCGGGCACCGGCCAGACGCGTGCCGATGATCCCGAGTGAGTACGACGCGGCCGTCGCGAGGCCCCCGAGGCCGGCCAGCGGCAGCCAGCACGGCACCTCGACGCCGCGGAAGACGGCGTCGGCCGTCGTGGCGCGGAACTCGAGGACCCCCAGCCCGCCCAGGGCCAGCAGGACGACACCGGCCAGGACCATGCCGACGGCAGCCAGGGTGATCGCCGGGAGGTGGCTCGCCCTGGCGGAGAGCACGAAGTAGAACGCCAGCCCGACCATGGCGCCCAGTGCCCACAGGACTCCGGCAGTGCTGGCACCGAGGCCATCGAAGACATCGATGACCAGCCCCATGCCGAGCATGGCGACCAGGGCACCCACCAGGGTCGTGCGGCTGTGGCGCTGGCCGTGACGGACCCAGAGCCAGCCGAGCACGACCACGGGCGCGGTGTACTGCACCAGCAGCGCGATCGCCACGTCCATCTGTGAGGCTGCCTTGAAGTACGAGACCTGGGTGAACGCCACGACGATCAGGCCGTAGCCGAGCACGAGGCGCAGGTCCTGGCGCAGCAGTGCCAGCGGACGACCCGGGGCGCGGCGCACGGCGAGCACGGCCGGCACCGCCAGGAACGCCGCGGCGACGAAGACGCGTGCCGTCACCAGGCCTGCGGCGCTCCAGCCCGCGTCGAGCAGCGGTCGTGCGAACGTCCCGGAGAAGCCGAACGCCACCGAGGCGAGCAGCAGGACCACAATCCCGCGGCGGACGTCATGAGTGATCGGCTCCATGACGAATGACGGTACGAGAGTCGGGGTAACATGTCAAAGTGCTTTTTGCTCATGACACCGAGATGAACCTCCGTGCTGCCGTGGAGCTGGTCAACAGCCGCTACAGCAACCCGAGGGACGTCGACAGGATGGCGACCCCGGAGGCCCTCGACGCCTGGTTCGAGGAGCACAGCTACAGCTACGCACCTCGGGCGACCCCCGCGCTGGTCGCCGAGGTGACCGAGCTCCGCGCGGCCCTGCATGCGCTCTTCACCAGCACGCGCGACGACGCCGTCGAGACGGTCAACACCTGGCTCGCGGAGGCGAACGCACTTCCCCGGCTGGTCCGGCACGACCACCTCGACTGGCACATCCACGCCGAGCCCCCGGGGTCGAGCATCCCGGTCCAGGTGCGCGTCGAAACAGCGATGGCGATGATCGACGTGATCCGCTCCGACGAGATGAGCCGGCTCGCGGTCTGCGAGGACGAGCACTGTGAGGGGATCGTCCTCGACCTCTCCCGCAACCGCTCGCGGCGCTACTGCTCCACCGCATGCAGCAACCGGGCGGCCGTGGCGGCCTACCGGGCGCGCCAGGCCTGACGCCCTCGGGCGGGGCTCAGGCGTCGACGAAGCGGCGGAGCACCTCACGGAAGACGTCGGGCTGCTCGGCATGGACCCAGTGGCCGGCGCCCTTGATCATCACCTTGCGCACCCGAGGGAAGAGCGCCTCCATCGCCGGGGCGTATTCCTCGGTGACGTAGCCCGAGTCGGCACCCCCGATCCACAGCACGGGGCCGTCGTACGGCGGCAGGGCCGCGACCACCTCGGTCGGCCAGCCGCCGATCGCGTCCATCTGCCGGCGCAGGACCTCGAGGTTCGGCTGCCACGTCCACGTGTCACCGTCGCGCCGAAGGTTCTGGAGGAGGAACAGTCGCGTGCCGTCGTCCGGCACCGCAGCGCGCAAGGCGACCTCAGCGTCCTGACGGGTCGCGTCCGGCGCGAGATCGATGCCCTCCATGGCGTCGATGTACTTCAGGAAGCCGCCCGCGTGCGGGTAGACGACCGGCGCCATGTCGACCACGCAGAGCCGCTCCACCAGCTCGGGGTGCTGCAGGGTCAGCAGCATCGCCGCCTTCGCACCCATCGAGTGTCCGACCAGCACGACGGGGTCGGAGGGGTCGAGCAGCGCGGCGACCTGCTCCGCCATGAAGGGGTAGTCCATGCGTTCGGTCCACTCCGACCGACCGTGGTTCGGCATGTCGACTAGCAGCACCCGGTGGTTCTCCGCGAGCGCCCGCGCGTGCTGGGTCCAGTTGCGACCCTGACCGAAGAGTCCGTGGCAGAAGACCACCTTGGTGCCGGTGTCGCCGTAGCTCGTGGTGTGGAGGGTCACGAGCCTTATTGTGGCGTCATGCCGCGACTCACGCTCACGCAGGTTGCCGACGGCGTGCACCTCGCCTCGACCGGCCTGGTCAACTGGATCCTCGCCGAGGAGGACGGCCAGGTCACGCTCGTCGACACGGGCTACCCCGGCGATGCACCGCGCGTGCGTGAGTCCCTGCGCCGCATCGGTCGGCGCGTCGAGGACGTCGCGGCGGTCCTCGTGACCCACGCCCACGTGGACCACATCGGAGGCATCGGCTGGTGCGGAGTCGAGGCTCCGGTCTTCACCGGCGCGGCCGAGGTCCCGCACGCGAAGCGCGAGTTCCTCCAGCAGGCGACCGAGAAGGACGTCCTGCTGCGCGCCTGGAACCCACGGGTGCTGCTCTGGTCGATGCGGATCCTCACGGTCGGGGCGACCCAGGACGTCTCCGTGCCCGACATCACGGCGTGCAAGCCCGGCAAGCGCCTCGACCTCCCCGGCCGGCCCGTCGCGGTCCCGACCCCGGGCCACACCAGCGGCCACACGGCGTACTTCTTCCCGGGCGCGGGAGCCGTGGCCACCGGTGACGCGCTGGTCACGGGCCACCCCGTGACCGGGCGCCGCACGCCACACCTGCTGCCGGCCTTCTTCAGCCACGCTCCCGACGAGGTCGGAGCAGGCCTCGACGCGCTCACGCGGCTGGATGCCGACGCCGTGATGCCGGGCCACGGACCGCTCTGGCGCGGCGCGATCCGCGACGCCGTCGACACCGCCCGCTCCTGACACACTCCACGAAACGGCGTACGGCGCCGGCCCCGAAGGACCGACGCCGTACGACGAAGTGCTCTGACTGGCTCAGGCCGAGTAGTCGTAGAAGCCCTTCTTGGTCTTGCGGCCGAGCTCGCCCGCCTCGACCTTCGCGATCAGCGTCGCGGCCGGCTCGAACTCGGGAGCCTCGGCACCGAAGGTCTCGAAGAGCTCCTTCTCGATGGCGAGCGACACGTCGTTGCCGACCAGGTCGAGCAGCGCGAACGGACCCATCGGGAAGCCGGTCTGCTCCTTGATCGCGGCGTCGATCTCCTCCATGGTCGCCTGGCCCGACTCGAGCAGCTTGACCGCGTCGTTGAGGTAGGGGAACAGGAGGCAGTTGACGATGAAGCCCGAGCGGTCACCACAGGAGACGGCGACCTTGCCGATGTTGGCACAGAGGGCCAGCACGGTCTCGTTGACGTCGGCGGAGGTCGCCTCGGTCGTGACGACCTCGACGAGCTTGAGGATCGTGGCCGGGTTGAAGAAGTGCATGCCGATCACGGACTCGGGGCGCGAGGTGACCTCACCGAGCTTGGTGATGGGCATCGACGAGGTGGTCGTCGCGAGGATCGCGCCCGGCTTGCAGATCCGGTCGAGGTCCTTGTAGAGCTCGGACTTGATCGCGAGGTCCTCGGCGATCGCCTCGACCACGATGTCGACGTCGGCAAGCGCCTCGCGCTCGGTCGAGCCGGTCAGGCGGCCCAGCACGTCGGACTTGGCGTCCTCGGTCAGGCGACCCTTCTCGACGAGCTTCGAGAGGCCCTTGTCGATGAAGGAGATGACGCCGTCCAGCTTGTCCTGGCCGCGGCCGACGAAGACGACGTCGTAGCCGGCCTGGGCGAAGACCTGGATCATGCCGGAGGCCATCGTGCCGGTGCCGACGACACCGACCTTGTTGATGGCGATCTTGAACTCGGGGGCACCGGCGTCGGAGGAGCCCGACTCCGGGGCGTAGATGCCGCGCTCCTGGGCAACCGTCATCGGGCCCTTGGGGTAGCCGCAGCCGTAGATCATGCCGTTGTCGATGTCGACGGCGGAGGCGTAGCCGGACTCGAACATGCGGATGGCGTGGTTGAGGTACGGCAGGATCAGCGCGTCGGCGATCTGCTCGTTGGTCAGGTCGGTCATGCGCGCGATCCTCCCATGCGCGCGGCCCC
>UEXP01000011.1_pt1 | contig 17163 bp, 14 predicted proteins | sample 4301171 | NCBI WGS metagenome assembly UEXP01 (sample SAMEA4773182, study PRJEB27434) | metagenome | biome: 2259; feature: agricultural soil; material: soil | place: USA | collected 2014-09 | depth 0.25 m
CGCCGGATCGCGGCCCGCTCGGTGGCGGAGCGCATCGCCGACGAGCTCGGCACCGAGCTCGGAGACGTCGTGGGCTACCAGGTGCGCTTCACCGACCGCACCTCACCGACCTCGCGCGTGAAGCTGATGACCGACGGCATCCTGCTGGCGGAGATGCAGCGCGACCGCAGGCTCGAGAAGTACGACACGATCATCATCGACGAGGCGCACGAGCGGTCGCTCAACATCGACTTCCTGCTGGGCTACCTCAAGCGGCTGCTGCCCCAACGTCCCGACCTCAAGGTCATCGTCACCTCGGCGACGATCGACGTGGAGCGGTTCTCGCAGCACTTCGCGGACGCGCGCACGGGTGCGCCGGCCCCGGTCATCGAGGTCTCCGGGCGCACCTTCCCGGTCGAGGTCCGCTACCGCCCGTTGATGGCGGAGGACCTGGACGGTGAAGGGGAAACGGTCGTCCGTGACCAGACGGAGGCGATCGTCGCCGCCGTGAAGGAGCTCTCGGCCGAGGGCCCGGGCGACATCCTCTGCTTCCTCCCCGGCGAGCGGGAGATCCGTGACACCGCGGACGCGCTGGTCACCGCGCTCGGGGTGAAGAAGGACGACAAGCGAGGCCTCGTCGAGATCGTGCCGCTCTTCTCGCGACTCTCCGCCGCCGATCAGCACCGGGTCTTCTCGCCCCACACCGGCCGCCGGATCGTGCTCTCCACCAACGTCGCCGAGACCTCGCTGACCGTCCCAGGCATCAAGTACGTCGTGGACGCGGGCGTCGCGCGCATCTCGCGATACTCCGCCCGCACGAAGGTGCAGCGACTGCCGATCGAGCCGATCAGCCAGGCCTCGGCCAACCAGCGCTCGGGGCGCTGCGGGCGTGTCTCCGAGGGCATCGCGATCCGGCTCTACTCCGAGGAGGACTTCCTCGGCCGTCCGGAGTTCACCGACCCGGAGATCCTGCGCACCAACCTCGCCAGCGTCATCCTGCAGATGGCGTCGCTCCGCCTCGGTGACATCTCCCGCTTCCCGTTCGTCGAGAAGCCCGACTCGCGCAACGTCCAGGCCGGCGTCCAGCTGCTCGAGGAGCTCGGCGCGCTGTCCTCCGCGGGCTCGGTGAGCGCCGATGGCCGCCAGCAGGGCCCCAGGCTGACGCGCCTCGGCCAGCGCCTCGCGCGTCTGCCTCTCGACCCGCGACTGGGCCGGATGATCCTCGAGGCCGAGCGCCTCGGCTGCGTGCGCGAGGTCCTCGTCATCGCCGCTGCGCTCTCCCTGCAGGATCCCCGAGAGCGCCCGGGCGACGACCGGCCTGCGGAGCAGGCCCGGGCGGCCCAGCTGCACGCGCGCTTCAAGGTCGAGGGCTCGGACTTCCTGGCCTGGCTCCAGCTGTGGAACCACATCAAGGCCTCGCAGAAGGAGAGGGGCTCCAGCGCCTTCCGCCGGATGTGTCGCGACGAGTTCCTCAACTACCTCCGCGTGCGCGAGTGGCAGGACTTCGAGTCGCAGCTGCGCCAGGTCGCCAAGGAGATGAAGGTCGAGATCGGCCGCCCGGCGGACGTGCCCGACGCCGACGGCATCCACCAGGCGCTGCTCTCCGGGCTGCTCTCGCACATCGGCGCGCTGGAGGAGCGCGACAAGAAGGAAGCCTCGAAGGGCAAGCGGCCCGGCCCGCGGGAGTACCTCGGCGCGCGCGGGACCCGGTTCGCGATCTTCCCGGGCTCCTCGCTGAAGGGGTCGAGCCCGCAGTTCCTGATGGCCGGCGAGCTGGTCGAGACCGGGCGTCTCTGGGCGCGGCAGAACGCCGCGATCAAGCCCGAGTGGGCCGAGCGCCTGGGACAGCACCTGGTCAAGCGCAGCTACTCCGAGCCGCACTGGTCCCGCAAGCGTGCGGCCGTGACGGCGTACGAGAAGGTCACGCTGTACGGCGTGCCGCTGGTCGCCGACCGGCCTGTCAACTACGGGAAGATCGACCCCGAGCTGAGCCGCGAGCTCTTCATCCGCCACGCGCTCGTCCACGGCGAATGGCACACGCGCCACCGCTTCATGGCGGAGAACAAGCGGCTGCTCGAGGAGGCAGAAGAGCTCGAACACCGCGCCCGCCGCCGCGACATCGTGGTCGACGAGCACACCCTCTTCGACTTCTACGACGCCCGGGTCGGCAAGGAGGTCGTCAGCGGGGCCCACTTCGACACCTGGTGGCGCCAGGCACGCCAGCGCGACTCGAAGCTGCTCACGTTCGACCTCGACATGCTCACCCACGACACGGCGGACGAGGTGGCCGCGGGCGACTTCCCGACCGAGTGGCAGGGGTCGGAAGGGGGGCTCACGTTCTCGATCGGCTACCACTTCGAGCCGGGCGCGAAGGACGACGGTCTCACCATCGACGTGCCCCTCGCGACGCTCAACCGGGTCGAGGCCGACGAGTTCTCCTGGCTGGTCCCGGGCCTCCGCGAAGAGCTCGTGACGGCACTCATCCGCAGCCTTCCCAAGCAGCTCCGGGTCAGCCTGGTGCCGGCGCCTAACCACGCCCGGGCCTTCCTCGAGACGGTGCCGCCCGGCGAGGAGCCGCTCCTCGACGCCCTCGAGCGCCACGTGCGCGCGAGCGTGGGTGTCGTGGTGCCGCGCGACGCGTGGGACTGGTCCAAGGTCCCCGACCACCTCAGGCCGACCTATCGCGTTGTCGACGAGAAGGGCCGCGAGCAGGGCAGGGGCAAGGACCTCGAGGCGCTCAAGGCGCCGCTGCGGCCGAAGTTCGCCGCCGCGATGGCCGAGGTCGCCGAGCAGTCCGGCATCAGCGTCACCGGACAGACCAGCTGGACCTTCGACGTCATCGAGAAGTCGTTCACGCAGACGCGCGCGGGCCACGAGGTCCGTGGCTTCCCGGCACTCGTCGACGAGGGGAGCACGGTCGGCCTCCAGGTCTACGGCTCGGAGGACGAGCAGCTTGCCCGCCACCGTCTCGGCGTACGCCGTCTGCTGCAGCTCGAGCTGCCCGACCCGACCCGGATGATCATCGACAGCTTCGACAACCGTCAGAAGCTGGCCCTCGCCGGCTCGCCCTACGGAGGCGTGGCCGAGCTGCTCGAGGACTGCCGCGCCGCCGTGCTCCAGCAGCACGTCGATGCGCGCCCGCCCGTCCGCACCCCCGAGGAGTACGCCGTGCTCGCGGCCGCCGCGGGTGGCGATCTCGAGGCCCGCATCCGCGCCGTGCTCGACGACGTGATGCGGGTGCTGGAAGCAACGCGCACGGTCGACCGCCTCCTCTCAGGCCGCGCTGACATGACCACGCTGCCTGCGCTCACCGACATGAAGGCCCAGCTCGCGCGCCTCGTCCACAGGGGCTTCGTTTCGGAGAAGGGAACGGCCTGGCTGCGGCGGATGCCGGTGCAGCTCAAGGCGCTCGAGCTGCGCCGCACCAACCTCGAGCAGCAGGTCAACCGGGACCGGCAGCTGATGGACACCATCGGCGACCTGCAGGAGGCCTACCTCCACCGGCTCGCGGCCCTGCCCGACGGACGGCCGCCGGGGGAGAACCTCCGCCAGGTCGGGTGGATGCTCGAGGAATACCGCGTCTCCCTGTGGGCGCAGCAGTACGGCACGGCGTTCCCCGTGAGTGACGCGCGGATCAGGAAGGCGCTCGGATGAGCCGCAAGCACCACCGCCCGATGTTTCCCGGCGACCGGTTCTTCGACGCGATCGAGCGCGGCGTAGACCCGGCGGCGGTGACCGAGGCCGCCGAAGTGGCGGCCGCGGTGCTGGTGCGGGGCGCCCGCGCAGCGGGTGACGAGCTGACTGCCCAGCGCGTGCTCACCCTGGCCGACACCGAGGGTATGGAGACGCTTGCCGAGCTCTGGTCACATGCGCCGGCCAACACCCTCGCCGGGTGTCTGTGGCGGCTCTACCTGCTTCGGGGCTGGGTGCACGCCGCGCCGCTGTCGGCCGCCGCGGAGTACGACGCGGGAGCGTCGACGGCCGAGCTCGCACACGTGGTCGCGGGCGTCGCCGTACCGCCCGGGCCGGACGAGGTCCGCACCATGGTCGATGACGTCCTGCGCGGCATCGTGCGCACCGACTTCGCCGACGTGCTGCTGCGGGCTGCGGCGTTCGCGCGGGTCGTCGCGGTGGGCCGGGCGCACCTGGGGCGGCTCAACCACGAACCGGTCCTGACCCTCAGCGAGCAGCTCGAGGCGGCTGCACACGCGGAGCTCGACCACGGCCTGGCCTGACGGCACCACCTGCGCCCTGTCGGCGCGCCACCTGCGCCCTGTCGGCGACTGAACTGTGTGTGCCGGACCGGGAGCGCCTCACGGCGCGTGGCCGCTCGTAGCGGCTGATTTCGGGACCCGGGGCTGCCACGGCCCGGCACACTCCAGAAGTGTAGGTCCTCGCGCCCGCCCGCCACAGGCCTAAGGGCGCGTCTGACAAACCCCGCGCCTGCTACGCGCCGCCCGGCACGCGTCCTGGCGGCGTTGTCGTCAGTCGCCGTGGCTCCGCCACGGCTTCCTCCTCCGCCTTGCCAGCCCACGCACCGGACAGCGCTCGCGACGGCGGCGGTTTGCCAGGCACGCCCTAAGGTCAGTGACGTGCAGCCCACCTACGCACCCCGTCACGACGGCCTCCCCGACCCCGGTGAGGTCGTGTGGGCGTGGGTGCCGTACGAGGAGGACCCGACGCGTGGCAAGGACCGCCCGGTCGTGCTGCTCGCGCAGGAGGACGGGATCTGGTTCGCCTTGCCGATGACCTCGAAGGACCACGACCGCGACGCCGACCAGGAAGCCTCCGTGGGTCGCTTCTGGATGGATGTCGGCTCGGGTGCGTGGGACTCGCGGGGCCGCCCGAGCGAGGTCCGCCTCGACCGGCTGCTCCGCCTCCGGGACGAGGACGTACGCCGCGAGGGCTCTGCGCTCGCGCCGGCCGTGTTCGCCGCCGTGGTCGCGGCGGCCGCGCCGTACCTCACACAAGAGACCGGGCGTTCCTGACCATCGGGCCGCTAGGGTGGGCCCGCTGGTCCATGGGGAATCGACAGGAGGGTCCGCTGCCGTGAGGCGTTCCGTTCTGGTGGCCGCGACTGCTGTCGTCGCGACCGTCGCTGCTGGCTGCTCGTCCGCGTCGCCTGTGCCGACGCCCTCCACGTCCACCGCGGCTGCGTCGCCGACCGCCGCACCGACGGAGATCTCGTTCCTCGCCTTCGGTGCTCCGGAGGAGGTCAGGGCCTACCGCGAGATGGTCGCCAGCTACAACACCGCGAACCCCACGGTGAAGGTGTCGCTGGTCGAGGTCGCGAGCGCCGACGCGGCTGTGCGCCAGCTGCGCGCCGGCGACATCCCTGATGTCTTCCTGATGTCCGTCCGCGACCTGAGCGAGGTCGTCGAGGATGGCTTGAACCAGCCGATCGACGAGCTGCTCGACTCGCGTGGCGTCGACTTCAACGACAACTACAAGCGCGACAGCATCCGTGCCTTCTCGCACGACGAGCGCCTGGAGTGCATGCCCTACGGCACCTCGCCGATGGTCATGTACTACAACACCAACCTCATCAACTTCGCCGAGATGCGCGCTGCCGAGCTCCCGACGCCGGTGTCGCACGCGACCTGGACGTTCGAGCAGTTCGCGGCTGCGGCTCGGTTCGGTGCCCGCCGTGGGGCCAAGGGCGTCTACATCGACCCCAGCCTCACGGGACTGGCGCCGTTCCTCTACTCCGGCGGCGGCTCGCTCTTCGACGACGACCGTGACCCGAAGCGGCTCGACCTTGCCTCGGACAGCAGTCTCGAGGCGCTCTCCACCTCCCTCGAGCTGCTGCGCCAGGGCACGGTCACGCCGACCCCGCGCGAGCTGCGGGCGACGAGCGCCCTCGACATGTTCAAGGCCGGCAAGCTGGCCATGATCTCCGGATTCCGCACGCTGACGCCCGAGCTGCGCAAGACGCCGGGCCTCAGCTTCGACGTGATGCCGATGCCGGCCCTGGCTGACGACAAGACCATCGGCGACGCGAGCGGTCTGTGCATCTCGTCGAAGGCGGTCAACACAAGCGCGGCTGCCGACTTCGTGGTCCACGCGATCGGCGCGGAGGCGGTCTCGGAGGTGGCGGAGGCCGGTTACCTCGTGCCCGCCAACGTCGAGGTCGCCGAGTCCGACGCGTTCCGGCAGCACAACCGGATGCCGAAGTCGTCGTACGTCTTCAACCGCTCGGTGAAGGACATCGTGACCCTGCCGCTCATCGACTCGTGGGAGGAGCTCGAGCAGTCGGTCCATGACGCGGTCTACCAGCTCTTCTACAACCGGGTGATCGACATCGAGGCGCTCACGAAGCAGATCGACGAGCAGTCCAAGGCGGTCCTCGACCCGCCGGAGGCCACGGAGACGCCGAGCCCGTCGGCGAGCCCCACGAGCTGACGGTTCCGCTCGCACGAGCTGACAGCTCGGCGCGCGCGAGCGCGCGGCCGGTCAGGCGTCTGCGTCAGCCGGCGGAGTCGCATCCCCCGCGAGGATCGCGTCGCGGAGCAGCGGCGCGACCAGGGCGATCTGCCACGGCCGTGCGGCGTATGACGCGAGCTGGTCGCCGACGGCGGCCAGCAGCGCCTGGGGGTCGCGGGTCTTCGGCGGCGCCCACAGCAGCCGACGCAGCGAGTCCGGCGTGAGGAGCTGCTCGACGGGCATGCTGACCTGCTCGCCGAGGGCGGCGACGGCGTCCCGGGCGTGGGCCAGGCGGCGTGCCGCAACAGGGTCCTTCTCCGCCCAGGCGCGGGGGACGGGCGGGCCGTCGCCGCGCAGCGTGCGCGGTGGGAGCGCGGCCTCGGGGAGGCTGGCAGCCTCACGGATGGCCGCGATCCAGCGCGTGGAGTAGCGCTCGGCTCCCCGACCGTGGAAGCCCTTGAGGGCGAGCAGCGCCCCGCGGTCGTGCGGCATCGCGAGCGCGGCTTCGACGATCGCGGAGTCCGGGATGATCTTGCCCGGGGTGACGTCGCGCTCGGCGGCGATCGCGTTGCGCTCCTCCCACAGCAGCTTCACGGCGGCGAGGCCGTGGCGGCTCCGGACCCGGTGCATCTGCGAGGTGCGCCGCCACGGGTCGACGCGGACGGCGGGCTTGAAGCCCAGCAGGTGCTCGAACTCCTGGCGGGCCCACTCGTCCTTGCCGGCCGCGACGAGCTCGGCGGCCATCAGCTCGCGCAGCTCGATGAGCACCTCGACGTCGAGGGCGGCGTACTCCAGCCACGACTCGGGGAGTGGACGCCGGGACCAGTCAGCGGCCGAGTGCTCCTTGCGCATGCGCTGGCCGAGGAGCTCCTCCACGAGCGTGGCCAGCCCCACGCGGGGGTAGCCGAGCAGTCGCCCGGCGAGCTCGGTGTCGAAGAGCGACGCCGGGTGGAGTCCGATCTCGGCCAGGCACGCGAGGTCCTGGGTGGCGGCATGCAGGATCCACTCGGTGCCGTCGAGGGCGGCGACCAGGGGCGCCATGTCGAGGCCGATCGGGTCGACGAGCGCCGTACCTGCGCCTTCGCGGCGCAGCTGCACGAGGTAGGCACGGGCGGAGTACCGGTAGCCCGAGGCGCGCTCGGCGTCGATCGCGACCGGCCCGGTGCCGGCGGCGAGGCCGGCTGCATAGGCCGCCAGCGCCTCGTCGGTGTCGATGACCGGCGGGAGGCCGTCGCGGAGCGTCAGCAGGGGAGCGGGGGCGGCCTCGACGATGTCCTCGCCGGTGGGAGCCTGGGAGTCAGTCACGCTCAGCGCTGCCCTCGGCGGCTGGGCATGGCGGCAACGCCTTCGGGGACCGGTTCGAGGCCGACCGCGGTGCAGAGCAGCTCGGCCCAGGCCTCGACGTGCGAGGCGATGTCGAGCGCGCCGTTCTCCGGTACCTCCGGGCTCCAGGAGGCGCGGATCTCGATCTGCGCGGAGCCTTCGTCCTCGGCCATGCCGCCGAAGTTCTCGGTGGCGACGCGGGTGACTGTGCCCGAGGCGCTGTGGAACGAGGCACCGTGCGCCTCGAGGGCCTCGGTCAGCCAGGCCCAGCCCACCTCCGCGAGGAGCGGGTCGGTGATCATCGCAGGGTCGATGTCCGCGCGTGCGTAGGCGACCAGGCGCCACTCGCCGGCCCACGCGTCGTTGCCGGCAGGATCGTGCAGCAGGATCAGCCGGCCGGTGCCGAGGTCCTCGTCGTCGATGGTCACGTCGGCGCTGAGGGCTGCGGCGTACGGCGCGATGCGCTGGGGTGCCGGCATGTCCTCGCAGAAGATCTCGCTGCGCAGCTTCGCTGAGCGCATGCTCGCCACCGCGAGGCGGAACTCCTCGGGCTGAAGCGGCGCACCCGTGGCAGGGCGCGTCTCCTGACGGACGACCATGATTCGAGAGTAGGCGCGATCACGCAGTGCGGATGCACTGCCACGCCGCCCCACCTGCGAGAATCCCGGCGTGACCTCTGCGACTTCCGCCACCTCGGCGAACCCGGCGTACGACTCGGCCTTCCTCCGCGCCGCGCGGGGTGAGTCCGTCCCGCACACGCCGGTCTGGTTCATGCGTCAGGCGGGGCGCTCGCTGCCGGAGTACCTCAAGGTCCGCGAGGGCATCGGGATGCTCGAGTCGTGCATGGACGCCGACCTGATCACCGAGATCACGCTCCAGCCCGTACGCCGCTACGGCGTCGACGCGGCCATCTTCTTCTCCGACATCGTGCTGCCGCTGAAGGCCGTCGGTGTCGACCTCGACATCAAGCCCGGGGTCGGGCCGGTCGTGGCCCGCCCGGTGCGCACGCTCGAGGATGTGGCGGCGATACCGGACCTGACCCCGGAGCACCTGCCCTTCATCACGCAGGCGGTGCAGAACCTGGTCGGCGAGCTCGGCGCCACCCCGCTGATCGGCTTCGCCGGTGCGCCGTTCACGGTCGCGTCGTACCTCGTCGAGGGCGGTCCGTCGCGGGAGTACGCCAGGACCAAGGCGATGATGTTCGGCGCTCCCGAGGTCTGGGACGCGCTGATGCAGAAGATCGCGCAGATCTCCGCGGGCTTCCTCGAGGTCCAGGTCGCCGCCGGGGCCTCCGCCGTGCAGCTCTTCGACTCGTGGGCCGGTGCGGTGAACCGCGCTGACTACACCTCGTTCGTCCAGCCCTACTCGGCGCAGGTCCTCGCACAGATCGGCACGACGGGCGTGCCGCGGATCCACTTCGGCGTGAACTCCGGCGAGCTGCTCGACCTCATGGGCGACGCGGGCGCGGACGTCGTCGGTGTCGACTGGCGCGTCGCCTTCGAGGACGGCATCCGGCGCATCGGTCCCGACCGTGCCGTCCAGGGCAACCTCGACAACACGCTGGTCTTCGCGCCCGACGAGGTCATGTATGCCCGCGCCGCCGAGATCATCGAGGCCGGTCGCCAGGCGAAGGGGCACATCTTCAACCTCGGCCACGGCGTGATCCCGTCGACCAACCCGGACCAGTTGAAGAAGCTCACTGACTTCGTCCACGCCTACCCGCGGGGCTGAGCCTGCGATGAAGCGCGTCCTCGTCCTCGGCGGCGGCATCGCCGGGCTCGCTGCGGCGTGGGACCTCGCGGTCGACCACGAGGTCACCGTCCTCGAGGCTGACGACAGGGTGGGCGGCAAGCTGCGCGCCGAAGTCGTCGGCGGTGTGCGCGTCGACGTCGGCGCCGAAGCGATGCTCAACCGACGTCCCGAAGGCGTCGCGCTGGCTGGGGAAGCCGGTCTGGCGGTCGAGCATCCCGCGACGACTGCCTCGCGGCTGTGGACCGCTGGCTCGCTGAAGCCGCTGCCGCGCTCGCTGATGGGTGTGCCGCTCGACGTCGCCGACCTCGCTTCCTCCGGTGTGCTGTCGCCCGCGGGACTGGCGCGGGCGCTCGAGGAGCCGGCCATGCCTGCGTCCGACCTGTCCGAGGATCTCAGCGTCGGCCGGCTCGTGGGCGAGCGTTACGGCGAGGAGGTCGTCGACCAGCTCGTCGAGCCCCTCCTTGGTGGGGTGTACGCCGGCCGGGCACGCGAGATCTCGGCGCGCGCCGCCGTCCCGCAGCTTGTGGCCATGGCCTCGCGCGGATCGCTGACGGCAGCCGCTGCAGCGCTTCCGGTCTCGGATGCACCGGTGTTCGCGGGCCTGGCAGGAGGGATGGCCACGCTGCCGGAGGCGCTGGTGGCATCCGGGCGGTTCGCCGTGCACACCTCGACCACCGTCGAGCGTGTCGAACGCCTGAGTGCCACGGTGACGTCCGCGGCCGGCTTCGCCGTCACCACGTCCGGCGCCGACGGGGTCCGGATCTGGCTCGCCGACGTGGTGGTCCTCGCGACTCCCGCCGCAGCCGCTGCGCGGCTGCTCGCCGACCTTGCACCTGCGGCTGCCGCAGAGCTCGCCACGGTGGAGTCGGCCGACGTGGCGGTGGTGACCTTCGCGGTGCGCGCCACGGAGGCGGGCGCCCTGCTCGAGCTGGGTTCGTCGGGCTTCCTGGTCCCGCCGGGGGAGCAGCGCGCGATCAAGGCCTCCACGTGGTCCTTCGCCAAGTGGGGCTGGGTCCGCGACGCGGGTCGCGGTGCCGGTCCCGACGGCGAGGACCTGCTCCTGCTCCGCACGTCGCTGGGACGCCATCGCGAACGCGCGCTCAAGCTCTCCGACCACCTGCTCGTCGCCGCCTCGCTCTCCGACCTCGCCGCCGCGACGGGTGTCCGCCTCGACCCGGTCGCTGCCCATGTCCAGCGCTGGCCCGCCGGGCTGCCGCAGTACGCCGTCGGCCACCTCGACCTCGTCGCGCGCATCCGCGCCGGTGTCGAGGCAGTCCCGGGGCTCGCGGTCGCGGGTGCGGCGTACGACGGCGTGGGGATCCCGGCGGTCATCTCCTCGGCCCGCCGCGCGGCCGCTCAGGTGCGGTCGGCAGAATAGGGGCCATGACCGACGCTCCCGCCGCTCCGGCCGTGCCCACCGAGGCCGACCCGCAGGCCCACATCCAGTCGAACGCCGCGAAGATCAACGAGCTCAACGCGACGATCCGCTACACGATGTGGAGCGTCTTCAAGCTCGAGACCGTCTACGGCGACGTCGCGGAGTCCGTCCGGCAGTCGGAGGCGATCGAGCTCACCGCGCTGCTCGACGAGCTCGCCGCGGAGGACGTCACGACCCGCGGCGTCTACGACGTGGCAGGCCTGCGTGCCGATGCGGACGTGATGTTCTGGATCCACGCCGGCGACTCGGACCAGCTCCAGGCGGCGTACCACCGCATCCGTCGTACGTCGTTCGGTCGGCGCCTCGCGCCCGTCTGGTCGCAGATGGCGCTGCACCGCCCGGCGGAGTTCAACCGCTCGCACCTGCCGGCGTTCCTGGCTGACGAGCGCTCCCACGGCTATGCCGCGGTCTACCCGTTCGTGCGCTCCTACGAGTGGTACCTCCTCGACGAGAAGGAGCGCCGTCGCCTGCTCGCCGAGCACGGCGGCATGGCGCGCGACTACCCGGATGTGCGCGCCAACACGGTGCCGGCGTTCGCGCTCGGCGACTACGAGTGGCTGCTCGCCTTCGAGGCGGACGACCTCTCGCGGATCGTCGACCTGATGCGTCACCTGCGCGGCTCCGAGACGCGCCGCCACGTGCGCGAAGAGGTGCCGTTCTACACCGGCAAGCGGGTCGAGGTCGCGGAGCTCCTCACCGCCCTGCCCTGACCGGCGGGTCACTCGCCGGCGAGGACGTCCTTGCCCTTCTGGACCGCGGTCGCCGCGATGTCGGCGGCAGCTCCGACGATGCCCTGAGCGCTCTCGGCGAGGTCGCCGCCCTTCAGGGCCTCGGTCGCGTGGTACGCGATCTCGGAGGCGTTGTCGACGGCGTTGGTCGCGATGTCGCGGGCTGCGTCAAGCGCGTCCTTCGGGTTGAGGCCCATGGTCTCTCCTGTGCTCGGGTTGCTGAGCGGAGCCTAGGTCCGGGGCAGTCCACCTGGAAGCGTTTTCGCACGTCGGTTGCAAAGTCGAGTAAAACAGTCTACATTCAAGACATGCCGCTTGTTCCGACTCCCAGCTCCCAGTTCCGTGCCGCGCAGGCCCGCACCGGCCAGGTTGCGAGCGGCCGCACCCGCTTGGAGGTGCTCGTCCGGGTCATCGAGGACCATGCTGACCGCACGGACCTGGTCGACCTGCTCCCGGCGCCGCCCACCGGGTCGACCGAGCGGACGTTCCACCTCGTCGAGGAGTCGGACGACCACCAACTCTGGGTGATCGCGTGGCCGCCGGGCGCGCGGACGGGCTGGCACGACCACGGCACGGCGGCAGGCGCCTTCACCGTGCTGCGCGGCAAGCTGGTCGAGCACAACTGGGGCGGCGGCCTGCGACTGGCCGACGTCACCTCCAGCACCATCCGCATCCACGGTGCGGGGCACGTCCACGACGTGCAGAACCGCAGCGACGAGGTCGTCTACAGCCTCCACGCGTACGGCGACCGGCTCGACGCCATGAACCACTACGAGTTCCTCGGCGACCGCATCCGCCTGATCAGCGCCGAGCCTGGTCGCCCCTGAACCCGGTGTGGCCCGGAAAGTCGACGGGGCGGCCGGGCCACACCGTCAGCTCTCAGCCCTGCTTGGGCTCCAGTGAGATCGCGATCGAGTTGATGCAGTAGCGATCGCCGGTCGGCGTGCCGTAACCGTCGGGGAAGACGTGCCCCAGATGTGAGCCGCAGTTCGCGCAGCGCACCTCGGTGCGGACCATGCCGTGTGACTTGTCCTCGATGTACTCGATCGCATCCGACTCCGGCTGGTAGAACGACGGCCAGCCACAGCCGGAGTGGAACTTTGTGTCACTGCGGAAGAGCTCAGCCTGGCAGGCCTTGCAGCGGTAGACCCCTTCGGTCTCCGTGTCGGTGTACTCACCGGTGAACGCCCGCTCCGTGCCTGCCTTGCGCAGCACCTGGTACTCAGCAGGAGTGAGCTGCTCGCGCCACTCCTCGTCGGTCTTCGACACCTCGTAACCCATGCCCGCCAGAGTACGCCGCCTGCGGTGGCCGGGGCAGGTGGTGGTGGCCCGTGGCTGTCATGCGACCACCAGGTCCACGGGCCGCTCCACGAAGCGCGCATAGGCCGCGGCCTCCGTCTCGAGAGCGCGCCGGACCCGAGCGTCGAGGGCGCCTCCGGCCTGGACCGTGACCGTCGCGGAGGCGGCGCCGACCGACCGGGTCCACGACCCGGCGAGCCCGCCGTCGACGAACAGCAACCCGGTCGAGCGCAGCAGCGTGCCCACCTCGCCGCCGACGCCTTCGAGGTCGACGGGTCGGCGGGTGTAGGAGATGAACTCGTCGAAGGCGGGAAGGAGCAGCGCCGCTGGCACGTCGACCCGCTCCGCCGGCTCGGCGATGTGAAAGGTCTCGCCGTCGAGGTCGACGGGCTCGAGCTCGGCAAGGCCGATCGCGCGACGTGCCTGGGTGAGGGAGAGCCCGGTCCACCAGGCCAGGTCCTGCGCCAGGACCGGGCCGTGGCCGAGCGCGTAGCGACGGGCCACCCAGGCCAGCCGCTCGTCGTCCGTCCGCCTCGAGGGTGGCAGGGACGAGGCGATGTAGGTGTGCTGCTTCCCCCGCATCGGCCCGCTGTGGATCGCCCCAGTCAGCTCGGCCTCGATCATCACGTGTGCCATGCCGTTGCCTTCGCGGACGTAGCCGGCGTCCGCGAGGCGGGCCTCGATCTCAGGCCGGGTCAGCGGGCCGTCCGCCTCGACCGCGGCGATCGCGAGCGACGACCAACGGGCGAGTGACTCGGGCGTGAGTCCGTCGCGGCGTGCGTTGCTGGCCGTTGCCTGGCGCGTGCGTGGTGCGGCGATTGCGAGCAGGTCGGTCAGGTCGGCTGGCAGCACGTGGTGCCAGGTCGGCCGTAGGGCGTGAGTGCGCACGAAGTCACCCGCCTCGAACGCCGACGACACCTCCGCCAGCGTTGCCCCGCAGCGTCGGCCGAGCGCCCACAGCGACATGTCGTGCAGCTGCGACTGCACGGCGCCCAGGTGGCCGACGACCGCGGCCGGCGACGCAAGCGGCGGACCGGCCAGCCCTTGGGGCAGCAGCCGCCACGGCGCGAGAGCAGACCTCATGCCTGCGATGGTGCCACCGCCCACTGACACTCGCGTAGGTTGACGCCATGGCGAGCAGGGCTGCGGAGGCATACGTCGAGGCCGGTGGTCGTGAGGTCCGGGTCTCCAGCCCGGACAGGGTGATCTACGAGGCCACCGACCGCACGCCGGCGATCACGAAGCTGGACGTCGCGGAGTACTTCGCGGCTGTCGGCGACGCGATGCTCGGCTGGGTCCGCGACCGGCCCGTGGCCCTCGAGCGGTGGCCGGACGGCTGGCGCGAGGGCATGAAGGTCTCGGTCGGGCCCATGGGTCCTGGCGCAGCCGCCGGGGAGCGAAGCGATCGACGGCCGCAGCAAGGTGACGGCTTCTACTCCAAGCGGCTGCCCAAGGGAGCACCGGACTGGCTGACCACGGCGAGGGTGCACAGCCCGAACGGTCGCCCGATCGATGAGCTCTCCCTGACGGGAGCCGACTCGATCGTCTGGGCCGCACACATGGGCACGCTCACCTTCCACCCGTGGGCCGTCACGACCGCCGACCTTGACCATCCCGACGAGCTGCGGATCGACCTCGACCCGCAGCCCGGCACGTCGTTCACCGACGCGGTCCGCGTCGCCGGTCGTGCGAAGGAGCTGCTCGACGAGCTCGGTCTCGTCGGGCTGCCCAAGACCAGCGGCAACCGGGGTGTGCACATCTTCATCCCGGTGCGGCCGGAGTGGAGCTTCGACGAGGTCCGCCACGCAGCGCTCGCCTTCGGGCGCGAGCTCGAGCGGCGCGACCCCGCAGGGGTGACCACGGCGTGGTGGAAGGAGGAGCGCGGCGAGCGCATCTTCGTCGACTTCAACCAGAACAACCGGGACCGGACGATCGCCTCTGCCTATTCGCTGCGTCCGCTCCCGGGCGCGCCGGTCAGCACCCCCGTCACCTGGGAAGAGCTGGCGACGATCGATGACCCACGGAAGTTCAACCTGGTCACCGTGCGCGAGCGGGTCGCCGCCGGTGAGCACCCGTCGTACGCCGTGGGCGATGCGGGTCGCGGTGACCTGACCCCGCTGCTGGACCTGTGGGAGGCCGACGGCCGTGAGGCCAACTGGCCGCCCGACTACCCGAAGATGCCGGGTGAGCCGCCTCGGGTGCAGCCGAGCAAGAAGGTCGCTGAGCACTGGGACGAGCTGGGCAACCGGCTCGACTGACTAGAGGCCGGTGACTCCCTCGCCGCTGCCCGCCGACTGCTCCTCGATGGACTCGTGCTCGAGCAGGTGGAGGACGGGGACGGCGAGCTTGCGGCGGGCCCGTGAGGTCCAGTCGACATGGAAGAACTGCGCGACCAGGTGTGGACGGGTCAGGATGATCGCCTCGCGCCCGTCGTGCGTGGCCACGGCATCGACCAGGGCGTCGACGGCAGGACCCTCGAACGTCGTGCCGTCCGCGACGACCCCGAGAGCGTGCAACGCCGCGAGGCTGCTTTCGAGGGCCTCCCGGGAGCGCTCGACGCACTCCTCCCGGATCTGGTTGATGTCGAGCTCCGGCATCGCCATGGCCGGGACGACCATCGGCTCGCTCGCGCCGAGGGTGCCCAGGGTGGCCTCGACGCGGGCTGCTGCGTCCTCGACCGGGATCAGCAGGTGGTAGCGGACCTCCTGGTCGATCTCGAGCTCCTCGTGCAGCGCGACGACCTCGCGCGCATCCACGCCCGAGAGCGCCTGCTCGGCGAGCAGGATCACGTCGTACGTCGCTTCTGCCATGGGAATCGCCTCCTGATTCCACTGTAGGCATGTGGCTCCTGCCGCGACAGGGGCCGTTGTGCCCTGGCCGGAGAGAACCTCGGACAGGTCGTAGGAGACCGGCTCGTCGAGCTGGTCGTAGCCACAGGACCCCGGATCACGGTCGTCGCGCCAACGCTTGAACTGCGCGGTGTGCCGGAAGCGTCGACCCTCCATGTGGTCGTAGCCGACCTCGACCACGCGCTCGGGCCGCAGCGGAACGAAGGAGAGGTCCTTGCCCTGGCTCCAGCGGCTCTGGGTGCCCGGCACGCGGTCGGGGTTGGCGGTCAGGAACTCCTGCCAGCGTCCCCATGGGTGGTCGGCGATGTCGCAGACCAGGGGAGCGAGCTCCTCGACCAGCTCGGCACGGCGTTGGGCGGTGAAGCTCGCCGAGACGCCGATGTGCTGCAGGTCGCCGCCGTCGTAGAGGCCGAGCAGGAGCGAACCCAGCAGCGGCTTCTCGTCGGTCGAGGTCTTGTGCAGCCGGTAGCCCGCGACCACGACGTCGGCCGTCCGCTCGTGCTTCACCTTCAGCATGGTGCGCTTGTTGGGCTCGTACGCCGCACCCAGGGGCTTCGCGATCACGCCGTCCAGGCCGGCGCCCTCGAAGCGCTCGAACCAGGTCGCCGCCTCGACGGGGTCGGTGGTGATCCGGGTCAGGTGCACGCGGCTGGCGCGACCGGTGAGGTCGGAGACCGCTGCGACGGGCTCGAGCTCGGCCAGGCCCGTGAGCGCCCGCGCGAGGAGCTCGCGGCGCTCGGCGTACGGCCGCTGGGTGAGGTCGTCGGAACCCAGTGCGAGCAGGTCGAAGGCGACGTACTCCGCCGGGGTCTCCTGGCTGAGCTTCGTGACCCGCGACGCGGCGGGATGGATCCGCTCCTGCAGCACCTCGAACTGGAGGCGGTCGCTGACGGCCACGAAGATCTCGCCGTCGAGGACGCACCGCGCGGGCAGCTGTGCCCGCATGGCCTCAACGACCTCGGGGAAGTAGCGGGTCAGCGGCTTGGTGTTGCGGCTCGCGAGCTCGATCTCGTCGCCGTCCTTGAAGACCAGGCAGCGGAAGCCGTCCCACTTCGGCTCGAACGCGAGGCCGCCGAGCTTCTCCGCCGAGGCGGGGGAGAAGGCGAGTGATGCCTTCGCGGGCTTGGCCAGCATCGGCAGGACGGGCGGCATCGCGGGCAGGTCCATGTCGCTCACCCTAGGGGAGGGCTGCGACGGACGGTGGCGCGCGCAACAGCGCAGGAATTGGGCTTTCCCGCCAAAGTGAAGTAAATTAGTGGTGAAACATTGCAAAGGAGCTCGCCATGGGTCCAGTCATCGGCTACGTCCCCGGGGTCTACGACCTCTTCCACGTCGGTCACCTCAACCTGCTGCGCCAGGCGCGCGAGCAGTG
>UEXP01000137.1_pt1 | contig 17072 bp, 15 predicted proteins | sample 4301171 | NCBI WGS metagenome assembly UEXP01 (sample SAMEA4773182, study PRJEB27434) | metagenome | biome: 2259; feature: agricultural soil; material: soil | place: USA | collected 2014-09 | depth 0.25 m
CACCTGGCCCTGGATGATGGCCTCGATCTTGGTGTTGATGCCGTCGAGCGGCAGGCCACCCTCAGTAGCTCCACACATGTTGCTTGTCTCCTAGAAGTCTCGGGAAGGCGCGAGCGGTGAGGCTCAGGCCTCGCCCGGCTCGTCGCCCAGAGCGATCGGAACGCCGACGAGCGAACCGTACTCGGTCCACGAGCCGTCGTAGTTCTTCACGTTCGGGGCACCGAGGAGCTCCTGCAGCGCGAACCAGGTGTGCGACGAGCGCTCACCGATGCGGCAGTAGGCGATGGTGTCCTTCGAGAAGTCGACGCCGGCCTCCTCGTAGATCTCCTTGAGCTCCTCGTTGGAGCGGAAGGTGCCGTCGTCGTTGGCAGCCTTCGACCACGGGACCGAGGCAGCGGTCGGGACGTGACCGGCACGCTGCGACTGCTCCTGCGGGAGGTGGGCCGGGGCGAGAAGGCGACCGGCGAACTCGTCGGGCGAGCGCACGTCGACGAGGTTCTGCACGCCGATGGCGGCGACGACGTCGTCACGGAAGGCGCGGATGGACTTGTCCTGCTCCTGCGCGGCGTAGGTGGTCGGGGCCAGCTTCACCGGCTCGTCGGTGAGCTCGCGGGCGTCGAGCTCCCACTTCTTGCGGCCGCCGTCCATGAGCTTGAGGGACTTGTGGCCGTAGAGCTTGAAGTACCAGTAGGCGTACGCGGCGAACCAGTTGTTGTTGCCGCCGTAGAGGACGACGGTCGAGTCGTTGGAGACACCCTTCTCGGAGAGGAGGGCCTCGAACTGCTCCTTGTTGACGAAGTCGCGGCGGACCTGGTCCTGGAGGTCGGTGGTCCAGTCGAGCTTGATCGCGCCACGGATGTGGCTGCGGTCGTACGCCGAGGTGTCCTCGTCGACCTCGATGAGGACGACCTCCGGGTTGTCGAGGTTGGCCTCGACCCAGTCGGTGGTGACGAGCACGTCTTCGCGAGCCATGTCTGTTTCCTTATCTGTTGCGGGTATGTGGTGGAGCGTGTCAGTTGGTGGGTGCCGGGCGGTAGGTCAGCCGCTTGAACAGCAGGTAGACCTCACATCCCAGGCAGAAGCGGAAGAGCGCGTTGAGCAGCGCCGCCGCCAGGGCGAAGCCGACAGCGACGGCGCCGATCGCGTCGAAGCCGAGCGGCCAGAAGATCAGGCCGACCAGCGAGAAGACGAAGCCGACCGTCTGTGCGAAGCGCGGCGGGGCCGGGTCCTCGAGGTGCTGCGGGGCGTCGAGACGCGGCCGCACGAACGTGCGGAAGAGCCAGGCCTGCGGGGTGCGGTCGACACCGCGCCACGCAGCGAGTCCGAAGAGGACGACCTGGAGGCCCAGCAGCACGAAGCCGGGCCAGCTGGGGGCGACGAGCAGCGCAGCGCCCAGCACGACCACGGTCAGTGCCGCAGAGAACTGCGGACCGCGCGGGTCGATCAGGGGGCGTGTGCCCTCGCGAGGGGTGGTGCTCATGTTCTTTGCTCCTGGCGCCAGAAGGCGGATCACATCATCGAAGGGGTGAGATGAACCGGGCGCGCTGCACGAGGAAAGGGCGGCCCGGTCAGGGCATGCGACACAGCGACGACGCAACGCGCAGCAGGTCGACTGCGCGGCGCTCGGTCAGCAGGGTCGTGAACATGGGCCACACTCTAGGACGGCCGGAATGGCACTCCCAACCGCGAATCTCATATTGCGGAATCGCTGTCCATTGGATGGGATTGATATCCTTCCCGCCGTGAAGACACCGTCTCGGGCGGGCGCTGCCGCCGCGCTCCTCGTCCTGCTGGCCACCGCCGCCTGCGGCCGGGAGACTCCCCCGCCGCTGCCGATCCCCCCGGCATCGACGGCAGTCCCTGAGTCCGAGCTCGACGTGGCGCGCATCGAGTTCCCGGGACGGGTCGTCGACGGCCCCGACTACTGGTTCGTCGTCCCCAAGGGTTTCCGCGAGACGGCCAAGACCGCTGCCCAGGTCGACTACGACGAGGTCTGGACCCGCGGCAAGCGCGGTGCGGTCGACTCCATCCTGGTCTGGGCCGGCCCCGCCACGGGCGACTGGATCAAGGGCCCGCGTGCGCGCCGGCAAGCGGCCATCCGGAGCCTCAAGCCGCTGATGAAGAAGGTCAGCGTGGTCCCCACGGACGACACGCTGGGCGACCACCCGGGCATCCTGCTGCGAGGCCCCTCCGTCTTCGGCCCGGCCACCCTCGACGTGCTCGTTGTCGTGGCCAACGACGCGGTCTACGCGCTGCAGTTCAACCTGCTGGACAGTCATACCCAGAAGGAGCGCGACGCCATCCGCGAGCAGGTCGTCTCGACCTGGCACTGGGGCTCCGACTGATCCAGTCGGGACCAGCCGGAGCTACTCAGCCGGTCAGCCTCAGCGGACCGCCGACTCCAGGATCCGCTCGAACCGGTCGGCACAGCCCGACAGCTCGAACTCGCGCTCGGCAAGCGCCCGGGAGGCAACGCCGATCTCCGCAGCCCGCGCAGGGTCTGCCAGCAGGTCCCGCACCCAGGCCGCACCGGCCTGGACCGACGAGGTGTCGGGCGGGAGCACGCATCCGCCGGTCTCCTCGATCAGCTGCGCGGCGAGGTTCTCCGCCGGCACGAAGCCGAGGATCGGCCGCCCCGCGCACAGGTAGGACAGCGTCTTCGACGGCACGGAGAACGCACCCGCGTCCTTCTCCAGGAGTACGACGAGCACGTCGGCGCTGCCGAGCACGTCCGGCAGGGCGTCGTACGGCTGGAAGGGCAGGAGCGTGAGCTCGACCCCGCGGCGCGCGGCGTCCTCGAGGAGCACCGTCTCCGCGGCGCCCTCGGTGACCACCACGAGGTCGACCGATGTACCGAGCGCCTGCACCGCCGCAGCGAGCTGGGTGAGCAGCTCCGGGTTGTGCTTCAGGCCGAGGGTGCCCGAGTAGACCAGCCGCGGGGTCGCGGTGAGCTCCTGCTGCTTGGCCCAGACGTTGTCCCGCTCGCGCGGCGTCAGCTCGGCGACCGGCGCCCAGTTGGGGATGACCGTGGTCTTCTCCGCGGTGCCCCACTTCTCGTGGACGCCGACGAACGAGTCCGCGATCACGACCACGGCAGCCGCCCGGCGGGCACACCACTTCTCGGCCTGCCAGAAGAGCCAGGCCACGATGCGGAACTTTCCGGACAGCTTGGTGCCGGCCAGCTTGCGCAACGCCACGGCGTACACGTCCTGGTGCCAGAGGATCCACGGCCGGCGGAAGAGCGCCATCAGCGCCGCGAAGATCACCATGGTCGGGATCTGCACGTTGGAGAGCATCACGATGTCGGGGTCGACCTCCCGCACGTGGCGGAAGAGCTGGAAGCCCCGCTTGACCTCGCGCCCGAGACGCTTGGCGTACGCCTGCTGGTCGATCTTCTCCTCGCCGCCGATGCCGACGTACCGCGTGGTCTCCCCCGGCTGGGCCGACAGGCGGCCCTTGCCGGAGACGTAGCCCGCGACGTAGGAGTGGGTGACGTCGTGCCCGCGGCGCGCGAGCTCGCGACTCAGTTCAGCCTGGAAGGGATGTCCACTGTGATCGTGGATCAGGACCTTCATCAGCCCTGGGCAGCCTTCACCTGGTCGTAGACCCAGGCGTAGGTCTTCTCCATGCCCTCGAGCAGCGAGATCGACGGCTCCCAGCCGTAGAGCTCGTTGATCAGGGTGTTGTCGGAGTTGCGACCACGGACACCCTGGGGGGCATCGAGCTGGTAGTTGCGCTTGCACGTGATGCCGGCGAAGCCCTCGACCATCGAGTAGAGGTCGTTGATCGAGATCAGCTCGGAAGAGCCGACGTTGACCGGCACGGTCGAGTCGCCCTTGAGCACCAGCTGCGAGCCCTTGACGCAGTCGTCGACGTACATGAACGAGCGGGTCTGCTCGCCGTCGCCCCAGATGTTGATCTCGTGGTTGCCGGAGATGACCGCCTCGGCGATCTTGCGGCTGACAGCGGCGGGCGCCTTCTCGCGTCCACCGGTCCAGGTGCCCTGCGGGCCGTAGACGTTGTGGTAGCGGGCGACGCGGGTCTCCAGGCCGAAGTCCTCGAGGAAGTGGCGCGCCATGCGCTCGGAGAAGAGCTTCTCCCAGCCGTAGCCGTCCTCGGGCATCGCGGGGTACGCGTCGGACTCCTTGAGGGCGGTGATGTTCGGGTCGGTCTGCTTGTCCGCGGCGTAGACACAGGCCGAGGAGGAGTAGAAGTAGCGCTCGACCTCGGCCGCCTTGGCCGCCTCGAGCATGTGCGTCGAGGTCAGGACGGTGAGCATGCACTCGGCCTTGTTGTTCTCGATGAAGCCCATGCCGCCCATGTCGGCCGCGAGCATGTAGACCTCGCGCGCACCGTCGGTCTGGGCGAAGGCGTTGTCGCGCAGCGACAGGTCGGCGACGACGTTCTCGACGCCCTCGTGGACCTGGTACCACTGGTCGAGCGGCTTGATGTCGACGGACCGGACGGTGAGGCCCTGCTTCAGCAGGTCGGCCACCAGGTGACCACCGATGAAGCCGCCACCGCCAGCGACGAGCACATCAACTTCGGTCATGGTCAGAGTCCTCCTGGAGCGGGATTCGATGGCTGCCGATGCAGCCACCCTGTGTGGTCTATACCCCCGTCGCGGCGTGACCCTACTTGACGCTCGCGCCCTCGCCGGACAGAACCGCAGAGAATGTCGGGAGAAGACCCAACGCGGCGTCGTAGCTCAGGTGTGTGCCGTCTTCGTAGATCCACCGGTTGCCCACGTTCGTGCGGCAGACCGCCTCTGGACACAATAGGTCGCGGATCGCGATCACGGGCACGTTCGCCGCCGACGATGCTGCACGCTCCGCGGCCAGGGAGTAGCGCTCGAAGTCGTCGGCCTCGGCGCGGGTGCTCGTCTCACCGCACGACGGCGTGCCGTCGCGAAGCATCTCCAGGAGCGAGCAGTTGGAGGGCCACCACGCGAAGTGCGGAGCGAGCTCGACCTGCACCACGGAGTGGCCACGCTCGCGGACCGCGGCGTACGACCTCTCGAGGGATGCCTGGAGGGCGGCACCACGCGCAGCGGAGGGGCGCACGATCGAGCCGTCGGCGAGCTGCATGGTGTAGCCCTTGGTGTCGACGGCGACGCCGCCGGAGGCCACCACGACCGTCGACGGCGGCTGCTCGCCGAGCCACTCCATGGTGGCGTCGTACGACGCCTGGCAGTCGAGCCAGCTGCGACCGTCAGGCTGGATCGACTCGACGTCGACCAGCGGGCAGCTCGGCACGGTCGCGATGCTCACCGGGCGGCCGGTCTCCTTGCCCAGCTCGACCATGAGCTCGGCGTAGACGCCGGCGTTGGAGTCGCCCACGAGGATCAGCGGCCGCTTGCCCGCGTCGCCGGGGAACTGGCAGGCCGACATGTCGCGGTCGGGGATCAGCAGGGTCGACTGACACACCGCCTGGTAGTGCCAGCGGCCGTGGTCGAGCTGCGCCTGCATCGACTTGACCTCGGCGACACCCCAGCCGCGACCGCTCATCGCGAGGAGGGCATAGGACGCCGCGATCGACGGCACCAGCACGAGCACCATGAGGAACGGCGCCCGGAGCCTGCCGAAGACGCGACGCTCACGGATCGGCTGCTCGATCCAGCGGTAGCAGAGGACTGCCGCACCGAAGCCGGCAGCGCCGACGAGGAGCGCGACCGGGAGCGAGAAGTCCTCGCTGCCGAGGGCGCTCGCCGCGAAGACGATCAGTGGCCAGTGGAAGAGGTACCACCCGTAGGAGACGTCGCCGATGAAGACCATCGGCCGCGTGCTCAGCAGGGACGCGCCCGGGGCGCCGCTGACCGCCGCGATGATCAGGAGCACCGAGGCGACGACGGGGAGGATCGCGAACCAGCCCGGGAAGTTGGAGCCGGCCTCGATGACGGCCAGGCCGATGACCAGCACGATGCCGCCGAGTACGGCGCTCACCCGGGCCCACGCACCCGGCACCCAGCCGCGGTGCAGTGCGATGGCGACCAGCGCGCCCGCGGCGAACTCCCAGGCCCGGGTCAGCGGTGAGTAGAACGCGATCAGCCAGCCGACGGGCAGCGGCAGCCGGACGAAGGTGAGCCAGATGCAGAGCGCGAGCGACAGGATGCCGACGATCGAGAGCCAGATGGCCAGGCGGCGCGTGATCGTGCCGCCGCGGCGGCGCGTCCACCACAGGAGCACGGCCATCAGCAACGGGAAGAAGACGTAGAACTGCTCCTCGACCGCGAGCGACCACGTGTGCATCAGCGGGTTGGCGAGGCCACCCTTGGAGAAGTAGCCCGCGCCCATGAAGGCGAGGTAGCCGTTGGAGCTCCACAGGCTCGCGGCGATACCGGTGATGCCGGTGCCGCTCTGGCCGCGGATCGGCGAGGTGAAGAGCGCGGCACCGATCACGGTGAGGACGACGGTCACTGCCAGCGCGGGGAGCAGGCGGCGGACGCGGCCGCCCCAGAAGGCGCCCAGGCTGAGCCTGTTCGTCGACGCCGAGCGCCGCAGCACCATCCGCGTGATCACGAAACCGGAGATCACGAAGAAGACGTCGACACCGATGAACCCGGCGCCGAACGGGAGCCCGAGGTGGTAGACGACGACCAGGATGATCGCGACCGCGCGGAGTCCCTGGATGCCCGAGATCAGCTCGGACGGACGACGGGACGCTGCCTCGGGGGTGGGCTGCGTCGTGGTGCTGTGCTGCACGGATTCTCCATCCAGACTGCTGGCCTGCAAACTCGCGGCAGCGTAACCGAACCGGGAAAGTCGGGCGGTATGGTTCCGCCTGATGTCGACTCCATTGCAGCTCCCGCTACGTGTCCTCGTGAAGGGCCCCAGCACCATCATCTGGACCTCGATGATGGGCGGCCCCCGCTCCGACATGCCCTTCCCGCGCGTGATGGAGCAGCAGCTGCTCGCCGGCGGTCGTGCCGCCGAGGTGCGCAACACCGGTGTCCTGGGCTGGCCCACTCCGGACCTCTTCAAGACCTGGGACGAGGACGTCGTCGCCTGGTCGCCGGACGTCATCATCCTGGCGGTCGGCCACTACGAGTCGCTGCACGCGATCCAGCCCCGCATCGTCGAGCGCGCCGCCAACACGGTGAGCCGTCGGCCCGGCTTCTTCACCAACCTCTTCTTCCGCAAGTTCATGCGTCTGGTCGCGCGGATGTTCCTCATCGTGCAGAAGCGCATCGACCGCCCGAGCCTCGTGCTCAAGCGCCGCATGGCGCGTGTGATCAGGGACGTCTCGGCGTACGTCAAGCAGACCCAGCAGGTCGGCAGCCCCCTGATCCTGCTCATGGAGATCCATCCACCGAGCGGCATCAAGCGTGAGTGGTTCGGCGGCTGGACCGAGCGGGTCCGCCGCCTGAACGACGACCTCCGTGCGCTGGTCGCAGCGGCTGACCGGCCCGACCTTCGTTTCGTGGAGATCACCGACCTGGTCCAGGAGTTCCCCGAGGAGCAGCGCGACCACCTCTGGACCGACGGCATCCACTTCATCCCGGAGATGCACCGCAAGATCGGCGAGCGGTTCGCCGACATCGCCGAGGAATGGGCCCTGACCCAGCCCCACCTGGACAAGCCGTGACCCAGGCGCCGCCGCTGCGCATCGCGGTGGTGCACAGCTACTACTCCACGCGCCAGCCGAGTGGGGAGAACGTCGTCGTCGACCTGCAGCTCGCCGCGCTGCGTCGCGCGGGCCACGACGTACGCCTCGTCGCGCGCTACACCGACGAGCTCGAGGTGGCGCGCTCCTACCCGTTGCGCGCGGGCTACCGGGCGGCGACCGGACGCGGGGACTCCCCGCTCGACGAGATCAACGACTTCCGGCCCGACGTCGTGCACCTGCACAACACCTTCCCCAACATGGCCCGGCGCTGGATCGGCAGGGTCTCCGCGCCGGTCGTCGCCACACTGCACAACTACCGCCCGATCTGCCCCGCGGCCACCCTGGTGCGCGACGGCGCCACGTGCACGCTCTGCCCGGACGCCGGCTCTGCCCGCTTCGCGGTGGTCCACGCCTGCTTCAAGGAGAGCCGCGCCCAGACGCTGCCGGTCGCGCTCGGCACGCGGTTCGCCGATGACCCGGTGCTGCGCCACGCGAAGCGCCTGGTCGCCCTGAACGACGACATGCGGGCGACCTACGCGCACTACGGCGTCGCGCCGGAGAAGCTGACCACGGTGCCGAACTTCGTCGACGCCCAGGCCGCGGACGCCGCCCACGACCGCGACTTCTGGGTCTTCGTCGGCCGGCTCAGCCACGTGAAGGGGATCATCGAGCTTCTGCGCCAGTGGCCCGCCGACCAGAAGCTGGTCGTCGTCGGCACCGGTCCGCAGGAGGACGAGGCGAAGGCACTGGCCGGGCCCGGCGTGACCTTCGCCGGCCAGCTCCCCCACGAGGAGGTCACCGCACTGCTCGGCGCGGCGCGTGGCCTCGTCTTCCCGAGCCTGTGGCCCGAGGGACTGCCGACGGTCTACCTCGAGGCGCTCGCCGCCGGACTGCCGGTCCTCGCCTGGCCGCAGTCGATCGTGGGGACCCTCGTCCGCGAGGAGGGCACCGGCTTCGTGACCAGCGGCGACCTCGCTGCCGACCTGGAGCGGGCACGCCAGGAGTTCCCCGGTCTCGTCGCGCAGTGCCGCGCGACCTTCGCGGAGCGCTACTCGGAGGACGCGTGGGTGACCGCGATGACCTCCCTCTACCGGGAAGCGATCGCCGCCCCATGACCTCCTCCGCGCGGACGCGCGTCACCCTCAGCTGGGGCGTCCTCGACCAGATCGTGTCGAGCGTGGCGAACTTCGCCTTCGTCGTCATCGCCGCCAAGGCGCTCGCCTCCGAAGGGCTCGGCGCCATCGCGTTCACCTTCGAGCTCTACCTCCTGGGCCTCTGCCTCGCGCGCGGCCTCTCGGGCGATCCGCTGATGTCCCGGGTCGCGCACCTGCGCGGAGACGCCCTCCGTACGGCGATAGGGGCCTCGACGAGCGCCTGCCTGCTCGCCGGCACCGGGCTGGGCGCGCTCGTCGCGACGGCCTCGCTCTTCGCGAGCGCGCCGCTCGCCGGCGTACTCCTCGTGGCGGGCCTCGCGATGCCGGGCCTGGTCCTGCAGGACTACGTACGGAGCGCGTTCGTGGTGCAGAACCGCGTCCGCATGACGTGCCTCAACGACACCTTCTGGGCCGTGGCCCAGGTGCCCGCGCTGGTGCTGGCGATCGAGATCAACCCGACGGCGACGACCGTCTTCGGTGCGTGGGCAGCGACCGGGTGCCTGGCCGGTGTGATCGGCCTGGTGCAGCTGAAGTGCGGCCTCTCCGGACTCCGCGGTGTGCGCGACTGGCTGCGCGAGACCCGCAGCCTGTGGCCCTACTACCTCGCCGACAACATGGCCTTCCAGCTCACGTCGGTCGTCTTCGTGATGGTGCTCTCGGGCACGGCGGGACTCGCGGCGATGGCCGGATTCCGCGTGGCGATGACGGTCTACTCGCCGCTGTCGACCGTGGCCCGCGGCGTCGCGTCGGTCGGTGTGGCCGCCCTCGCCCGGCGCAGCCACGACCCGCGCTGGATCGAGCGGAGCGCGCTGCTCATCTCGTGGGTGATGACCCCGTTCGCCTTCGCGTGGGGCCTGGTCCTGCTGCTGGTGCCGACCCACTGGGGCACCGCGGCGTTCGGCGAGTCCTGGCTCGAGGCCGAGCCCCTCGTCTTCCTCGCCAGCTTCGTCACCGCCGCTGGCCTCTTCGGCGCGGGCAGCGTCGTCGGCCTGCGCGCACTGGGCGCTGGCCGCAGCTCGCTGGCCGGGCGACTGGCGGTGTCGCTCGGGGCGACGGCTGCGGCCGCCACCGGCGGCGCGCTGGCGGGGCTCCACGGGGCCTTCGTCGCCCTGGCGATCACGTTCCCCTACCAGGTCGCGGTGTGGTGGTGGCTGCTCCGCCGCTCAACGCAGGCGGCGGAGCGAGCCACGACTCAGGCGATCGCCTCGACGTAGAGCGTGCCGGGGCGGTACTCCTCGCCGACGGCGTTCTGGTCGAGCAGGTAGCCGGGCCAGTCCTCCAGCGCGCTCTTGTCGAAGGTCATGACCTTGGCGTCGGTGAAGCCGGCCGCCAGCAGCTCGGCCGGCAGGCTGACGCGGTCCCACATCCACTGGTGGGTCTCGCCGCGCTCGCGGGCGTCGCCCAGGACGCGGTTCTCCACCCAGCGGCGGGCACCGGTGCGCTGCGACGTGCCCCAGGCCTCGCGACGGACCATCTGCTCGATGAGCACGCGCACTGCCGCCTCGTGCTCCTCCGGCGAGCGCTCGCCGAGCGCAGCGCTCTCCAGGCTGGCGAGGTAGGCACGGGCGTCGACCTCGAGGTCGGGCACGGCGATGCGATGCACGCCGCCCGGCTTCAGGACGCGCTTGACCTCGGCGAGGAACGTCGGGACGACCTCACGGTCGAGGTGCTCGAGGAGGTGCGAGTGGTAGACGCCGTCGACCGACTGGTCAGGGAACGGAATCCCCTTGCGCAGGTCGTGGCGCATGACGTCGTCCGACATCGCGTCGTAGGCGACCCGACGGTCGCCCGTGATGACGAGCGGCGCGACCATGCGGCCGGCTGCGTTGCCCTTGAGGCGGACCGGGAGCGACCAGTCGATGTTGATGCAGCGCTCGCTGGTCTGGTAGCCACAGCCCAGGTTGAGGACCTTCACTTCTGGTCTCCGTTCGGCTTCACGATGAGGCGACCGGATGCGTCGATCCGGTGCAGGAAAACGGGCTGCGGGTAGTCGGCGAAGTACTCGTCGACGGCCTTGCGTGCGCCCTCGAGGAAGCCGTAGTCGTCGAGGATCGCGATGCCCCCCGGCGCGAGCCGGGGGAAGAGCGTCTCGAGCTCGACCTTCGTCGAGGCGTACCAGTCGGTGTCGAGGCGCAGGAACGCGACCTGCTCCGGCGCCGTGACAGGAATGGTGTCCTGCACGAGGCCCGGGATCGTGTGGATCCGCTCGATCGGGTAGCCGGTGCGGGCGATGTTGGCGCGCACCACGTCGACGGGTGCGTCGAGGTAGGGCTTGTCGCCGGCCGCCTCGTTGAGCTCAGCGAAGATCTCCGCCGCGGGGCGGTCATCGCCGGCGAGCTTGTCGTGCTCACCGGGCTCGGGCAGCCCCTCGAACGTGTCGTAGAGGTAGAGGTCGCGCTCGGTGTCGCCGAGCTCGACCAGCGTGCGCGCGGCGGCCATGATGCTGCCGCCCATCCAGACGCCGGACTCCACGAACGCTCCCGGGATCTGGTTCTCCACCACGTGCCGCGTGGCGGAGATGACCGCCTCGATGCGCTGCACGGTCGTCATCGTGTAGGGCTGCACGGAACGGATCGTCGCGACCGTCTCCGGAGTGAGGTCTGCGCCGAATTCGCGCGAGAGGACCAGGCCCCGCTTCTGCAATGCCCGCTTGGCCTTGAGGGCTGCTTTTGCCTTCATCCCCATACCTGCGAATCTCCTAAAAATCGCTGCGCTACTCTACGCGGGTGGCACACCCTATCGCGCTCAGCGAGGCCGACAAGACCGCCCTGCGAAGCGCGCAGATGGAGCTTCTGAGCGAGTTCGACCGGGTGTGCAGAACCCACGATCTCGAGTACTTCGCGCTGTACGGAACACTACTGGGGGCCGTGCGTCATGAGGGGTTCATCCCGTGGGACGACGACCTCGATGTCGGCATGCTCCGGCCTGACTACGAGCGGTTGCTGACCGTCGTCAACGACGAGCTGGGCGAGGGCTACTTCTTCCAGACCGTCGACTCCGACGAGCACTACGGCTGCTTCTTCGGCAAGCTCCGCAAGGACGGCACGCGCTGCGTCGACCGGATCAGCGAGGGCTCCCCCCAGCACAGCGGCGTCTTCATCGACGTCTTCCCGCTCGACGCGCGCGCCACCGGCCGCTGGTCGCGGAGGGAGCAGCGCGCGATGCGCTACATCTGGTTCCGCCTGCTCTATCTCAAGGCCGGCTACCTGGTCATGACCGGCACCTCGCTCCCCGCGCGCGTGCTCCGCGGCCTGGCCCGACTTCTGATCGGCCTGGTGCCCCGACGGCTGCTCATCGCCCTGGGCCGGCGCACCACGCGCCTGGGCGGGGACTCGCCCGACCAGTACGTCAGCCTCTTCGGCGCCTATGTCTATGACCGGGACACGATCGACGCAGCATGGGTCCACCCGATCCACCGGGTGCCGTTCGAGGACACCACGATCCCGGCACTCGCCGACTCGCACGCCTATCTGACCCAGGTCTACGGCGACTACGGCACTCCGCCACCACCGGAGATGCAGGTCGGCCACCACGACCTCGTCGAGCTCGACCTCGGCACGCGCGAGGCATGACCCGCCTGCCTCCCGCGGCCCGGGTGCTGTGGCCTGCGGCGCGCAACGCCCACCGGCTGGCTGCCCGGACCGGGCGCCACGTCGGTCGCCTGACCCCCGCCGACGAGCGCGCGACCCCGCGCACGGCATCCGCGACGTCGGCAGCCACCGCGGCAGCCGAGCCCCACGTCGTACGCCGGGTCAGCCTGGCCGACTCCCCCACCCCGGTCCGACCGACTCCCGTCGGCGCGCCTGCCCCGCTGCGCTTCTGGGGCGAGGTCAACCAGGCACCCAACGCCGAGCGCTTCGTGCTGGACGTCGCGGGCGGCCGCCTGGTCGGTGAGTACGCCGCGCTGGTCACCCCCGGCGGCGTCCTCGACCACGAGACCAGCCCGTACTGGGGTCGCGCATGGCGGGAGCACCCGATCTTCATCCGTCCGCGGCTGGCGCCACCGACCCAGGTCGACGGCACGGTGGTCGCTCTCGCGTCGCCCGGATCGCAGGCGAACTACTACCACTCGCTGATGGACACGCTGCCGCGGTGGGGCCTGCTCCGCGAGGCGTTCCCCGACCTCGTGCCCGACGCCGTCGTGGTGGGCCACAGCTCGCGTTGGGACCAGCAGCTGCTGGCGATGCTCGGCCTCGACCAGCACCGCCTGATGGCGCCGGGACCGCACCTGCGCGCCGACCGGCTCCTGGTCCCGTCACTCGCCAACAGCAGCACGCTCGCGCCTCGCTGGATCACCGAGTGGCTGCAGGCGAACCTGCCTGCCGGTTCCGCCGCCGGGCGACCGCGCCGGATCTACGTCACGCGCGGGTCCACGCCCAACACCCGGCGCTTCGTGCGCGAGCCCGAGCTCCTCGCCCTGCTCGAGCGGCTCGGCTTCGTCGCGTTCGACCCGGGCGCGCACAGCGTGCAGGAGCAGATCGACACCTTCGCAGCGGCCGAGGTGATCGTGGCACCACACGGCGCCGGCCTGGCGAACCTGAACTTCGCGCGCCCCGGCGTGCGCCTGCTGGAGCTGTTCGCCCCGCGCTACCTCAACCCGGGCTTCTGGGCGATCACGAGCAACATCGCCGACTCGCGTTACCGCTACCTGGTCGCGGACCCGGTGCGACCGGAGCGGCCCGCGCGCAAGATGCTCGGCGTGCAGAACGACATCGACCTGGCGCCGACCGCCGTCATGGACGCGCTGGAGGAGCTGCTCGCGACCTGAGCGTCGACGTCAACGGCGTCGGCCAGAAATGCGAGCAGCCCCGGATGATCCGGGGCTGCTCGGCAGGTCGGCGTGTCGGGCGACGCGTCAGGCGACCGGGGACGCCAGCGGCGTGCGCGAGAGCCACACGGTGCCGAGGCGGGGGGTGACGTCCTCACGGTGCACGACCGAGAGGCCGACCTCCGCGAAGAACGCGAGGAGCTCGTCGGCCGAGTGGCCGGGGACGTCGTGGAACTCCATCACGACGCGCTGGACCGTGGACCACGCAGCCGGGTCGGAGCCGAGCACGATGTCGTACTCCGCGCCCTCGGTGTCGATCTTGACCAGCTCGATCGCACGGTCAGCCGCAGCGACTGCCTCGGCGAAGGTCGTCGCCGGGATCTGGATCGTCCTGGTGCCCTCGGGAGCGGTGATGCCGTTCAGGCCGCTGCCGCCGGCGTTGTCGGCGAACTCGAGGACGCCCGCGGTCGACGAGACGGCCACGTTGTTGACGGTGACCCGACCCTCGAGGGAGTTCTGCGCGATGTTGCGGCGGGTGAACTTCGCCGTGGACGGCGAGGCCTCGTAGGTCCACACCGACGCGCCGGGGCACTCGGTCGCCACGGCGATCGAGAAGCAGCCCACGTGACCGCCGATGTCGAGGATGCCGAGGTCCTTGGAGAGCCCCTGGGTGAACCAGCCGAGGCGGTAGGCGTCCTCCGCGAAGATCTCGTAGACCGGCACGCGCGCACCGGCGACGTTCGGGATCGTCACACGTCGACCGTCAGTGAGGTGGAAGTCCAGCTCCGCGCCCCGGGTCGCGAGCGACCCGAAAACCTGCGGCCAGTTGCTGAAGGTTCGCACCGTCTGGCGGCCGCGACGAAGGTTGTATCGGAATCGCTCAGGTGTCAGCACGCGCGAAGTGTAGCGGCCGTTCCGGCTGCTTTGTGCGCAAGATCTCAGGGCGCTGGATGCTCGACGCGGCGACCAGCGAGAGCCCGAGCGTGAGCGCCAGATAGTGGTCGGCCATGTTGGGCTGGAACGGGCCCGCGAGGATCACGGCGACGGCCGGGTAGGCGAGCAGGCGGCGTACGCCGGAGCCGTAGACGAGCGGCAGGACCAGCACGCCGAGGATCATCAGCAGCCCGAGCAGGCCCAGCGGCCCCTCGGCCGTGAGCACCTGCAGATACAGATTGTGGATCGTGTAGGTGTGGTCGATGCTGTAGCCGGTGCCGAAATAGGGATGGCTCTGGATCTGCTCCCACGAGCCGCGCAGCGCATCCTCGCGGACCGCATCAGAGCCCTGGGAGCCGCCCTGGCCCATGAGCCGCGACAGTGCGCTCGTCGGGTCCTTGCTCGGGTCGTACGCCGCGAGCTTGGCGAGCAGGACGACACCGATGCCCGCGACGGTCAGGCCGAGCGGGATGGACTTCTCCAGGACCGGGACGAGCAGGGCGAGCGCCGCGAGGACGACGAGGCCCGTGCGGCTGCCGCTGGTCCAGACGCCGACGAGGGCCATGAAGGCCACGATCGGCAGCACCACCCAGCGACCACGCACCTTCGACGCGACGAGGAACGGCATGTAGGCCAGGGTCAACATCGAGGTGTAGCCCAGCGCCACCGGGTGATAGGTGAAGCCCGCGTTGCGGTAGGTGTAGGTCGGCAGACCGTAGAGGCAGCTCAGGCTGGTGCCGATGCCGAAGGCGAGCGCCATCGACCACATCTGCCGGTCGGTCGGGCCGATCCACACGACGATCGCGGGCATCAACGACAGCGCGATCACGGCACCGGCGATGTAGACGAAGCTGGGCGCGGAGACCGGCGCGAGCAGGGACGCGATCAGGCCGAGGCAGCACAGCAGCACCGAGCCGGCGACGAACGGCGTGGGCAGCTTGAGCTGGGTGCGGAGGATCCGGGGCGCCAGCATGGCGACGGCCAGCAGGAAGAAGACGTCGCCCACGAGGAGGTACTTCGAGCCGAGGTTGAGCAGGTTGGCCGGGGTCAGCGCGAAGGCACCGACCAGCAGCCCCATGCCCGTGCGCTCGAAGCCGAACCACGCGGTCACGGCCATCAGGATGCCGAGGAACGCGACGCCGGCAGCCAGGATGACCGACTGCGAGGCGATCGGGACGACGAGAACCGTGAAGGCGACCAGGATGGTGGTCATCAGCCTCTGACCGGCTCGCGGGTTGGCGAAGTCGACGACTGCGCCACGCAGCTGCTGCGGCTCCCGATTCATGCGGCGTCCCATCTCATGGCGCGGCCATCGTAACGGCAGATATTCGGCCACCGGATGCGTATGCTGACCGCGCCATCGGCGGGGGCAATCACGAGGAGCGGGATGTCGCAAGCAAAAACGGTCTACGTCGGTATGAGCGCGGACCTGATCCACCCGGGGCACCTGAACGTCCTGGACCACGCTGCCAGCCTGGGTGAGGTCACTGTCGGCGTCCTGACGGACCGTGCGATCGCGAGCTACAAGCGGCTTCCGCACCTGACCTTCGAGCAGCGCAGCGCCATCGTCGGCAGCCTGCGCGCCGTGACCCGCGTCGTCCCGCAGGACACCCTCGACTACGTCGAGAACCTGCGTCGCTACCGGCCTGACTACGTCGTCCACGGAGACGACTGGCGCACCGGCGTCCAGCGCAAGACCCGCCAGCGGGTCATCGACGCGCTGGCGGAGTGGGGCGGCGAGCTCGTCGAGCCGGCGTACACCGAGGGCATCTCCTCCTCGCAGCTCCACAGCGCCCTGAAGCAGGTCGGCACCACCCCCAACGTCCGACTCTCGCGCCTTCGTCGTCTCATCGACAACAAGGACATCGTCCGGATCATGGAGGCCCACAGCGGCCTGAGCGGCCTGCTCGTCGAGAGCACCACGGCGGTGCGCGACGGCGTGACCCGCGAGTTCGACGGCATGTGGTCCTCGTCCCTCACCGACTCGACCGCGCGCGGCAAGCCCGACATCGAGGCGGTCGACATCTCCTCGCGCCTGCAGACCATCAACGAGCTCTTCGAGGTCACCACGAAGCCGCTCATCTTCGACGGCGACACGGGCGGCAAGCCCGAGCACTTCGCCTTCACGGTCCGCTCGCTGGAGCGCCTCGGCGTCTCCGCGGTGATCATCGAGGACAAGGAGGGGCTCAAGCGGAACTCCCTCTTCGGCACCGAGGTGGACCAGCACCAGTCGACGATCGAGGACATGAGCTTCCGCCTGCGCACCGGCAAGAACGCGCAGATCACCGACGACTTCATGGTGATCGCGCGGATCGAGAGCCTGATCCTGGGCAAGGGCGTCAAGGACGCGCTCAACCGGGCCGAGGCGTACCTCGAGGCGGGCGCCGACGGCATCATGATCCACTCGCGCGAGAAGACCCCCGACGAGGTCTTCGAGTTCGCCGCCGGCTACGCGTCGTTCGGTGCGGAGAAGCCGCTCGTGGCGGTCCCGACGAGCTACCACACGGTCACCGAGGAGGAGCTCGCCGAGCGCGGCTTCAACGTGGTCATCTACGCCAACCACCTGATGCGTGCGGCGTACCCGCAGATGTCGAAGACCGCGCAGACGATCC
>UEXP01000131.1_pt1 | contig 17027 bp, 18 predicted proteins | sample 4301171 | NCBI WGS metagenome assembly UEXP01 (sample SAMEA4773182, study PRJEB27434) | metagenome | biome: 2259; feature: agricultural soil; material: soil | place: USA | collected 2014-09 | depth 0.25 m
GTTGTGGAGGTGGCAGTGGCAGCTGGTGACCTCGAGACGGTCACGCGGGTCATGGCGCGGGTGCGCGCCAACATCGAGCGCGTCATCGAGGGCAAGGGCGAGGTGATCGACGCCGCCCTGACCGTCCTGCTGGCCGAGGGACACCTGCTGATCGAGGACGTCCCGGGCGTCGGCAAGACGATGCTCAGCAAGGCGCTGGCGCGGTCGGTCGACGGCACGGTGAAGCGGATCCAGTTCACGCCCGACCTGCTGCCCTCAGACGTGACCGGCGTGAGTGTCTTCGACCCCGAGACCCGCCGCTTCGACTTCCACCCGGGCGGGGTCTTCGCCAACATCGTGGTCGGCGACGAGATCAACCGTGCCTCCCCCAAGACCCAGTCGGCGCTGCTCGAGTGCATGGAGGAACGCCAGGTCACCGTCGATGGCACGACCCTCGAGCTCGAGTCCCCGTTCGTCGTCATCGCGACGCAGAACCCGATCGAGATGGAGGGCACCTACGCCCTGCCCGAGGCGCAGCGCGACCGGTTCATGTGCCGCGTCGCCATGGGCTACCCGGTGCCGTCGGCCGAGCTGGCGATGCTCGGCTCGCATGCCTCCGCCAACCCGCTCGACGACCTCGAGCCGGTCACCCACGCCGCCGAGATCCGCAAGCTGATCGGGATCGTGGCACAGGTGCACGTCTCCGACGCCGTCGGTCGCTACGCCGTGGCCCTGGTGACCGCGACCCGCACCACCCCCGAGCTCCTCCTGGGCGCGTCCCCCCGCGCGACGCTGCACCTGGTGCGCGCGGCGAAGGCGCGAGCCGCCCTTGCGGGTCGTGGCTACGTCCTGCCGGACGATGTCCACGACCTCGCAGCGGCAGTCCTCGCTCACCGGCTGCTGCCGGGGGTCGAGGCATCGCTGTCCGGTCGCACGCCCGAGGCGGTGCTCACCGGGCTGCTCGCGCGCGTCCCCGTCCCCGCACCTGAGTGAACCGCGCGCCATGGCGTCCCTGACCAGTCGCGGGCGGACCCTCGTCTCGGCCGGCGTCACGGCCGCAGTGGCCGGCCTGCTGCTGGGCCAGGTCGCTCTCACGGGCGTGGGCGTGCTGCTCCTCGCCCTGGTGCTGTTCGCCCGCGTGACGGTGGCGCGCAGCCGCGGCGCGACAACGGTCCGCGAGGTGGCGCCCCGGCGGGTCCCTGCCGGCCAGGCGGCCAGGGTCGACCTCCACCTCACCGGGGCTGCCAGTGCGGGGGCACTGCTGGTCGAGGACCGGCTTCCGTGGTCACTCGGCACGCGTCCACGTTTCGTCCTCCCCGGCGGCAGGAGGGCATGGACGGCGACGCTCGACTACACGGTGCGCTCCGACGTACGGGGACGCTTCTGTCTCGGGCCGGTCGAGATCCGTGCGGTCGACCCCTTCGGCCTCGCGTGTCGCAGCGAGGTGCTCCGGGAGACCAGCGACCTGATCGTCACTCCGCGGGTCGTCCCGCTCCCGCCGACCGGCCGCGCCGGCGTGTGGACCGGCGCCGGCGACAACCGGCCACGCGCCTTTGCCAGCGGGAGCGCGGAGGACGTGACCGTCCGCGACTACCGTCCCGGCGACCCGCTGCGTCGCGTGCACTGGCGCACCTCCGCGCGCACCGGCGAGCTGATGGTCCGGCGCGAGGAGCAGCCCTGGCAGTCCCGCGCCACGGTGCTGGTCGACAACCGCGCCAGCGCGCACCGGGGTCAGGGCGCCGACTCCTCGCTGGAGACGGCGATCAGCCTGGCGGCCTCGATCGCCGCCCACCTGTCCAGCCGCGGCTTCGTCGTACGGCTGGCGACGGCGGACGGCCCGCCGACGGGCGAGGCCTGGCACGACCGGACCACCCCGATCGACTCCGACCGCCTCCTGGAGGAGCTCGCCGTCCTGGAGCCCACGCGCCGCCTGACCCTCGCCACGGACTGGCTCAACGACCACGCACGCCACGGACTCCTGGTCGCTGTGCTCGGCGACGTGACCGGTGACGACGCAGCGCTGCACCGGCTGCTGCTGCACGCCAGGCCTGCCTGCGCGCTCGTCCTGGACGTGGCGCGCTGGGGCGGCGCGGTGTCGGGCACCGACACCGCGGCAGCACTCAGGACGTCGGGCTGGCGCGCCGCGAACGTCACCCCGGGCGCACCCTTCGGCCCCGTCTGGCAGAGCCTGGGAGGTGGACAGTGACCCGTGTGTTCGCCGCCCTCACCTCATGGCTGGTGCTCTCCTCCTGGGTCCGGCTGGTCGAGACACCGGACCTCTACCCCGGCCGGCTCTTCCTGCTGGTGGGCCTCGTCGCCGCGGCCGGCTGGGGGGTCCAGCGCCTCGCCCTGCAGCTGCCGTACGTCGTCTGCGCCCAGCTGCTGGTCGCGACCCTCGCCCTGCATCGCCTGCTCGGCGACCAGCTGCTCCCGACCACCCGGTCCATGCGCGAGGCGCTCCTCGCCGTGACGCACGCGATCTCGTCCGCCCAGACCTGGCCAGCACCCGTGGACAGCGACGCCCCGAGCATCGTGCCGTTGCTGCTGGTCGCCGCTGTCGGGGTGTTTCTGGTGGTGGACCTCGTTGCCGTCTCGATGCGGCGCCCGACACTCGGCAGCCTGCCCTTGCTCGCTGCGTGGCTCGTGCCGGTGAGCGTGCTCGGCACTCCCGGCGGCTGGCAGCTCTTCGCTGCCGCTGCCCTGGCGTGGCTGGGCCTGATGGCGACCGACCAGGCTGCGGCCAACACACGATGGGGGCGCCAGGTCAGCGGCCCCTGGTCAGCAACGGTCCGACCGGGCGGACCTGCGCTGCTGATGGGCATCGGAGCGGTCGTCTGTGCCGTGGCTGTGCCGGGCGTCCTCCCCCACGGTGGTGTCGTGACGCTCCCCGGCTCCGGGCCGGGCCGCGGTGGCACCGTGACGATCGGTGATCCCGTGGCCGACCTGCGGCGGGACCTGACCCGCGGCGATGACGTCGAGCTGCTGCGCATCACGGTGCCGCCGAAGGCCGGGGCACCGTCATACGTGCGGCTCAGCGTGCTCGACGAGTTCGACGGACGCGCGTGGCGCGTGGGTTCGCGCTCACGCCCACCCACCCAGACCGCGACGGGCGAGATCCCGCCGGCTCCGGCCCTGCAGCTCGCGGGAGAGCGCGTGCCGTGGGTGGTCGACGTCTCGACGGCCTTCGTCTCCGACTGGCTGCCCGCACCCCGTTGGGCGGTCGCTGTCGACGCTGACCGCAACTGGCGTTACGACGCCACGCAGCTCGACATCCACCGGGGACGCACCCCCGGATCCACCTCGGGCCTGGACTACACCGCGGTCGAGTACCGCCCCGAGATCACTGCAGCAGTACTCGCGGCAGCATCGCCGGACCCGGCCATGGTGGAGCTCTACACGACCCTTCCCGCTGCGCGTCCCGACCTCGCCGCACGCCTGGCCCAGGAGGTCACGCGCAACGCAACCAACGACCTCGAGCGCGCCGTCGCCCTGCAGGGCTTCTTCCAGAAGGAGTTCACCTACTCGACCGACACCCGGCCGGGCAGCGGCATGGCGGCGCTTGTCGACTTCCTCAGCCCCGGCGGCCGGTCCGGCTACTGTGAGCAGTTCGCCGCAGCGATGGCGCTGATGGCGCGGGAGCTCGGCATGCCTGCCCGCGTCTCCGTCGGGTTCCTGCGTCCGGACCTCGAGAGCCGGTCGACGTGGGCCTTCAGCGCACACGACCTCCACGCCTGGCCCGAGATCTGGTTCCGCGGCGTCGGCTGGGTCGGCTTCGAGCCCACCCCGACGAGCCACACCACCACCCTGCCGGCGTACTCGCGGGCGCAGGCGAACCCCACCCCCTCAGCCCAGCCGAGCCCGTCCCGGCAGCCGTCGAGCGCACCGCGTCCGCGCGACACCGACCGCGACATGTCCAGCGCCCCGGGTGATGCGGAGTCCCACGACTGGCAGGTCCCCGCAGCCCTTGCAGGCCTGGTCGTCGTCCTGGCTGCCGCGGCCGCACCGCGCCTGCTGCGGCGACGCCAGCGCGCACGTCGTCTGCACTCCGGCGACGTCGAGGAGTTCTGGCGCGAGCTCCGCGCCACGGCGACGGATCTCCGCACACCCTGGCCCGAGGGGCGGTCGCCGCGGGCCACCGCCCAGGCAGTCGCGCGCAGCTTCGACGCGGGCACGGACGTCGAGGCACGCAGGGCGCTGGGAAGGCTGGTCACTGCCCTTGAGGAGCGTCGGTATGCACCGTCGAGCAGCGCCGAGGCCTCGCGCGAGGACGCCGAGGCGTGCATCGACGCACTGTGGGCGGGGCGGTCGGCCTCCGTCGCCCGCCGGGCGCGGTGGCTGCCGCGGTCAGTGACGTCGCGCAGCGACGGTTGACAGGCCGTAGCTCGCGCTGGCGAGCATCACCACGAACCCGACCACCGACACCGGGATGACCTCGGAGACCGCGCCTGCCATCAGCAGTGCGATGCCCGCGAGGAAGACGACGCCCGCAATGATCGCGCGCTGACGCGTCGCGCGGCGGAAGGAGTTGCCGCGGAGCGTCGAGGCGAACTTCGGGTCCTCGGCGCTGAGGGCACGCTCCATCTGCTCGAGCAGGCGAAGTTCCTCTTCCGACAGTGGCACGGATCCAGTCTAGGCAGGAGATCCCGGAGGGGGTACCCGCTTGCGCGCCTTTTTTGGGTGACGGGTCAGCGATGGGCGACGAAGTGGACCTGCGTGGCGATCGGCAGGAACTCCGGCATCGTCGAGGCGAGCTTCTCGAGCTCGACCAGCGCCTCGGCCGCGCCCGGCTCGCTGTCGTGCAGGTTGCCCGGGACGATGTCGCTGAAGACCCGGATCGCCTGCCGTCCCGACACGGTGAGCCCCGCCGCGTGCAGCAGCTCCTCGACCTCGGCGGAGGTGAAGCGCCGACCCGCGCTGCGCGCTGTCGTGGGCGGCGCTCCGACGCCTGCCTCGAGCAGGTCGCGGGCCTGCTGGAAGTGGCCCGCCATCGCACGCGCGATCACCGCTGCGTGACGCTGGGCGACCAGGAGGCTCAGCACTCCCCCGGGCCTCAGGACAGACGCGACCGTCGCAAGCGCTGCTGCCGGATCGCTCACGACCTCGAGCACACCATGGCAGAGGACGACATCGACGCTCTCGGCAGGGACCAGCGTCGCCAGGTCGGTGAGGTCGCCCTGCTCCGCGTGGATCCGCTGCGCGACCTGCCGCTCCTCGGCGCGACGGCTGAGCGCCGCGAGCGCGTCGGGGCTGGGGTCGATCACGCGCACGTCGTGGCCGCGCTCGGCGATCCGCACGGCGAAACCACCGGTGCCGCCCCCGATGTCGAGAACCGTCGCGCCGGGTTGGCGACCCAGGAGGTCATCCACGGCGGACCAGAGGACGGTGGTGCGGCGCTCGCTGCCAGACATGGCGCCCAGACTAGTGGGAACGCCCGCGCTCACGCCCCGGCGCGCAGGGCGGGACGGAAGACGATCTGCTCCTCCACGGGAGCGTGGGGCGCCAGGCCGAGGGCCTGCTCGACGACCGCGAGGAACCGGTCGGACTCCCGCACCAGGTCATCGGCCTCGCGCTCCGTGACCGCCCGCTGCGAACCCGCCTCGGCCGCGGCGCGCTTGGCCGCGCCCGCCGCGAAGAAGGAGGCCCACTCCCCGAGCTCCGGGGCGACGTCGGCCAGCAGCACCCACGCGTTCTTCTGACGGCGGCGGCGCGGGTCGGGATGCGCCCGCGCGGCCAGCAACGCGGCAGCTGCCCGCAGCGCGGCCACGTGGGCGTGCGCGTAGCGCGCAGGCACGTCCGGCGTCAGGATCGCCTCGCGGAGCGACTCCGCCGAGCGCTCGAGGTAGGAATGGGTGGTGGCCGGCAGCAGCAACATCGGCAGTGCTCCTCTTCTGTGGTGTCGACCCCGGAAACATGTTCGAACATCTGTTCGATGAATGCATCGTACGCCACCCCACCGACATAAGGTCGGGCCATGATCGAGATCTGGCTCAACCCCGCGTGCTCGAAGTGCCGCACCGCCGTGTCCGAGCTCGATGCCGCCGGAGCGGCGTACACCGTGCGGCGCTACCTCGAGGAGCCACCGACCGAGGCCGAGATCCACGACGTGCTCACGCGCCTGGGCGTCGAGCCCTGGCACATCGCGCGCACCGCCGACGCCCGGGGGCTGGGAGTCGAGCTGCCCGAGCGCAGCGCCCCGCAGCGCGCCCGGTGGATCGAGCTTCTCGCCACACACCCTCGACTGATCCAGCGTCCGATCCTGACGGCCACCGACGGCACGACGGTGATCGGACGCGACGCCGAGAGCCTCGCGACGGTCATCGCCGCGCGATAGGTTCCCGGCTGTGGAAAGCCTCGCACTCGCCTTCACGAGCGGCACCGCCAGCGGCGTCAACGCGTATCTGGTGGTCCTGATGCTCGGCGTCGCCGAGCGCCTGGGCGTCGCCGGCGTCCCCGAGGTGCTCGGACGCTGGGAGGTGCTCGCCGTCGCGGGCTTCCTCTATGCCTTCGAGTTCGTCGCCGACAAGATCCCGTACGTCGACTCCACCTGGGACGCGATCTCGACCTTCATCCGGCCGACGGTCGGTGCCACGCTCGGTGCCCTGATCGCGCAGGCGGCGGGCGACAGCAGCGGCACGGTCGATGCGATCGTCGCGGGGACGCTCGGCGGCACCACCGCCCTGGGTGCCCACTCGGTCAAGACCGGCAGCAGGATGGCGCTGAACCTCTCCCCCGAGCCGTTCACCAACGTCATTGCCTCCGTCCTGGAGGATCTCGGTGTCTTCGGCGTGATGTTGCTGGCGATCGCCGTGCCGGTGCTGGCTGCGGCGCTCGCGGGCGTCCTTCTCGTCATCGGTTTCGTCGTGCTCTACCTCGCGATCAAGCTCGTTCGCGCAGGCTGGCTGAAGTGGAAGGCACGTCGCTGATGCGCGTTGCAGTCATCGGTGGCGGATTCGGCGGTCTGGCCACGGCCGCCCGCCTGGCCAAGTTCGGTCACGAGGTCACGCTTCTGGAGCAGGGAAGCCGTCTCGGCGGCGCCCTCGACACCGTCGAGACGGACGGCTTCACCTGGGACGCAGGGCCCACGGCCACCTTGCTCCCCGCGGTGATCCGTGACCTCTTCCGCAAGTCCGGGCGTCCGCTGGAGAAGGAGCTCGACCTCGTCGCGCGCGACGTCGTGCGCGAGCACTGGTTCAAGGACGGGTCGGTCCTCACGCTGCGCGGCGGTTCCCGCGGCGTGCAGTACGACGCCTTCGAGGAGCTCGGCAAGGGCCTCGGGGAGGCGTGGTGCAACCATGTCGCGGCCTACGCCGACGACTGGGAGGTCGTGCGCCGCGAGTACCTCGAGCGACCGCTCCGACCGGAGATCGCGAGCAAGGAGGTCACCGACCGCCTGCTCGGCCGCACGATGCTGGCCCGGCAGCTGAAGAAGGACTTCAAGGACGAGCGGCTCCGCCTCGTCGCGGCGCACCCGTTCGTGGCCGACGGGCACGACCCGCGCGACGTGCCGGCCTGGATGGGCGTCCAGTCCTACGTCGAGCAGAACTTCGGGATCTGGACGGTGCCGGGCGGCATGGCACGTCTTGCGACGGCGATGGCTGACCGGCTCGAGACGCGGCGGGTCACCGTCCAGCTCGACACCGCCGTCCGCGACATCGTCGTCCGCAACGGGCGTGCGGTCGCCGTCAGCACGGCGGCCGGCGAGGTCGACGCCGAGGCCGTGGTCTGCGCGGTCGACCCACGACGGATCCCCGCGCTCGCGTCGTACGTCGCCCGGACGATGCCGGCGATCCCGCCGGTCATGGTGCACCTCGGCCTCGACGGCGACCTGCCCGACCTCGGTCCCGAGACCGTGCTGCACGGCGACCCGATGATCGTGGTCCGCACGGGCGGCACCGCTCCGGACGGCTGCCAGGCCTGGACGCTGCACGGCCGCGGCCTGATCTCCGAGGACCTGGTCCTCGCCATGTCCCGGATGGGCATCGACGTACGCAAGAACGTCGTCGCGCGTGTGGATCGCACACCGCGCGAGCAGGTCACCCACCTCGGCAACTCGCCGCTCGGCGTGAAGTGGCAGGGTCGCGGCACGCTGCGCCATCGGCTGGGCCCGACCACGCCCGTCCCCGGGGTCTACGCCGCCGGCGCGCACGCCACCCCCGGCTCTGGACTCCCCTACGTCGGGCTGTCGGCGAGCCTGGTCGCGCAGGAGATCGGTCCGGCCTGAGCCGGAACGCGCTCAGTCGAGCGCGAGCGCCTCGAAGATCTCGCGCGTCGCCTTCGACCGGTTCAGCGTGTAGAAGTGCAGGCCCGGGGCGCCGCCCTCGAGCAGGTCGCGGCAGAGCTGGGTCGCGAGCGCGATGCCGTTGGCCCGGATCTCGGCGGGGTCGGCCAGGCCCTCGAACGTCGCCACGACGTGCTCCGGTACCGAGGTGCCGATGAGCTCGCCCTGCTTGGCGATCGCGGAGAGGTTCAGGATCGGCATGATGCCCGGCAGGATCGGCATGTCGACCCCGTGCGCGCGGACCCGCTCGACCAGCGCGAAGTAGTCCTGCGCGTCGAAGAACATCTGTGTGACGGCGAACTCGGCGCCGGCGCGGGCCTTCTCGACCAGGACCTCGGCGTCGTGCTCGAGCGACTCGGCGCTCGGGTGCCCCTCCGGGAACGCCGCGACGCCGACGCTGAAGCCGCCCTTCTGGGCAGCGAGCTGGACGAGCTCGATCGCGTGCTCGAAGCCGCCCTCGGTCGGCGTCCACTCGGCGCGCGGGCCCTCCTTCGGGTCACCACGCAGCGCCAGGACGTTGGCGACACCCGCCGCGGAGTACGCCGCGAGGATCTCGTCGAGGTCGTCCTTGGTGTGCCCCACGCAGGTCAGGTGGGCCATCGGCAGCAGCGAGGTCTCCTCGACGATGCGCCGGGTGATGTCGACCGTGCGGTCGCGCGTCGAGCCGCCCGCGCCGTACGTCACGGAGACGAACGTCGGCGCGTAGGCCTCGAGGTCGCGGATCGCCTGCCACAGCTGGGCTTCGCCTGCCTCGTCCTTGGGCGGGAAGAACTCGAAGGAGATCGAGCGCTCGCCCGAACGGATGCGCTCGGCGATGCTGCGGGGGTCCTGCGTCATGCCTCAATTCTATGGATGGCTACCCTCCTTGCTGTGACTGCGTCCACGGGAAGCCCTTTCGAGCCCGCTGCTTTCCGTGCCGCCGTACAGGCCGTGCTGGACGACTTCCTCGACGAGCAGGCCGTCCGTCTCGCACCGCTCGGGGCCGACGCCGAGGCGCTGATCCACGAGGCCAGGATCGCGGTGACCGGTGGCAAGCGCCTGCGGGCTGCCTTCTGCCACGCGGGCTACGTCGCGATCCAGCCGGCCGTGGCCGACGAGCAGGCACTCCTGCGCGCCTGCGCGTCGCTCGAGCTGCTGCATGCGAGCGCGCTCGTCCACGACGACTACATGGACGCCTCCGACACGCGCCGCGGCCGACCGGCGACGCACCGCGTCTTCGAGGCGTCGCACACCGATGCTGGCTGGGACAGCAACCCCCAGCAGTACGGCGCTGCTGCCGCGATCCTGCTGGGCGACCTCCTGCTGACCTGGGCCGACGAGCTGCTGCGCCGCTGCGGCTTCCCGCTTGCGGATGTCGCGCCCGCACTCGACATGTTCGACCTGTGCCGTTCGGAGGTCGTGGCGGGACAGTTCCTCGATGTCTCGGTGCAGGCGCGAGGCATCGCCGACGTCGAGACGGCGATGAAGGTCCTGCGCTACAAGTCCGCGAAGTACTCCGTCGAGCGGCCCCTCCACATCGGTGCCGCACTGGCGGGAGCCTCGACCGAGCAGATCTCGGCGCTCACCTCATTCGGCGTCCCGCTCGGTGAGGCCTTCCAGCTTCGCGACGACCAGCTGGGCGTCTTCGGCGATCCTGCGGTCACTGGCAAGCCCGCCGGCGACGACCTGGTCGAAGGCAAGCGCACGGTGCTGGTCGCCTACGCGCTGACGGCCTCACCCGCGCCCGACGCCCAGCGCCTGGACGCGGCTCTGGGCACGGCGCTGAGCGAGAGCGAGGTGGCGGAGCTCCGGTCGATCATCACGGCGTCGGGCGCCGATGCGAAGGTCGAGACCCTGATCGACGACCTGACCACGCAGGCGCTCGCCGCGCTCGACTCGGCTCCTCTCGACGCAGCCGCCAAGGGCACCCTGCGCGACCTCGCGGCCGCGGCCACACGACGTACGACCTGAGGGGGCTCAGTCGGCGTCAGCCACGAGCCAGACGGCGAAGTCCTCAGTCTCGTCGGCGTGGTCGTCGAGCACGAGCAGGACCTGGCCGAAGGCCTGTGGTTCCTCCGCCTGGAAGGTCTCCCAGCCGGTCCATTCGAGGCGGAGGGGTCCCGTGAGGTCGGCAAGGCAGTCGGCGAGGGCGTCGAGGTTGCGGCCGTAGTGGTCCGGGAAGCCGAGGACCTCACCCATCCGCGTGAGGACCTCGACCTTGGTGCTCAGGCCGCTGGTGTCGAGCGCGACGGTGGTCATCGGTCGATCCTCGCGAAGGACCCGTAGTGGTCGCAGGTCAGGAAGAACTCGTCCTCGTCGCCGGTCACGATCCGGCGTGCCCCGCGGTGGTCGACTCCCGGGGTCTCGACGGTGTACTCGCGGTAGTAGCCACGCTCGTGCGTGGGCAGGATGCCCTCGTAGTTGCCGAAGGTGATCCCGTCACGGTCATGCGGGAACGGGCCGCCGTCGTCGATCAGGTCCAGGGTCTCGTCGGCCTCGACCGGCAGCTCGGCTTCCTCCACCACGGGCAGGCCGGACTCGGGGTCACGCCCTTCGCCACGCGGGCACGAGGTGCTCGACGACCGCGTGGGCTTCGCCGCCGACGTCGCCGTAGCCCCTGCCGAAGCCGCGGAACCAGGAAGGGTCACCTGCGCCGAGGGACGCGCGTCCGGCTGCTCCGGAGCCGGCACCTGGGAGCGCTGCTGCCACCACCAGAAAGCGACGGCGACCAGCACCAGCACGACTGCGATGGCCCACTCCCGCTTCGTGCGCGGGAGGCGGGTCGGCAGCGGGACAGGCGGGCGCGCCATGTCAGCTGAAGGCGTCGACGCGGGCGCGTCGCTGGACCTCGGAGCCCCGGTTCTCACGCAGCGCGTCGATCGGACGGCCCGGCAGGCCCATGTCGGCGAAGATCCACGCGATGCACTCGCGGTCGTCCCAGCCGCCGTCATGGAAGACCGTGAGCAGGCCCGGAAGCCCCTTGACGACCTCGCCGTCCTGGACGAACAGCGCAGGGATCTGCTGCCCGGCACCTTCGGCAGGCACGGCGGCAGCGAGCGTGTGCTCGCGGATCATCGTGCGCACACGGTTGACGCTGACTCCCAGCGCCTTGGCGGCACCGTGCCAGTCGAGCCAGTCGGTCACGAGGGTCGCGAGGTCCGCGCTTGCATCAGTCACAGCCCCAGTCTCGCAGACAGCAGCACTCCCCTTTGCTTTCACACCGGCCTCTTGAGCCACGGCAGAACCACGGGTTACGGTCGAAGCGGCTGATCGGACAACTCGGAGGATGTGACGCCGTGCCTCTCGCACTCAGGACGCTCGTGGTGTCGGTCGTGGTCGTCGCGGGCCTCGCCCTCGGCACCACCCCTGCGTCGGCGCACCACGCGCCGATCCCGCCGGGACGGACGATCAAGCACTACACGGTGAAGCCAGGCGACACGGCGACCGGCCTGGCGGTCCGCTTCACGGCCTGGACCGACGAACTGATCCGGATCAACCACCTGGGGCCGGAGGGCACCCTGCGCGTGGGCCAGCGGATCGTGATCCCCCGCGTCACCGCGCGGCTCCCCCGCAAGGTCCCGGCTGCGGCGGCAGCGCAGCCCTCACGCGCACCCCTGGCCACCGCCGCGACGTGGAAGCACGCCGACCCGTCGCGGGCGAAGGTCCGCCGCGCCATCGAGCGCGCCGCCGTGCGCCACGGCGTCGACCCCGAGCTCGCCCTGGCGGTCGCCTGGCAGGAGTCGGGCTGGCAGATGCACCACGTCTCGTGGGCCAGCGCGATCGGTGCGATGCAGGTCCTCCCCAGCACCGGCACATGGATGAGCCTCTACGCCGGACGCCCCCTCGACCTGAACACCCTGCGCGACAACGTGACCGCGGGCGTCCTGCTCCTGAAGGTGCTCGACAACGGCACCGACCGCCGGCGCCACCAGATCGCCGCCTACTACCAGGGCCTCACCGCCGTACGCCGCGACGGGATCTACCCGCAGACCCGGGCGTACGTCGCAGCCGTGCTCGCGCTCAAGACGCGGCTCGAGCACGGCTGGCGTCCTGAGTAGACCGCGTGCCGTGCGGGCCCGGCGGCAGCGGGTCCGTACGATGACGCCCGTGGATCCTCGAGCAGAACGGGACCCCAGCGACCCGTTGATCGGGCGTCTGCTGGACGGTCGCTACCAGATCGGTGCGCGCATCGCGCGCGGCGGCATGGCGTCCGTCTACGAGGCCACCGACGTCCGGCTCGACCGGGTCGTCGCCGTGAAGGTCATGCATCCGGGTCTCGGCGACTCCTCCGAGGAGGACTTCGCCGCCCGTTTCGTCCGCGAGGCGCGCGCCGCTGCCCGCCTCTCGCACCCCCACGTCGTCGCGGTCTTCGACCAGGGCACCGACGGTCACGACGTCTTCCTCGTCATGGAGTACGTCCCCGGCCACACGCTGCGTGACGTGATCCGTGCCGAGGCGCCGCTGTCGCCGCGGCGCGCGCTCGCACTCCTCGAGCCGGTCGTCACGGCACTCGCCGCAGCGCACCAGGCGGGACTGATCCACCGGGACATCAAGCCGGAGAACGTCCTCATCGCCGACGCGGCCGGGCCGCACGGCACCGACGTCGTCAAGGTCGCCGACTTCGGCCTGGCCAAGGCGATCAGCGCCGACACCCAGCACACGGCGACGGGCGGCGTGCTGATCGGCACCGTCTCCTACCTGGCACCGGAGCTGGTCGTCGACGGCAAGGCCGATGCCCGCGCGGATGTCTACGCAGCCGGTGTCGTGCTCTACGAGCTGCTGACCGGCCAGAAGCCCCATCAGGGCGAGAGCCCGATCCAGGTCGCCTACAAGCACGTCCACGAGGACATCCCGCCGCCGTCCGAGCTCGTGCGCGACCTCCCGGCGTACGTCGACGCGCTGGTCGCGCGCGCCACCGCACGCGACCGGTCGCTGCGTCCGGCCGACGCGACGATCCTGCTGCGCCAGCTGCAGCGCGTCCGACAGGCCGTCGACGCAGGCCTGCGGGAGGACGCCGACCTGCTCGCCGACCTCGCGCTCCCCGTGGCGCCGGTGGTCGAGGACTACTTCGACGTCGAGCACACGACGGAGGAGCCGGGCCTCTCCCCCGACGAGACCGCCTACGACCTCTACGACCAGGCCACCGACGAGGGCTGGGCGGGCGATGCGTGGGACGACCACGAGCACACCCGTGCCGTCGTACCCGTGCAGACGACGTCGTGGGACCACCAGCGACCTTCCCGGCGTCCACGTGTGCTGCTCATCCTGGCGCTGCTGCTGGCGCTGGTGGTCGGCTTGGGCGCGTGGTGGTTCGGCGCTGCGCGCTACACCACCACTCCCGACGTCATCGGCCTGACCACGGCTGCGGCGACCACCAAGGTCGAGGCGGCCGGGCTCGAGTTCGAGGTCGACCGCGAGGCCTACAGCGAGAACGTCGCGGCCGGTCATGTGATCAGCACCGACCCCAACTCCCAGGACCGGATCCTGCCGGGTGACACGGTGCATGCCGTCGTGTCCAAGGGCAAGGAGCGCTATGCGGTCCCGCAGCTCGCCGGCCGGACCGAGGACGAGGCGCAGCAGGCGCTGGCCGACACGCACCTGGACTTCGGTCGCTCCACTGAGCGCTACCACCCCACCGCGCCGAAGGGCACCGTCATCAGCAGCACGCCCGCCGCAGGCGAGATGCTGCGACGCAACACCGCGGTGGACCTGGTGATCAGCAAGGGACCCAAGCCGATCGAGGTCCTCGACTGGACCGGCAAGCCGTTCGCCGAGGCCGAGGCCTGGGCCAACGAGAAGAAGTTCACGATCAACCGCACCGACGAGTTCAGCGACACCGTGCCGCTCGGCACCGTCATCTCGCAGAACCCGACGACCGGCGAGCTCTTCCGGGGTGACGCCATCGCATTCGTGGTCTCGAAGGGCCCCGAGCTCGTCGCCGTTCCCAACCTGCGCGGCCTCTCGGTCGACGCGGCCGAGGCCCAGCTGGAAGCACTCGGCCTCAAGGCGAAGTCCCGGCGCAGCAGCCTCTACATCGGGGTCAAGCGCGTCGCGACCACCTCGCCCTCCGCCGGCACCCAGGTGCCGAAGGGCACGACCGTGATCCTCTACCTCGTCTGATGGATCCGCTGTCACAGAGCCGACCCATCGGGTCGCACGTCCCGGTCGGCAAGGGTCTCGTCGCCGGTGCGCTCACGACTGCCCGCGAGATCGGCCACGAGACCATCCAGATCTTCGCGGGCAACCCCCGCGGCTGGGCGCTCTCGGCCGGCAAACCCGCCGACGACAGGGCGTTCCGCAGCGCGCTCGAGACGGGCTCGCACGGTGTGACCCGCGCCTTCATCCACGCGCCGTACCTCGTGAACCTCGGCTCCCCCACGCCTGCGACCTACGAGAACTCGGTCGCCGTCGTGGCCCACAACCTCAAGCGAGCCGCCGAGATGGGCGCCGAGGGCGTGGTCATCCACACCGGGTCCTTGGTCGACCCGAGCGGGTCCACCGAGAAGTACGACGCAGCGATGCGGCAGCTCCGTGAGGGTCTGCTGCCGATCCTGGAGAGCCTCGAGGACGAAGCGGCCCCCTGGCTGCTGCTCGAACCGACGGCGGGCCAGGGGCGGTCGCTGTGCGCCGGGGTCGAGGACCTCGTCGCCTACCTGGGCGCCCTCGACTTCCACCCGAAGGCCGGCATCTGTCTCGACACCTGCCACGTCTTCGCCGCGGGCGCTCCGCTCGACGACGAGGGCGGTGCCACCGCCACCCTCGACCGCATCGTGGAGATCGGTGGCGCGGGCCGGCTGCGGCTGATCCACGCCAACGACTCCATGGACGTCCGGGGCGCCTTCAAGGACCGCCACCAGAACATCGGCGCCGGCCACATCGGCCGGGACGCCTTCCGGGAGCTCTTCGCGCACCCGGCGACCGAGGGCGTGCCGTTCATCCTCGAGACGCCAGGCTCCCGCGAGTCCGCCGAGGACCTCCGGACGCTCCAGGGGCTCCGCTCCGAAGCCCTCACCTGAACCCTTGTCCTCCGGCGCCCTCAGGCGCACGATGGGACGTGCGGGGCATGCGCCGGGGCACCAAGGAGGCCCGCCATGACAGGGCACGTCATTCACGTCAACACCAGCATCAACGCGTCACAGGAGGCGGTCTGGTCGGTGCTGACCGACCTGCCCCACGCAGCTGACATCCTGCGGAGCGTCAAGGCCGTGCACGACATCAGCGACGGCGAGTACGACGTCGGCACGACGTGGCGCGAGGAGCGCACGTTCTTCGGCCACCACGGCACGGAGGAACTCCACGTCACCGAGTGCGCGCCGCCGAGCCGAACCCTCCATGAAGCACGGCTGGGCCACGACACGGTGCGCACGGCGTACTCGCTGCAGCGAAGTCCGGACGGCACGACGAAGCTGCTGCTGACCGCGACGCTCGACGTGTCCGACCGCAGCGCAGGCGAGAAGCTGATGTGGAACACCTTGGGTCGGGCCAGCTACGGCAGCACGCACCGCATGCTCGAGCAGGACCTCGACGACATCCGCAAGGAGGCAGAAGCGCGCGACGGTCGCCTCGCGGGAAGGCATCGCGTGGGCTGACCGGTTATGGTCCCCGGGTGAAGTACTGCATGCATTGCGGTGCCGAGCTCGGGGAAGGTCGCTTCTGCACGAATTGCGGTACTCCGGTCGGCAGCGCCACCGCCCCGGTCGCACCACCCGTGATCTACGGACCGCCGACGACCTACCAGCTGCCGTCCGGGCCGCCCGCCGCCGAGCCCGCTGCACCGCGACGTACGCCGGCCCATGCCGGTGAGCACGGACCGCACTGGACCGGCTGGGTGCTGCTCGTGATCGGGCTCGCCATCGCGATCGCCCTCGGCAGCTGCCTGGCCCGCCAGCCCGACGAGGCGGGTGCGAAGGCCGCGCCTGCTGCGTCGACGACCGGCGCACCGACGACCGGCGCCACTGCGCGCCCGACGCCGCTCGAAACGGGCCGTCCCGGTGTCGACCTTGCACTCACCGCCGAGGTCGAGGCGCCGAACCCGATCCGCCCTGGCAAGGACGTCGCGGGCAACCAGGTGCCCTACCCGGCCACCAACATGCTCGACGACCGGCGTGACTCGGCCTACCGGCTGGCGGGCGATGCGACCGGGACCGTCATCCGCTTCGTCTTCGACGGCGAGAAGACCGTCTCCGCGGTCGGCCTGGTCAACGGCTACGCCAAGGTCGACGGCCGCACCGACTGGTATCCCCTCAACCGTCGCATCGAGGCGGTCGAGTGGAAGTTCGAGGACGGCACCACCATCCAGCAGGACTTCGTGGACGACCACGAGCTCCAGGCGATGCAGGTCTCCCCCGAGACCACGCGCTGGGTCGAGCTGCGGCTGGTGAAGGTCGGCAAGCCACCGCGCCACCGCGGCAAGGACACCACCGCGATCAGCGATGTCCTGCTGCTCGGCAGCTGAGGCTCAGGCGCCCGGCTTCTGCTGGGCGGCCAGCATGTCCGCCACGAGGAACGCCATCTCCAGCGACTGCACCCGGTTCAGGCGCGGGTCGCAGACCGACTCGTAGCGCTGGTTGAGGTCCTCGTCGGAGAGCATCTCGCCACCGCCGACGCACTCGGTGACGTCATCGCCGGTGAGCTCGACGTGCAGGCCGCCGGCCCACGTGCCGACCTGGCGGTGCGCGTCGAAGAAGCCCTGGACCTCGTCGATCACGTCGTCGAAGCTGCGGGTCTTGTAGCCCGAGCGCGCCTCGAAGGTGTTGCCGTGCATCGGGTCGCAGATCCACGCGACGTTGAG
>UEXP01000134.1_pt1 | contig 16993 bp, 13 predicted proteins | sample 4301171 | NCBI WGS metagenome assembly UEXP01 (sample SAMEA4773182, study PRJEB27434) | metagenome | biome: 2259; feature: agricultural soil; material: soil | place: USA | collected 2014-09 | depth 0.25 m
ACCGCGCGGGAGAGTCTCCGCGTCAGCGGAGCGCCGAAGGGGCAATTCCTCCCCGGAACCTCTCAGGCGCCAGGGACCGCGCGGACTGAGGCAACTCTGGAGCACCCGGCGACGGTGGTGACAGAGGGGGAGGCGACACCGACCCGTCCCTTGAGGACGCTTCTGATGGAGATCGCCTTGACCGACCTGCCCAGCCTCGCAGACCTCGACGCCGTCCTGCCCTTCGTTGACCGCCACATCGGTCTGACGCCCGCCGACATCGAGACGATGCTCGCCCGGCTGGGCCACGACTCGCTCGAGGGCCTGATGGATGCGGCCGTGCCGGTCGGCATCCGCCCGGCGGCGGACCTCAACCTGCCTGCCGCGATGACCGAGGTCCAGGTCGGCGCACTGGCCCGCGAGCTGGCCGACCTCAACTTCCCGGGTGAGCCGCTCATCGGCCTGGGCTACCACGGGACCATCACGCCGGCCGTGATCCGTCGCAACGTCCTGGAGGACCCGTCCTGGTACACCGCGTACACGCCGTACCAGCCCGAGATCTCCCAGGGCCGCCTCGAGGCCCTGATCAACTTCCAGACGATGATCGGTGACCTCGCCGGACTGCCGATCTCCAACTCGTCACTCCTTGACGAGGGCACGGCTGCTGCGGAGGCGATGACGCTGGTCCGCCGCGCGAGCCGCAAGGCCGTCGGTCCTTTCGTGGTCGACGCGGACGCCCTGCCGCAGACCATCGAGGTCGTGAAGACCCGCGCCGAGGCGATGGGCATCGACGTCGTCGTCGCCGACCTGTCCGCGGGGCTGCCCGAGGGGCCGGTCACGGGCACCCTGATCCAGTACCCGGGCGCGTCCGGCACCGTGGCGGACCCGCGCGCGGTCATCGAAGCCACGCATGCCCAGGGCGGACTCGCCGTCGTCGCCGCTGACCTGCTCGCACTCACGCTGCTCGAGGCGCCGGGCGCGCTCGGCGCCGACGTGGTCGTCGGTTCGTCCCAGCGCTTCGGCGTCCCGCTCTTCTACGGTGGCCCGCACGCGGGTTACATGGCGGTGGCCAAGGGGCTCGAGCGCCACATGCCCGGGCGCCTCGTCGGTGTTTCGATCGACGCGGAGGGCCGCCCGGCGTACCGCCTGGCGCTTGGCACGCGTGAGCAGCACATCCGCCGTGAGAAGGCGACGTCCAACATCTGCACGGCTCAGGTGCTGCTGGCCATCACCGCCTCAATGTACGCCGTCTACCACGGCCCTGCCGGCCTCACCGCGATCGCGACCCGCACGCACCGCTACGCCGCGGTCATCGCTGCCGGCCTCAAGGCGCTCGGCTACAGCCTCGGCTCGGAGTCGTTCTTCGACACCCTGACCGTGGCGGTTCCTGGTCGGGCCGCGGATGTCGTCGCCGCTGCGCGCAAGGCAGGCCTCCACCTCCGCCTGGTTGACGCCGACACGGTCGGTCTCTCGACCTCCGAGGTCACCACGCACGAGACCGTCGAGAAGGTGCTGGCTGCGTTCGGCCCGACCGCCGAGGGCACCACCGAGGTGGACCTGGACGAGCTCGACCGTACGACGCCCAATGCGCTGCCCACCGGGCTCGCCCGCACGACCGCGTTCCTGACGCACGAGGTCTTCCACACGCACCGCAGCGAGACCCAGATGCTGCGCTACCTGCACAAGCTGTCGGCGCGCGACTACGCACTCGACAAGGGCATGATCCCGCTCGGCTCGTGCACGATGAAGCTCAACGCGACCTCGGAGATGGAGCCGATCTCGCTGCCGGGCTTCGCGGACCTGCACCCGTTCGTCCCCGCCGAGGACGCGCAGGGCTACCACCGTCTGATCGGCGAGCTGGAGGGCTGGCTGGCGGAGGTGACCGGCTACGCGCAGGTCTCGATCCAGCCCAACGCCGGCTCGCAGGGCGAGCTCGCCGGCCTGCTCGCCATCCGTGGCTTCCACCTCGCCAACGGGGACACCCACCGTGATGTCTGCCTGATGCCTGCCTCGGCGCACGGCACCAACGCGGCCTCCGCTGTGATGGCTGGCATGCGCGTGGTGGTGGTCAAGTCCAACGACGACGGCACCGTCGACCTCGACGACCTGCAGAAGCAGTGCGACGAGCACAGCAACGACCTGGCCGCGATCATGGTGACCTACCCGTCGACGCACGGCGTCTACGAGGAGGGCATCACCCAGCTGTGCGAGATCGTGCACTCACACGGTGGTCAGGTCTACGTCGACGGCGCCAACCTCAACGCGCTTCTCGGCCACGCCCGGCCCGGCGAGTTTGGCGGCGACGTCTCACACCTCAACCTGCACAAGACCTTCTGCATCCCGCACGGCGGCGGTGGCCCGGGTGTCGGGCCGGTCGCGGTCGGCGCGCACCTCGTGCCGTTCCTGCCGACCCACCCGGCGCACCCGGTCGTGGAGAAGCGCACCGGCATCGGCCCGATCAGCGCTGCGCCGTACGGCTCGGCTGGCATCCTGCCGATCTCGTGGGCCTACGTCCGGATGATGGGTGCTGCTGGTCTGACCAAGGCGACCGCGACGGCAGTGCTGTCCGCCAACTACATCGCCGCTCGCCTGGAGGAGCACTACCCGGTGCTCTACAAGGGCGAGAACGGACTCGTGGCCCACGAGTGCATCCTCGACCTGCGCGGCATCAGCAAGGACAGCCACGTCACGGTCGACGACGTCGCGAAGCGTCTCGTCGACTACGGCTTCCACGCACCGACCATGTCGTTCCCCGTCGCGGGCACCCTGATGGTCGAGCCGACCGAGTCGGAGGACCTCGCGGAGCTCGACCGCTTCATCGACGCGATGATCGCCATCCGGGCGGAGATCGGGAAGGTGCAGTCGGGCGAGTGGGAGCATGACGCCTCGCCGCTGGCCCGCGCGCCGCACACGTCACGCTCGATCGTGGGGGAGTGGGACCGTCCGTACTCGCGCGAGGTCGGCGTCTTCCCGACCGGCATCGACCCGGACAAGTACTGGCCCGCCGTTGCACGCATCGACAACGCCTACGGCGACCGCAACCTGGTCTGCGCCTGCCCGCCGCCGGAGGCCTTCGCCGACTGAGTCGCCGAGAGGGCGCAGATGGCGCGGCGAGAGGGCGCAGATGGCGGGGATGCCCCACCGCCTGCGCCCTCTCGGCGTCAGTTGAGCGTCATGTTGGGCTCGCCGTAGGCGTTGAGCCCGTTGGCGCCCCGGACACAGGTGCCCGACTTCGGGGTGCCGCCGTTGTACGCCTGGGCGACGCAGTTCGACAGTGCTCCCTGGCCCCAGTAGTTCGGGTGCAGCGACTCCTGGATGTAGTAGTTGCCGGTGGCTGTCGCCGTGCGGATCGTGTTGATCCACTCGGTCTTGTCGACGGCCCCGGCCCCGGTCCAGGACGAGAGTCCCTTCTCCTCGAGCAGGCCGACCGTGGACTCGCACAGACGGCGGCCGTTGAAGGCCGTTGCCAGGTTGAGCGTCTTGACGTTGGTCATGCCCGAGTCGGACGCGGCGCCGAAGACGGCGTTGTTGATCGTCGGGAGGAGCGTCGTGTTGGCGTAGTCGGCATCGGCGTTCCAGAAACCGCACCCACCGGTGCTCTGGCGGCTGTAGCCGGACTCGACGTAGCGAATGCCGGAGCCGTTGGGCAGCGGCGACATGTAGTTCTGGACCAGCAGCGTCCAGCTGTCATCGGCGTAGCCCGCGTTGCGCATGGCCGTGCGGATGTTGAGGAAGGCGTTCTTGATCGCCGTGCGCTTGGCGGCGACGTTCGCGGACGCCATCTGCGTGGTCACGATCGAGTCGTCCTTGCAGTAGTCCTTGAAGTAGTACGACGAGCCGAGGAAGTCGGTCACGCACTGCTGGACGATGCCGGCGAAGTTGAAGTCGTTGCCACCGATGGAGACGGCGACCATCTTGACGTTGTGGGTCGCGGCGAAGTTCTGCAGCATCAGGGCCTGGCCCTGGCCGTAGGAGCCGTTGTAGAAGTCCAGACCGGGCTTGAAGTAGGTGCCGCCGGTGTTGGTCGCGGTCGTTGCGCCCGAGCAGGCGAGGTTCTTGGAGCTGACTCCGCGGCCGATGTGGACCTCCGCTGTCCAGGCGCGGTGGCAGCGGTTGATCTGCTCCGCGGTCTGCGTCGCGTTGTCGAAGTACGTCGCGTTGCCTCCCGCGTCGTGCCCGGACTCGCCGTTGTTGGTGTTGCCGGCCCACCGGCCAGCCTCGCCGGAGATGTAGGAGTCACCGACCGAGACGATCCAGGGTGACCCGGTACCGGGGCCGTCTGCGGCCGCGGGGGAGGGAAGCGCAGAAAGGGTGGCGACAACGGCGGTGGCTGAGCCGACCAGACCTGCGACGACGCGGGTGAGACGCATCAAGACTCCTTAATTGTGACTGTGGTCACATCGGAAGGTAGTGGTGATCCGTCTCGCTGAATAGTGTTTGGACGTCCAAACTTTCCACGGTGCAACTCGCACCGGTGATTCCCGCCCGCAGTCCGTGCACCGGCCGACTATCCTTCGGCCAGAGGCCTTCGTGGAGGGAGCGACCTGCGGTGGAAGAGAAGCGTTGCGAGTGGTGTGGGACCACGTCGCCCGCCGACGCGGAGCGGTGCGGCCTGTGCCGGATCGCCTTCACGATCTCGGTGCCGCCGCCGCAGGACTGGAGCCACCTCACCGGGAACATCCCCGTTGTCACGGCGCCGCTCCTGGAGGAGCCGCCGCCAGCCGAGCCGTTCGCGGGAGAGCCTGCGGCTGAGCCGGTCGCCGAGGTCGTCGACGTGCCCGAAGTGCAGACCCCGCAGCACCTGGTGGCCCAGGAGGTCGTGCAGCAGGCGGCGCCGCCGCTGGACGTACCGGGCCTGAGGCCCGAGGCCGTCACTGTCCCCGACTGGCGCGCTCCCGACGACCCGACGCTGGACGTCTTCCGCGACAAGCTCGCGGAGCGGGATCGTCGGGAGAGGACGCCGCGACGTCGTGGGGGCATCCGCCGCTTCATGGTGTGGACGATCGGGCTGACGCTGATCGTGGCGGTCGCCCTGCTTGCGCCCGCCCGCCTGCCCGGCCTCTGACCGTCGCTCGGCGACTGGCTTCCTCAGACCGCGTCGGCGTCGTTGACGATCTCGGCGTCGACGGTGTCGAACAGGATCTCGTCGCGCTGCACGTCGCGCAGTGCCTCGAAGTCCGCCGCAATGATCCGCTTGGGCGCCTTGTCGATCAGGGCAGGGGAGGGGAGGAGCTTGGCCTCGTCGACCTGGTCGAGCCGGCGGGCCGTCACGAGCACGCGGGTCTCCAGCGAGCTGGCGAACGAGTTGTAGTGGTTGACGGTGCTCTCCAGGGACGCACGCATCTTCTCCGCGTGGCCCGCGAGCGTGCAGATCCGGCGGTAGAGCTCCTGACCGAGGTCGAAGAGGCGCTTGGCATCCTCGGTGAGCACGTCCTGACGCCAGGTGTAGGCCACGGTCTTGAGGACGGCCCACAGGTTGGCCGGAGTTGCGAGCACGACGCCCTTGCTGAAGGAGTACTCCAGGAGGGAGGGGTCGACCTCAAGCGCCGAGGAGAGCAGCTGCTCGTTGGGAATGAACGCGACCGTGAACTCGGGACTCGCCTCCAGACCGGTCCAGTAGGTCTTGCCGGCGAGCGCATCGACGTGGCCACGGATTTTCTTCGCGTGGTCGACGAGCAGGCGCTGGCGCTCAGCGGGATCGACGGACTCGCGGAACGCCTCGACGAACGCGGAGTACGGCGCCTTGGCGTCGACGGCCATCTGCTTGCCGCCGGGCAGGTTGACGACCATGTCGGGTCGACGAGCGCCGGAGTCGGCGGTGATGGATGCCTGGGTGGTGAAGTCGACACGCGCGAGGAGCCCGGCGGACTCGACCAGGGTGCGGAGCTGCGTCTCGCCCCAGTAACCCCGGGTCGCGTTGTTGCCGAGTGCGGAGGCGAGGGTGTCCGCCGCCTTGCGGGACTCCTCGGCTGAACGGCGTGTGGTGCGGATCTGCTCCGCGAGCTCGCCGTGCTGGAGCGAGCGCTGCTTCTCCAGGTCGTTGACCTGCTGCTGCATCGCGCGCAGCTGCTGTGCCACGGGTGCCACCGTCTTGAGCACCTGTGCCTGCGCGCTCTCGGCTCGCTCCCGCTCGAGCTGGTCGCGACGCTGGGTCTCGAGCAGTGCCCGATGGTCCTCGCGGGCAGACCGCAAGGCGTCCTGCAGCCCTGCCACCGTCTCGCGCAGGCCCGCGACAGTGGCCTCGGCATGTGCGACGTCGGCCTGGAGGACAGCGCGCGCCTCCGCCTCCTCCTGGCGCACGGAAGAGAGCTGCGCGAGGTGCTGAGCGGCCAGCACGGCCGGGTCCTCGCCCGCGGTCGCGGGGGAGAGGCTGGCCTTGGTCGCGCTCTGCCACTGCGCGGCGAGCCAGCCGAGGGCCACGCCGAGCAGGATGCCGAGGAGAAGGACGCCGATCAGGAGCATGGAACCATCCAAACAGTGACCACCGACAGAACTCCGTTGCCCACGCCGGGACACCGGCCCGGGGCGGGGTAGGGTCGTCGCCGAAGGTCCGGCACGCATCGGGTGCGCCGGCCAGACAGAGAGTGAGACAGAGCGATGGGCCTCTGGGACAAGATCAAGGACGGGCTGACCACCTCGAAGGGTGAGATCGCCGAAGCCGCCAAGGAGACCGCCGCCAAGGCGCAGCAGAAGGCCGACGAGGCCCTGCAGAAGGCCAACGACGCCGCCGAGGACGCCGGCCAGGCTCCCGAGGCCGCCCCGGCCCCGACCATCGAGCCCGCCGAGCCCCAGGCGGCTCCGCAGGTCCAGGAGCCGGTGAAGCCGAAGCGCAAGTTCAAGAAGTACACCGTCGTCTCGGGTGACACGCTCTCCGAGATCGGTCAGCGCTTCGGCGCCGACTGGCACGAGATCGCGCGGATCAACAAGATCGAGAACCCGGACCTGATCTTCCCGGGTCAGGTCTTCAAGATCCCGGTCGACTGACCCCGGTCCTCACGTACGACGGCCGCGACTCCCGCCCGGGGGCCGCGGCCGTCGGCGTACTGTCTGGCGCATGAGCGACACGCACCGCGAGATCTCGCTAGAGAAGATCGGCCCCGCACGGTTCCGTGCGACGAACGCACGCGGGGGATTCGTCACCCTCAGCAGTGGCGACGACGATCCCGACTTCACACCGGTCGAGCTGCTCCTCGCCGCCCTCGCCGGGTGCGGTGCGGTGACGGTCGATCCGATCGTGACGCGACGGGCGCCGACGACGACCTTCAGGGCGACGTCGGCGGGGGAGAAGGAGCGTCACGAGGACGGTACCCGGATGACCGGCCTGACGGTGACGTTCGACATCCAGTTCCCGGACGGCGCGGAAGGCGACGCGGCACGGGCGGTCCTCCCGGACGCCCTGCGTCGTACTCACGAGCGCTGGTGCACCGTCAGCAAGACGGTCGAGCACGGCGAGCCGGTCGTCATGCAGCTCGGGGAGCTGTGATCACTTCACCGAGGTGATGTCGACGGCGGGCGCGGGTGCCACGCCGTCAGCAGCGTTGCCGCCCTTGTTGACCTTGGCCAGAACCGCCAGGCCGGCCTCGTCGACCTTGCCGAAGACGGTGTAGTTCGGCGGCAGGGGATAGTCGGCGACCATCATGAAGAACTGCGAACCGTTGGTGTCGGGTCCCGCGTTGGCCATGGCGATCGTGCCGACGTCGTAGGTCTCGTCGCCCGTGAGCTCGTCGGCGAAGGAATAGCCCGGTCCGCCGGAGCCGGTGGCGGACGGGTCGCCGCACTGGAGCATGAAGTCGTTGATGAAGCGGTGGCACGTCGTGCCGTCGTAGTAGCCCTGTGCGGCGAGCGAGACGAAGCTGTTGACGGTGCAGGGGGAGGCATCGGCATCGAGCGTGATCGGGATCGCGCCCTGGCTGGTCGTGATCGTCAGGTGTTGTTCGCCCGTGACGGTCGGCTCGCCCTCGGGCAGCTTCGCGTCCCTGGCGGCACCCATCGCGTCCTTGACGTAGGCACACGTCGCGTCGCCCGTGGGTGCGGCCGCCGGCTCACCGGCGCTTCCACACGCGGTCAGTGCCGTGATCGGCAGCAGGAACAGTCCGGCGAGTGCGTGGCGCGTCAGCATGCGGCGACTGTAGCGGGCACGCCGAGGGGAGGGCTGCGCGGCCGATCCAGCGTCTAGGAATCCACACATAATGACATAATGTCCATTATCGGAACTACGGGAACTACGAGAATGGGCTCGGAAGGGGCGGTTGCTGGCCCCTTCCGAGCCTCCTCGTGCGTCCAGGTGTCCTGGCGGAACCTCAGAACGTCACGGGCACGCCTGCTTCGCTCAGTGCACTGCGGTACGCCGCGACGTTGCGCAGCTTGACGTTCTCGTAGCCGCGCACCAGGTCCGGCAGGCCGGCGATCCGCACTGCTTCGTCATACGACGCCTCAGTGAGCTCGCTCCCCAGCTTCTCGACCATGGATGCGTAGTGCGTCGCCATGGCGCGCTCGAGGCGGCGCACGTGCGTGCGGCCGAAGGCGTCAAAAGCCGTCCCACGCAAGAACTTGAGTGTCGCAAGCAATCGCAGGAGCCAGATCCAGCGCTCGCCCAGTGAGAGCTTGCGGTCCTTCAGCCACCGGCCGAGCAACGGTGGCCTGAGCTGGAAACGGATCGTCGTGGCTCCGGCCACCTGGTCACGGATGGCTGCCAGGGACTCGGGCGTCGTCAGCAGGCGTGCGACCTCGTACTCGTCCTTGTAGGCCGTCAGCTTGAACAGGTTGCGTGCGACGACCTCGGAGAACCGGGTGTCGGACGTGACCGCCCGCTCGGCTGCCCATACCGCGTCCATGAAGGTGACATAACGTGCAGCGAGTCGCTCCCCCTGGTAGTCGACGAGCCGACCTGCGCGATCTGTCACGGTGCTCCGCACCGTCCCGGCGACCGGCGAGTCCGCAAGCCCCGGGACGGTGACCGCGCGGACCGGCTTCGGGGAGCCTGCGGCTGCCCGGGCGAACGCGTCAGGCGCCGCGACCGCTGCCCTCCCCCACCGGAAGGCCGCCACGTTGGCCGTGACGGAGACGCCGTTGATCGCGATGGCTTCCTCGATCGCTGCCGCGGGGATCGGCAGCGCACCGCGCTGGTACGCCGCGCCGACGAGCAGGAAGTTGGCGGCCGCCGTGCTGCCGAACATCGCCTCGGCGGCTGCGAGGGCGTCGAAGGCGACAGTCTCCTTGGCCGCTGTCTGCACGCGAGCAAGCAGCTCGCCAGTGGCAGGGTAGGCGATCGACTTGTCGTAGACCATCGGGCCGGTCGGCGTCTGGCTCGTCGACAGCACAGCGATCGAGTGCGCGGGATCGCCGTACTGCAGGTTGCGGGCCTCTGTCAGGGTCAGCAGGTCGAAGCCGAGCAGGGTGTCGGCCTCGCCGGGCGTGATCCGGTTGGACGGCTCGACCGCGTCGCGGCTGAAGCGCAGGTGGCCCGTCACGGGGCCGGCCTTCTGGCTCATCCCCACCTGGTCGAGCGACTCCACGCCGAGTCCGGCACGCAGCGCTGCCGTGGCGAGCACCTGGTTCACGGTGACGATGCCCGTGCCACCGATGCCGGCCATGAAGACGTTGAAGGTGCGCTCGAGCCCGGGCAGCTCCGGCTCCGGGACCGGGGGCGCCGCAGGGACGTCGCGACGCTTCGCCTTGCGGGTCGGGTCGGTCTCCACCTTGACGAACGACGGGCACTCGCCGTCGACGCAGGTGTAGTCGGTGTTGCAGCCGGTCTGGTCGATGCGGGTCTTGCGGCCCAGGTCGGTCTCGACGGGCTGCACGGAGAGGCAGTTGCTCTTCTCACCGCAGTCACCGCAGCCCTCGCAGACCGCCTCGTTGATCACGACGCGGGTCGTGCGGGCGGGCAGGGTGCCACGCTTGCGCTGGCGGCGTGCATCGGCGGCGCAGTGCTGGTCGTAGATCAGCACCGTCACGCCGGGGATGTCGCGCAGCTTGCGCTGAGCCTCGTCGAGCCGGTCGCGGTGCCAGACCTCCACTCCGCGCGCGAGGTCGCCGCGGCGGTACTTCCCCGGGTCGTCCGTGCACACGATCAGCCCTGCCACGCCCTCGTTGACGAGCATGTGGCTGAGCTTGGCGACCGTCACCGAGCCGATCCGCTTCTGCGCACCGGTCATCGCGACGACATCGTTGTGCAGCAGCTTGTAGGTGATGTTGACGCCCGCGGCGACGCAGGCCTGGACCGCGAGCTGGGCCGAGTGGAAGAAGGTGCCGTCGCCGACGTTCTGGAAGATGTGCCCGGTGTGGCTGTAGGGCGCCTGGCCGATCCACTGAGCCCCCTCCCCTCCCATCTGGGTCACGCCGAGGACCGCGCTGTCGGTGCGCTTCGAGATGGTGACCAGGGTGTGGCAGCCGATGCCGCCACCGCCCAGCGAGCCCTCCGGCAGCGCCGTCGAGCGGTTGTGCGGGCAGCCGCTGCAGAAGTACGGCGTGCGTGAGGTGGAGAGCAGCGGCAGGTCGATCCGCACCGGCGGCTCGGGAGCCAGCGTGAGGCGCTCCCGCAGTGCGCGCCGCAGCGGTGTCAGCAGCCGGCCGGCGGTGAGCTCTCCGTCGTACGGGACGAGCGGAGCGCCCGTGGTGTCGTGCTTGCCGACGATCCGGGGCGCATCGGTGCGACCGTAGAGCAGCTCGCGGACGCCCTGCTCGATGAAGGAGGTCTTGTCCTCGACGACCACGATCTCGTCGAGCCCGTGGCTGAAGGTGTCGATGATGGTCGGCTCGACCGGCCACATCATGCCCATCCGCAGGAGTCGGATGCCTGCCGCGCGCAGGTCGTCGTCGCTCGCGCCCAGGTCCTTGAGGGCCTGGCGCATCGAGTCGTAGCAGCTGCCCGACGCGACGATGCCGAGGCGCGCCTTCGGGCTGTCGAGCTCGATCCTGTTGAGCCCGTTGGCTGCGGCATACGCCTTCACCGTCGCCATCCGCGGGCCGTAGAGGGCGGCTTCGGCGCCGACGATCTCGGAGGGATACAGCTCGATCGGACGCGGTGCGTAGGTGTACGCCGACCCGGCCCACTCGATCTGCGGTGCGACGGGCTCGAGGGTGCTGACGTCGGTGCCGACCGTCCAGGCGCCGTCGGCGACATCTGCCACGATCTTCAGCGCGACCACGCACCCGGAGGCCCGCGACATGGCGATGCCGTGCAGGCCGAGCTCCACGATCTCGCTGGCGTTGCGGGGGAAGAGCACCGGGACGCCGAGAGTCGACAGCGTCCGCTCGCTGACCGCCGGCACCGTGGAGCTCTTGGCCGCCGGGTCGTCGCCGACCAGCATGAGCACTCCGCCGAGCGGGTGCCCGCCGTACATGTTGAGGTGGCGGATCGAGTCGGTGGCGCGGTCGACACCGGGTCCCTTGCCGTACCAGATGCCTGTGACGCCGTCGTACCTGCTGGCGTCGAGCGTGGCGCTCGCCTGGCTTCCCCAGACCGCGGTTGCCGCGATCTCCTCGTTGAGGCCCGGCACCACGGTGATCGCGTTGTCGGCCATCTCCTGCGGCATGCGCAGGAGCAGCTGGTCGAGGCCGCCGAGCGGGCTGCCCGGGTAGCCCGAGACGAAGGTGCCGGTCCGGAGGCCCCGGCGGCGGTCGAGCTCGCGCTGCTCGACGAGCATCCGGGCGATCGCCTGCACGCCGGTGAGCAGCACCGGGCCGGCGCCGGAACGGTAGCGGTCAGCAAGGTCATAGGCCTCGAAGACGGTGCCCGGCTCGAAGGTCGCCGTCATCGGCCGAGCTCCGCACGACGGGCGGCCAGGCGGGCCTCCACCACTGCGTCCGCCGCAGCGCCGGTGGTGATGCCGAGCTCCTCGGCGTGCCGCAGGATCTCGGTCGTGGTGCCACCGATGTGCTCGATCTTCGCGTGGACCTGGTCCTCGGAGGCGCCCGTCAGCTCACCCCCGACCTGGACCACACCGCCCGCGTTGGCGACGTAGTCAGGCACCCACAGGATGTGCCGGTGCTGGAGGTCGTCGCCCACCTCGTGGGTGAGCAGCTGGTTGTTGGCACCACCGCAGACGACCTCGGCCTTCAGGTCGCCCACGCTCTCGGTGGTCAGGATGCCGCCCATCGCGCACGGCGCGTAGATGTCGAGGTCCTCCCGGATCACGGCCGGCACTTGCTCGACGTCGGCCAGGGTGGAGGTGAGCTTGTCGACGGCCGCCTGGAAGGGGTCGGACACCAGGATCCGGCCGACGCCGGCGGAGGCGAGCAGGCCCACCAGACGCGCGCCCACCTTGCCGACGCCTTCGACGCCCACGGTGCGGCCTGCGAGGCCGGCGGGGCCGAAGCGGTGCTCGGCGGCTGCGCGCATCGCGCAGAACACGCCGTACGCCGTGGAGAAGCCGCTGTCACCCGAGCCGGCGTGGGAGCCGACGACGTGGCTGGTCGTCTCGCGGACGATGTCGAGGTCGTCGGCGGTGCTGCCGATGTCGGCGGCGGTGATGTAGAGCCCGCCGAGTCGCTCGACGAAACGGCCGTAGGCGCGCAGACGTGCGGGGGTCTTGATGCTGGCCGGGTCACCGATGATGACCGCCTTGCCGCCACCCAGGTCCATGCCCGCGGCGGCCGACTTGTAGGTCATGCCGCGCGAGAGGCGCAGCACATCGGTGAGGGCCTCGGCCTCGGACGCGTAGGCGTGGATGCGCGTGCCGCCGAGCGCAGGTCCGAGCGTGGTGTCGTGGATGGCGATGATCGCCTGGAGGCCGGTCTCGCGGTCGTGACAGAAGACGATCTGCTCGTGACCGGCGGTGCCGAGCTCGTCGCGGCGGTCGAAGACCTGGCCGGCAGGACGGGCGGGGGCGGAAGTCGAGCTGGACAAAGCGGTGGCTCCTCGCAGTGCGCCGAACGGTGCGGATGGTCCGTCCGGAAGTGGAGGTCGCGGGGTGGTGCGACCCTGTGGTCCACGGTGTCATGGTGGTGAGAACCGTGTGATCTACATCATGTACCCCTCGGGTCGCCGATGGTCAATCGCCACCCCGTTATCGTCGCGCCATGACGCACATCCACGTGGTGACGACCGGCGGCACGATCGACAAGGTCTATTCGATGGCCGGCGAGCTGGAGATCGGTGCCCCGGCGGTCGACGCGCTGCTCTCCCCTGTGCTGACCGACCTGACCTACGACGTGACGCCCGCACTCGCGATCGACAGCCTGCAGATGACCGACGCCGACCGTTCCGTCCTGTGTGCCGCGATCGACGGACTCGCGGGTCGTCATGTGGTGGTCACCCACGGCACCGACACGATGCCCGAGACGGCTGCGTTCCTCGACGCGCACCTCAGCGCCGCCGACCAGACCGTCGTGCTGACGGGCGCGATGCAGCCGGCCTCGATGGCGGTGAGTGACGCGGCGTACAACCTGGGGGCTGCGATGACCACCGTCCAGCTGCTGCCGGCCGGGGTCTACATCGCGATGAGCGGCCGGGTCTTCCCCGCGGGCAAGGTGCGCAAGGACCGTGCCCGCGGCGTCTTCATCGACGCAGACGGATAACGATCTGAACACCCGTCAAGAAAACTTCGGCGTTTCGCCATCATGACGGCGTGTGACCGGCGTCTCATGGGTGTTGACACGTTCTTCGAGGAGAGACGCCATGTGGGACACCGTTCAGGAGAGCTCGGTGCATCTGGCCCATGACCTGCCCTGTGCAGGATGCGGCCACGCGGTGCACCACTTCCTGCCCTGCGATCACTGCGCCTGTACGCCGCCGTCGCCGACCGGCCTCTGATCACGCCTGCCCGGTCACGCCGGGCAGGGACCGCGTCATGAAGACGCTGTTCGGATCGGGCCGGTAGCTGCCGAAGGGTGCACACTCGACGAACCCACGCCGCGCATAGAGCTGCCGCGCGGGCGCGAAGTACGGCTCTGCGCCGGTCTCGAGGCTGATCTCGCGGGCTCCCGCTGCGGAGGCTTCCGCCAGCAGGAAGTCCAGCATCGCCGCTCCGACTCCCCTCCCCCGCGCGTGCGCCGCAGTCCGCATCGACTTCAGCTCGACGTGTCCGTCTTGCAGCTGGCGCAGCGCACCGCATCCGACGAGCGCACCGTCCTCGCGGGCGACGTAGAAGCGGATGTCGGCCGCGCGCAACGCGTCGAGTGGCAGCGCGTGCACCGACTCGGGCGGTGAGGTCGCGTGCATCTCGTCGAGGTGCTCGGCGAGAAGCGCGACGACGTCCTCGCCCCGGAGGTCGTCGAGCCGGATGTCCAGGGTCACGGCTGGAGCATGACCTTGATGGCGCGACGCTCGTCCATCGCACGGTATCCCTCGGCGACGTCGTCGAGGGCGAGAGTCATGTCGAAGACCTTGCCAGGCTCGATGGAGCCGTCGAGCACCAGGCCGAGGAGCTCGGGGAGGTACTTCCTCACGGGTGCCATGCCGCCGGCTAGCCCGACGTTGCGGCCGAACATCGTCTGCACCGGGAGCACCACGCCGTGCGGCACGCCGACGAAGCCGACCGTCGACCCCGGCCGCGCTGCGTGGAAGGCCGTCTTCATCGACGCATCCGTCCCGACGCACTCGAGAACGGCGTCGGCTCCGATGCCGTTCGTCAGCTCCAGGACGGCCTCGGTGGCTTCGCGACCGCGCACGCTCACGATGTCGGTGGCGCCGAAGGCCGTCGCGATCTTCTGCCGCGGCTCGTGGCGCGACATCGCGATGATGCGCTCGGCGCCGAGCTGCCTGGCGGCGAGGACGCCGCAGAGGCCGACCGCGCCGTCGCCGACGACGACCGCGGTGCCACCCGGTCGCACGCCCGCGGAGACCGCAGCGTGCCATCCGGTGGGCATCACGTCGGCCAGCGCGAGCAGTGACGGAAGGAGCGCCGGGTCGGGCGCGCCCTCGGTCTTCACCAATGAGCCGTCGGCCTGGTTGACCAGGGCGTACTCACCCTGCCCGCTGACGGTGAAGCCGAGGTTCACACAGGCGGCCTGCATCCCGGCGGCGCAGTGCACGCAGGTGTTGTCGCAGTGGTCGAAGGGGACGACGACGAAGTCGCCCGGCTTCACGGTGCGCACCTCCGCGCCGACCGCCTCGACCACACCGATGCACTCGTGGCCGATGGTGCTGCCCTCGGAGATCGGGTTCTCGCCGCGGTAGGGCCAGAGGTCGGAGCCGCAGATGCAGCCGGCGACGACCTTCACGATCGCGTCCGTGGGCTTGGTGATGACGGGGTCCGGGACCTCCGACAGGCGGATGTCGCGGGTGCCGTGGATCGTCGTTGCGCGCATGCGGCGATCCTGCCACTCCCCTCCGCGACACGTCGCCCCTGCGCCTGCCACCGTTGACGTATCTCATATCTGAGATATCTTGGAGGACATGACCGAGGACTACCTGGGCCGGATCGGCAACCTGATCCGTGACGCCCGCAAGCACCGTGGACTCACCCAGCAGCAGCTCGCCGACGTGCTCGGCACCAGCCAGTCGGCGGTCAACCGGATCGAGAAGGGGCACCAGAACCTCTCCCTCGAGATGCTCGCCCGCATCGGCGCAGCGCTCGACTCCGAGATCGTCTCGCTCGGCGCCGGTCCTACGCACCTCCGGATCACCGGCCCGACGAAGCTGTCGGGCACGATCGCGGTCAAGACCTCCAAGAACGCAGGCGTAGCACTGCTCTGCGCGTCGCTCCTCAACAAGGGCCGTACGACGCTGCGCAAGGTCGCGCGCATCGAGGAGGTCAACCGGCTGATCGAGGTGCTCGAGAGCCTCGGCGTCCAGACCCGATGGCTCAACGACGACAACGACCTCGAGATCGTGCCGCCCGCCAAGCTCGACCTCTCGAACATCGACGAGGCTGCTGCGCGTCGTACCCGCTCGGTGATCATGTTCCTCGGGCCGCTGCTGCACCGCGAGGACGTCTTCGCGCTCCCCTACGCCGGCGGCTGCAACCTCGGCGAGCGCACGGTCGAGCCGCACCTCTCCGCCCTGCGGCCCTTCGGCCTGATCGTCGAGACCACCGACGGCTCCTACAACGCCAGCGTCAACCGCGCCCTGGAGCCCGGCAAGCCGATCGTGCTCACCGAGCGTGGCGACACCGTCACCGAGAACGCGCTCATGGCGGCGGCGCTGCACCCCGGCACCACGGTCATCCGCAACGCCTCCTCGAACTACATGGTCCAGGACCTCTGCTTCTACCTCGAGAAGCTCGGCGTGCGCGTCGAGGGCATCGGGTCGACCACGCTCACCGTCACCGGCGTCTCCGAGATCGACGTCGACGTCGACTACGCACCCTCCGAGGACCCGATCGAGGCGATGTCGCTTCTCGCCGCGGCGATCGTCACGGAGTCCGAGATCACCATCGAGCGCGTGCCGATCGAGTTCATGGAGATCGAGCTCGCCACGCTCGAGGAGATGGGCCTGAAGTACGAGATCTCCGAGGAGTACGTCGCGGAGAACGGCCACACGCGCCTGGTCGACCTCACCCCGAAGGCCTCGAAGCTCGTGGCGCCGCGCGACAAGATCCACCCGCTGCCGTTCCCGGGCCTCAACATCGACAACCTGCCCTTCTTCGCGGTCATCGCGGCCGTCGCCGAAGGCCAGACGCTGCTTCACGACTGGGTCTACGAGAACCGCGCGATCTACCTCACCGAGCTCACCAAGCTCGGTGGCAACGTGAAGCTGCTCGACCCGCACCGCGTGCTGATCGAGGGACCGACGACGTTCACGGGGACCGAGATCGTGTGCCCTCCCGCACTTCGTCCGGCGGTCGTGATCCTGCTCGCGATGCTGGCCTCCAAGGGCACGAGCGTGCTGCGGTCGACCTATGTCATCCACCGCGGCTACGAGGACCTCGCCGAGCGTCTCAACGAGCTCGGAGCCAACATCGTGCCGTTCCGCGACATCTGAGGAGTGAGGCGGAGGTACGCCGAGCGCAGCGAGGTGTGGCGTAGCCGAGCCCCGCAGGATGTCGCCGTTGGGTTCCGCGACATCTGAGGCCGCGGCACCTGGTCAGCTGAAGAGCGTGGCGATCCAGGCCGGGGCCCGGGGCGGCTT
>UEXP01000007.1_pt1 | contig 16979 bp, 17 predicted proteins | sample 4301171 | NCBI WGS metagenome assembly UEXP01 (sample SAMEA4773182, study PRJEB27434) | metagenome | biome: 2259; feature: agricultural soil; material: soil | place: USA | collected 2014-09 | depth 0.25 m
TCTCCAAGCGCGACCCCGAGGCGCACGCGCTGGCCTACCGCGACCAGGGCTTCATCCCCGAGGGCCTGCTCAACTACCTCGCACTGCTCGGGTGGTCGATCGCGGCCGACCGGGACGTGTTCACCATGGAGGAGATGGTCGCGGCGTTCGACATCAAGGACGTCAACGCCAACCCGGCCAAGTTCGACATCAAGAAGTGCGATGCGATCAACACCGAGCACATGTCCAGGCTCGGTGTGGACGAGATGCGCCGGCGCGTCCTTCCTTTCCTGGCCGAGGACGGCTTGGTCTCCGACCCGCTGACTGCCGACCAGGCTGTGCTTCTCGACCAGCTCATGCCCCTGATCGCGCCGCGCATGCGGAAGCTGACGGAGGCATCCGGACTCACGAAGTCCTTCTTCGTCTCCGACGAGGAGTTCGTGATCGACGAGGGTGCACGGTCCAAGGTGCTCAACGAGCAGGGCCTGACTGTCGTCGCCGCTGCGCTCGAGGCACTGACAGCGGTCAACGAGTGGACGACCGAGGCGATCCAGGCCGCCCTCGAGGGCAAGCTGGTGGAGGAGCTCGAGCTCAAGCCGCGCGTCGCGTTCGGTCCGGTCCGGGTCGCCACCTCCGGTGCCCAGATCTCGCCGCCGCTCTTCGAGTCCCTGGAGATCCTCGGCCGCGAGAAGACGCTCGGCCGCCTGCAGGCTGCGCTCGGCTGATGGCGCACGCCGACCTCGGCTATCACCAGCTGCACCGCGGAGGACCGCGGGAGCGCTGGCGGCCGGTGGTCGGTGTCCTCCTGTTGCTGGGCGGCATGTTCGCCCTCAGTTTCATCGGCGTGATCGCGCTGCTGGTCGAGGCGGCGTTGTCAGGTGACTTCCTCGGTGCGATCTCCGACCCGTTCGACGACATCGGCCCGATCGGCCTGGCCGGCCTGCTGCTGTCGCTCGCTGCGCTGATCCCGCTGGCACTGCTGCTGTCGTGGTGGCTGCACGCGCTGAAGCCGGGCCAGATGATCTCGGTCGCGGGGCGGATCCGCTGGCGCTACCTCGCGGGCTGCTTCGGCCTCGCCCTCCTGGCGCTGGGCATCACCCTCGTGGTGAGCACCCTGGTGCCGAGCGGTGCGCGCGAGGAGCTGACCGCTTCGGTCAACCCCGTCGACGGGCGGATGGTCGCGCTGCTCCTGGTCGCCCTGCTGGTGACGCCCCTGCAGGCTGCCGGTGAGGAGATCGTCTTCCGGGGCTACCTGACCCAGGCGGTCGGCGGAGTCCTGCCGACCGCCTTCGCGGTGGTTGTCCCGGCCGCCCTCTTCGCCCTCGCCCATGGGGCGCAGAGTGCGCCCGTCTTCCTCGACCGCTTCGCCTTCGGCCTGATCGCGGGCGTGCTCGTGGTGCTCACCGGAGGTCTCGAGGCCGGCATCGCGATGCACGTGGTCAACAACTGGCTCGCCTTCGGCCTGGCCGTCGTGCTGGGCAACCTGGGGGACTCGCTGCAGCCCAAGGGTGGCACCTGGTGGACGCTGCCCGGCACGCTGACGCAGTCGCTGGTCTACCTGGCGCTCGCCGTGTGGCTCGCCCGGCGGCAGGGACTCGCGACGCGTCAGGACGACGTGAGCTCGACCAGGAGCAGCGGCCCGCCGTCGTAACGGCCGCCGTCGATCGCGAGCGCGCGCCCCTCGGCGTAGGCCAGGGCGCCGTGCCCCGGTGTGGTGCCCCGCAGGGTCGCGACGATGCTGTGGCCGTGGACCACCCGCGAGCCGCCGTACGCCGCGAGCAGGCGGCCCGCCTGTGCGGCACCGTCGGTGCCGACGAACCGCCGCCGCTGGCTGAGCCCGCGGAACGCCTCGCTGATGCCCGTCGGGTCCGGCCGGTGGAGCAGCGTGCGGACATGGGCGTTGACCGCGTCGACGGAGGTGCCCCAGTCGAGGTACGTCGTCGCGTCGGAGTGGACGAGCAGGTCGTCGCCGACCCGGGCCATCACGGGCAGGTCGCTCAACCAGGCGATGTCGACCGTGGTCAGTGCGGTCTGGTCCGCGACCTGACCGCCGTTGCGCTGCCAGACGGGGAACCAGCCGTGGTCGGGATGGAGCCACATGCCGAGGGCGAGCACCTCGTGGTTGCCCAGCAGCACGTGGACGCTCGCTGGGGCCTGCTCCTGCAGCCGGCGGAGCAGCCGGACCACACCGATGCCGTCCGGGCCGCGGTCGAGCAGGTCGCCGAGGACGAAGAGCTGGTCCTCGCCACCGATCCAGTGCTCGTCGTCGCTGAGCAGCCCGGCCCCCTGCAGCGCCCGGACGAGGTCGTCGCGGTGGCCGTGGACATCGCTGACGGCGAAGACACGGGCGGGGGAGGAGGGCACGGCACCATCCTCGCAGCGACCACCGACAGGCACGGATCCGGCCGTCGTGACCGGCATCGTTTTGGAGGTGCGAGCGGCCGGCGTGTAAGGTTCAACGCTGTCGCGCCAGTCGAAAAACCGGCTGCGACATTGGGATATGGTGTAATTGGCAACACGACGGTTTCTGGTTCCGTTATTCAAGGTTCGAGTCCTTGTATCCCAGCGAATCCGCTCCTCGGGAGCCCCAGAGATGGGGGTCACAGGCCGCGGATTTGTGGCGGGACGAAAGCAAACGCTAGAGTTCCACCTCGTTGCCAGCGAGTGATCGCAGGCAAATGCCCCCGTTGTGTAGTGGCCTAGCACGTCGCCCTCTCAAGGCGGTAGCGCCGGTTCGAATCCGGTCGGGGGTACCACTTCGAAGAAGGCTTCCCGTGCGCGGGAGGCCTTCTTCGCTTTCCAGCCCATGTTCGTTGTACTGCTCAGGAGTCGCCCCATGGCCCAGGTCACTGCCACCGCCGAAGCCGTCGTCCCGGCGTCGCCGGCCGTCGTCCTCCAGGTGCTCGCTGACTACCGCGAGGCCCGTCCGGCGATCCTGACCTCCCACTTCACGGAGTACCAGGTCGTCGAGGGTGGCGTCGGCGCGGGCACGGTGGCTTCGTGGCACCTGCACGCGACCGAGAAGCGGGTGCGCGACGTGCTCGCCGAGGTCGTCGTGACCAGCGACTCCGTCGTCGAGACCGACCGCAACTCCTCGATGGTGACCACCTTCGCCGTGGCCTCCGAGGGCGCCGGCACGAAGGTCACCGTCACCACGACCTGGAACGGCGCGGGTGGCGTCGGCGGCTTCTTCGAGAAGACCTTCGCGCCGCTCGGGCTGCGCCGGATCCACGACGAGCTCCTCGCCAACCTCGCCGCCTACGTCCAGGCCTGAGTCCGCCACGCGCGTGTGTGGCGCGCCGACCCGGCGTGCCTGCCCCGACACCGGGCAAACCGGACTTAGCGTGGGCGTGCGATGACCGTCCAGACCGAGCTCCCGACCGCCGCGGCGCAGCAGCCGCCGGCGACGCAGGAGCGCCTGCGGGTCACGACCAACGGCGACTTCCGCGAGTTCGACGGCTCCGAGGTGCTGGGGCCGCTGGCCCTCGAGTGCTGCGCGTCGGGATGGTCGGTGCGCGATGTCGGGGACGTCCCGATGCTCTTCCTCGACGGGTGCCGTGTCGTCCAGATGCCGCTCTTCCTCGGACGGCCGGTCGCGCTGCGCGTGGGTTCTCCGGACGGACAGCTCGTGGAGCTCGAGGTCGTGGAGTACGTCGAGTCGTTCCTCGCCTACGGTCCCGGCGACTGGACCCGCGGCGCGATGCGTCCGCGCGAGGAGGTCCTCGGCGCGGATCCCGAGCCGGCACCGGCCGCACCTCCGGTGCCGAAGGTCGTCGCCGATGCCGAGGCCGTGCGCGAGGCGGCACGAGACGCGCTGCGCGCACCTGTGCGTCGTACGCCGGAGCCTGCCGAAGCCGTGAGGCCAGCACGCTCTGAGGCGACGACGGCCAGCCCGCGGGGCGGCGCCCTGGTCCTCGACAAGGTCAACGTCACCGTGGAAGGCACGCGGCTGCTCCGTGAGGTCTCGCTGGAGCTCGCGCCCGGCACCCTGACCGCGATCATCGGGCCCTCCGGGGCGGGCAAATCGACCCTGCTCGGCACCCTGACGGGGGAGCGGCCCGCGACGACCGGCCATGTGGTCTGGGACGGCCACGACCTCGACAGCGAGCGCGAGCAGGCCCGACTCCGGATCGGCGTCGTCCCGCAGCACGAGCTGCTCCACGTGCAGCTGACCGTCGCGCAGGAGCTCTCCTTCGCTGCCGCGCTGCGGATGCCGACGGGCACGACTGCGAGCGAGCGTGACCGGCGCATCCGTGTCGTGCTCGCGCGCCTCGGCCTCGAGGGCCAGCGCGACCAGCGGATCAGCTCCCTGTCCGGGGGACAGCGCAAGCGGCTGGCGATCGCCACCGAGCTCCTCACCGCGCCGGACCTGCTGCTGCTCGACGAGCCCACGACCGGCCTCGACCCGGGGTTCGACCGCAGCGTCATGGAGCAGCTCCGCGACCTCGCCCTCGAGGGCCGCACCGTGGTCGCGGTGACCCACTCCGTCATCGGCCTCGAAGCCTGCGACCAGCTCGTCGTGCTCGCGCGGGGCGGCCGGCTCGCGCACGTCGGCGCCCCCGAGACGCTGCTCAGCCACTTCGGGTGCCTCGACTATCCCGAGCTCTTCGACCTCCTCGAGTCCGGGGACGTCCCCGCGGCAGGCACCACCGTCGAGCGTCAGCCGCTCAGGCCGCCCGGCACGCTCGAGGTGCCCGACCGCCCGTCGGCGACGCGGCAGTTCTTCACCCTCGCGCGCCGCACCCTGAACGTCACGCTCGCCGACAGGCTGACCCTCGCGCTGCTCGTGCTGATGCCTCTCGTCCTTGCCGCACTGAGCCGGATCGTGCCGGGTGAGGCAGGCCTCTCGATCGAGACCGCGCGCCGGCTCGGAGTCGCCCGCGCCAAGGTCGGCGAGGAAGCCGGACAGCGCTTGATCCTGCTCCTCGTCGCTGCGTGCCTCATGGGCGCGGCGATGGCGGTCCGCGAGATCGTCAAGGAGCGCGCGCTCCTGCGCCGCGAGTACGCCGTCGGCGTCTCGCCCGGAGCCTGGGTCCTCGCCAAGGCGGTGGTGCTCGGCGGACTCTGCTTCACGCAGGGCGTCGTCGTCACCTGGCTCGCTCTGGCCGGACAGACCCCGGCCGACCTCGGCGGCGTACGCGGCTGGGGTGTCCGGGAGATCGCGCTCAGCGTCGGCCTGCTGGCGATGTCGACCGCCTGGCTCGGCCTCCTCGTCTCCGCGCTCGTCCGCACGGTCGAGCAGACCATGCCTGCGCTCGTCGCCCTGGTGATGGGGCAGCTCGTCCTCTCCGGCGCGCTGGTCCAGGTCGCCGGCCGCCCGGGCCTGGAGCAGGTCGCCTGGCTCGCGCCGTCGCGCTGGGCGCACGCCGCCAATGCGGTCAGCATCAACCTCGAGAGCGCCAAGAGCGGCGTGCGCGGCGCCGTTGCGGACCCGCTCGCGGCGTACGCCCCGGACCGCTGGACGCAGGACCTTCTGTGGCTCGGTGCGGTCGCGCTCGTCGCCGTGTTGCTCACCCTGCAGGCGGTCCGCCGGTCGCTCCGCTGACCCCTCTGCGGGATGATCTGACCATGTGGACCGTGATGCCGTCGCCGGTGGGAGACCTGCGGATCGTCGAGCGCGGCGGCGCCGTGTCCGCGATCGAGTTCACGCCCTTCCGTCCGCCGGCAGACGGCCGGCCGCTGGGGGAGCGTGACGACTCCCACCCGGTGCTGGCCGAGGCAGCACGCCAGCTGGCGGCGTACTTCGCGGGCGACCTGACCGTCTTCGACCTCCCGGTCGCTCCGCGCGGCACGGAGTTCCAGGAGCGGGTCTGGGCGCAGCTCCAGCGCATCCCGTTCGGGGAGACGATCACGTACGGCGAGATCGCCGGTCGCCTCGGGATGACCGCCGCTGCCTCGCGTGCCGTCGGGCTCGCCAACGGCCGCAACCCGATCCCGATCGTGATCCCGTGTCACCGGGTGATCGGCGCGGACGGGTCGCTCACCGGGTACGCCGGCGGCATGGAGCGCAAGCAGGTCCTACTCGACCTCGAGACCGACGACCGCCTCTTCTGAGATGCCGAACGCCCCCGCCGGACCGGCAGGGGCGTTCGTTTCAGACTGTCACTCCGCAGCGGCGCGACGGAGGCTCTCGGAGAGTCGCTCGGCCGCCGCGAGAACGGCGGGTGCGTGCATGCGGCCGGGCTGGCGCGAGAGTCGCTCGAGCGGACCGGAGACCGAGACCGCGGCGATGATCTTGCCGCTGGGGGAGCGGACCGGTGCGGAGACCGAGGCCACCCCCTGCTCGCGCTCGCCGACCGACTGGGCCCAGCCGCGGCGGCGGATGCCGGAGAGCGCGGTGGCCGAGTAGGCGGCGTTCTGCAGGCCGCGGTGCATGCGCTCCGGGTCCTCCCAGGCGAGCAGGACCTGGGCGGCCGAGCCGGCACGCATGGTGAGCTGCGAGCCGACGGGGATCGTGTCGCGGAGGCCGGAGGGGCGCTCGGCGGCAGCAACGCAGACGCGGTGCTCGCCCTGGCGACGCCACAGCTGGGCGGACTCGCCCGTGATGTCGCGGAGCCGGGCCAGCACCGGGCCGGCGGCCGCGAGGAGACGGTCCTCGCCGGCTGCGGCGGAGAGCTCAGCGAGGCGCGGGCCGAGGACGAAGCGGCCTTGGAGATCCCGCGCGACGAGGCGATGATGTTCGAGGGCAACGGCAAGACGGTGCGCGGTCGGGCGCGCAAGGCCGGTGCCGGCGACGAGACCGGCAAGGGTGGCCGGGCCGGCCTCGAGGGCGGCGAGCACGAGGGCTGCCTTGTCGAGAACGCCCACTCCGCTTGTGTTGTCCATATGCCGATACTGACATCTCAATCCGTGGGATGCAAGCGTAGAGTCAATGTTGCCGTCCGGACCGGGCGGTCACAGGCACTGACACAAGGGAGACCTCCATGGGCAAGACCCTGTCGGAGAAGGTGTGGGACGAGCATGTCGTCCGCAGCGCTGAGGGCGAGCCGGACCTTCTCTACATCGACCTCCACCTGCTGCACGAGGTGACCTCGCCGCAGGCGTTCGACGGTCTCCGCATTGCTGGCCGCCAGGTTCGCCGCCCGGACCTCACCCTCGCCACCGAGGACCACAACGTCCCCACCCTCGACTGGGACAAGCCGATCGCCGACCCGGTCTCCAAGACCCAGGTCGACACGCTGCGCAAGAACGCCGCTGAGTTCGGCGTCCGCCTGCACCCGCTGGGTGACATCGAGCAGGGCATCGTGCACGTCGTCGGCCCGCAGCTCGGCCTGACGCAGCCCGGCATGACGATCGTGTGCGGTGACTCGCACACGTCGACCCACGGTGCGTTCGGCGCGATCGCGTTCGGCATCGGCACCTCCGAGGTCGAGCACGTCCTGGCGACGCAGACCCTGCCGCAGGCCAAGCCGAAGACCATGGCCGTCACGGTCAACGGTCAGCTGCCCGAGGGTGTCACCGCCAAGGACCTGATCCTCTACCTGATCGCGCAGACCGGCACCGGTGGCGGCCAGGGCTACATCGTGGAGTACCGCGGCGAGGCCATCGAGGCGCTCTCCATGGAAGGCCGCATGACGGTCTGCAACATGTCGATCGAGTGGGGCGCGAAGGCGGGCATGATCGCCCCCGACCAGACCACGTTCGACTACATCGAGGGCAAGCCCGAGGCGCCCAAGGGTGCTGACTGGGACGCCGCCGTCGCGCACTGGAAGACCCTGGTGACCGACGCCGACGCGACCTTCGACAAGGAGATCGTCATCGACGCCGGCGACGTGACGCCGTTCGTCACCTGGGGCACCAACCCCGGCCAGGGCGCGCCGCTCGGCTCCAACGTCCCGACCCCGTCGGACTTCGAGGACGAGCAGGACCGCATCGCGGCCGAGAAGGCGCTCGAGTACATGGGCCTCGAGGCCGGCCAGCCGCTGCGCTCGGTCAAGGTCGACACCGTCTTCGTCGGCTCCTGCACCAACGGCCGCATCGAGGACCTGCGCCTCGCCGCCGAGATCATCAAGGGCCACAAGGTCGCCGAGGGCACCCGCCTGCTCGTCGTCCCCGGCTCGGTCCGCGTCCGCAACCAGGCGATGGAGGAGGGTCTCGACAAGATCTTCATCGAGGCCGGTGCGGAGTGGCGTGGTGCCGGTTGTTCGATGTGCCTCGGCATGAACCCGGACACGCTGAAGCCGCAGGAGCGCTCGGCGTCCACCTCCAACCGCAACTTCGAGGGCCGTCAGGGCAAGGGCGGTCGCACGCACCTGGTCTCGATCCCCGTCGCTGCCGCCACCGCCGTCAAGGGCACGCTCGCGTCGCCCGCCGACCTGGTCTGATCCGGAAAGGCAGAGAACATCATGGAGAAGTTCACCTCCCACACCGGTACGGCGCTCCCGCTGCGTCGTTCGAACGTCGACACCGACCAGATCATCCCGGCGGTCTACCTCAAGCGCGTCACCCGCACGGGCTTCGAGGACGGCCTGTTCGCCGCGTGGCGCAACGACCCGGAGTTCGTCGCCAACAAGCCGGAGTACCAGGGCGTCTCGATCCTGATCGCCGGTCCGGACTTCGGCACGGGTTCGTCCCGTGAGCACGCGGTCTGGGCGCTCATGGACTATGGCTTCAAGGTCGTGCTCTCGAGCCGCTTCGCCGACATCTTCCGGGGCAACTCCGGCAAGGCCGGCCTTCTCTCGGTCCCGGTCGAGCAGGACGTCATCGAGCAGCTCTGGGACCTCGTCGAGGCCGACCCGACCACCAAGGTCACCGTCGACCTCGAGGCCAAGACCGTCACCGCGGGTGACCTGGTCGCGCCGTTCCAGATCGACGACTACACGCGCTACCGCCTGCTCAACGGCCTGGACGACATCGGCATCACGCTCGGCAACGAGGCCGACATCGCGGCCTACGAGGCCAAGCGCCCGTCGTGGAAGCCCGTCACGCAGTGATTTTCAGCGTTTCTCCTTACCTGTAAGGGGAAACGCTCACGCGGAGGGCCCGGTTGCATGTGCGACCGGGCCCTTCGGCGTTTCCAGCCGTCCGGCGTACGACGAAAAAGGTGCCGCGAAGTGGCCCGTAGTCGTTGTGACACGGCGCCGGAATCCCTACGTTGCGAAGGAGAGGCGTCGGGGTCGTCCCGACCAGCTGCACCGGAAGGGATACCCGTGAACAAGACTCAGCTGATCGACGCGCTCGCGGCGCGCTTCGAAGGCAACCGCAAGGCGGCGGCGTCCGCGCTCGACGCCGTGCTCGACACGATCACCCGCGAGATCGCCCGTGGCGAGAAGGTCGCGATCACCGGTTTCGGTTCGTTCGAGAAGCGGATCCGCCCGAGCCGCTGGGTGCGCAACCCGCGCACGGGCGAGAAGATCAAGGCGAAGAAGACCGCCGTGCCGAAGTTCACCGCCGGCGCAGACCTGAAGGCCGTCACGTCGGGTGCGAAGAAGCTGCCGAAGGAGACGGTCGCCAAGGTCGCCGCTCCTGCCAAGAAGGCTGCGACCTCGACGTCGGCCGCGACCCGCAAGGCGACCGCTCCGGCCAAGACGGCTGCGAAGAAGGCTGCGTCGACTGCCACCAAGAAGGCCGCTCCCGCCAAGGCTGCTGCGACCAAGGCCGCCGCGCCGGCGAAGACCGCCGCCAAGAAGGCTGCGTCGACTGCCACCAAGAAGGCCGCTCCCGCCAAGGCTGCTGCGACCAAGGCCGCCGCTCCCGCCAAGAAGGCGGCTGCGCCTGCGAAGAAGGCCGCGACGACAGCCGCCAAGAAGGCGGCCCCGGCTGCGAAGAAGGCCGCCTCGACGGCTGCGAAGAAGGCCGCTCCTGCCAAGAAGGCGCCGGCGAAGAAGGCGCCCGCCAAGAAGGCCTGAACCTGACGGTCGGCTGCGGCGCTCCCGGGCAGGGAGCGCCGCAGTCGCGCTTTCCGCGTGGGAGCGGGACGGCCGACCTCCGCGGCCGGTAGCCTGCCCGTGACGCGGCACGCCGCGCTGCTGGATCTGGACGTGAGGAATCAATCGTGAGTGTGCGCAACTGGCCCCGCAAGCCCGGCGCAGGCTTCCAGGTGGCTCGGGTCATCCTGCTGCCGACGCTGACGGCGATGAGCCGTCGCAACTGGCTCGACGCCGACAAGATCCCCGCCACGGGCGGCGTCGTCCTCGTTGCGAACCACACGACGAAGATCGACCCCCTCACGATCGCGCACTTCGTGCACCACAACGGCCGAGCGCCCCGCTTCCTGGCGAAGGAAGGCCTCTGGGACGTCCCGGGTGTGAAGTGGATCCTCACCGACGCCAAGCAGATCCCGGTGGCGCGGATGTCGGGTGATGCCCACAACGCCTTCGCGGCCGCCGAGCAGGCGCTGCGGGACGGCGAGTGCATCGTGGTCTACCCCGAGGGCACCGTCACGCGGGACCCGGACCTGTGGCCGATGCGCGGCAAGACAGGTGCGGCCCGCATGGCGCTGGCGACCGGCGTTCCGGTCATTCCCGTGGGGCACTGGGGCGAGGAGGAGATCCTTCCGCCGTACGCCAAACGGCCCAAGCTCTTTCCGCGCAAGACGGTGACGGTCAAGGCGGGCGACCCTGTCGACCTCAGCGACCTGCTCGGTGGCGAGATCACCAGCGAGAAGGTCAACGAGGCGACCCGCCGGATCATGGCCGCGCTCACCCACGTGGTCGAGGACCTCCGTGGCGCTGTTGCGCCGACGGAGCGGTTCGACCCCAAGGCTGCGGGCGTCGCCGAGATCGGCAACCCCAACAAGAAGAAGCGGAAGAAGGGCAAGGCGTGAGCAAGATCGCCGTGTTCGGTGCAGGTTCCTGGGGCACCGCGTTCTCGATGGTCATGGCCGACGCCGGCAACGACATCACGATCTGGGGCCGCCGCGAGGAGGTGTGCGCGACGATCAACGAGCGTCGCGAGAACACCGACTACCTCCCCGGCATCGAGCTCCCGCCGTCGATCTCGGCGACGCACGACCCCGAGCAGGCCCTCGCCGGTGCGGATGTCGTCGTCCTCGCCACCCCGAGCCAGTCGCTCCGGGAGAACCTCGCCGAGTGGTCGCCGTACATCCCGAACGACGCGGTCATGGTGTCGCTCATGAAGGGCGTCGAGCTCGGCAACATCAAGCGCATGAGCGAGGTGATCGCCGAGGTGACCGATGCCGGTCCCGAGCGGATCGCCGTCGTCTCCGGACCGAACCTGGCCAAGGAGATCGCCCGTCGCGAGCCCGCTGCCTCGGTCGTCGCGTGCGCCGACGAGGAGGTCGCCAAGCGGCTGCAGGCGTTGTGCCACTCGCCGTCCTTCCGTCCCTACACCTCGGTCGACGTCCTGGGCTGTGAGCTCGGTGGCGCCTACAAGAACGTCGTGGCGCTGAGCGTCGGCATGGCCGTCGGCCTCGGGTTCGGCGACAACACCACCGCCTCCGTGATCACGCGTGGTCTGGCCGAGACGGCCCGTCTCGCCATGGCGCTCGGTGCCAACCCGCTGACGCTGATGGGACTCGCTGGCCTCGGTGACCTGGTCGCCACCTGCTCCTCGCCGCTCTCGCGCAACCGCACCTTCGGCGAGAAGCTCGGCGAGGGCATGACGACCGCGGACATCTACGCCTCGACCCGCCAGGTGGCCGAGGGTGCCAAGTCGTGTGCCTCGCTGCTCGAGCTCGCACAGCGCACCGGTGTCGACGCCCCGATCGCCGAGCACGTCAACGCGGTCGTCGCGGGGCAGATGACCGCGACCGACATGATGCAGTCCTTCATCGGCCGCGACACCAAGGCTGAGACCGACTGAGCGAGGGCCCGAGTCGAGCTTGCTCGATCTCGGAGCCCGAGCGAGGGAGGTGCAGGAGCGCAGCGAGTGCTGACCGACTGAGCGAGGTTTCAACGGAAACTTCTCGTCAGCATGTGACGAAAAGTTTCCGTTGAACGGTGGCTGCCGTGGCTCGCGACGCAGTGTGAAGACTTTTGGTCACATACTGACGAAAAGTCTTCACGCTGAGCGGCGATCAGCCGATGAGTGTGTCGAGGGCCGACTTCAGGTCGTCCCACAGGTCCTCGACGTGCTCGACGCCGACGCTCATCCGGACCAGGTCCTCCGGGATCGTCTGCGACTCGGTCTTCCAGCGACGGCGACGCTCCAGGGTGGACTCGACACCGCCGAGCGACGTCGCGTGGACCCAGAGCTTCGTCTTGTGGACGAGCAGGTCGGCGGCGAGCGCCCCCTGCGTGAACTCGATCCCGATGATCGCTCCGAACCCGGGGTAGCGGACCCGCGCGATCGCCGGGTGTCCCGTCAGACGCTCCACGAGCTCCTGGGCGTTCGCCTGGGCCCGCTCGACGCGGAGGTGCAGGGTGCGCATGCCTCGCAGGGCGAGCCACGCCTCCATCGGCCCGGGGATCGCACCGATCAGGTCGCGTCGCTTCTTGAGTACGTCGAACAGCTCGTCGTCACGGGTGACCAGGGCACCCATCAGGACGTCGCTGTGACCGGCGATGTACTTGGTGGCCGAGTGCAGGACCAGGTCCACGTCGTCGTTCAACGGCTGCTGGAGCAGGGGAGTGGCGAAGGTGTTGTCGACCACGACGTAGGCGCCGGCGTCATGCGCGGCCTCGGTGATGGCCTTGATGTCGGCGACCTCGAGGGCGGGGTTGGTCGGAGACTCCAGCCAGACCAGCGAGGCGTCCTCGCAGGCAGCGATCACGGACGCCGTGTCGGTGACGTCGACGAGCTCGCCTCGCAACCGGCCCCGGGCCTCCAGGTCGGCGACCTGCATGATCGACCCCTGGTAGGAGTGGCGCGGGAGCACGACCTTCTGGCCCTGGCCCACGAGGTCGAGCACGGTGGCCACCGCGGCCAGGCCGCTGGCGAACGACAGGCAGCGGCCGCCCTCGAGCGCACCGAGTGCTTCCTCGAACGCCGTCCAGGTCGGGTTGCCGTAGCGGCCGTACTCCATGTCGCCGCCGGCCACGTAGACGGAGGCCAGGGTGATCGGAGTGTTGAACGGCGCGTCCGGCTCGACCGCAGGGCGCCCCGCGTGGACCGCGACGGTCTCCGGGCGGCGTACGGGCGGGCCGTCGGGCGCGGGAGAGGACGCGGACACGGCGGGGGACTGGTCGGCCATGTCCTCAGCCTAGGGAATACTCGGGGCCGTGACTGACACGCTTGCTTCCCTCGCCGCCGACATCGACGCCACCTGCCGCCTCCGTGGCGAGTTCGTGCTCCGCTCGGGTCAGGTCTCCGACACGTACTTCGACAAGTACCTCTTCGAGGCCCAGCCGGCGCTGCTCGAGCGCGTCGCGCAGCAGATGGTCGACCTCCTCCCGGAGGGCACCGAGCTGCTCGGTGGCCTGGAGATGGGCGGCATCCCGATCGCGACGATGGTCAGCGCGAAGACCGGCATCCCGGTCATCTTCATCCGCAAGAAGGCCAAGGAGTACGGCACCGCCAAGCTGGCCGAAGGTCCGGCGTTCGACGGCAAGCGCGTGACGCTCATCGAGGACGTCATCACCTCCGGTGGCGCGGTCCGCGACGCCGTCAACGTGCTCCGCCCTGCCGGCGCGATCATCGACACGGTGGTCTGTGCGATCGACCGGAGCCCCGAGGGCAACCCGCTCGACGATGTGGCTCTCGAGATCCGCCCGGTGCTCACCCGCGCTGACCTGGATGCTGCCGCCGAGGCACGCGGATGACCGCGGCCAAGCCCCGCGTGGCGGTCATCTTCGGCGGCCGCTCGACCGAGCACGGGATCTCCTGCGTGACGGGCGGCTCCGTGCTCAACGTGATCGACCGGGAGAAGTACGACGTCATCCCGATCGGCATCGCCCAGGACGGCCGGTGGGTGCTGGAGAGCGGTGACGTCGAGCGCCTGAAGATCAAGGACCGTGTCCTGCCCTCCGTCGATGCCTCGCTCCCGTCGGTCTCGCTCGAGCAGCGCGCCAACGGCACCGAGCTCGTCTTCACCGACGCGACGGAGGCCGCCAGCGTGCTGGGCCACGTCGACGTCGTCTTCCCGCTGCTGCACGGCCCGTGGGGTGAGGACGGCACGTTGCAGGGCCTGCTCGAGATGGCGGGCGTCCGCTACGTCGGTGCCGGCGTCCTGGCTTCCGCGGTCAGCATGGACAAGGGGTTCATGAAGGTCGCCCTCAACGCGGCCGGCGTCCCGACCCAGCCGTCGATCGTGGTCACCGCCCGCGAGTGGGCTCGTGACGCCGCGGCCTGCCAGGCGCGGTCGGAGGAGCTCGGCTACCCGCTCTTCGTGAAGCCTGCCCGCGGTGGTTCGAGCATCGGCATCTCCAAGGTGCACGACGCCTCCGAGTTCGCTGCGGCGATCGAGGAGGCGATGGTCCACGACCCACGCGTCCTGGTCGAGGGCTTCGCGGCTGGCGTGCGCGAGATCGAGTGCGGCGTGCTGCAGATGCCCGACGGCACCCTGCGCACCTCGCTTCCCGCCGAGATCCGGATCGGCGGCGACCACGAGTTCTACGACTTCGAGGCGAAGTACCTGCCCGGCGAGCACACCGAGATCGACTGCCCGGCGAAGGTCGACGACGACCTGCTCGCACGCATGCAGGAGCTCGCTGCGGTGACCTTCGACGCCGTGGCCTGTGAGGGCCTGGCACGCGTCGACTTCTTCGTCTTCCCCGACGGCTCCCTGGTGGTCAACGAGCTCAACACGATGCCCGGCTTCACGCCGAGCTCGATGTACCCCCAGATGTGGGGGGCTTCGGGTGTCGACTACACCGAGCTGGTCGACCTGCTGCTCCAGCAGGCGCTCTCCCGGAGCATCGACCTGCGCTGAGGAGTGAGCCGGAGTGGCGCCGAGGGACGAGGCTCCGCGGAGGCGAGCCCCGCAGGTGCAGGTCAAATCCCGCCCCGACCTGCGCTGACGCGCGTCGTACGACGGGTCAGACGCAGGGCTCTGCCTCCGGGATGCCGGCCTTGACGGGGTCGCTGAGCGTGACGAGCGCATCGGCGGCGAACGCCGTGTTGCTGCGGTACTTCGCCGGGACGAACAGCTTCACGATCGGCTCGCGACCGATCGTGTAGATCGTCAGGTCCGCTTCGAGGTCGGAGAACTGTCCGATCGGGACGTACCACCCGACCCCGTTGACCTCCTCGCAGGAGGCACCCTGGGTGAAGTCCTCGGGCATCGAGGTCTCGCAGGTCAGCCGGACCGCAGGTGAGCCCCAGGCACGGCCCGTCGTGTCCTGCGGGGTGACCTTGCGCGCGGCCAGGCCGACGAACGTGGACGGCGTCGCCTCGAGCACGGCGTCGCAGGCTTCGCGCGCTGTGGCGCTCAGCTCCACGGTCTCGATCTCGACGGGACCGGTGTCGCGCAGACCCGTCGAGCAGGCGGTCAGCAGGATGAGCGCGGCGGTGCAGGGCGCGGCGTACGTCAGACGGGGCACGCCGGGCATCCTCCCATCCGGGGAGGTCAGAGACGCACGACGGGGCACGCCAGCGCGTGCGTGATGCCGTCGAGCGCCTGCACCTTCGCCACGACGTCGTGGCTCAGCACGTCGACGCTGCGGGCCTCGGCCTTCGCGATGATGTCGTAGGGACCGTTGACGTCGTCCGCCGACACGACTCCCGGGATGGCGGTCAGCGCATGCGTGACGTCTACCGCGTGCCCGACGTCGGTCTGGATCAGGATGTAGGCGTGGACGGACATCTCGGCCTCCAAAGCTGTGGGACGGCGCGGCGGTGGACTTCTCAACGTACTCCGACCCCATTCGGAGTGCCATGCGTGTCGTCGGCTCTGCCGACGGCCGCAGACTGGTGGGATGGACCCCATGTCCGGGACCACCTTCCCCAGTGATGCCACGCTCGCCGACGTCGGCGAGTTCCCGCTGATCGACGCCCTGACCGCGCTGTTCGCGCAGGGCGAGCACGTGCTGGTCGGTCCCGGTGACGACGCCGCGGTGCTGCGGATCCGCAACGGCCACACGGTCGTGTCGACCGACCTGATGGTCGAGGGGCGGCACTTCCGGCGCGACTGGGTCCCGGCGGAGGACGTCGGCGCGCGCGCCGCAGCGCAGAACCTGTCCGACATCAACGCGATGGGGGGCACCGCGACGTCGGTGACGCTCGGGATCGCCGCGCCCGCGGACCTGCCGGTCGCGTGGGTGCTCGACTTCGCGCGCGGCTTCGCCGCCGAGTGCGCGAAGGTGGGCGCCTCGGTCGTCGGAGGAGACGTCACACGCTCGGAGACGCTCGTCCTCGCGGTGACGGTGATGGGCGGGTGCACGGTCGCGCCCGTGCTTCGGTCGGGTGCGCAGGCGGGCGACGTGGTCGCCCTGGTCGGCCGCCAGGGGTGGGCTGCGGGCGGCCTGGCGGTGCTCGGTCGCGGGTTCCGTTCGCCGCGCGTGCTCGTGGAGGCCTATCGCCGCGCCGAGCCGCCGTACGCCGAAGGGCCGCTCGCCGCGTCCGCCGGGGCCACCGCGATGATCGACGTCTCCGACGGCCTGGTCGCGGACGCAGGGCACATCGCGGACGCCTCGGGCGTCGTGATCGACCTGGACACGCAGGCGTTCGAGATCCCCGAACCGTTGTACGCGATCGGGTCGGCACTGGGCGCCGACCCGATGAGGTTCATCCTCGGCGGGGGAGACGACCACCCGCTGCTGGCCTGCTTCGCCTCGCGGGCCGACGTGCCAGCCGGCTGGCAGGTGGTGGGGGCCGTGCGCGAGTCCGACGACGACGGGCCGCGTGTGCTGGTCGACGGCGCGCCGTACGACGGCCCGTCCGGGTGGACGCACTTCTGACGGCGAGAGGGCGCGTGTGGCTGTTGCGAGAAGGGTCCTGACCACGTCCTGACACAACGCAAGAGGCCCCGCCAAGCGCGTTGCGCGCGGCGGGGCCTCTTGCGTTGTGTCAGCGAGTGACCTTGCCAGCCTTCAGGCAGCCGGTGCACACGTTGAGGCGCTTCGGCGCACCGTTGACGGTGGCGCGGACGCGCTGGATGTTCGGGTTGAAGCGACGCTTCGTGATCTTGCGCGACCACGGACGGTTGTTGCCGAAGCCGGGCT
>UEXP01000174.1_pt1 | contig 16672 bp, 18 predicted proteins | sample 4301171 | NCBI WGS metagenome assembly UEXP01 (sample SAMEA4773182, study PRJEB27434) | metagenome | biome: 2259; feature: agricultural soil; material: soil | place: USA | collected 2014-09 | depth 0.25 m
GCTCCCCCGCCACCACGACTCCGCCACGGCACGCGTTGCCCACCCGACCAGCAACAGCGCAAGGCCACCGAGCGCCGCGAGAGCAAGCGGATGCCGCGGCGCGGCCCGTCGTACGCCGAAGGCGAGCACGACCAGGGCGACGAGAAGATAGAAGGAGAGCTCGGCCGTGAGCGACCATGCCGGGCTGATGCCGGTCTGGATCGTCGAGGGGAAGAGGGTCTGGACGAGCAGCAGGTTGGCCAGCAGGTCACCCGGCGCCGTCATCCACCCCGCTCCAGCGGCGGATCCCGGCCGCACCGTGAGGATGGCGTTCCGGACGAACACGGCAGCGGCGAGGTTGCTGAGCACGAACACCACGACGTACGCCGGATAGACGCGCGCGAGGCGACGCGCCGCGTAGTGCGTGAGCGACACCCGTCGGCCGGTGCCGACCGCTGCGCGCAGGAACGGCAGCGTGATCACCAGCCCGGAGAGCGCGAAGAAGAGGACCAGCCCTCCCGTGGCAGCCTGCAGCAGAACGTCGGGCACGGTGGCCGGAGCCCAGTGCACCCAGGTGTGCGCCAGGAGGACACCCAGGCAGGCCAGGCCACGGAGGCCAGTGAGGCCCGGGATGCGCTCACTCATCGCGAGCTCCGGAGCGCCCGAGCGACAGCCCCACGAGCAAGGAGAAAACCGCGGTCGCCGGCGCCTGGGTGACGACCGGGTAGTCCAGCTGCAGGGCGACCAGGCAGAAGGCAGCGACGCCGCAGGCGAGGGCGAGCTCCTCGAACTGCGCGCGAGGGACCACGAAGGTGCGGACGACGAGAGCGACGAGCAGGACCACGGCGATGACGGCCACGATCGCGCCGCCGCGATAGAGGGTGAGCAAGGGCGTGTTGGCGACGACGTTGACCTTCCAGGCGACGACCGTGTCGCGGAACTCCTCGCGCTCCCACCCGAGGCCCCACCACCAGTGACCGGCCATCGCCCGTTCGAACTGCTCCAGGGCCTGGCCCCGCGCCACCGATCCGGTGTCGGACGGCCCGAACGAGTTGAGCAGACGAGCCCGCAGCACAGGGACCGCCAGCACTGCCATCGCGCCGACTGCGCCTCCCGCGAGGACGAAGCGGCGCTGGCGTCCGACGCTGAGCAGCGCCAGCAGGGTGCCCGCGACGACGACCGTGCCGAGGGCGGACCGGCTGAGGGTGAGTGCCATCGCGCCGCTCACGAGCACGAGCAGCACGACACGGGCCGTGCCACGAGTGGTCGCCAGGACGAGCAGGACAGCCGTCGCGAGCACCAGCCCGGCGATGTTGGACTCGACGTACGTCCCCGTGAGGCGGAGCGCCTCGGACTCGACGCCGTGCACGAACTGGGCATTGCCGCCGACGGGGTTGTAGCCGAGGAACGTGAGCTCGCGGAGGCTCAGCCCGAGCGGATCGAACACCATCAGGGCCAGACCGATGAACGCAGCGATGCCTGCACCCCAGACGAACGACGCCACGACGGCCCGCCGCGCGGGCGGCGTCAGGTGACGCACCGGGATCACCACTGACGTTGCGGCGACCCAGGCGGCGTACTCGACGAGCGCACCCGGGCTGCGGTCGGTCACGCAGACCGACAGGCCTGCTGCCGCGACCAGCACGGCGAGTCCGGCCTCAGGCAGCCCGACGCGCCAGCGAATGCCGGGGAGTGCGGCGGCTGCCACCCAGCAGCCCACCGCCAGCACCAGCAGGAGCGGGAGCGAGGTGCCCGGCACCTTCGCGTACGGGACGAGAGCCAGGACCAGCGCGAACGTACCGAGCGTGACACGGGGGTGGCAGAGCGTCACCCAGGCAGCGACCACCGCCGCCAGCACACCGGCGACGGTCATCTGGGTCTGCAGGCTTCCGAGGGCGCGGACCAGGACGAGCGCGGGCACCAGGGCGAGCGACGCGACGACGACGGCCCGGTCTCGCGTCACGAGCCCAACCATCCCGCAACCGCGTCGCGGCCACGCCGCGACTCCCACAACGCAGCGTTGGTCGCGTGCAGCCGAGCACCGGCCTCCGCAGCCGCCTGCCGGTCACCGAGCAGCGCCCGACAGGCTGCCACGAATCCGGCGTCGCCCACGGGCTCCAGGCCGAGCAGTGCCTCGATCGAACCGACCCCGGCAGGACTGGTCACGACCGGGATGCCCCGTGCGGCCGCCTCCAGCACCTTGACCCGGACGCCGCCGCCTACGGCGACGGGCGCCACCATCGCCCGCGCCTGCGCGAGCAAGGGATCCACGTCGGCCACCTCACCATGGTCGACGACGCCGGGAAGGTCGACCGCAGCGCCGGGGGGCCGCGACCCGACCAGCCAGAGCTCGGCGCCCGGGATGTTCCGCGAGATCTCCGGCCACCAGGTCAGCATCCGGTCTGCCGCGCGCGCATTCGGTGACCAATGACGGTTGCCGAGGAGCACCAGACGCGGCCGGTTGACTCCGACGTCGACGGCTTGCTCGGGCGGGAGGGTGAGCGGCAACCAGTGCGCAGCCACACCTTCGGCGCGACGCCGTTGCATCTCCTCGGCGTCGTAGCCCGCAACGGAGCGCACGGCGTGCGCGATCCGGTGCTCGTCGCGTTCGATCCTCCGGGCCTCGACCCGTCCCGCGAGACCGCGGGAGCGCCACACAGGTGCCTCGCTGACCTCTGTCGACACCAGCAGTCGCGCCGGATCCAGGCCGGACCGCAGCGCAGGTTCGGCGAGGTAGGAGTGGACCGCCACGATCCGGTCGGCCTCGCTGCGACGTACGGCATCGACGAGCGCGTCGACGTCGAAACGCTCATGCACCAGGCTCCTGCGGCTGGTGACCGATCGCGTGACCAGCCGCGGCAGCGACACCGGTGGCTTCGCGACGCGCTCCACGCCGGCCTCGACGACCTCGGGCTGCTCACTGAGGCAGATGACCTCGGTCGTGAACTGCTCGGCCGCGATGCGCCGCAGCAGACGCCCCATCGTGACGTCACCACCGTGCGACAGGGCAGGGTCCTTGCCGAGGAGGAAGGCGATCCGGAGCGGTCGGTCGGGACCGGCCGGGACGGTCACGCCGCGGCACCCGGCCGGGGCTGCCGGCCGTACACGGCAAACGAGTACGCGCCCGACATCACCAGGTCGGAGCAGAGGAAGGCAAGCGCGGCGCCCGGACCGCCGAACCGGCTGAGTACGAGGACCAGGCCGACCTTGACCGCGATGGAGACCGCGGTGACCAGGAGCCGGTAGCGGTCGCGGTGCTGCAGCACCAGGACGACGGTGGCCACACTGCTCATGGTGCGCAGGAAGCTGACCGGTGTGAGGAGCGCGAACGTGATCCACAGCGACTGGTCGGCGCCGGACAGCCACGCCACCAGGGCGATCACTGCCAGCACGCCGGAGGTGGCGACAGACAGCCAGAGCGCCGTACGCAGCGGAGGCCCAGCACTGATGTCGCCCTTGGACGCGCGCAGGTCACCGTGGAACGTCGTGCCGAAGGATTGTCCCAGCGCCGCGAGTGACCAGACCAGGGTCGCTCCGAACGAGTAGTAGCCCGCTTCCTCCAGGTGGCCGAGCGACCCGAGGAGCAGGACCTCGCACTGGACGTAGGCGACGCCCAGGGCCGACTCGGCGAGGATCACGAACGAGCGGGGCGTGATCTCCGGGAACGACGGGCGCGCGTGGGTCATCGCCTGCAGGCCGAGCATCACGGGCAACGCCGTGCCGAGCAGATAGAGCGCTGCACCGACGGCGAGGTCGGGATCGGGCGCCAGCAGCAGATAGCTGCTGCCCAGCCCCATGCCGAGCACCTGGCGGATCGCGTCGGCGAGCTGGGCGCGGTCGGGCTCACCGTCCCGGATCAGCGAGCTGCGCGCTGCCTGGAAGGCGACGTCCGTGCCCGCCTTGATCACCGCGAAGCCGATGATGATCGAGAAGGACCAGGTCACGACTCCGAGGGTGACGAGGCCGAAGCCGAGGATGGCTCGCGTGGTGCGCTCACGGACGAAGACCTCGGAGTCGACCCGAGGCCCCCTCGTGGTGAAGTAGCTGTCGAGGGGAACTCCGAGCAGGGAGCCCGCAGCGAACGCCATCGCGTAGCTGCCGTAGGACTCGATCCCGAACGTGTGCGTGATGAGCACGGCCCAGACGAAGACCAGGGCCCGGGAGGAGTACATCCACCCGGATGCCTTGATCGTGCGGGCGATCCGGCTCGCATGCGCTGCCTGGTGCTGGCCGTCCTTGCGCACGATGCTGCCGACGCTCACGCCTGCCCCGCGCCGCGCACGGCGTGGCGGACGGTCGCAGCGGCTGCACCGACGAACGCGCCGAGGAGAAGACCGGCCAGGAGGTCGACGAGGAGGTCGGGCGAGGAGGGGGTCGAGGAGACAGAAGCCTCGCCGACGACGATCCCTCGGACGCGGGTGTCCTCGGCCCCATGGTCCTGCTCGATGCCGTCGACAGTGGCGATGAGCTGCGCGGCGACCTCGTCCGCGATCGTGGCGGCACCACGCGCGTTCGTGGACGTGGCCGCGACCTCGAGCAGGGTGTCGATCTGGCTCGTCGAGACGGAAAGGTCATCGGCGAGGGCGGCGGGGGTCCTCCGGAGGCCGAGCTCCTCGATGACCGCGTCGAGGACAGCAGGCGTCGTCGCCAGCTCCTTGTAGGTCTGCATGCGCCCTTGGACGTAGCTGCCCGCGTAGGCGAGGTCCTGCCCCGTCTCCTCGGACGTGGGCGAGAAGAGCACCGTCGTGGTCGAGGTGTAGCGCGGGGTGGCCGCCAGCGCCACGGCGAGCGCGGTCGCCAGGCCGAGCACCACGGCTGCGGCGATCAGGACCCACTGACGGAGAAGGACCGCGACGTACGTGCTGACGTCCACGACTTCATCCTCCCCTCTGCACCGGTTGCTCCTTGCATACGCTGCTCCGCGACGCTACCGCACCCGCTCGTTGCTTCGACGGCGCCGTGCCCGCTCCGTGACGCGGTTCCGGCGCCCGGATCTGGCGGGATACGGTCATGGCCATGACCTCGACGCGACTCGCCCCCGGCGACCAGGCTCCCGACTTCACCCTGCCGACCGACGACGGAACGTCGGTCACCCTCTCGGCCCTCCGCGGGCGCAAGGTGATCGTCTACTTCTACCCCGCGGCGATGACCCCCGGCTGCACCAAGCAGGCCTGCGACTTCTCGGACAACATCGCCTCGTTGCGCGGCGCCGGCTACGAGGTCATCGGCGTCTCCAAGGACGCGCCGGCCAAGCTGGCGAAGTTCCGCGAGCGCGACCACCTGACGATCACGCTGGCCTCCGACACCGACCTCGCGGTCCACAAGGCCTACGCGGCGTACGGCGAGAAGAAGCTCTACGGCAAGCTCGTCGAAGGCGTCATCCGCTCCACGATCGTGGTCGACGAGGAGGGCAAGGTCGCCCTCGCGCAGTACAACGTCAAGGCGACCGGCCACGTCGCCAAGCTCCGCCGCGACCTGGGACTCGACGCCTGAGCGACCTCCCTAGACTGTGGGCTGCGCGCTCGTAGCCCAACGGCAGGAGGCAACGGCTTTAGGTGCCGTCCAGTGTGGGTTCGAATCCCACCGAGCGCACGCCACGATCACAGCGGAAACTTCTCGTCACATGCTGGCGAGAACTTTCCGCTGTGATGCATTTCAGTCCGCGAGCTCCTCACGCAGGCGCGGCTCGGTGCGGTTCTCCGGCTTGAAGCCGTGCTTGTCGGCGTAGAAGGCACGGACGACGTCCATGTCGGCCACCAGGTCGCCCGACGGCGTGAACGTCGGGCCCATGCCCATCGTGCGGGTCGGGCCGTCGACGAAACCGAGCGAGACCGGGAGTCCGGTCTCGCTCGGCGATCCGCAGGAACCCCGCCTTCCAGAACTCTCCCCGGGAGCGCGTCCCCTCGGCGGCGATGCAGAGCAGGAAGGCGTCGTCCTCGCCGGCCTCCGCGAGCAGGGCACGGATGGTGTCACCCGGGTTCGCCCGGTCGAGCGGGATGCCGCCCAGCGCGCGGAGCAGCGGACCCATCGGGCCCTTGAAGAAGGACTTCTTCACCAGCACCTGCGGTTGGACGCCACTGCTCCACGCGATCAGCAGCATCGCGATGAAGTCCCAGTTGGAGGTGTGCGGGGCACCGACGAGGATGCCTTGGGAGGGCACCGCGCCGACCAGCCTCCAGCGGGTGGCTCGCAGGACCGTCCGGGCCAGGGCCTTGCGGATCAGCATCGTGTGTCGCTTCTTTCCGTGGTTCAGAGCAGGCGAACCCGACCGGCCTCGACCATCCACCGCTCGTCGAGACGGACGTTGTCGAGCAGGCGACGGTCGTGGGTGACCAGCAGCAGGGCCCCGTCGTAGGACGCGAGGGCTTCCTCGAGCTGCTCGATCGCGGGCAGGTCGAGGTGGTTGGTGGGCTCGTCGAGGACGAGCAGGTTGACGCCGCGCGCCTGCAGCAGCGCCATCGCTGCCCGGGTCCGCTCCCCGGCCGACAACCGGCCGACGTGCGACTCGACCTGGGCGGCCTTGAGGCCGAACTTCGCCAGCAGGGTGCGGACGTCGGCAGGGGTCATCTCGGGGACGGCCGCCTCGAAAGCCGCACCCAGCGGCAGCGCCTCGTCGAGTCCCGTGCGTGCCTGGTTGATCTCGCCGATCGCCACCGATGCGCCGAGCGACGACGAGCCCGATGTCGGAGCCAGCCGCCCCAGCAGCAGGCTCAGCAGCGTGGACTTGCCCGCCCCGTTGGGCCCGACGATGCCGATCCGGTCGCGCGCGTTGACCTGCAGCGAGACCGGGCCGAGCGTGTAGTCACCGAAGGAGACAGCAGCCGCGTTGAGCGTCGCGACGACAGCCGAGGACCGCGGAGCGGCGGCGATCGAGAACTGCAGCTGCCACTCCTTGCGCGGCTCCTCGACCGCGTCGGCCTCGAGGCGGGCGATCCGCGACTCCATCTGGCGGACCTTCTGCGCCTGCTTCTCCGACGACTCGGTCTGCGCCCGCCGGCGCACCTTGTCGTTGTCGGGGCTTTTCTTCATCGCGTTGCGCGTGCCCTGCGAGCTCCACTCGCGCTGCACGCGAGCCCGGGCCACGAGGTCGGCCTTCTTGTCCGCGAACTCCTCGTAGGCCTCGCGCGCGTGACGCCGCGCGATCGCGCGCTCCTCGAGGAACGACTCGTACCCACCGTCGTACACGGCCACCTTGTTCTGCGCGAGGTCGAGCTCGACGATGCGGGTGACGCACCGCGCCAGGAACTCACGGTCGTGCGAGACGAGTACGACGCCCTGCCGCAGCCCCGTCACGAACGACTCGAGCCGCTCCAGCCCGGCGAGGTCGAGGTCGTTGGTGGGCTCGTCGAGCAGGACGACGTCGAAGCGCGAGAGCAGTAGCGCCGCCAGCGCGACGCGTGCCACCTGTCCGCCGGAGAGGCCCGTCATCAGCGCCTCGGCACCCACAGTGAGTCCGAGCTCGGCGAGGACGGCCGGCAGCCGGTCCTCGAGGTCGGGGGCACCCGACGCCATCCAGTGGTCGAAGGCCGCCGCGTAGGCATCGTCCGCGCCCGCGACGTCGGAGCCGAGCAGGGAGGCGGTCCGCTCCATCTCCTCGGTGGCAGCGGCGCAGCCGGTGCGCCGGGCGATGTAGCCGGCCACGGTCTCCCCGACCAGCCGCTCGTGCTCCTGGGGCAACCACCCGACGAAGGCGTCGCTGGGGGCGGTCGAGACCGACCCGGCGAGGGGCTCGTCCACGCCCGCCAGCAGCCGCAGGAGGGTCGACTTGCCCGCACCGTTGGCCCCGACCACGCCGACCACGTCACCCGGGGCGACCGTCAGGTCGAGGCCCTCGAAGAGGGTGCGGTGGGCATGGCCGCCGGCGAGGTCCTTGGCGACGAGGGTGGCGCTCACGGTCAGAGGCCCGCCAGCACGTCGACGACCAGCGGAGCGATCTGACGCAGCGCCTGGCCGCGGTGGGAGATCGCGTCCTTCTCCTCGGTGCTCAGCTCCGCCGACGTCACCGCGCAGCCGGCCGGGACGAAGAGCACGTCGTAGCCGAACCCACCCGTGCCCGCGAGCTTGCGGGCGATGGCTCCGTGCATCTCTCCCGTGACGACGCTCGACTCCACTCCCCCGTCACCCACGGGATAGGCGAAGGCGACGGCAGCGGTGAAGTGCGCACCACGACGCTCGTCGGGCACGTCGGCCATCTGGTCGAGCAGCAACGCGTTGTTGCGCGCGTCGTCCTTGGGCTGGCCGCTCCAGCGGGCCGACAGCACGCCCGGCATTCCGTTGAGCGCGTCGACGCAGAGGCCCGAGTCATCGGCGAGTGACGGGATGCCGGTGGCAGTCACACCCGCCCGCGCCTTCAGCAGCGCGTTGCCCTCGAAGGTCGGCTGGTCCTCCACCGGCTCGTCGTACGCCGCGACGTCGTCGAGGCCGAGCACGCGGATGCCGGGCACCAGCGGCTCGAGGATCCGCCGGAGCTCGCCCAGCTTCTTCGCGTTGCGAGAAGCGAGGAAGACCGCGGGCCCCTCAGCGGCGGCCTCACTCACCGGCGAGGGCCTGCTGCTGCAGGACGGTGAGGTCGGCGCAGCCCTTCTCGCCGAGCGCGAGCAGCGCGTCGAGCTCGGCGCGGTCGAAGGCCGCGCCCTCGGCAGTGCCCTGCACCTCGACGAACTTGCCGCCCCCGGTCATCACGATGTTCATGTCGGTCTCGGCGCGGACGTCCTCCTCGTAGGGGAGGTCGAGGCGCGGCTCGCCGTCGATGATGCCGACCGAGACCGCTGCGATCGAGCCGGTCAGCGCGCCGGAGACGCCGAGCTTCGCGCAGGCATCGGCCAGGGCGACGTACGCACCGGTGATCGCTGCGGTGCGGGTGCCGCCGTCGGCCTGAAGCACGTCGCAGTCGATCTGGATGGTGTTCTCACCGAGCGCCTTGTCGTCGATGACGGCGCGCAACGAGCGGCCGATCAGCCGCGAGATCTCGTGGGTGCGGCCTCCGATGCGACCCTTGACCGACTCGCGGTCCGAGCGGGTGTTGGTCGAGGCCGGGAGCATGGAGTACTCCGCCGTGACCCAGCCCAGGCCCGAGCCCTTGCGCCAGCGCGGCACGCCCTCTGAGGCCGAGGCACAGCAGAGCACGCGGGTCTTGCCGAACTCGACCAGCACCGAGCCAGCCGGGTGGTCCAGCCAGTTGCGGGTGATCTTGATGGTGCGGAGTTCGTCGTTGGCCCGGCCGTCGGCGCGTCCACCGGAGAGAGCAGTCATGCGGCGAACCCTACCGACCGGCACCGACCTCAGGAGGCGACGGGCTCGACGGCTCCGAGCGCGGGACCGACCTGGGCGACGGCGACGCCGAGCGGCGGACGAACAGGGCGGACCAGGGGCACAGGGCGCTGGGCCAGGCCACGGGCCTCGGTCAGCGCCAGCCGCGCAGCCCACGGGCCGAGGTCCTTGGCGCGGCGGCCGAACCACGGCACGCCCTCGCCCAGCATCCACACGAGGTCGGTGCGCCAGTTGGGAACGTAGCCGCCCTCGCGCTCGGCGGTCGGCAGGTCGTGCCACATCCCGAGCTCGTGGAGCTCCGCGGCGAAGCACCGGGCGAGCGACCGGTGACCGAGCTCGGACGGGTGCAGCCGGTCGATCGACCAGAACGCACGCTCGAAGACCTCCGGCTGCGCGCCCAGGTCGACCTGGATGCCGCCGTACGTCGCACGGATCTCGTCGTACACCTCGTTGAGGAAGGCGATCCGGGCGAACAGCGGCTTGCGCAGGATCGACGGCAGGCCGAAGACCCGGCCGTGGTCGTGGAAGCGCACGGTGAGCAACGTGGCCCCTGTCGCGTGCAGCTCGCCCGCGATCTCGAGCAGCTCGCGCCGGATCCGATCCCGTTCCCAGGTGGAGCGCATCGTGTCGTTGATGCCCACGATGAGCGAGGCGACGTCGGGCTGGTGGGCGACCGCCTCCGGCAGCTGCTGACGGCGTACGTCGGACACGACCGCACCGGAGACTGCGAGGTTGCAGAACGACACGTCGTGATGCGAACCGAGGGCGTCGGCGAGGATCCTCGCCCACCCCCGCCAACCGCCCGGGACGGCGTCACCGACGCCGTGCGTGACCGAGTCGCCGAGTGCTGCGAAGCGCACGTACCCCATGGCGCCAGCGTGGCGCCATGGGGTACGTGTTCCTTCCCTCAGGGTGTCGCGTCGCGCAACGTCAGCCGAACACTCACTTCACCTCGGCGCGGAGCACACGCCGCAGCCCGAGGAAGAGCGGCAGGAAGAACCACAGCAGGCTCGAGACACCCAGCTGGGCCCACTGCTCGGCGTTGATCGAACCCTCCATCAGCGGACCCTGAGCGGCCGCGAAGTCGATCCACGGACGGAGGTCGCCGAACCACCCGATGAGCTGTGCGCCGAGCTCGAAGAGGCCCGGCAGCACGAACGAGTAGACGAAGTAGAGGACGATCGCCCCGGCCGTGTTGAGCAGCAGCGCGCCGAAGGCGAAGCCGGTGGCGAGGCCGAGCACGTGCAGCAGGACGAACAGCCCCGCGTCCGCGATTCCCAGGTCCCAGGTCGCGCCGTTGCCCGTGATGACGCCGGACAGCGCGGTGGCCGCCGCGCCCAGCGCGAGCCCGATCACCACTGCGACGAGCGCCAGGATCACGGTGTTGGCGAACTTCGCACCGATCAGCCGGGCCCGGTGCGGTGTCAGCGTGAAGGTGGTCAGCGCGGTCCGCTGCCCCCACTCGCTGGTGACCGACATGATGCCGAGCACCGGCAGCAGGACGCCCATGGGGATGTTCGCACCGGCTGCGAACGACCGGTAGGTCAGGTCGAGGTCCTGGACCGAGCCCACGATCAGCTGGATCGTGATCACGATGGCGGTCAGGGCTGCCGTCGCCACCAGCAGCCAGAAACCGGCACTGGTGTCGACCATCTTGCGAAGCTCCACCCGGACCAGCCGGCTGAAGGGCACCGGGGCGGTGCCGGAGATGTCGAGGTGGCCGACGGGGAGGGTGGGGTCGATCGTCGCGGCGCTCATGCCGTCGCTCCTTCGGTGAGGTCATCGCGCTGGGTGCCGGCCGTGAGCTCGAGGAAGAGGTCCTCGAGCCCACCCTCGGCGGGCCGCAGCTCGGTCAGGGTGATCTGGCGCGCCGCGGCGATCTTGCCGACCTGGAGCGCCTCCGCGTCGACGCGGTAGCCGTCACCCGCGGCGCTGGCGACCACACCGTTCTCGGCCAGGGCCGCGACGAGCTCGTCCTGCTCGACGGCGCGGACGAAGGTGCCGGCACCGGCGAGCAGCGACTCGGGCGTGCCCTGCGCAACGATCTTGCCGTGGCCGATCATCACGATGTCGTCAGCGATCAGCTGCACCTCGTTCAGGAGGTGGCTGGAGAGCAGCACCGTGCCGCCGCGCTCGGCGTACGACGCGAGGAGGCCGCGCATCCACCGGATGCCGGCCGGGTCGAGGCCGTTGGCCGGCTCGTCGAGGATCAGGATCTGCGGGTCGCCGAGCAGCGCGTTGGCCAGGCCGAGGCGCTGCCGCATGCCGAGGGAGTAGTTGCGCACCTTGCGCTTCGCCTCGTCCGGAGTGAGCCCGACCAGTGCCAGCATCTCGTCGACGCGGCTGGCCGGCAGGCCCATGGTGCGCGCCGCGACGGTGAGCACCTCGCGGCCCGTGCGGCCGGCGTGCTGGGCGGTGGCGTCGAGCAGGACGCCGACATGGCGCCCCGGGTTCGGGATGTCCGCGTAACGGTGGCCGCCGATGGTGACCGAGCCGCGCGTCGGGGCCGACAGGCCGACCATGATGCGCATCGTCGTCGTCTTGCCAGCACCGTTCGGTCCGAGGAAGCCGGTCACACGACCGGGCCGGGCCACGAAGCTGACGTCGTCCACGGCGACGTAGTCGCCGTAGACCCGGGTCAGGTTCTCAACTTTGATCATGCAACCAGCGTGCCTGTCGGAGAGCCGCCGGCCATCGGCCCCAGGTCTCCTGCTGCCCCTACCAAAGTCGTCGGCGTGGTCCGACTCTGGTCGCCTGCCCCGGGCGACCCGGGTCGCCTAGCCTGAGCGGGTGCTGACTGCGACTGCCGCGCCACCCCTCACCTGGCGCTCCCACCTCTGGCGCTATGCGCTGTGCCTGGTGATCTCCGCGGTCGGCTGGGGCAGCGTCTTCGGCGTGCAGTGGACGGACCATCGCGAGCGGTGGTGGCTCGACCTGGCGATCGGCTCGCTTGCCTACGTCGCCGTGGCGTTCCGGAGGCGGGCGCCCCTCACGATGGCACTCGTCCTCAACGTGGCGGCAGCCTTCTCCGGCCTCGCGTCAGGTCCTGCCGTCCTGGCCACCGTGTCGCTCGCCTCGCGACGGGTCTACCGCGAGGTGGCGCTGGTCGGCGTGGTCAGCTTCAGCTCCGGCATCGCGTTCACCAAGATCCAGCCGCAGTACCACGAGGACAGCCTCTGGCTCGACGTCGTGATCAACCTCATCGCATCTGTCGCCATCGTCGGCTGGGGCCTCTACATCGGTTCTCGCCGTGAGCTGATCCACCGGCTCCATGCTGAGGTTGCGCGCGCCGCGGCCGAGCAGGAGCGGCGTGCCGACCAGGCACGTACGGCGGAACGCGGCCGTATCGCGCGGGAGATGCACGACGTGCTGGCGCACCGGATCTCGAAGGTGTCGATGCAGGCCAACGCGATCATGTTCCGCGAGGACCTGACGACCGAGGAGCTGCGCGAGCAGGTCGGGATGATCCAGCAGAACGCCGCCGAGGCACTGGCCGACCTGCGGTCGGTCCTGGGCGTGCTCCGCGACCCCCACAGCGGCGAACCCCTGCATCGGCCGCAGCCGCACTTCGGCGACCTGGCCGCCCTCGTCGCCGACGAGACCAGCACCGGCGCCACGGTCACGCTGGAGACCGCGGTCGACGGCGAGGTGCCGGAGCTTGCGGGGCGCACGCTCTACCGGATCGTGCAGGAAGCACTGACCAACGCCCGCAAGCACGCCCCCGGCGCGACGGTGCACGTCGAGGTCACCGGGGATGCCGTCCAGGGGCTCACGCTCGTCATCCGCAACCCGCTCGGATTCTCGTCCGGCACTCCGGGTGCCGGACTCGGCCTCGTGGGCCTGCGCGAACGGGCAGAGTTGGCAGGGGGCCGGCTCGACGCCGGCCGGGAGAGGTCGACGTGGGTGATCCGGGGGTGGATCCCATGGGAGAAATGAGCATGCAGATGATCCGGGTGGCCCTGGTCGACGACGACGCCCTGGTGCGTTCGGCTCTCGCGCTGATGATCGGCGGACAGTCCGATGTCCAGCTGGTCGGCGAGGCCGGCAACGGGCTGGACGCGCTCGCCCTCTGCCGGCGCGAGCGGCCGGACGTCGTGCTGATGGACATCCGCATGCCGGTCATGGACGGACTCGAGGCGACCCGCCGCCTCCACGCCGACCCGACGCCGCCGCGCGTCATCGTGCTCACGACCTTCGACGCCGACGAGTACGTCACCTCCGCGTTGGCCGCGGGGGCTGACGGGTTCCTGCTCAAGGACACCGCGCCGGCCGAGATCGTCGCGGCGATCCGTCGGGTCGCCGACGGTGACCCGATGCTCTCCCCCACCGCGACTGCCTCGCTGATCCGCCAGATCCGTCACGACGCCGCGGCCGCAAACCCTGCCGACGACCGTGCCGCGGTCGCTCTCGCCCGGCTCTCCTCGCTCACCGAACGTGAGCACGAGGTCGCACTCGCCGTCGGCCGCGGGCTCTCCAACGCCGAGATCGCGAAGGAGCTCTTCCTCTCCGTGCCGACCGTCAAGGCCCACATCGGCCGGCTCTTTGACAAGCTCGGCACCACCAACCGCGTCCAGATCGCGATCTGCGTCCACGACGCAGGGCTGGTCTGACGGCGGCTCAGACCAGCTCGAAGTCCTCGAAGTCGAACCCCGGCGAGACGAGGCAGCTGACCAGCGCATCCTGCTGTCCCGGCACCGTGCGCTGCCAGACGCCGGCGGGGACCAGGACCTGGAGCTGCTCACCACGCGCGACGTCGACCCCGACGTCGTACGACGCCTCGACGTCCGGCGTGGAAGCAGTGCCGCCGAGCTCGAGCCGGACCACGCCGGAGTGGGCGACCCAGATCTCGTCGGAGCTGACCCGGTGCCATGCCGAGCTCTCGCCGGCAGGCAGAAGGAAGTGGATCATCGTCGCGGTCGCGCGCACCCGGCCGTCGGGCAGCGTCACCGTCACGGGCGACCGCCACGTCTCGCGGTACCACCCACCCTCGGGGTGTGGCGTCAGGTCGAGAGCGACGGCCATCGTCGGCCGGTCAGTCACTCAGACCTCGTAGACAGCGCCCTTGACGGCGAGCTGGAGCGGGCCACTCCAGACCTCGACCGCCTCGGTGAGCGCGAAGCTGTTGTCGTGCCAGGCCGGGATGTGCGTCAGCACCAGCGACTCGACTCCGGCCTTGAGGGCGACCTCTGCCGCCTGGCGGGCGGTCATGTGGATGCCGGGCGGGTTGGTGTCGCACTCCCGGAACGCTGCCTCGGCGAGGAAGAGGTCAGCGCTGCGGGCCGCCTCGATCAGCGAGTCACAGACGTCGGTGTCACCGCTGTAGACAAGAGAACGGCCGTCGGCCTCGACGCGCAGGGCGTAGGCCTCGACCGGGTGCAGCACCGGGGTGGCGGTGACCGTGAACGGACCCAGCTCGACCGCGCCGGTGTACGGCCGGAAGTCGAACTCCTCGTTCATCCCCGGGTCCTCGTCGAGGTCGTACGCCTTGGCCATGCGGCGGTCGGTGTCCGTGGGACCCCAGACCGGGATCTTCGGCGCGGGACCAGTGGGGTGGTACTTGCGCAGGACGTAGTAGCCACACAGGTCGAGGCAGTGGTCCGCGTGCAGGTGACTGACGAAGACCGCGTCGATCGTCAGGGGGTCGACGTGGTTGTGGAGCTCGCCGAGCGCACCACTGCCCAGGTCGAGCAGGATGCGCCACGTGCGGCCGGACTGGTCGTCAGCTTCGACCAGGTAGCAGCTCGCGGGCGCATCCGGGCCCGGGTAGGAGCCCGAGCAGCCGATCACCGTCACCTTCACGGAGGCCACGTTACGGCCAAGTGACGCCGATGCGCCGCAACTTGCGCTCCGCGTCACGTAGTGAGAGCCCTCAGGCCCAGAGCTGGCCCTCGAGACGGTCCTCGGCCTCGTCGATCGTGCCCTCGTAGGCACCGGTCGAGAGGTACTTCCATCCGGCGTCCGCGACGACGAAGGCGATGTCGGCGGACTCCCCCGCCTTGACCGCCTTCGCGGCCTGCCCGAGGGCGGCGTGCAGGATGGCACCGGTCGAGATGCCCGCGAAGATGCCCTCGAGCTCGAGCAGCTCACGGACACGGCGTACGGCGTCTCGCGGGCCCACCGAGAAGCGGGTGTCGATGAGCGAGGCGTCGTAGAGCTCGGGGACGAATCCCTCGTCGAGGTTGCGCAGGCCGTAGACCAGCTCGCCGTAGCGCGGCTCCGCGGCGACGATGCGGACATCGGGCTTGGCCTTGCGGAAGTAACGCGAGACGCCCATCAGCGTGCCGGTGGTGCCGAGTCCGGCGACGAAGTGCGTGATCGACGGCAGGTCCTCGAGCAGCTCGGGACCGGTGCCGAGCTCGTGCGCGAGGGCGTTGGCGTCGTTGCCGTACTGGTAGAGCATCACCCAGTCGGGGTGCTCGTCCGCCATGCGCTTGGCGACCCGGACGGCCTCGTTGGAGCCGCCCGCAGCGGGCGAGGAGTGGATCTCCGCGCCCCACATCCGGAGGATCTGGCGACGTTCCTCGGAGGTGTTCTCCGGCATGACGAAGACGGTGCGGTAGCCCTTCAGCTTCGCGGCCATCGCGATCGAGATGCCGGTGTTGCCCGAGGTGGGCTCCAGGATCGTGCAGCCCGGGCGCAGGATGCCCTGCTGCTCGGCGACCTCGATCATCTTCAGGGCCGGACGGTCCTTGATCGAGCCCGTCGGGTTGCGGTCCTCGAGCTTGGCCCAGATGCGCACGTCGGCACCGCCGGGGCCGCCACCCACGCTCGCGGAGAGGCGCGGCAGGCCCACGAGAGGGGTGTTGCCGACCGAGGCGAGGAGGTTGTCGTAGCGGGCCATGGGTCGATTATCGCGGGGGCGAGGTGCGCCTGCGCGCGAGTCTCAGGCGGCGCCGCCGGCGACCGCCGGAAGGACCACGACCTGGTCGCCGTCGGAGAGCTCCGCCTCGAGGCCGCCGATGAAGCGGACGTCCTCGTCGTTGATGTAGACGTTGACGAAGCGACGCAGCTCGCCGCTCTCCTCGATCAGGCGACCCTTGATGCCGGTGTGGCGGGTCTCGAGGTCGTCGATCAGAGCGAGCAGCGTGGCGCCCTCGGCCGGGACGGCCTTCTCGCCGCCGGTGTAGGTGCGCAGGATGGTGGGGATACGGACCTCGATGGCCATGGCTCAGCTCTCCTCGTTGCTCAGCTGGGCGACGACGGTGACCTCTTCTTCGGTCACTTCGCCGTCGATGATGCGGTAGGACCTGAACTCCACAGCGCCTTCGTTATTCCCGTGCTCACGCGTGCTGACCAGCACGTAGTGGGCGTTGGGCTCGCTGGCCAGGCCGATGTCGGTGCGGCTGGGGTACGCCTCCGTCGCGGTGTGCGAGTGGTAGACGATGACCGGCTCCTCGTCGTTCGCCCACATCTCCTTGTAGAG
>UEXP01000052.1_pt1 | contig 16597 bp, 18 predicted proteins | sample 4301171 | NCBI WGS metagenome assembly UEXP01 (sample SAMEA4773182, study PRJEB27434) | metagenome | biome: 2259; feature: agricultural soil; material: soil | place: USA | collected 2014-09 | depth 0.25 m
CGAGCGTGTAGATGTGCTTGTCCTTGAGCGTCTCGGGGACGTTGCCCTTGACGATGTCCTGGGCCAGGCCCTCGACGACGGAGGTCTTGCCGACGCCCGGCTCACCGATCAGGACCGGGTTGTTCTTGGTGCGGCGAGAGAGCACCTGCATCACGCGCTCGATCTGGACCTCGCGGCCGATGATCGGGTCGAGCTTGCCCTCGCGGGCGGCCTGCGTGAGGTTGCGACCGAACTGGTCGAGGACCATCGAGGAGGACGGCGCGTCGCCGGACTGCGCGGGCGCACCCGAGGCAGCCGACTCCTTGCCCTGGAAGCCCGACAGCAGCTGGATGACCTGCTGGCGCACGCGGTTGAGGTCGGCACCGAGCTTCTGCAGGACCTGGGCGGCGACGCCCTCGCCCTCGCGGATCAGGCCGAGCAGGATGTGCTCCGTGCCGATGTAGGAGTGGCCCAGCTGGAGCGCCTCGCGCAGCGAGAGCTCGAGGACCTTCTTCGCACGCGGGGTGAACGGGATGTGCCCGGACGGCGCCTGCTGGCCCTGGCCGATGATCTCCTCGACCTGCGCACGCACCGCCTCGAGCGAGATGTCGAGGGACTCCAGCGCCTTGGCGGCGACACCCTCACCCTCGTGGATCAGCCCGAGCAGGATGTGCTCGGTGCCGATGTAGTTGTGGCTGAGCATGCGGGCCTCCTCCTGGGCCAGCACCACCACTCGACGGGCGCGATCGGTAAACCGCTCGAACATCGCTCACACTCCCTTGATTCTGGTCTGCCGCCACTCCCCCGCTGGGTGCAGGGAACAGGGGTAGACGCTCGGACCAACGTCCACGCCCACCCTACTGTTCCCCGGAACGCCACCCCGGGCGATCGCTGTCAGCGAACAACGCACACCACCTGCGCCCTCTCGGCGCACCACCTGCGCCCTCTCGGCGCAGAAGGCGTCAGTTGGCGGCGTCGTACGCCTGCTGCACCTCGGCGGGGACACGGCCGCGGTCGCCCAGGTCCGGCCAGCCGTTGGAGCGCGCCCAGGCGCGGACCTCGGCAGTGTTGGTGCCCGACTTCTTCGCGGGCGCGCGACGCCCACCGGTCTTGCGCGCGTGACCGACGTACGGCGCGAGCGCCTCGCGCAGCTTCGCGGCGTTGGCCGAGGAGAGGTCGATCTCGTAGGAGGTGCCGTCGAGCGCGAAGCTCAGGGTCTCGTCGGCGTCACCGCCGTCGATGTCGTCGATGAGGACGATGGAAACCTTCTGCGCCATGACTTTTCTCCCACGGAATTGGAATTCTGAAATCCCGGAAAGATTAGCGAATGAATTCAGACGGGAAAAGAATGAATTCAGGAATTCCGCGCATAAACCAGCGCAAGGCCCTCGAGGGTGAGCCGCGGACGGTGGTCGGTAAAGCACGCGACCTCGTCGTAGACCAGCGGAGCGAGGTGGCCGGTCGCGACGACGTTGAGGTCGCCGAGCGGCACAGCGAGCTCACGCGCCATGCGCGCGACCAGCCCCTCGACCTGGGCGGCGAAGCCGAACAGCATGCCGGACTGCAGCGCCTCGACGGTGTTCTTGGCGATCACCGCGCGCGGCTTGAGCAGCTCCACCTTGCGCAGCTGCGCGCCACGACGCCCGAGGGCCTCCAGCGAGATCTCGATGCCGGGGGCGATCGCACCGCCGACGTACTGCCCCGCGGCCGAGACCACGTCGTACGTCGTGGCCGTGCCGAAGTCGACGACGATCGTCGGGCCGTCGTAATGGTGCGCGGCGGCGAGCGCGTTGAGGATCCGGTCGGCGCCGACCTCGCGCGGGTTGTCCATCAGGACGGGTACGCCGGTGCGCACGCCCGGCTCGACCACGACCGCCTTCACACCGGCGAAGTGCGAGGCGAGCATGTCGCGCCACTCGTGCAGGACGGCCGGGACGGTCGAGCAGACGCAGATGCCGTCGACGTCGGCGGCTGCGTCCCCGAGCAGGCCACGGACCAGGACCGCCCACTCGTCCGCGGTACGGCGCTCGTCCGTCGAGACGCGCCAGTGCGACAGCACCGCGCCCTCGCGCATCAACGCGAGGTCGGTCGTGGAGTTGCCGATGTCGGCAGCCAGGAGGGTCCCGTCGGACGAGGCAGCGGACGGCATGTCAGGCCCGCAGGTCCATCGCGATGTCCATGACCTTCGCGGAGTGGGTGAGCGCCCCGGTGGCGATGAAGTCGACACCCGTCGCCGCCACCTCGGCCGCCGTGTCCAGCGTCAGACCACCCGACGCCTCCAGACGCGCGCGGCCGGCCGTCAGCGCGACCGCCTCACGCAGCTCGTCGGTGGTGAAGTTGTCGAGCAGGATCTCGGTGACGCCGTGCTCGAGGAGCTCCGCCAGCTGCGACATCCGGTCGACCTCCACCTGGATGGCGATGTCGGGATAGCGCGCCCTGATCTGCTCGTAGGCGTTGATGACACCGCCGGCGGCGATCACGTGGTTGTCCTTGACCAGCGCCTGGTCCGAGAGGTCGTGGCGGTGGTTCACGCCGCCGCCGCACCGGACGGCGTACTTGTCATAGGAGCGGTAGCCGGGGATGGTCTTGCGGGTGTCGCGCACCCGCGCCGACGTGCCCTCCAGCAGAGCGACCCACTGGGCCGTCGCGGTGGCGACGCCCGACAGGTGGCAGGTGAAGTTGAGGGCCGTGCGCTCGGCGGTCAGCAGCAGCGCGGTGGGGGCCTCGACGGTCAGCAGCACGTCGCCCTTCGACACATGCGTGCCGTCGGCGACCGGCCGCGCGATCACGACGTCGTTGCCGAGCACGTAGCGGAAGACCATCTCGGCGAGCGCCAGCCCGGCGACCACGCCGTCCTGGCGCGCGACGAAGTCGGCGATGTCTGTCGTCGCCGCGGGGATCGTCGCCCAGCTGGTGACGTCGTCACCCGGGAGGTCCTCGGCGATGCCTGCCACCACGTCGGCGTACGCCTTCTCCGGGTCGAGGCCGGCGAGCTGGAGCTCCTGCAGCAGCGCGTCCGGGAGATCGGCGTACGGCAGGGCGACGATGCCGTCGACGTATCCGTCTGGAGTGGTCATGCGTGCTCCCCCACGGGCTGGTTGGCGGGTACGGCGACATCGTCCGTGGCCGGCGATGCCACGAACCTGGTGTCGAGCGCACCGTTGACGAGAACGGTGTCGAAGTGGCCGGCCATCGTGACGTCGTCGCGCTCCGGGAAGTCTTCGCGCCAGTGGGTGCCGCGGGTCTCCTCGCGCAGCGTGGCTGCTGCCGTGAGCGCGGTCGAGATGGCGAGCAGGTTGGTCGCCTCCCACTGGGCAGAGCCGACCGCGATCGCACCCCTGGTGAGCATGGCACCGAGATCCCGCGTCGCCTCGGCGAGGCCGGCTGCGTTGCGGATCACCCCGACCTTGGCCGTCATCGTCCGCTGGAGGTCGCGACGAATGCTCTCGTGCACCAGTCCCGGACTGCGTACGTCGGGAGTGGGCGTGGACCAGTCGCGGAGCTCGCCGGGGAGCACCGCCGCGATCCGGCGCGAGAAGACCAGGCCCTCGAGCAGCGAGTTGGAGGCCAGCCGGTTGGCCCCGTGCACGCCGCTGCACGCGACCTCGCCCGTGGCGTAGAGGCCGGGGATGGTGGAGCGGCCGTGGAGATCGGTGAGGACGCCGCCCGAGGCGTAGTGCTGCGCCGGGGCGACCGGGATCAGCTCGGTGACCGGGTCGACGCCGTGCGAGCGGCAGGTGGCCAGGATCGTCGGGAAGCGCTTCTCCCAGAAGTCGGCCCCCAGGTGGCGCGCGTCGAGCCACATGTGCGGCCTGGAGGTCTCCTCCATCCGGCGCGTGATCGCCTTGGCGACCACATCACGCGGCGCGAGGTCTGCGAGCTCGTGCTGCCCCTGCATGAAGCGGTTGCCGTCCCAGTCGACGAGGAACGCGCCCTCGCCCCGGACCGCCTCGGAGATCAGCGGCTGCTGACCACGCGCATCGGGTCCGAGGTACATCACGGTGGGGTGGAACTGCACGAACTCCAGGTCGCGCAGGACGGCGCCGGCACGCAGCGCGAGCGCCGTGCCGTCGCCGGTCGAGACCGCGGGGTTGGTGCTCTGGCTGAAGACCTGGCCCATGCCGCCGCTCGCCAGGATGACGGCGCGACAGTGCACCGCACCGACGCCGTCGATCTGGCCCTCGCCCAGGACGTGGAGCGTGACGCCGGCAACGCCGCCTGCGGCATCGAGGAGGAGGTCGACCGCGAGGGCGTGCTGGATGACCTCGATGCTCGGGTCCCGCTCGATGGCCGCGATCAGGGCCCGCTGGATCTCGGCGCCGGTCGCGTCGCCGCCGGCGTGCGCGATCCGGTCGCGGTGGTGACCACCCTCGCGGGTCAGGGAGAGGACCCCGTCGTGGTGGTCGAAGTTGGTGCCGAGCGCGATCAGTTCACGCACCGCATCCGGGCCCTCGGTCACAAGCGCCTGCACCGCCTCGCGGTCGCACGCGCCAGCGCCTGCGATCAGCGTGTCGACCTCGTGCTGCTCCGGGGTGTCACCGTCACCCAGGGCAGCCGCGATGCCGCCCTGCGCCCACTGCGTGGAGCCGGCGTTGAGCACGGTCTTCGTCACGACGAGGACGCTGAGCTCCGGCGCCTCTGCGCGGACCCGGAGTGCGGCGGTGAGGCCGGCGATGCCGGAACCGACGACCACCACGTCGGCGCGCGTCGTCCAGCCGGGCTGGGGCGCGCTGAGGCGGCCGGGGATCCCGGCATACTGGTTGTGCATTGAGGCAGGTTAGCGGGCAGCCGTGATGTCGCCGCGCACGAGGCCGGAGCCGGCGAGCGCCTCGGCCGGGTCGAAGCCCGTGGCCATGATCTTGTTGTCGGCGTCGACGAAGACGACGTGCGGCTTGTAGGCCTTCGCCTCCTCGGTGGTCATCTGGCCGTAGCCGATCAGGATGACCGTGTCACCGGGGTGCACGAGGCGCGCGGCGGCACCGTTGATGCCGATGACGCCGGAGCCACGCTCGCCCGCGATCGTGTAGGTCTCGAGACGTGCACCGTTGGTGACGTCGACGATGTGCACGAGCTCGCCGGCCAGCAGGTCGGCCGCATCGAGGAGGTCCTCGTCGACGGTGACCGAGCCGACGTAGTGCAGGTCGGCCTGCGTCACGGTGGCGCGGTGGATCTTGGACTTCATCATGGTGCGGAACATCAGTTGTCTCCCTGGTTGGTGGAGTCCCCGCCGTTGCTGGTCGAGGCTCCGATGGTGATGGGCAGGTTGTCGATGAGCCGGGTCGTGCCGACCCGGGCGGCGACGAGGATGCGCGCCTCGCCCTGGAAGTCATCACTGAGACGGCCCAGGCCGGTGCTCGTGATGACGAGGTAGTCGAGATCCACGCCACTCTCCTTCGAGAGCACGGCCTCCGCGGCCTCGAGCGCAGGCTGTACGCCGTCGACAGCGGCCGCGATCGCGGCGCGGAGCGCGGCGCTCAGGCTCAGGGCCGTCTGGCGCTCGTCGGCGGAGAGGTAGCGGTTGCGGCTGGACAGCGCGAGTCCGTCGGCGTCGCGCTGTGTTTCCGCGCCGATCACCTCGACGCCCATGCAGAGGTCCTCGGCCATCCGGCGGATCAGCGCGAGCTGCTGGTAGTCCTTCTGGCCGAAGACGGCCACGTCGGGCTGCACGAGGCCGAAGAGCTTCGCGACGACGGTCAGCACGCCGCGGAAGTGTCCCGGGCGCACCGCGCCCTCGAGGATGTCCGCCAGCCCGGGAGCAGGCACGACGGTCACGCCGTCGGGCTCCCTGTCCGCGGCGGGGACGCCGTGGGGGTACATCTCCGCCACGCTCGGGGCGAAAACGATGTCGACACCCTCGGCCCCGCAGATCTCCAGGTCGGCGGGAAGCGTCCGCGGGTAGCGGTCGAGGTCCTCGCCGGAGCCGAACTGCATCGGGTTGACGAAGATGCTGACCACCACCGGGCCGTCGCCCGCCTTGGCGCGCGCGACCCGCATCAGGGAGGCGTGGCCCTCGTGGAGCGCGCCCATCGTCGGCACGAAGCCGACCGTCTCGCCGGCGCGGCGCGCGGGCTCGAGGAGCGCGGCGAGCTCGGCGCGCGTGCTCGCGAGTGCGGGAGTGCTGCTCATGCCTCGACCTTCGCGGCGTCGAGGAGCACCAGGATCTCTGCCGCACGGCGGCCCTCGAGGCGGCCGTCGGCGAGCGCACGGCCGACCGTGGCGCGCGCCATCGCGACGTACGACGGGAGGTCCTGGGGCGTCGCGGCGGCGAGCTCGCGCAGATGGGCGCGCACGGTCTCGACGTCGCCGCGGACGATCGGGCCGGTGAGGGCGGCATCGCCGTAGGCCAGCGCGTTGGACAGGGCGGCCTCGAGCAACGGGCGGAGGGTGTCCGCAGGCGCGACACCGGAGTCCGCGACACCGGCAGCGCCGAGCATCTCCATCGCCTGCGAGACCAGGGTGACCAGGTGGTTCGCACCGTGGGCAAGGGCTGCGTGGTACAGCGAGCGACGCTCCTCGGGCACCCACATGATCCGGCCACCGAGGTCGGCGACCAGGCGCTCTGCCAGCTCCTGCTCGGCGGGAGCCGCCGTCACGCCGAAGACGCAGCCGGCCAGGCGGGGCAGGTCGACGTCGGTACCGGTGAAGGTCAGGGCCGGGTGCAGTGCAACCGGGCGCGCACCGACGGCGACGGCGGGTGCGAGCACCGCGAGGCCGTGGCGACCCGAGGTGTGCACGACGTACTGGCCCTCGTTCAGTGCGCCGGCGTCGGCCAGCGTGGTGACGACGTTGCCGAGCATGTCGTCGGGGACGGTCAGGAGCAGGACGTCGCAGGCACGCGCGACAGCGGTCGGCTTGGCGACCGGGACACCCGGAAGCATCGTCTCGATGCGGGTGCGCGAAGCGGCCGACTCACCTGCGGCGGCCACGATCTCGTGGCCGGCGGCGCGCAGGGCGGTCGCCAGGACGGTGCCGACGCGACCAGCGCCGATCACACCGATCCGGAGTGGTGCGGTCATGTGTCTTCAAGCCTTTCGTTCCAGTCCCTCCGACCACTCCTCGTGAGGAGCCGGTGTGGGTACCAGACGTGTGCGTGAGAACTTCTTGCACGACAACGGTACGCCGCGTGCGTGCACGGCGGAAATGGTGCGCGAGGTGGGGTGCATCACGCGCCGCACGGACGCACGGAGTGGCGGCTGGCAGACTGCGGCCATGACCTCCACCGAGCGGCCGCGCGTCGTCGCCGTCGTCCTCGCCGGCGGTATCGGTGCGCGGGTCGGCGGCGAGGTTCCCAAGCAGCTGCTCGAGGTGGCCGGCCGCCCCTTGATGACGCACGCACTGGCCGCGTTCGACGCCCACCCGGCCGTCGACAGGATCGTCCTGGTGATGCACCCCGACCACCTCGACACCGGGCTCATGCTCGCCGACGCCCTGGCGACACCTGCCTTCGTCGTGCCTGGTGGAGCGACACGGAGCGACTCCACGCTCGCTGCCCTGGCGACGGTCGAGGACGACGACCTGCTCCTGGTCCACGACGCCGCCCGACCGTTCGTGCCTGCCGCGATGGTCGACCGCTGTCTCGCGGCCCTCGTCGGCCACGACGCGGTGAGCACCGTGATCGACTCCGCGGACACGATCTGGCAGGTAGACGCCGAGGGACGCCTTGCTGCGATCCCCGCGCGCGACAGCCTGCGCCGCGTGCAGACCCCGCAGGGGTTCCGCGCACGCGCCCTGCGCGCGGCGTACGACGCGGCGCTGCGCGACCCCGCCTTCGAGGCGACGGACGACGCAGCAGTGGTCTTCCGCTACACGCCCGAGGTCGCGGTCGCGCTGGTCGAGGGCGATGTGCGCAACGTGAAGGTCACGACGGCGTCGGACCTCGACGTCGTCGCCGGCTACCTCAGCTGAGCGTTCGGGCTGCCCGGGGTGCAGCTCGTGCGGCCCGTACGCGCAGATCGTCAGGCCGAGCGGGCGGTGGAGCGCTTCTGCACCTTGGCGGCATCGGCCCAGGCCACGAGCTCGGCCTTGAGGTCGACGATCTGCTGCTCGAGCTCGGCCACGACCACGATCGCCTCGGCGGCGCGGGTCTCAGCGTCGTCGAGACGGCGCGACTCGTCGGCCAGACGCGCCTCGGCGCGCTCGGCACGGCGGGCCTCGTGCCCGACGTTGAGCTGAGCCTCGGCGGCCTCGGCCTGGGCGGCCTCGAGCTTGCGCTCGAGGTCGCCGATCCGGGACTGGCGCTCCTCCATCCGGACGTTCATGTCGTCGAGGAACTTCTTGTTCTCCGCAGCCCGCAGTGCCGTGACCTCCATGAACTCGCGGGCCTGACGAGCACGGTCAGCAGCGGCCTGCCGGCGGGTCTGCGCCAGCTCGGTCCGGGTGATGCGGGTGGCGGCCACACCGAAGAGCAGTGCGGCGATCGAGGCGGCGGCGACGGCAAGGAACGTGCCGGCGGCCAGAGCCCCGGCGACGATGACTGCGGCAAGGACGAGCAGCGCGGTGGCAACGGTCAGACGGGTGTTCCGCTGACGACGGCGCGACGGGGAAGTGGCCATGCCTCAGGCTAGATCTGCGTCCTCGTCGTCATGGACACGACACGCACGCTCCAGCCAGATGGATGCGACGACCATCACAAGCGCAGCCACCCCGGCGCAGCCGGCCCGGAGGATGTTGCCGCCGGTGCTCTCCCCCGCGACCCCCAGCCAGCTGACCAGCGTGCCCGTGTAACCACCGGCGAGCAGCGCACCCACCAGGACACAGGACTTCGCCATCACCAGCCGGTTGACCGCACGGTGCGGCTCGAGCCAGCTGCGGTTGACCTGCAGCTCGCGCCAGGTCACGAAGGCCGTCCCGGCGATGGCCGCGGCGACGAAGAAGACGACCCCCACCTGCAGCCAGCTCACGCGCGGCGCGTCAGCCCCGGCGTACAGCGCGAGCGGGCGGAGCGCCCAGCCCGCCAGGAGCCCCACGCAGGCCGCCAGCACCGGAGGGCCGGGGGTCGTGGGGCGGATCGCCCCCGGGCCGGACCCGTCGGGCCGACCCGCGGGGCGAGCGCTCACTCGGCGTCGAGCGACAGGTCGTCGCGGCGTACGACGCCCGTGCGGTCAGCGGCCTCGAGCAGCTCCTTAATCGGACCGGCGCCGGGGATGACACCGTCCGCCTCCAGGTCGAACCACGGCTGCAGGACGAACGCGCGCTCAGCGGCTCGTGGGTGCGGAAGCTTGAGCTCCTCGGTCTCGGAGCGTCGGTCGCCCAGGACGATCAGGTCGACGTCCAGGGTGCGGGGAGCATTGCGCGCGACGTCGCGGGCGCGGTCGTAGGCGTCCTCGATCGCGAGGGCGCGGTCCAGCAGGGTGCGGGCCGGCAGGGTCGTGTCCGCGAGGACCACGGCGTTGAGGAACTGTGCAGAACCCTCCGGCGCGTCGACCGGATCGGTCTCATAGACCGGCGACACGGCGGTCACCCAGACGTCCGGCGTGTCGGCCAACGTCGCCACGGCACCCTGGAGGGCCGCCAGACGGTCACCGAGGTTGGACCCGAGGGCGATGACGGCCCGACGGATCGGGTGCATCTCTCCCGTCAGCGTGTCCGTGTCGATGACAAAGGGGTTGGGGGATTCCGTCACGAGCTCTGGCTCCTCTTCCGTGTGATGGTCAGCGCAACATCCGAGTACGTCGCGTCGATCGGCGCGTGAAGCTTGTGCACTGTCACTCTGGCCCATTCAACCCGAGCCGCCAAGAGGCAGACGTCGGCGATCCTCTGGGCGAGCGTCTCGATTAGGTCGACAGGATCGCGTTCCACGGCTGCCTTCACCGCGAGCGTCAAGGTGCCGTAGTCGACGGTGTGAGCGAGGTCGTCGGAGGCGGCGGCCGCGCGCGTGTCGACACCGAGCTCGAGGTCGATGACGAAGATCTGACCCTCACGCTTCTCGAAGTCGAAGACGCCGTGGTGCCCGAAGCACTCGATGCCGGTGATCCTGAGGAGGTCGCTCATGGATGTCCTGCCCATCGGGCGGCCACACGGACCGCGTCTGCACTGCCACGCACGTCGTGCACCCTGACGCACCACGCCCCGGCCGTCGCCGCCAGCGCCGATGTCGCCGCCGTGGCGACGTCGCGCTCACCCGGCGCCCTGTCCCCCGTGTCATCGGCGAGCAGCTCACCGAGGAAGCGCTTGCGGCTCGCTGCCACGAGCACTGGATGCCCGAGGTCGTGGAACCGGTCGAGGTGCTGCAGGAGCTGCCAGTTCTGCGCGGAAGTCTTGCTGAAGCCGATGCCCGGGTCGATCGCGATGCTGTGCGTGATGCCCGCACGGGCGGCAGCCGCGAGGCGCGCGGCGAGTGCCTCAACGACATCCTCGACCACGTCGTCGTACGACGTGAGCTGCTGCATCCGGGTCGAGTGCGCGCGCCAGTGCATCAGGACGCACGGGACGTCGAGCCGCGCGATCGTGGCAAGCATCGCCTCGTCGGCGAGCCCGCCCGAGACGTCGTTGACCAGGACCGCCCCGGCGCCGACAGCCGCCTCGGCGACCTCCGACCGCATGGTGTCGATGCTGACCGGGATGCCACGGGCGGCGATCGCCTCGACCACCGGGACGACGCGTGCCAGCTCCTCATCGGGGCTCGGCCGCACCGCGCCGGGGCGGGTCGACTCGCCACCGATGTCGACCAGGTCAGCGCCGTCCGCCGCGAGCTGCAGCGCGTGGGCGACGGCGCGCTCGGTGTCGGCGTACCGGCCGCCGTCGGAGAAGGAGTCAGGGGTGACGTTGACGACGCCCATGACGAGGGCGCGGCCAGGCTGTGGCAGGCCTTCGACGAAACGAAGCGGGCGACCACCCGACGACACCGTGGTCACGACGCGTGCCTACCGCGTGCCGTGCATGATCAGCGACATGACCTCGTTGCGCGTCGCGGGGTCGTGCATCTGGCCGCGGATCGCCGAGGTGATCGTGCGGGCGCCAGCCTTCTTGACGCCGCGCATCGTCATGCAGAGGTGCTCCGCCTCGATCACGACGATCACGCCGCGCGCCTCGAGGATCTCCATCAGGGAGTCGGCGATCTGGGTCGTGAGCCGCTCCTGGACCTGCGGCCGACGGGAGTAGAGGTCGACCAGGCGGGCGAGCTTGGAGAGCCCGGTGATCTTGCCGGACTCGGACGGGATGTAGCCCACGTGCGCGACCCCGGTGAACGGCACGAGGTGGTGCTCGCACATCGACCACAGCTCGATGTCACGCACGAGGACGAGCTCGTCGTGACCGAGATCGAACGTCGTCGTCAGGACGTCCTCGGGACGCTGGCGCAGGCCGCTGGTGACCTCGGCGAAGGCCCTCGCTACGCGTGCGGGGGTGTCCCGCAGACCCTCACGGTCGGGGTCCTCACCGATCGCGGCCAGCAGCTCGCGGACGGCGGCAGCAGCCCGATCGTGGTCGAAGTCCGGGATGTCCGCCGGGTCGCGGAGCGCCTGGGAGATCGGGTCAGCCACCCGTCACGCCTCCTCGGTCGGAGCCTGATCCTGCGTCAGCTCGTCGCCGGTCACGGCGTCCTGGGTGCCGGCGTCGACGCCGCCGTCGACGACTGACTGGACGGCGGGCTGCCACTCGATGGGCGGGATCGACGAGGGGCGACGGGTGTCGGAGCCGGTCCACGCGGGACGCTTCTCGCGACGACGCAGCGGGACGAAGATCTCGGCGACCTCGGCCTTGTCGAGCGTCTCCTTCTCGAGCAGCGCGACGACGAGCGCGTCGAGGACGTCGCGGTTCTCCTCGAGGATGTCGAACGCCTCCTGGTGGGCGGTCGCGAGGAGCTTCTTGACCTCCTCGTCGACGATCGCGGCCACGCTCTCGGAGTAGTCGCGGGTGTGTCCCATGTCGCGACCGAGGAAGGGCTCGCCCTGGCTCTGGCCCAGCTTGACCGCGCCGAGCCGCTCGGTCATGCCGTACTGCGTGACCATCGCGCGCGCCAGATTGGTGGCCTTCTCGATGTCGTTGCCCGCACCGGTGGTCGGGTCGTGGAAGACCATCTCCTCGGCGGCGCGGCCACCGAGCATGTAGGCGAGCTTGTCGAGCATCTCGCCACGGGTCTGGGAGTACTTGTCCTGGTCCGGCAGCACCATCGTGTAGCCGAGGGCGCGACCGCGCGGCAGGATCGTGATCTTGTGGACCGGGTCGGAGCCGGGGAGCGCGGCGGCGACGAGGGCGTGGCCACCCTCGTGGTACGCCGTGATCAGCTTTTCCTTCTCGTTCATCAGGCGGGTACGCCGCTGCGGGCCCGCGATGACGCGGTCGATCGCCTCGTCGAGGGCCTCGTTGGTGATCAGCTTGGCGTTGTTCCGGGCGGTGAGCAGCGCCGCCTCGTTGAGCACGTTCGAGAGATCCGCACCGGTGAAGCCCGGGGTCCGCTTGGCCACGCTGGTCAGGTCGACTTCCGGCGCCATCGGCTTGCCCCGGGCGTGAACCTTGAGGATCTTCTCGCGGCCGACGAGATCGGGGGCGTCGACCTGGATCTGGCGGTCGAAGCGGCCGGGACGCAGCAGCGCGGGGTCGAGCACGTCGGGGCGGTTGGTCGCGGCGATCAGGATGACGCCGCCGCGGACGTCGAAACCGTCCATCTCGACGAGCAGCTGGTTGAGGGTCTGCTCGCGCTCGTCGTGACCGCCACCCATGCCGGCACCACGGTGGCGACCCACGGCATCGATCTCGTCGATGAAGACGATGGCAGGCGCGTTCTCCTTGGCCTGGGTGAAGAGGTCGCGGACGCGGGAGGCACCGACACCGACGAACATCTCGACGAAGTCCGAACCCGAGATCGAGTAGAACGGCACGCCCGCCTCGCCGGCGACGGCACGGGCGAGCAGGGTCTTGCCGGTGCCCGGAGGACCGTAGAGGAGGACGCCCTTGGGGATCTTGGCGCCGACCGCCTGGAACTTGGCCGGCTCCTGGAGGAACTCCTTGATCTCGCCGAGCTCCTCGATCGCCTCCTCACACCCCGCGACATCCTGGAACGTCGTCTTGGGCATGTCCTTGGTGATCAGCTTCGCCCGCGACTTGGCGAACTGCATGACGCGGCCACCGCCGCCCTGCATGTTGTTCATCAGGAACAGGAAGATCAGCACGATGATCACGAAGGGGATCAGCGAGAACAGCAGGTTGCCGAGCATCGACGGCTGCGGGTTCTCGTCGGTGTACTTCTCGATCTTCTTCTCGTCGTACGCCTTCTGGGCAGCCTCGATCAGCGCCTGCTGGTGGCCGTCGATCCAGTGGGAGACGACCCGGTTGCCGCCGGCACGGTCGGCGTCCTTGTCGAGGACGGCGCGGATCTCCTGGTCCTGGTCGACGAAGGTGATCTCCTTGACGTCGCCGGAGACGATGAGCTGGTTCATCTCCGAGGTCGGGACCTCGTCGTACCCACCATTGGGCGCGAGGTACTGGAGGGCGAGCACGACGCCCACCACGGCGATGAAGATCCAGAGCCACGGGCCCTTGACGATGCGCTTCACAGGCTTCTTTCGACTTTCGAGGTGCCGGTCCCTCGCCGGGCATGCCTCAGTGGTGACCGACGGTACACGTCACCTTGAACGAGCGTGAGGGGTCGAGGGTTCCTCGACGGCGTGGGCGGCCTCAGGAGTAGACGTGCGGGGCGAGGGTGCCGATGTCGCGCATGTTGCGGTAGCGCTCGTTGTAGTCGAGGCCGTAGCCCACGACGAACTCGTTGGGGATGTCCCACCCGACGTACTTCACCTCTACCGGCATGGAGAGCGCGTCCGGCTTGCGCAGCAAGGTCGCGATCTCGACCGACTTCGGGCCGCGGCTCGCGAGGTTGGTGACCAGCCAGCTGAGCGTGAGACCCGTGTCGATGATCTCGTCGACGATCAGGACGTGGCGGCCCGCGATGTCGGAGTCGAGGTCCTTGAGGATCCGCACCACACCACTGGACTTGGTGCCCGAGCCGTAGGAGCTGACCGCCATCCAGTCCAGCTCGACGTGGCGGTCGAGCGCGCGGGCCATGTCGGCCATCACCATCACGGCGCCCTTGAGCACGCCGACGACGAGGAGGTCCTCACCGGCGTAGTCGACCTCGATCTTGCGCGCCATCTCGGCGAGCTTCGCCTGGATCTGCTCCTCGGTGAAGAGGATGTTGACCAGGTCGCCTTCGACGTGCGCGGATTCCATGGGCAGAAGAGTACGGCGTGCGCGGCGGCCTGCGAACCGCGGCGTCAGGCTGTTACCGGGTCGTCACCCCGTGCGGCGGAAGCGGAGCTCGCCCTGCGCGACGTACGCCGTGAGGCTGCCGGGCAGCTGGACCTGCCGCCCGCGGGGCTCCACGGCCAGCTCGACCAGTGCACCGATGTGGAGCGCGAGCAGCTCGTCACCCGGCACCCCCGCGGCCAGGGCGGCGAGGCGGACGACCCGGCTGACCAGTGCCCGCGGCTCGCCGACGAGACGTGCGGCGTCGAGGCTGCCGCCCGCGTGGTGGGCAGGTCCGGTGGAGACGCCCGCAGCGGTGAACAGCTCCTCGGCGAGGGCGTCGAGGAGCTCCACGTCGTCGCGGACCTGGTCGGCGGTGCGGGCGAGGTTGGCGGCGACACCGGGGCCGAGCTCGACCTCCAGTAGCGGCAGCACCGTCTGCCGCACGCGCACGCGGGTGAAGCCCGGGTCACTGTTGTGCGGGTCGTCCCAGGCCTCGATGCCCTCGACCTGGCAGGCAGTCACGGTGTCGTCACGGGTGACGTCGAGCAGCGGCCGCGCGTAGTGGTCGAAGCGTCGCCGCATGCCAGCCATCGCGCGCGGACCGCTTCCCCGTGCGATGCCCATCAGCACGGTCTCGGCCTGGTCGTCACGGGTGTGGCCGAGCAGCACGACGGAGGCACCGAAGTGCTCCCGGAGCTGCTCGAGCACCTCGTAGCGCGCTCGCCGCGCAGCACCTTCGATGCCGTCGCCGCGCGGGTCGACCGTCACCCGGACCGAGGCGGTCTCGTCGGCACCCAGCTCCGCCATCTGCCGGACCACGTCGGAGGCGTGGGCGTCCGACCCCTCCTGGAGCCCGTGGTCGACAGTCACTCCGATCACGCGGATCCCGCGCTTGCGCGCCTCGAAGATCGTGGCGGCCAGCAGGGCAAGGGAGTCGGCGCCACCAGAGCAGGCGACCAGCACGGGGCCAGCGTCCAGCCGGGCCAGCTCCCGTCGTACGCCGAGCCGGACCGCGGCGAGCGCGGGATGGAGGCCCATCAGGCGGTGATCATCCGTGGACGCGCTTCACCCACGCGGCCGGGTCGTGGATCTCCGCCTTGGACGGCAGCGTCTCGGGCCCCGTCCAGACGGCGTTGAAGCCCTCCATGCCGACGCTGTCGACGACGTGGCGCACGAAGACCGCCCCGTCGCGGTACTGCGCCATCTTGGCCTCGAGGCCCATCAGGCGGCGCAGGACGCGGTCGAGGACGCCGACGCCCGAGCGGCGTTCGGTGAACTTCGCACGGATCGCGGCGACGGACGGGATCACCTCGGGGCCGACACCATCCATGACCACGTCGGCGTGGCCCTCGAGCAGCGACATCACTCCGGTGACCCGGTCGAGGATCTCGCGCTGCTCCGGCGAGCTGAGGAGCTCGATCAGGCTCCCGCCCTCACCGCGGATCACCTTGGAGACCGCGCCGAAGACGTCGGAGGTCAGGCGCTGCGGGTCGACCGTGTCGGAGAGCGCCTGGACCTGCGCCTGGATGTGCTCGCGCATCCAGGGCACCGCGGTGAACTGGACCCGGTGGGTCTCCTCGTGCAGGCAGACCCAGAGCCGGAAGTCGGACGGATCGGCCTCGATCTCGCGCTCGACGTGGACGACGTTGGGCGCGACCAGCAGCAGACGCCCCGCCGGCGGGGAGAACGGGTCGAACTGACCGAGCACCTTGGAGCCCATGAAGCCGAGGAGCAGGCCGATCTCGGCGCCCGCGATGCGCCCGCCGATCGCGCGGGCGCGGGGGCCCGGCGCCTTGTGACGGCCCGCGACCTTGTTCATGATCGGGTCGAGCAGGACGGCGAACGAGTCGGCGTTGGCCCGGACCCAGCCGCCGCGGTCGACGACGAGCACGGGCGCGGTGTTCTCCGGCGCAAGGAGCCCGGTGAACTCGGCGACCAGACCGGTGGAGCGGCTGGCGCCGGCACGCAGCTCGGCGACGGCGTCGTCAGCCTCCGCACGCGTCACGACCGGACCCTCGCCGGCGAACTTGCTGCCCAGCCGGACGGCGTACTCCCAGTCGACGACCGTCGGCTGCTCGTCCTGCGGCTCCGTCGCTCCCTCACTCATGCCCGGAAGGGTACGCCGCGGGCCAGCGCGCCAGCGCTCGCGGCTCAGGAGCAGAGGCAGGCCGCGAGCGTCGAGACCGCGACGTCGAGTGCCTCACGGGCGTCGAGCGCCTTCTCGGGCTTGACCTGGTCGGCGAGGAAGACGAAGAGCAATGTCGCTCCATCGGGGGTCGTGGCGACACCCGCCAGCGCGTGCACACCGGTGAGGGTGCCGGTCTTGGCGGCGGCGCGGCCGCGACCCGCGACCGGGCCCTTCTCGAAACGCTCGGCGAGCGAGCCGGTGTAGCCCGCGATCGGCAGCGTGGTGAGGAGGGGGCGCAACGCGGGG
>UEXP01000129.1_pt1 | contig 15695 bp, 14 predicted proteins | sample 4301171 | NCBI WGS metagenome assembly UEXP01 (sample SAMEA4773182, study PRJEB27434) | metagenome | biome: 2259; feature: agricultural soil; material: soil | place: USA | collected 2014-09 | depth 0.25 m
GCTGTTCCGCAACGACAAGGAGTACGTCGTCATGAACGGCGAGGTGCTCATCGTCGACGAGCACACCGGCCGCATGCTCGCGGGTCGCCGCTACAACGAGGGCCTGCACCAGGCCATCGAGGCCAAGGAAGGCGTGCAGATCCGCGAGGAGTACCAGACGCTCGCGACCGTCACGCTGCAGAACTACTTCCGCCTCTACAAGAAGCTCTCCGGCATGACCGGTACCGCGATGACCGAGGCCGGCGAGTTCAACAAGATCTACAACCTCGGCGTGATCCCGATCCGCACCAACAAGCCGATGGCACGCATCGACCAGCCCGACCTCGTCTACCGCACCGAGGCCGCGAAGTACGCCGCCGTCGTCGAGGACATCGCCGCACGCAGCAAGGCGGGACAGCCGGTCCTCGTCGGCACCGTGTCGGTCGAGAAGTCCGAGTACATCTCGCAGCAGCTGAAGAAGAAGGGCGTGCCGCACTCGGTGCTCAACGCCAAGTTCCACGCCGACGAGGCGAAGATCGTGGCGCTCGCCGGCCACAAGGGCGCGGTCACGGTCGCCACCAACATGGCCGGTCGAGGCACCGACATCATGCTGGGTGGCTCGGTCGAGTTCCTCGCCGACGCCGAGCTGCGCAAGAAGGGCCTGGAGCCGAGCGGCGAGACCGCCGAGGCGTACGACGCCGCGTGGCCCGCGACCGTCGAGCGGATCAAGGCGCAGGTCAAGGCCGAGCACGACGAGGTCAAGGAGCTCGGCGGCCTCTATGTCGTCGGCACCGAGCGCCACGAATCGCGGCGCATCGACAACCAGCTCCGTGGTCGCTCCGGTCGTCAGGGTGACCCCGGCGAGTCCCGCTTCTACCTCTCGCTCCAGGACGAGCTCATGCGGCTCTTCAAGTCGGACTGGGTCGACCGCGTGCTGACGATGCTCAAGGTCCCGGACGACGTCCCGATCGAGAACAAGCGCGTCTCCGGTGCCATCGCCAACGCCCAGGGCCAGATCGAGGGCCAGAACTTCGAGTCCCGCAAGAACGTCCTCAAGTACGACGACGTGATGGACCGCCAGCGCAAGGTGATCTACGGCGAGCGCCGCGAGGTGCTCGAGGGTGCCGACCTGGAGAGCCAGATCCGCGAGTTCATCGACGACGTCGTCTCGGGCTACGTCATGGGCGCCACCGACGGCTACGCCGAGCAGTGGGACCTCCCGGCGCTCTGGACCGCCCTCGGCCAGCTCTACCCGATCACCCTGCGTCACCAGGACCTCACCGAGAAGGTCGGCGGCGCCGCCGGCCTCGACCGCCAGGACCTCGTCGCCGCCATCCGCGCGGACGCCCAGGCGGCGTACGACGCCCGCGAGGCCTCGATCGGCGCGGAGAACATGCGTGAGCTCGAGCGTCGCGTGATCCTCTCCGTGCTCGACCGCAAGTGGCGTGAGCACCTCTACGAGATGGACTACCTCCGCGAGGGCATCGGTCTGCGCAGCTACGCGCAGCGCGACCCGCTCGTGGAGTACCAGCGTGAGGGTTTCGACCTCTTCGTGGCCATGATGGACGGCATCAAGGAGGAGTCGGTCGGCTACCTCTTCAATGTTGAAGTGACGGTGGAGGCCCCGACGGAGCAGGCTCCCGTCGCGGAGGGCGGCGAGTTCCACTACCACGCGGACGGCTCCCGCCACGACGGTCCGATGCACGAGGGTGCCTTCGCCGAGCCGCCGGCCGGCACGGCTCGGCACGTCTCTGCCAAGGGCCTCGCCGCGCCGGCGCCGCTGCAGGGCCTGGCCTACGCCGGTCCCACGGAGGACGGCGAGGTCGCCGTCACCCAGGAAGCCGTCGTGAACCCCTTCGACGGCATCGGTCGCAACGACCAGTGCCCCTGCGGCTCCGGCAAGAAGTACAAGCAGTGCCATGGCGCTCCGGGTGGCCCCACCGGCATGACGACCCGGGTCAACGGCTGACACGTCGGCGGGACGCGCCAGCTGACGGGTGCTTCAGCAGAACTGCAGGGCGGTGCAGACCCAACGCCCGCCCAGCAGCTCGACACGGGCCGCGAGTGCACGCACTCGCGGCCCGTACTGCACGGTGAGGGCGATCTCGGCGATGCCCGCGCCGACGAAGCAGAGACGGGCCTGGCTGACCTGCGGGCGCACCGCCGGACGGCGCTGCCCGTGGCCGCCCGCCTGACGCAGCGCAGCCTGGGACACCACCCGAGCGCGGTGGGCGAGGTCGCGGTAGACCTCGGCGCTGGTCCAGCGCAGCAGCTGGCTCACAGGCCGGTCACCGAGCACGGCCTCGACGCTCGACTGGCCGAAGGTCAGCGCCCATCGGTGGACTTCCTTGCGCACAGCAGGCGGGACGACGACTGCGTCCGCGCCGCGCAGGACCTGGGTGGCGGGGACAACCGGGGGAGCGAGACGTGACCCTGTGCGGTCGAGCCCGCCACCGGTGAGATCGAGTGCCTCCTGGACCGCGCGCATCGGAACAGGTGGTCGGCTGTGAGCGACCGCGATGGCGTTCATCGCAGCGCCTCGGGCAGCACGAGGCGCTGGCCCGGCTCGATCAGGTCAGGGTCGGCGATGGTCGCGTGGTTGGCATGCCACAGCGCGCGCCAGGTCCGGCTGACGTCCGCGTCGGTCGCCGGACGGTGGCGCGCCGTCAGCGCCTCGCGGCTCAGCGACCAGAGAGTGTCGCCCGGGAGCACGGTCAAGCTGTCCGTGGTCGTGCGGAAGGTGTCGCCGACTGGCGCGGTGAGAGGTTGCGGAGGCATCCCGGCCACGGCCGCTCGCTCCTCCGCGTGGGCCGGCGCGGCCCCCGCAGCGACCGCGAACCCGCAAGCCATCGCCACGATCCGACGGGCCGTGCCGGAGCCGGGCGCTGCGCCACGCCACGTCGCTGTGAGGACAGCCGTGGTCGTCCACCAGAACCACAACGCGCACGCCGCCGCGACCAGCGTCGCAGCGCAGGAGAGCATTGTGTCGAAGGAGGCAGGCACCGCTGGCCACCGCCTCGCTGCACGCACGTCGTCCGCCGCGAGGGTGAGCAGAGCCGTGGTGGCAGCGGTGACCACGACCCAGACCACAAGGCACCTGAAGGCGGGTGCGCGCCGATGATCCCGAGACATCTTCGACCCAATCGTTGTGTTTGCCTCTGTTTGCTTCACTACACGGCGGTTCATCATTGTTGTCAAGGCCGTCGTGCACAGGCTTGGATGGAGTGGCACCACTCGGGAGGTGGCAGTGACGGAGAGTCCGGACGAGCGGCTGGCGAGCTTTCTCGATGACCTCGAGCAGCAGGCCGCCGGAGCGTGGCAGGTCGAACGCGGCCTGGAGGTTCACGAGCGTGCGCGTGCCGAGTACGCACGGGTGACGCTCGCGGGACGCCTGATGGCGAGCATCGGTGCGGAGCTCGAGCTTGGGCTGGTCGGGGTCGGTCCCGTCGCTGGCCGGCTCGTGCGTTCCGCGGAGCGCTGGTGCCTGCTGGAAACACGACACGTGACGTCGATCGTGCGACTGGCCGCACTGGTGACGGTGCGTGGCGCATCGGCGCGCTCGGTTGCCGCGGAGTCGTGGCCCGCGACCGCCCGTCTCGGGCTCGGATCGGCGCTGCGGGGCCTCGCCGGCGAGACCTGCGTGGTGGGGTGCGTGGACGGTGCCCGTGTCGAGGGCCTGGTGGGCCGCGTCGGCGCGGACTTCGTCGAGGTCCAGCCTCGTCAGGGGCAGCCGTCCCTCGTGGCCTTCGACGCGATCGCGGTCGTCAGCCGCTGAGGGTCACGTGCGCTGGACCCTCAGCGGCGCGGGATCAGGTCGCGTCGGCGTCGTACGGCGGGCGCTCGCCGGGACCCAGTGGGCGCAGGCCCGCGCGGGGCGAGGCGCCGTCGTCCGCGTTGAGTGCTTCGGTGAGGTGCTTGCGCACCATCCGCCGTGGATCGAGGTCCCGAAGCTCGAGGTCCGCGAACTCCGGTCCGAGCTCGCGTCGCAGCTCGTCCCGTGCGCCGTCGGCGTACTTCTTCATCCGGCGGACGAATCGGCCAGCCTGCGCGGCGAACTCGGGCAGGCGCTCGGGGCCGAGCACGATGACCGCGATCAGGGCGATGACCGCCAGCTCGCCGAGCCCGATGTCGAACACGAAGGCAGCCTAGTCAGCCCGGACCGCGCGGATCAGAACTTGCTGGACGGCGTCAGGCCGAGCTGCATGCCGGCGAGACCGCGCCCGCGACCCGAGAGGGCCTCGGCGATCGCGGTGACCGCTGCTGCACCGGCGGAGGTCGGGTCCGACTCGACGACCGGCTTGCCGGCGTCTCCACCCTCGCGGAGGGAGGGGTCGAGGGGCACCTGGCCGAGCAGCTTGACCTCGTAGCCGAAGCGCTGCGAGAGCGTGTCGGCCACACGCTGGCCGCCACCCGAGCCGAACGGCTCGATGCGCGAACCGTCGGGAAGCTCCATCCACGACATGTTCTCGACGACGCCGATGACACGCTGGTGCATCATCGAGGCCATCGTTCCCGCGCGCTCGGCCACCTCGGCGGCGGCCTCCTGCGGCGTCGTGATCACGACGACCTCGGCGTTGGGCAGGTGCTGGCCGAGCGAGATCGCGATGTCACCCGTGCCCGGCGGCAGGTCGAGGAGGAGCGCGTCGAGGTCGCCCCAGTAGACGTCAGCGAGCATCTGGACAAGTGCGCGGTCGAGCATCGGGCCACGCCACGCGATGACCTGCTCGCGCTTCGGCTTGAGCATGCCGACCGAGATGACCGAGACACCCGACGGGGTCGGAACGGGCATGATGAGGTCGTCGACCTGCGTCGGGCGGGAGTCCGCCACACCGAGCATCGCCGGGATCGAGTGTCCGTAGATGTCGGCGTCGACGACGCCGACCTTGAGGCCCTGCTTGGCCAGGGCGATCGCCAGGTTGGCCGTCATCGACGACTTGCCCACGCCTCCCTTGCCCGACGCGATCGCGTAGACCTTGGTGAGCGAGCCCGGCTTGGCGAACGGGATCTCGCGCTGCGCGTGCCCGTCGCGCAGCGTCTCGTTGAGCTGCTTGCGCTGCTCGGCATCCATCACGCCCATCTCGACGGCGACGGCGGTGACGCCCGGGACCTTCGAGACGGCAGCGGTGACGTCGCGCGTCAACGTGTCCTTCATCGGGCAGCCGGCGACGGTGAGCAGGATCCCGACCGTGACCGCGCCACCCTCGGCGATGTCGACCGAGCCGACCATGCCAATCTCGGTGATGGGGCGCTTGATCTCGGGGTCGTTGACCGTCGCGAGCGCAGCGTTGACCGACTCGAGGGTGGGGGTGCTCATGGGGACCAAGAGTACGTGGTCACCCGCGGTCGTCGCGCTCCGGTTCCCCCTGCTCGGACAGTTGCTCCACGAGGTCCTCGCGGAACGAGCGCAGCTCGCCGCGGAGGAAGTCGCGGGTGGCGACCTCGCCGACCGACATCCGCAGTGACGCGACCTCGCGCGCGAGGAACTCCATGTCGGCATGGGCCCGTGCGTTGGCCTGCCGGTCCTGCTCGGCGATCACCTTGTCACGCTGCTCCTGCCTGTTCTGCGCGAGCAGGATCAGGGGAGCGGCGTACGACGCCTGCAGGCTGAGCATCAGCGTCAGGAAGATGAACGGGAACGGGTCGAAGCGCAGGTCCGACGGGGCGACGGAGTTCCACACGACCCAGATCGCCACGAAGACGGTCATCCAGATCAGGAACTTCGCCGTCCCCATGAAGCGGGCGAACTTCTCGGCGAAGACGCCGAAGTCCTCCGTGCTCAGGCCGGGGGCGCGCAGCGACCGGCGCTTCTCGCGGGGGACGTCGAGGCGCTTGCGCGTGGAGCTGAGGTCGCTCATCGGCGCTTCCCGACGTCACGCTGGTCGCGCCAGCCGGTCGGCAGCATGTGGTCGAGCAGGTCGTCGACCGTCACTGCCCCGAGCAGCCGGCCCTCGTCGTCGACGACGGGGGCGGCCACCAGGTTGTACGTCGCCAGGTGCGCCGCGACGTCCTGGATCGTCGAGTCTGCGCGCAGCGGGTCGAGGGAGTCGTCGAGGGCGGCCGCCACGAGTGTCGAGGGTGGCTCCCGCAGGAGGCGCTGGATGTGGGCGACGCCCAGCAGGCGCCCGGTCGGTGGCTCGAGGGGAGCACGACAGATGTAGACGAGCGACGCCAGTGACGGCGTGAGCTCGGGGTTGCGCACGTGGGCGAGGGCGTCGGCGATCGTGGCGTCCGGGCCGAGGATCACCGGCTCGAGCGTCATCATGCCGCCGGCCGTCTCCTCGCCATAGGACAACAGGCGCTTGACGTCCTCGGCCTCCTCCGGCTCCATGAGCTCGAGCAGGGTCGCGGCCGTCTCGGGGGAGAGGTCGGCGATCAGGTCGGCCGCGTCGTCGGGAGACATCTCCTCGAGGACGTCGGCCGCACGCTCGGACTCGAGGTTCTCCAGGATCTCGACCTGGTCCTCCTCGGGGAGCTCCTCGAGGACGTCCGCCAGTCGCTCGTCATCCATGCCGGCCACGACGGCCGTGCGCCGCTCGGGCGGCAGGTCGTGGATCACGCCTGCCGCGTCGGCGGGGCGCATCTCAGCAAGGGAGGCAAGCAGGTGGGTGGCGCCCTGACTGGGCTGGGCATGGGTCAGCCCCAGGACGTCGTTCCACTCCAGCACGTGCGACTGGCCCCGGCGCCGAAGCCCCTTGCCGGCCTCCTGGATCGCCACGCGCGAGAGCACCCAGTCGCGGGTCCGCCCCTGCTCCATGGCGACATCGAAGACGGTGCCCGCCGTGTCGGTGCCCCGGACGGTCACGTGGCGATCGAGCATCTCGCCCACCACGAGCGTCTCGGTGGCCCGCTGCTCGAAGCGGCGCATGTTCACCAGGCCCGTGGTGTGGACCTGACCGCTGTCGACGCTCGTCACCCGGGTCATCGGGACGAACACGCGCTTGCGCCCGAAGACCTCGACGACGAGGCCGAGCACGCGGGGCGGTCGGCCGTCGCTGCGGAGCGTCACGACGACATCGCGGACCTTGCCGACCTGGTCGCCGAGCGGGTCGAAGATCGGCAGCCCCACGAGCCGGGCGACGAAGACACGGGAGGGCGAGGTGCTCACAGGGCCACCGTATCGGGCTGCGGGGCCGCTTTCGCGGATGTGGGTGTCCTCCCTCACCTCTGATACCGTCGGTGGCCGTTGTTCGGGCACTGTGGGAAGGGCGAGATGTCGAAGCATCGTGGCACCCGGGTCGCCCCGCGTCGCCGCGTCTCCGGCTGGCAGATCCTCCTCGCCCTGACCCCGATGATCGCCGCCATCGTCATCCTGGTGTCCACGCTCGCCCACCCGGCCACGTCGCCGGCGCGCCAGGCCGCAGGCTCCACGGGATCGTCTGCGCTCGCCAAGGCCGACGTGGCGGGTGCCGTGGCGGACGACGAGATCGTCGCGCCGCACGCCCCGGAGTCCGTCGTGCCCCAGCTGGTGGCGCCGCCGGTCACGATCAGCCCCAAGCCGACTCCCACGCCGAAGCCTGAGGCGACCCCGGGCATGTCGGCGCCCTTCCAGGTCGGCACGCTCAACGTCCTGGGCAGCAACCACGCACCGCGCGGCCAGGCCCGCGCTGCGCGTGAGGCAGCGCTGATCCGCAACCGCGGCATCGACATCATCGGCCTGCAGGAAGTCCAGCGCGACCAGCGCGGGGTCTTCGCACGCAACCTCCCGGGCTACCAGATCTGGCCGCAGGAGGCGCTCGGCCGCCAGGGCTACCGGGTCCAGATCGCCTTCCGCACGTCGCTCTTCGAGAAGGTCGACGACGGTGGCTCCACCCACACCTTCGACTCCCAGCGCGTCCCGATCCCGTGGGTCCGGCTGCGTGACCGGGCCACCGGGGGCGAGTTCTTCGTCATCGCGACCCACAACTCGCCGCGCGGGATGCAGGCGCAGCGCAATGCCTCCACCGCGGTCCAGGCAGCGCTGGTGAACCGTCTCGAGGCCAGCGGCCTGCCCGTCCTGCTGGTCGGCGACTTCAACGAGCACACCTCGTTCTTCTGCCGGATCGCTGCCCGCACCGGCCTGGTCTCGGCCAACGGTGCCCGTCACGCTGGTCGATGCATCGGTCCCTCGGGCCCGGTCCGGATCGACTGGGTCCTCGGCACCGGAGGCATGGCCGACTTCTCGGCGTACCGCCAGGACGGCACGACCCGGGCCACGGGCATGAGCGACCACTACCTCATCTACGCGACGGTGCAGCTCGAGCTGCCGCCTCGACCGCCGGCGCCTCCCGTGCCGGCCGCGCCGGCCCTGCCGCCCGCTGCCGAGGGTGCCGCGCCGACAGCTTCGGCAGCCGGATCCGCGACGACGACCCCCTGACGGGCCTACGCTGACAGACATGTCGGCCTTTGCATCCCTCAGCGGCCCGCGACTTCGCGCTGCCGGCTTCGCCCTTGCCCTCGTCCTCACGCCTGCACTCGCAGCGTGTGGCGAGGCCGCGGACACCGAGTCCGCCCAGCCCGGTGCGGAAGAATCCGCCACGACGCCGGCGCCGTCACCCAGCTCCACGCTGCCGGCGTGCGGCGACGTCTGGGTCGTGGGCGCAAAGCTTCCGGCCGCCTACGCAGGATGTCAGGACGCCGGGGTCGCTGCCGACGACTCCACCGCTCCGTGCTCGATGGGAGACACCCTGATCCAGCACGGAAGCGACCTGTATGCCTCGCCGGGCAAGCAGATCAGGAAGGCCGAGGGTGGGTTCGCCGCAGATGCCGCGTTCCAGCGCGTGTATGCAACATGCACCGGCTGACCACCTGAAGATCCCGTGCATCCGGATGCCATGAGTTAGCATCGACCCTTCGGAGACCGGTGCTGCGCCATGGGGGCGTGTCCGGCTCAGTGGCCTGATCAGGGGGATTCTCCATCGTGTTTGCTCGACTTCTCGGAACGATGCTCGCCGCAGTCCTGACCTGGGCGCTGCTCCTCGTGCCCACGGCGCCGGTTGCCGTAGCTGCCCCTGATGCCTACGCGCCGCCGCAGGGTGTGAAGTTCAACGATCCCTACAACCGGGTCCACGCCAAGAACGAGATCCGGCAGCACATCATCCGCACGCTCAACAGCACGGATGCACCGGCAAAGGTCCGGATCGCCGCGTGGAACATCCGCGGCTCGGTTTACCGCGACGCGATCATCGCTGCTCACCAGCGCGGTGTCTCCGTCCAGATCGTGATGGACCTCTTCAACGCGGACGGTGACCACCCGAATCCTGAGATCAACGCCATCGAGCGGGTCTTCAACACGACCGGGCAGCCGTGGAGCAACGACCAGCGCATCGATCCAGCCACCGGAGCCGTGGATCCGTCGCGGCAGAGCTTCGTCAAGAAGTGCGCCTCGTCGTGCCGGGCCGGTCGTGGCATCGCGCACACCAAGCTCTTCCTGTTCGACATGGCTGGTGGCGTGCCCTGGATCTCCATGTACGGCTCGATCAACGCCACCGACGTCGCGGTCAACGACCAGTGGAACGACCTGCTGACCCTCACCAACAACCAGTCGACGCACGATGCGCTGCTGGCGATCTTCAACGAGATGGTGCTCGACACTCCGCAGGCGCAGCCGTACCGCCGCCTCGAGCTGGCACCGGTCGTCTTCGACGTCTACCCCTACGAAGGCGCCGTGCCGTGGTCCGACCCGGATCTCGCCAAGCTCAACGCGACCCAGTGCAAGGGAGCAACGGGTGGCGCGGGTCGCAAGGGCCGCACGGTGATCCGGATGGCGCAGGACGCGCTGCTCGGTCAGCGCGGCCAGCTGATCGCCAACCGTTTGGCTCAGCTGAAGCGTCAGGGCTGCAACATCAAGATCGTCTACTCACTGATGGGTCGGCCGATCCGCCGCACGCTGGCGAAGGCAAAGATCCCGCTGAAGCAGTATTCCTACGACCGCAACCGCGACGGCTACTACGACATCTACCTCCACATGAAGTCGATGACGATCTCGGGGGTCTTCAACGGCAAGACCGATGCCCGGATGGTCTTCAACGGCACCGCCAACTGGAGCCCGGTCGGTCTTGAGAGTGACGAGCTCGTCGGTACGCTTGCCGACCCCGGCACCGAGTGGGCCTACCGCAGCTGGATCAACTACCTCTTCAGCCACCGTCCGCGCACGTGGGGCCCCGTCAACCTCGCTCCGATCGAGTACGACATCGAGGGTCGCCGGATGGCCTACGACCCGTGGGCGAAGGCGAAGGCTGACGGCCTCTGACAGACCTGCCGACTGGTAGGTTTCGCCGGGTGGCAGTCAGTATCAAGGTCCACGCCGACGCAGAGGGTGTCCACTTCGGTGGAGCATGCGACCGACCGGTCGGTGTCCGCATCGGCGGTCGGCGCGCCTGGGACTTCTCAGGTCCCGACCGCGGGCGTGTCGTGGCCTGGCCGCGCCTGTTGACCCGGCTCGCTGACGGCTGGTCCGACGTCGAGGTGGTCGTCGACGACGCGGTGGTCTACACGGGCCGGGTCGTCTTCACCGACACGGATCGGGAGTTCGTCCTCGTCGACGAGGACGGCATCGGCTTCATCATCGACAAGTGGGGCCTGATCCAGCGTCCGTTCGAGGCGCGCGGCGAAGGTGTCGTCGGCGCCCTTGCCGACGAGTCACTCCGGATCTGCGAGGTGCTGCGCACCGAGTGCGGCATCGAGGCCTGGATGGGCTTCGGCACCCTGCTCGGTGCCGTCCGCCATGGCACCGCCATCGGCCACGACTCCGACATCGACCTGTGCTATCTCTCCGAGAAGCAGACGCCGGCCGAGATGGCGGTCGAGCTGTGGGAGGCAGGCCGGGCGCTGCGACGCGCCGGCATGAACGTCGTCCACAAGAACGGCAGCTTCCTGACGGTCCAGGTGCGTGGCGCCGACGGTGCCGGCACCGGCATCGACCTCTACACCACGTTCTACTCCGACGGCTTCCTCTACGAGTCGGCGACGGTCAGGCACCCACTGGACCGGTCGGCGATCGTCCCGCTGGGCGAGCTGCCGTTCGAAGGCCGCATGCTGCCGGCCCCGGCCGACCCTGCTGCGCTGCTCACGGTGTCCTACGGGCCGAACTTCCTCACGCCCGACCCGTCGTTCCGGCACGTGCCGGGCCCGGAGATCAACGACCGCTTCCACAGCTGGTTCGGCGCGCTCTTCCGTCAGCGTCGCGACTGGCGGACGGTCAACCACCGGACCGCGGGCGAGCAGACGCCGTCCGACTTCGCGGTGTGGGTGGGTGAGCAGCTGGCCCCTGGCACGGCGGTCGCGGATGTCGGCTGCGGCGTCGGCGCAGATGCTGCGCACCTGGCGCGGACCGGTCACCCGACAGTCGGACTGGACTACGCGCTGCTCGGGCCGAAGCTCCAGCCGGTCGCGGCAGACCTGAGCTGGGAGCAGCTCAACCTGTACGACTTCCGCGACGTCCTGACGGCGGGTGCCCTGCTGGCGCGCACCGAGGGGCTGGGCGCGGTCTACGCACGGGGCCTGCTCGAGTCGGTGGCGCCCGATGGTCGGGAGGCCTTCTGGACCCTGGTCCGGCTGGCGCTGCCTGCGGGCGGTGTCGTCTACCTCGAGGGCGAGTCCGTCGCACCCGACGCGGCAGATGCCCACTGGCGCGAGCGAGCGGTCCGGATCTGGGCGCTCCATCCCGACGAGGTGCGGGCGGCAGCCGCCGCGATCGGCGGCCGCGTGACGGCGAGCGAGGGCCTTCTCGCGGCCGCCCAGACGTACACCACCGGCGGCGACCCCCAGCGCTGGCGCATGGTGATCAGCATTCCCGGACGAACGGAGCTCTCTGCGTGACCACGACGCTCTACCTGCACGTCGGCTGCCCCAAATCGGGCACGACGTACCTGCAGAGGATCCTCGACCACAACCGGGACCGGCTCGGTCGGGCCGGCGTGCTCGTCGTCGGCGACCAGCACGTCGACCGGGTGCAGGCTGCGCTGCAGGTCCGTGAGGACGCCCGGTGGAAGAAGCTTCCGCCGGGTCGCCAGGACATGTGGGGCACGCTGGTCGCGCAGATCCGCGCGTGGCAGGGCGACATTGCCGTGCTCAGCTACGAGCTGTTCTCCGCAGCGACCGCCGAGCAGGCGGCCCGTGCGCTCGCAGACCTGGCCGGGATCGAGGTCCACGTGGTCATCACGGCGCGCGACCTCTCGCGCTCGGTGCCATCGGCCTGGCAGGAGCGGCTGAAGTTCGGTCTGACCACGCCCCTGGAGTCGTGGACGCCGCCGCCCGCGGAGCGCGAAGGCAGCGAGTGGGGCTGGCGCACGACCGATCCTGCGACCGTGGCGGAGCGCTGGGGCGCGACTCTTCCGCCGGAGCGAGTCCACATCGTCACCATGCCGCGCTCCGACGCTGATGGGTCGCTCTGGGAGCGGTTCGCCACAGCGTGCGGCCTCGCCGGGATCGCGGTGGACACCGACATCCCCAGGGTCAACGAGTCGCTCGGTGCGGTCGAGGCGGAGCTCCTGCGGCGCATCAACGGCAAGGTCCGGGCGCCGATCAACACCAGCCGTGAGCAGGCTCGTTGGCTCCGGGACGTCCTCGCGAACTCGCTCCTGGCGGCGCGCGGCGGCGGCCGGCTCGGCATCACCGACGAGCACTTCGCGCAGGCTGCGGACCGCGCCGGCCGGTCCGCCGAGCAGATCGCCACAGCGGGCTACGCGGTCGAGGGCGACGTCGGCGACCTCGCTGCAATCCGTGCTGACGGACGCCTGCCGGGCGATGTGAGCGACGCCGAGCTCGTCGATGCTGCTACCGACGTGATCGCCGAGCTGCTGCTGCTCCTGCGCCAGGCCCGCCTCGCCGCCGACGGGCGGGCAGACGGTCAGGTCGAGGGCCGCGTCGTCGCGGGCCGTGTGGCGCAACGCCTCGCACGTCCGTACGTGAAGCAGCGCGATGCCGACCTCAAGCGACGCATCACGGAGCTCGAGGGTCGTGTGGGCGCGAGCCGCGAGCTGCACCAGCGGGTGGCAGCGCTGCAGGACGTCGTGATGAACCTCCTCGTCCAGGGTGCGCCGGCGGCGGGCCTCTCGCGCGACGCCATCGACACCTACCGCCGTGAGTCGCTGTGAACGCCGCGGGAGCTGCGCGTCGCGTGCGCCGCGCCGGTGGGCGGGCGCTGCGGGCGGTCGAGATCCTCGACGCTCGCCATGACGCCGCACGGCTGGACAGCCTGGAGGTCGCCTTGCGCGAGAACGCCGTCCACGAACGTCGGATCGCCGCCCTTCTCGACGAGCTCGAGCAGCTCCTGGCCGCACGAGGCCTGATCGAACCCGGACGGGTCGGGCACGGGACGGGGGAGCGGTGAGCCGCCGGCTGCCGCGCGTCGGCGCGGTCACGATGGTCCGCGACGAGGGCCCGATGCTCCGCAAGTGGGTGGACTACTACGGGGGCCAGCTCGGTCTGGACAACCTGGTCGTCATCGACGACAACTCCGTCGACGGCTCCACCGAAGGCCTGCCCTGCAAGGTCGTCCGGATCCCGCCGATCACCGGCCATTTCGAGCGGGAGCGGATGCGCATCGTCAGCGACGCGGCCCGGCGCCTGTTGCGGTTCCGCGCGGCCGTTGTCTTCGCGGATGCGGACGAGTTCGTGGTGCCCGACCCCGCGCGGTTCGACGGCCTGCGTGACTTCGCTGCTGCGCGCAAGGGCGTCAACGCCACCGGTGTGATGGCACTGAATGTGGTCCAGGACCTCGCGACCGAGCCCGCCCTGGACCTCTCGCGCCCGGCTCTCGGCCAGCGCAGCCGTGCCGTCTTCGTGCCACTGATGTGCAAGCCGGCCGTGAAGTTCGTGAAGGCGCCCTGGGCGGCGTCGTCACACGGGCTGGCGGGGGCGCCCTTTGCGGTCGACCCCGAGCTCTACATGTTCCATCTCAAGTTCGCCGACCGTGACCTGCTGGCCGATGCCGCGGCCAAACGGCACCAGATGGTCGCGCACGACGGTCGCGCCGCGGCCTCGAGCTGGCAGTTCGACGGCGACGAGATGGTCGATCTCCTCCGGCGCGTGAACGCCGCCTTCCGGCCGGCAGGGGAGACTCCGGTCTTCGCCCCCGACCCAGCACGGCTCGCCGAGATCCCGAAGACCTTCGACAACGGCGTCACCCGCGCGACCGGCGCACGCCAGGTCGAGGTCATGGAACAGGCCGATGTCTGCCTGATTCCGCCCGGTTTCGCTGAAATAGTCTGACTATTCCCAGGTTGTCGGCGCGTCGCGTTGACAATTACACGGTTGTAGTTCGCGCGCAAGCCTTGTCGTGGTGCGGGTGTGACTGTTGTGATTGGTGTGAAAAATCGCCCTTCACCTTCCCCGGGGGACCCAGATGAGCTCGTCCAGCACCGTCCGCACGCACCTGTCGAGGCGTCTCGTCGGCGGCCTGACCGCAGCCGTCGGCCTCTCCGCGCTTGCGCTGGGTCCGGCCGGTGTCGGCGGCACCGCGCTGACGCTGATGAGCGACGTCACCGCCACGGGCGAGCCGGTCACCACCGAGACTCCGGTCCGGATCGCCCAGGCCAACCTGTGGGCAGGGATGGGAGCGTCGACGGCCGCGGCCGACATCGCCACCGTGACCGCTGAGGTGCCCGACTTCATCACCTACAACGAGGTCGACGGTCGTCAGGACACCACGCTCGCGCCGGCGCCGTACAAGGTGTTCCGGGCCGCGCCGACCGGCGACCGGGAGATCGACAAGTACACCCGGGAGACCGCCGTCGCCTGGGACGCGAACAAGTGGACGCAGCTCGCGACGGGCACCTGGGAGATCAGCAACGTCCGCGGCAAGTACGACTGGCAGGCCCGGGAGTGGGGCATCCGCTACGCCAACTGGACGACGCTGACCAACGCGGACGGTCGCGTGGTGTCCGTGATCTCCGTGCACATCGCCCCCGACACCACCGAGTTCACCGCCGGCATCCTGGAGCCCTCGCTCCGTCGCCTGGGTGCCCTCGCCGACATCCTTGACGACCAGGGCCCGGTGATGATCGGCGGAGACCTCAACGTCAACTACAAGGAGACCGCGAAGTACCCCCGCGCCCTGATGAGCGAGCTCGACCTCACCCCGACCTACGATGTCCTCAAGACCTCGCTGGCGACCGGTGACCAGCGCGGTGCGACGATCGACTACCTGCTGCTGCGGGCTGCGTCGAACTACTCGGTCAAGCAGCACTACACGCGCGAGCTGAACTCCGACCACGACCTGCTCGTCGCCGACGCGGCGGTCCTGAAGGAGCGCGTCGGCTCGTGGGGGTCGGGCACCGTCGTCAGCGACCCGCGCGTCTCGCCGTACAAGGTCGAGGAGACCATCGTCCGGGCGATCGACGGCATCCCGACGGGCGGCGTGCTGCACCTCACCGCGCGCACGATGTACGGCGGCCCGACGGTGGACGCGATCAAGCGTGCCCGGGCGCGCGGCGTCCAGATCCAGCTGGTCTTCGGTGACCGGACCCCGACCCGTGCGATCAAGTCCTTCCAGCGCATGTTCGGCAAGAAGACGACGCGCAAGAGCTGGGCGGTCAACCGCCCGCGTCCGTACGCCCGCCAGGGCCTCCCGCCCGTGCACCTGCTCGCCAGCGTCAGCAGCGGCACGCCTGCTCTGCGGATCGACGTCGACCGCACCTTCGAGCCCGGCAGCTACGGGCAGCCGATGGTGGCGCGGATCTACACCGACGGTGTGGCGTACGACGGAGCGTTCCGCCGTTTCTTCGCGGCTGCGGGCC
>UEXP01000196.1_pt1 | contig 15679 bp, 14 predicted proteins | sample 4301171 | NCBI WGS metagenome assembly UEXP01 (sample SAMEA4773182, study PRJEB27434) | metagenome | biome: 2259; feature: agricultural soil; material: soil | place: USA | collected 2014-09 | depth 0.25 m
CGCGGGCGATCTCCTTGTTCTCGGCCTTGACGGCGTCCTCGAGGTTGCCGAGGAGGACGTCGACGGTGCCGACCATGTCCGGGACCTTGGCGGCCATCTTGGGGTTGCCCGGGTCGAAGAAGTGGATCGCACGGCTCGGCTTGGCCGGGATCTCGCGGACGGGAGCGGGAGCGCCTACGGCGAGCGGGGCGAAGAAATCCTTGGCTGAACGCATGAACGCGATGCTACTTGGGCGCGCGCGGGCATGATGGGGCCCGTGCATGCTGCGGACAACCACGACGTCATCCGGGTGCAGGGCGCCCGGGAGAACAACCTCAAGGACGTCAGCGTCGAGATCCCGAAGCGCCGGCTGACCGTCTTCACCGGTGTCTCGGGGTCGGGCAAGAGCTCGCTGGTCTTCGGCACGGTGGCCGCCGAGTCGCGACGCCTGATCGACGAGACCTACTCGACGTTCGTCCAGGGCTTCATGCCGAGCCTGCCGCGGCCGGATGTCGACGTGCTCGAGGGGCTGACCACGGCGATCCTCGTCGACCAGGAGCGGATCGGTGCCAACCCGCGCTCGACGCTCGGCACGGTCACCGACGCGCACGCGATGCTGCGCTCGCTCTTCAGCCGGCTCGGCCAGCCGTACATCGGTGGTCCGACGGCGTTCTCCTTCAACATCCCGACGACGAAGGTCGGCGGCGTCTCCGTGACCGAGGCGGGCAAGAAGAACGTCATCAAGCAGCAGGTCTACCTCGGCGGCATGTGCCCCGAGTGCGAGGGCCGTGGCACCGTCTCGGACCTGGACCTGGCAGCGATCGTCGACGACTCGAAGTCGCTGGAGGAGGGCGCGATCCTGGTGCCCGGCTACACCGCGGACGGCTGGATGGTCGCTGCGTTCAAGGCGGTCGTGCCTGCCGACGTCCCGGTCGCGAAGCTGACCGACGCCCAGCGCCAGGACCTGTTGTACGCCGAGCCACGCAAGGTCAAGGTCGACAAGATCAACATGACCTACGAGGGCCTGATCCCCAAGATCCGCAAGTCGATGTTCTCCAAGGACCCCGACAGCCTGCAGCCGCACATCAAGGCCTTCGTGGAGCGCGCAGCCGTCTTCCGGGCCTGTGCCCGCTGCGACGGCACGCGCCTCAACGAGTCCGCCCGCACCTCGAAGATCAAGGGCGTCGACATCGGCGAGGTCTGCACGTGGCAGGTCTCCGACCTGGCGACCTGGCTCCGGACCATCGACGACCCGGGCGTCGCGCCGCTGGTGGCCAAGCTGCTCGACCTGCTCGACGCGCTGGTCGAGATCGGGCTCGGCTATCTGTCGCTCGTCCGTCCCAGCGGCACGCTGAGCGGTGGTGAGGCGCAGCGCACCAAGATGGTCCGCCACCTCGGCTCCGCGCTCACGGATGTCACCTACGTCTTCGACGAGCCCACGATCGGCCTGCACCCGCACGACATCGAGCGGATGAACAACCTCCTCCGCGACCTGCGTGACAAGGGCAACACGGTCCTCGTGGTCGAGCACAAGCCCGAGACGATCAGGATCGCCGACCGCGTGATCGACATGGGCCCCGGCGCGGGCACGGCGGGAGGCGAGGTCGTCTTCGAGGGCACCGTCGAGGGCCTGCGGGAGAGCGGCACGCTCACCGGCTCGCACCTCGACCACCGCGCGGTGGTGAAGGAGACCGTGCGGGAGCGGACAGGCATCATCGAGGTCCGGGGTGCGTCGTCCCACAACCTCAAGGACGTCGACGTGGACATCCCGACCGGCGTGCTGACGGTCGTCACGGGTGTCGCCGGCTCGGGCAAGAGCTCGCTGATCCACGGGTCGGTGGCGGGGCGCGACGGCGTCGTGGTCGTCGACCAGGGCGCCATCAAGGGTTCCCGCCGCAGCAACCCTGCGACGTACACGGGGCTGCTCGAGCCGATCCGCAAGGCGTTCGCCAAGGCCTGCGGCGTGAAGCCGGCGCTCTTCAGTGCCAACTCCGAAGGTGCCTGCCCGACCTGCAACGGCGCCGGCGTGATCGTGACCGAGCTCGGCTTCATGGACACCGTCTCGACGCCGTGCGAGGACTGTGGCGGCAAGCGCTTCCAGGCGTCGGTGCTCGAGCTGCGGTGGGGCGGCCTCAACATCGCGGAGGTCCTCGACCTGCCGGTCTCCGAGGCGCTCGAGTTCTTCTCGACCGGGGAGACGAAGGTGCCCGCGGCCGCGACGATCCTGTCGCGCCTCGCTGACGTCGGCTTGGGCTACCTCCGCCTGGGCCAGCCGCTCAACACCCTCTCCGGGGGCGAGCGCCAACGCGTGAAGCTCGCGCTGAGCATGTTCGGCGGGGGAGACGTGATCGTCCTCGATGAGCCGACCACCGGCCTGCACCTCGCGGACGTCGACAACCTGCTCGCGCTGCTCGACCGGCTCGTCGACGCGGGCAAGACGGTCATCGTGATCGAGCACCACCAGGCAGTCATGGCGCACGCCGACTGGATCATCGACCTCGGCCCCGGCGCTGGACACGACGGCGGCACGGTTGTCTTCGAGGGCACGCCCGCGGAGCTCATCAGCCGGCGCGAGACCCTCACGGGTCAGCACCTCGCGGAATACGTCGAGTGACGTGGCTCCCCGTCTGAGGGCCGGGCGCCTGGCCCGGGTGCCCAGCGTCTCCGTGGCTTTCGTGATCGTCATCGGCAACCTGATCGGGGTGGCCGTGGTGCTCGCACTCACGCTGCTCGTCATCCCGCTGCCTGGCGAGCGCGAGCTTCCCTGGTGGACCTACGTGGCCGCCGCCGGCGCCTACGTCGCGTTCGCCGTCCCGGTGGGCATCGTGAAGGGGCTCGGCAGCCAGGCCGTGGTACGCCGGTGGGCGAAGTCCGGCGCAGAGGCGACACCTCAGATCCGTCGCGCGATCCTCCGGATGCCGAGCCGGCTCTTCGGGCTGCAGGTCGCGCTGTGGGGCGGTGCGGCGTTCCTCTTCGCCGTCGTCGAGTCGTTCAGCGGCATTCAGCGCGCCGTCTGGGTTGCCGTGGTCATCGTCCTGACCGGCGTCTCCACGGCCGCCGTCGCCTACCTCTTCACGGAGCGGCTCACCCGGAACCTCGCAGCCCGCGCGTTCGCAGACGTCGGCCCCGCAGAGCTCGAGGTCGGTCGTGGCGTGGCGATGCGCAGTGTCCTCGCCTGGGCACTCGGCAGCGGCATCCCCACCGTCGGCCTGATGATCGTGGGCATCCGCGGCTTCACGCAGGAGGACATCAGCCGGGGCGAGCTCCTGGTCACGATCGTCGTGCTGGCCGGCACGGCGCTCGTCATCGGAGTCCAGACCGTGATCCTGGCGGCGCGGGCGACGGCGGACCCGATCAAGGCGGTGGCGAAGGCCCTCGCACAGGTCGGCGAAGGCGACTTCGACCTGCAGATCCCGGTCTACGACGGCACCGAGATCGGACGGCTTCAGGCCGGCTTCAACCAGATGGTCGCGGGACTCGCCGAGCGTGAGCGGATCCGGGCCGCCTTCGGCACGTACGTCGACCCCGGGATCGTCGACCACATCCTCCGGGCAGGCACCGACCTCGCGGGCGAGGAGCTCGAGGTGTCGGCGATGTTCCTCGACATCCGGAACTTCACCGGCTTCGCCGAGCGCACGCCCGCCCCGCAGGTCGTCGGCACGATCAACAGGCTCTTCGAGCGGGCGGTCCCGATCATCCGGGACCACGGCGGCCACGTCGACAAGTTCGTCGGCGACGGCCTGCTCGCGGTGTTCGGCGCGCCGCGGCGGTTGCCGGACCACGCAGACCGGGCCCTGGGCGCGGCCCGGGCGATCGCGGCGGCGGTCGAGGACGAGTTCCACGGGTCGCTGTCCGTCGGGATCGGTGTCAACACCGGCTCCGTGGTGGCGGGCAATGTGGGTGGTGCGGGCCGGTTCGAGTTCTCGGTGATCGGCGACGCGGTGAACGTCGCTGCGCGGATCGAGGCAGCCACGCGTACGACGGGTGACACCGTGCTGATCTCCGAGCGGACGCGGGAGCTGCTGACCAGCGGCGCGGAACAGCTCGTCGAACGGCCAGGCATCGCGCTGAAGGGCAAGTCGGCGCCGGTCTCCCTCTACGGCATCGCCGGCATCTGAACCGCCGAGTGACGGTGGTCACGGCGACGGTCGCGTTCGGCAGGCTCTACCCTGCTTTACATGTCAGGCCAGATTGTCGAAATCGACTCGTACCTCCTTCCCGTTCTCAAGGTCGTCCAGGAGACGCACGATGCGCTCACGGTCGTGCTCGACGTTCCTGAGGACCTGCGTGAGACGTTCGCCTACCGGGCCGGGCAGTTCCTGACGATCGCGGTGCCGAGCGACACCCACGAGCTCGCGGCGCGGTGCTACTCGCTGTCGTCCTCGCCGCACGACGGTGGCCCGCTCGCGGTGACCATCAAGCGCACGGCCGAGGGCTACGCCTCCAACTGGATCGCCGACAACCTCAAGCCGGGCCACAGCCTCCGTGTGCTGCCGCCGGCCGGCATCTTCACCCCGAAGGACCTCGACGACGACCTGCTCCTCTTCGCAGGCGGATCGGGCGTCACGCCGATCATGTCGATCACCCGCACCGCACTCGCCCAGGGCACCGGTCGCATCGTGGTCTTCTACGCCAACCGCGACGAGAAGTCGGTGATCTTCGCCGAGGAGTTCGCGCGCCTCGCCGCCGAGAACCCGGAGCGCCTTCTCGTCGTGCACTGGCTGGAGAGCGTCCAGGGCCTGCCGACGCAGGCGCAGCTACAGGCGTTCGCCGCCCAGTACCCGACGTACGACGCGTTCTGCTGCGGCCCGGGCCCGTTCATGAAGTCGGTCTCCCTCGCGCTGCGCGACCTGGACTTCCCCCGCGAGCGCCGGCACCAGGAGAAGTTCGTCTCGCTGGCCGGCAACCCGTTCGGCGAGGGCTTCTCCGTCGACACCGCGGAGTATGAGATCGGCGTGTTCGACACCGACGGTGTCTGACGTGTGTGACGTCACGTCGCAGCAAGGTATGACCGGCCAGTAAGTTCGATCCGTGATCGAGACCCCGCTGACCCTGCCGTGCGGCGTGACGCTGCCCAACCGCCTCGCCAAGAGCGCGCTCTCCGAGCAGCTCGGCACGATCGGCTCCTACGCACCGGACGAGCGTCTGGTCCGTCTCTACCGTCGCTGGGCCCAGGGCGGCTCCGGTCTGCTGGTCACCGGCAACGTGATGGTCGACCGCCGCGCTCTCGGCGAGCCGGCGAACGTCGTCGTGGAGGACGACCGCCACCGCGAGGCGCTGGCTGCCTGGGCGGAGGCGTCGAAGTCCGAGGGTGCTGTGGCGCTCGTCCAGATCAACCACCCGGGCCGTCAGTCGCCCCGGACCCTGTCGCCGCGCCCGGTCGCTCCGAGCGCCGTCGGCCTCAAGGGCATGGGCGGCGCATTCGCGCAGCCCCGGGAGCTCACCGGCGAGGAGATCCAGGAGCTGGTCCGTCGCTACGCCGAGACCGCCCGGGTCTGTGTGGAGGCGGGCTTCGACGGCGTCCAGCTGCACGGCGCCCATGGCTACCTGATCAGCCAGTTCCTCTCACCGCTCGCCAACCAGCGCACCGACGAGTACGGCGGCTCCACGGAGAACCGGGCTCGCTTCCTGCTCGAACTGGTGGCGGCGACGCGCGCGGCGATCGGCTCCGACAAGGTCCTGGCCGTCAAGCTCAACAGCGCCGACTTCCAGCGGGGCGGCTTCTCCGAGGACGAGTCGATCGTGGTCGCGAAGGCCCTCGAGACCGCGGGCATCGACCTGCTCGAGATCTCCGGCGGCACCTACGAGGTCGGCGCGATGATGGGCGTCACGCAGCGTGAGTCCACGAAGCAGCGCGAGGCGTACTTCCTCGACTTCGCCGAGCGCCTGCGCGGCGAGGTGTCACTTCCGCTGATGGTCACGGGCGGCTTCCGTACGGCCGGGGGGATGAACGAGGCCCTGGCCACCGGCGCCGTGGACCTGATCGGCCTGGGTCGCCCGCTCGCGGTCGACCCCGACTTCCCCCGCCTGCTCCTCGCCGGGGAGTCCTCGGCCGTCGCGGGCATGGCGCCGCGCTCCGTCGGTGTCCGCAAGCTCGATGCCATGGCCGAGGTCGTCTGGTACACCACGCAGCTGTGGCGGATGGGCCGTGGGCTCGAGCCTGCGGTCAACAAGCCGTCCGTCGTCGGCGTGGGCGAGTACGTCGTGAAGTCGCAGGTCCCGGCGGTCCTCCGCGGTGTCGCGGGCCAGGTGCCGGTGCTCGGCGGCCTCTTCCGCTGAAATCGCGGCGGCGGTCAGCCGCCGACGTGCACCTGCGGGCGCCGGGCCTCGTCCGGCTCGGCGCGACGCAGGATCTCGTGCGTCAGCGGCGGGATGTCGCCTTCACCGGCGAGCAGGAACCGCAGGACGTTGTCGCCCGGGGAACGTTCGCTCCACTCGAAGTAGACGTGGGGCACCTGGGCGTCGAGGTCGCGCACGTGCAGCAGGAAGGCCGCGATCGTGTTCGGGACGCTCGGCCCGGTCGCGCGCAGGATGCGGTGGCGACCCACCGCCACGCTCGTCACCTCGACCACGCCGGAGAACTCACTGGCGTCGGTGACCGCGACCTCGAGGAAGATCCGGTCCTCGTGGTCGCCCAGGTGGTTGTCGAGCTGGACCTCGGCCATCTTCGTGTCGTACTCGACGTCATCACCGGCCTGCAGCTTGTTGGCGATGAAGCGGATCGGCCGCGGATCGGCGATCGCGGTCTCGACGATCCGGAGGGCTGCCTCGTCGAGGGTCACCTCGTTGATCCGGAGCTCGGTCGCCCGCGAGACCCGGCTGATGACCGAGATGGTCAGGATCATCACGATGAAGATGACGGCGATCAGCAGACCCTCGGGTCGGTCGAAGATCGTGACGCCGATGCAGTAGAGGAAGATCGCGCTCACGAAGCCGAAGAAGACCGCGGCTCCGCGATGCCCGCGGCGCCACTCGGTCAGGGTCACGGCCACCGCGGCTGACCCCATCAGCGCGAGTACGCCGGTCGCGTACGCGCCGGCCTGCTCGTCGACGTCCGCCTGGAAGGCGATGGTCACGACGGCGGCGATGCCGATGAAGACGAGGGTCAAAGGACGCGTCTGTCGGGCCCACTCCGGCGCCATGCCGTAGCGCGGGAGGTAGCGCGGCACGATGTTGAGCAGACCCGCCATGGCCGAGGCGCCGGCGAACCAGAGGATCGCGATGGTCGCGCCGTCGTACGCCGTGCCGAAGCCTTCGCCCAACCGGTCGTGGGCGAGGAAGGCGAGCGCGCGACCGTTGGCGCTGCCGCCCTCCTCGAACTCGGCGTGCGGGATCAGCAGGGTCGTCACCAGTGCCGAGCCGAGCAGCAGGACGCTCATGATCAGGGCCGCGGTGGCAAGGAGCTTGCGGGCATTGCGGATGCGCCCCAGGGGCAGGGCCTCGTCGTCGTTGTCGTCGCCCTTCACCAGCGGCATGACCACGACGCCGGTCTCGAAGCCGGACAGGCCGAGCGCGAGAGCAGGGAAGACGATCAGGGCCGCGCCGATCACGCCGAGCGTCGTGTCGTGCTCGAAGTGGATGGCGTCGACCCAGTCACCGAAGAGTGCCGGGTTGTCGACCAGCTCGGTGAAGCCCTCGCCGATGACGACCATGCTCAGACCGAGATAGATGACGACCAGCACCACCGCGATGCCGATCGCCTCCTTGAAGCCCTTGAGGAAGACCGCTCCGAGCAGTGCGATCAGGCCGAGCGTGACCCAGACCTGGCCGCCGTCGAGGGCGTCATGGAGGAACGGGTTCTCGATCATGTGGGCGGAGGCGTCAGCGGCCGAGAGCGTGATGGTGATGATGAAGCCCGTCATCACGAATCCGAGCAGGGACAGCACGAGGAGCTTGCTCGGCCAGTAGGCCAGGAGCCTCTCGAGCATCGAGAGGGACCCGTCGCCGTGCGGGCTCTCCTGGGCGACGCGGCGGTACATCGGCAGGGCGCCGAGGAGGGTGATGAGGACGAGCACCAGCGTCGCGATCGGCGCCAAAGCTCCGGCCGCCAGCGCGGCGATGCCCGGCTGGTAGCCGAGGGTCGAGAAGTAGTCGACACCCGTGAGGCACATGACCTTCCACCACGCCTGGGTGTGGTGTCGTGCCGCGACCTCGCGCTCGCCCTCGTAGTAGCCCTCGGGCTCGGCCTGGTCGGTCTCGAGGAACCAGTCCTTGAGGGTCATCGGTGCTCTTGGTGGGTGAACGTGCGGCGCCGCGGCGCGGCGATGCGGGTCCAGACGAACTCCTGGATCGCGAGGGTCAGCCAGCCAGCGACGGCCATGCCCAGGAGGTTGAGGACGAGCTGTTGCGTGCTGCCCCAGATCTCGTCGCCCACGCCGAAGGCGAGGCCGAGCGCGACATTGCCGGAGGCCGGGATGGTGGTGACGGAGATGAAGACTCCGGAGAGGCCGCCGACCCGGGCCGAGGTCAGCGAGAGCACGCCCGCTGCGCCGGCGACCACCGCGACGATGAAGGACCACTTGTCCGGCGTGTAGATGAACGCGGTGCCCGGGCGCGGATCAGTCAGGTCGGTCACGGTGATCCATCCGAGTCCGCGGGCCGCGAGTGCTGCGGTGGCGGTCAGCACGATCGACACGAGGAAGCCGATCGCGAGCGTGCGTGCGGCCAGCAACGTGAGGGAGTAGCGGCGACGGACGAGCCCGAGACCCAGCGCGGCGACCGCGACGAACTCCGGCCCGAGCACCATCGCGCCGATGACCAGGATCTGGGAGTCGAGGACGATCGCGATGCTGGCCAGCAAGGTCGCCATCGTCATGAAGGACAGGTAGGTCCAGTTGAGCTCGGACTCCGTGTAGGCCTGCTGCGTGACGTCAGCCCAGACGACGGAGTCTGCGCTCGCCCCGGGGCTGAGCTGCTCGGCGTCGAACCCGGCCTGTGAGATCCAGGTGCGCACCGGCTCGAGGTGGATGCTGCCCTCGTCCTGGACGCCCATCGCGCGCAGGCGGTCGATCAGTGGGTTGGCCGCCTCGCGCGGGATCTCGGCGGTGATCAGGTCGCCCTCGGGCTTCACGGCAGCACCGCGGAGGACGACCAGCGCGCTCACGCAGGGGTCGGCCTCCAGGGTCGCGACGACGCCGTCGGCAACCGCCCTCGAGGCGGTGATCCGGAGAAGCAGCACGGCACAGACTCTCTCACGCGTCAGCCGTCGTACGAGACGTGTGCCTTCCAGTCGTCGTCACTGCGGGACACGGCGGCCCAGAACGCCTCGGCGATCGGCTCCGGTGAGAACGCACCCTCCCGGGCGAGCGCGCCGTTGATCTGTACGGCGACAGCACGGGCGCCCCGGTCCTTCAGCGCCGCGTCGAGGCTGGTCACGAGGTTGCGGACGCCAGCCTTCTGGACGCCGAGCGAGGCTGCCTCGTGCCACGGCGTGTCGGCCGCGGCGCTGCCGGTGACCAGCACCCGCGCGCCCTCGGCGAAGTGGGAAAGGGCGGCCTGGACGGCCGGCAGCAGGGCCGCGGTGCCGAACATGACGTCCTCGAGCAGCTCGGCCGCGGTCAGGGTGAGCGGGTCCTTCTGGCGCCAGGCGCTCGGGTTGAAGTGCAGGACGTCGATGCGCCCGTGGAGCGCTGCAGCCTCCTCGACCGCCCGCGTGATGTCCGCGGCGTCCAGGAGGTCGACGCCGAGTGCGTGAGCCGTGACGCCCTCTGCCGCCAGCGTCTCCACGACCGGAGTCATCGCCTCGGCGGACGCGCCGATCAGGACCGAGGCGAAGCCCTCGCGGGCGAAGCGGCGTGCGGCTCCCGCTCCGAGTCCGGGTCCGGCTCCGAGGATCACGAGGATGCGGTCAGTCATGAGGTGCCTTTCAGGTCCGGGTGAGGGTCGTGAGGACCCGGGTGCAGCGTTCGGTCATCTCGGCCGCTGTGCGGTCGGGGTGACGGAGCCACCAGTCGACGACCGCGCTGACGGCGTTCATCCAGACAGCGGTGATGATCTCGAGGTCGTCCGGCTCCATCCCGGCAAGCTGCCGGAGTGCGAGGATGCCGCGGCTCGCCTGGCCCGCGATCACCCGCCGCTGCCGGCGTGCGGCCTCGGCACCCTCGGTGCCGCGAGGCGCCGTCCGGTCGTTGATGACGTTCCAGTCGTGCGGACGGTCCGCGAGGCCGTCGAAGATCGCGGCGAGCGTCGCCTCGGCCATGGCCGCGAGGTCGAGTGGGCTTGTGATCACGGTCTCGATGCGCCCGGCGACGTTCGCGCCGGCCCGCGAGGCACAGGCGCCGTAGAGCTCGTCCTTGCTGCCGAAATAGGTCAGCACCAGCGCCTTGCTGACTCCCGCGCGGCCGGCGATGGCGCCGAGCGAGGCGCCGCCGTAACCCTGGCGACCGAACTCCTCGGCGGCCGCGTCGAGGATCAGGCGCTCCCGCTCCTCGCGTGGGAGTCGCGCGGGCGGCGCCTTGGTCTGCGGGGTCACCCCGGCAGCCTAGTCAGCCTCATGCGGGCTGTGCGGAACGCCGGGCCGGGGCGTCGTTCGCGGGGAGCACGGGGGAGCCGTCGAGCGGGTTCCAGCCCGGAGGACCGAAGACGTAACCGAGCTTCGCGCGGAGACCGGCCGCAGCGCGGGCGTCGCTCCAGATGCGGCGGTACTCGCCGTACTCGAGGTCCAGCAGGTTGTAGGTCTCGACGGGAGTGGTCAGGCCGTACGTCGGCGTGAAGATCTCCGGCTGGAACGTGCCGAAAATCCGGTCCCAGATGATCAGGATGCCGCCGTAGTTCCGGTCCAGGTAGATGTCGTCGGAGCCGTGATGGACACGGTGGTGCGACGGCGTGTTGAAGACGAGCTCGATCGGTGCCCACAGGCGTCCGACCCGCTCCGTGTGGCTGAAGAACTGGTAGACGAGGTTCGCGCCGAAGACCGTGTAGATCATGAAGGGCTCGAAACCGAGCAGGGGGAGTGGCAGCCAGAAGAGCGCCTCCGACCACGGGTTCCACTTCTGGCGCAGCGCGGTGCCGAAGTTGAAGTACTCGCTGGAGTGGTGCGCCTGGTGGGCGGCCCAGCCGAGCCGCACGCGGTGCGAGAAGCGGTGGTTGCAGTACCACGTGAAGTCGGTGATCAGGAGGAGCAGTCCCCAGCTCCACCAGGTCACCGGGATGTGCCAGGGCGCGAGCTCCTGCCACATCCAGGCGAAGAGCACGAGGGTCATGGACTTGAAGACGAGCATGGCCACGAGGGCACCCGCGCCCATCGAGACGCTGGTCCGGGTGTCGATCGCCCGGTAGCCCTTGTCGACGCCGGCTGCGAGGGCTTCGTGGCGCGCGTCCCAGGCATAGAAGGCAGCCTCGAGTGCGATGCAGATCGCGAAGACGGGGAGGGCATAGAGGATCGGATTCTCGATCGTGTTCCAGATCTCGTTGGCAGACGGCACGGCGTACTCCTAGTGTTTGACCGATCGGTAAATTAACCGATCGGTCAAGACAATGCCAAGGCGGGCGTTCTGCCCGCCCGGAAGGAGCGCCACGATGGTGCATGACAAGTTCCTCCTGCGTCTCGGCGCCTGGTCAGGCCTGGCCTACATCGCGATCTTCGGACTCGGGTGGCTGGTGCTCGCGCGCTTCATGCCGCCGATCGCGCCGTCCGCCACGGCTGCGCAGGTGGCCGAGCGGTACGCCGACAACCACTGGGCCCTGATGCTCGCCGCCGTGGCGATGATGGTGGCGACGGTCATGATGCTGCCGCTCGGCGCCCTGCTGTGCCTGCTTCTGGCCAAGGTCGAGGGCGGTATCGGCATGCTCACGCTGATGATGGGCTTCTCGACGGCGACCACGATGGTCCTGACGTTCTACACGGGCCTGAACTTCGACCTCGCGGCGTTCCGCATGGACCGCACGCCGGAGCTCGTGCAGGCGTTCGACGACGCGGCGTTCCTCCAGTTCATGGGCGGCACGCCGCTCTTCCTCTCCCTGATGGGACTGCTCGGCTACGCGATCCTCGTGACGCAGTCCCGTGTCGGCGTGGAGGTGTTCCCGCGGTGGGTCGGCTATGTGAACGTGCTGGTCGTGGTCGGCTTCCTGCCCGAGGTCCTGGTCTTCCTGTTCCAGACCGGTCCGTTTGCGTGGAACGGCGTGGTGGGTTTCTGGATCCCCGCGGTCCTGCTGATCGGCTACCTCGTCCTGTCGCCGCTCGTGCTGTTGCCGGCTGTCCGCCGGGCGTTCGCGTGACGCAGTCCGTCGAGGACGTGATCGGCACGGCACCTGGCGATCGACGCCGGGTGCCGGCCGAGCCCGAGTTCTGGATCTTCATCCTCGGCGACCTCGCCATCTTCACGGCGTTCTTCTTCGTCTGGGCGGCGGGCGAACGGGCGGATCCGGTCGCATTCGCCGAGGGCAGAGCGAGCCTCTCCCGCGGCATCGGCATCGCCAACACGCTCGTGCTGCTGGCGAGCTCCGGTGCGGTTGCTCTCGCGGTGCGGGCGGTGCGGGACTCCCGCTGGCTCGCTGCTCGTACGGCGTACGGGCTGGCGATCGCCGGAGGCGTGACGTTCCTGGCGCTGAAGGCGGTGGAGTACTCACGCCATCTCGGCGAGGGCATCGGCGCCCTCGCCGGTCCGTTCTTCGTGGACTACTTCGTCTTCACGGGGGTCCATGCGGTCCACGTGGTCCTCGGCCTGGTCGTGCTCGCCGTTGCACGTGCGCGGGTCGGCAGCGGCGGCTCGCGACCGATGGTCCTGCACGAGGCTGCCGCCACCTGGTGGCACGTCATCGACATCGTGTGGATCGTCCTGTTCACGCTCATCTACCTCGGCTGAAGGAGGTCGCATGTCCACGTTTGCGCTGCGCGAGGTTCGACCGGTCGTCGCGGTCCTGGTGGTGATCGCCGTCCTGCTTGTGGCGTCGGTGGAGCTGGCCGAACTGTCCTCCGGAGCCGTCGCGCACCTCGGCGTGCTCGCACTCGCGGCAGCCAAGGTGGCCATCGTCGTCTCCGAGTACGTCGAGGTGCGCGGTGCTGCGCGCTGGCTCGTGGTCGGCTGGCTGGCCTGGGGTGCGGGGACGTTCGGTGGCCTTGCTGTACTGGCGGGCTAGGTCACCAGCCCCGGGCACGCCATTCGGCCAGGTGCGGTCGCTCCGCACCGAGCGTGGAGTCGCGCCCGTGGCCGGGGTAGAACCAAGTCTCGTCCGGCAGCGTTCCGAAGATCTTCGACTCGACCTGGTCGATCAGCGTCGCGAACGCCTCGGCGTCGCCGAACGTCGCGCCCACGCCACCCGGGAAGAGGGAATCGCCCGTCCACAGATGTGCGTCGCCGTCGGGTGAGCGGTAGAGCAGGCAGATCGAGCCCGGTGTGTGGCCGGCGATCGCGATCACCTCGAGCTCGACATCACCGACCCGGACCACGTCCCCGTCGCCGACCCGGCTGTTGATCTCCACACCGGTCGCCTCGGTGATGGCGGCGGCGTCGGGCTCGCCGGCGATGGTCTGCGCCTGGGTGATCGCGACCAGCTCGGCGAGTCCGCGGTGGTGGTCCCAGTGCTGGTGGGTCGTGACGATCGTGTCGATCAGCCCGTCAGCCAGCTGGAGCAGGGACTGCGGCTCGTCAGCCGCGTCGATGAGCAGCTGCGCCCCGGTCGACGTACAGCGGAGCAGGTAGCAGTTGTTCGCCATCTTCGGGTCGACGGCGTACTTGGTCACCGTCAGTCCGGCGAGCTCCCGGACGTCGGGGGAGCCGAGCGGGGTGACATCTCCGGTGTAGGTCAGCGCCATGCGCCCAGCGTAGGCAGACCCCTGATGGCGACCAGGTCCTCGCCGTCGCCGCGGCCGATCAGCCACCAGGCAAGCGCGCTCGCGGTGCCGGCGATGCCGTGGCCGCCCTGGCCGACGCGGACCGTCTTGCCCACGTCGGTCGCGTGGAGGGTCGCGGCGAACTCCTCGGCGCGGTCCTCGGCCGCCAGCTCGAGGAGGTACGTCGCGAAGTAGTCCGGCCAGTCGGCGGGGGAGTATCCGGCATCCAGATCAGCATGGTGGATCTCGACCTCGCGCCACCGCGTCTCGACCACGTCGACGACGCTGAGGACCCGTCCGCCGGGCGTGCGTTCGACCGTGCCGACCGCCTTGATCAGCCGCAGCTCCCCGGCGATCCGCAGCGCCGCCATCTGCGACATCCCGGCGAGCTCCTCGAGCGAGCCACCGGCGTACGCCTCGATGTCGGCGTCGCGCTGCTCCTGGCTGTCGTAGACCGGAACCGGCTCGCCGGTGCGCAGGCCGCGGAGCGCGCGGGCGACACCGTGCGCGTGCAGGGCGACGTGTGCGACGACGTGTCCGCGGGTCCAGCCGGGAAGCAGGGAGGGCTCGCGGAGCTGCTCCTCGGAGAGCGCGGCGACCGTCGCGAGGTAGCGCTGGGTTGCCTCCAGGATCGCGGTGACTGGATTGTTCCCCTGCGCCTGCTCGCTCATGGGCAGAAGTGTAGGATGGCGAACACTTGTTCGAACCGGCCCCTGAAAGGGACCCTCCGTTGGCCGACCAGCTCGTCATCCGCGGCGCTCGTGAGCACAACCTCAAGGACGTCTCGCTCGACCTCCCGCGTGACTCGCTCATCGTCTTCACCGGCCTGTCCGGCTCCGGCAAGTCGAGTCTCGCCTTCGACACGATCTTCGCCGAGGGCCAGCGGCGGTACGTCGAGTCGCTGAGCGCCTATGCACGCCAGTTCCTCGGCCAGATGGACAAGCCCGATGTCGACTTCATCGAGGGCCTCTCGCCCGCGGTCTCGATCGACCAGAAGTCCACCTCGAAGAACCCGCGCTCGACCGTCGGCACGATCACCGAGGTCTACGACTACCTGCGCCTGCTCTACGCGCGCGCCGGCCGGGCCCATTGCCCGACCTGCGGCGAGCCGATCGAGCGGCAGACCCCGCAGCAGATCGTCGACCGGATGATGCAGCTCGAGGAAGGCACGCGCTTCCAGGTGCTCGCGCCGGTCGTGCGAGGTCGCAAGGGCGAGTTCGTCGAGCTCTTCCGCTCGCTGCAGTCCCAGGGCTTCTCGCGCGTGCGGGTCGACGGTGAGACCCACACCCTCGACAACCCGCCGGTCCTCGACAAGAAGCTCAAGCACTCGGTCGAGGTCGTCGTCGACCGCCTCGCGGTCAAGGAGACGGCGAAGCGGCGGCTCACCGACTCGGTCGAGACCGCGCTCAACCTCGCGGGCGGCCTGATCGTCTTCGACATGGTCGACTCAGGTGAGGAGCTCAAGTTCTCCGAGCGGATGGCGTGCCCCAACGAGCACCCGATCGAGACCGACGACCTCGAGCCGCGCTCCTTCTCCTTCAACTCGCCGTTCGGTGCCTGCCCCGAGTGCCACGGCCTCGGCACCCGCATGGAGGTCGACCCCGAGCTGGTCATCTCCGACCCGTCCGCGTCGCTGTCGGCCGGCGTCATCACGGTGTGGACCGGCGCCCATGTCTCGGAGTACTTCCAGCGCCTGCTGGACGCCCTCGGCGCCGAGCTCGGCTTCGACATGTTCACGCCGTGGGAGCAGCTCTCCGCCAAGCACCAGCGCGTGATCATGGACGGCCATCCGGGCAAGGTCCACGTCCGGACGACGAACCGCTACGGCCGCGAGCGCAGCTACTACGCGGCGTACGAAGGCGTCCGGCCGTACGTCGAGCGCCGTCACCGCGAGTCGGAGTCCGACACCGCGCGTGAGCGCTTCGAGGG
>UEXP01000060.1_pt1 | contig 15657 bp, 16 predicted proteins | sample 4301171 | NCBI WGS metagenome assembly UEXP01 (sample SAMEA4773182, study PRJEB27434) | metagenome | biome: 2259; feature: agricultural soil; material: soil | place: USA | collected 2014-09 | depth 0.25 m
GGTCCCACCGACCTCGGTCACGTTCGAGGGTGGAGTAACCGCGACTCCGGCGGGTACCGCCGGCACCTATCTCATCAGCGTCTCCGTCGCCTCGATCCCCGCGGGCGAGACGGTCACGGTCACGACCTCGAGCACCGCCTCGGCTCGCCCCGTGGCGGCACGCCTCGCCACGGGCACCCCGGCGGAGACCGGCGTCGACGTCGCCTGCAGCGACGGCGACTGCGTCCTCACCTCGTCCCGCACGTCTCTGACACTCACGGCCACCGTGATCGGCGACGTCGACCAGGTGCTCACGATCACGCTCGTGCCGTCCGCGGGCATCGTCGACACCGATCCCGGTGACAACGTCACGACCGTGCTCCTCGCTGCACCGGAGCCCGTGACGCCCGACCCCACGCCGTACGACGTCTCGGTCACGGTGGCGACCAAGCCGGGCAACGGCAACGTCGGCAAGTACGACGCCACCGTCACCGGCCTCCCTGCCGACCTGCAGGGCACCCTCACCGTCACCCTGCCGGCGCTGCTCGGCCTGAGCGGCCCGCTGCCCGCCGGGTGCACGAGCGAGGGTCTGCTCGGAGGCACCCGCGTGACCTGCACCCACGTCGAGAACGGCCTCTACAGCTTCGACTTCGGCAGCCTGCTCGCCGGCGCAGCGACGTTCGAGATCATCGGCGACGACTCCGACCTCTACGTCGAGCCGGCCGGCGCCACCGGCAACAACAGCGTCACGGTCGGATGACCGGGGTCGATACCCTCTACCCCGTGACGATCTCCGACCCGTGGCCCGCGCCCCGCGCTCTCGCCCCCGTCGACCTGACGGTGTCGCTCCCGGGATCGAAGTCGCTGACCAACCGGGCGCTGCTGCTCGCCGCGCTGGCAGACGGTCCCTCCGTCGTACGCCGTGCCCTCCGTTCGCGGGACACCTCGCTGATGGCCGCCGCGCTCACCGCGATCGGAGCAGCGGTCGACACCTCGGGTGACGACTGGACCGTGACCCCGGGTGCCTTCGCACACGACGCCGCCGTCGACTGTGGCCTGGCCGGCACCGTGATGCGTTTCGTGCCTCCGATCGCGGGCCTGTCCACCGGGACGATCGCGTTCGACGGCGACGAGCACATGCGCAACCGCCCGGTCGGCGAGATCCTCGCCGCGCTGCGTGACCTCGGCATGGAGATCTCCGATGGCGACCGGCTGCCCTTCACCGTCGCCGGCACCGGCTCGGTCAAGGGCGGAGCCGTGACCGTCGATGCATCCCGGTCGTCACAGTTCATCAGCGCGCTGTTGCTCGCCGGTGCACGCTACGAGCAGGGCATCGACGTGCGCCACGAGGGCGCACCGGTGCCGTCACTCCCCCATATCGAGATGACCGTCGAGATGCTGCGGCAACAGGGCGTCACCGTCGACGACTCGGAGCCCGACCGCTGGACCGTCGCGCCCGGCCCCGTTGCGCCGATCGACCTGGCGATCGAACCCGACCTCTCCAACGCCGCGCCTTTCCTCGCGCTGGCGGCGGTCTCCGGTGGCTCTGTCACGGTCCGTGACTGGCCGCTGCGGACGACACAGGCCGGTGACGCCCTGCGGCAGATCCTCGCGGACATGGGCTGCACGGTCTCCCTGGACGCCGATGGCCTGACGGTCGTGGGCCCCGCCGAGCTGCAGGGCGTCGACCTCGACCTGCACGACGTCGGCGAGCTCGCGCCGGCCGTTGCTGCGCTGTGCGCGCTCGCCACCACGCCCTCGCGGCTCACCGGCATCGAACACATCCGCGGCCACGAGACCGACCGCCTCGCCGCGCTCGCGGCCGAGCTCAACGCGCTCGGCGCCGACGTCACCGAGCTGCAGGACGGGCTGGAGATCCGGCCCGCTCCCCTGCACGGCGGGGTCTTCCACACCTACGCCGACCACCGGATGGCACACGCGGGCGTCATCATCGGTGCGGCCATCGACGGCGTCCGGGTCGAGAACGTCACGACCACGTCCAAGACCTTCACCGACTTCGCGCCCTTCTGGGCCGGGCTGCTCGGCGTAGGGGCCTGAGGCACGCATGAGCGGACGGCAGCGCTACACCGAGCACGACCACGAGCACTACGAGCGTCCGCGCCGCCGCACCCGTCCCCGCACCAAGGACCGTCCGACCTACGACGACGCAGTCGAAGGCCTGGTCATCACCGTCGACCGCGGCCGCTTCACGCTGCTCGTCGACGGTCGCTCGGTCTACGCGATGAAGGCCCGTCCGCTCGGGCGCAAGGGCGTCGTGGTCGGCGACCGGGTCCGGGTCGTCGGCGACGTCTCCGGCGATGACGGGACCATGGCCCGGATCGTCGAGGTCACGCCGCGCACCACGACGTTGCGGCGCACCGCCGATGATGACGACCCGGTCGAGCGGATCATCGTCGCCAACGCCGACCAGCTGGTCGTGGTGACCGCCCTGGCCGATCCCGAGCCACGCCCGCGCCTGATCGACCGCGCCCTCGTGGCGGCGTACGCCTCGGGCATGAAGCCCGTTCTCTGCCTGACCAAAGCAGACCTGCGCGACCCCGAGACGCTGCTGGCGACCTACCGCTCGCTCGGGGTGCCCTACGTCGTCACGCAGCGCGGCGGCGAGCTGCAGGCAGTGCGCGAGATCCTCGAAGGACACACCAGCGTCCTGGTCGGCCACTCCGGCGTCGGGAAGTCGACGCTGGTCAACGCGCTCGTGCCCGATGCCGGCCGCGAGGTGGGCCACGTCAACTCGGTCACCGGCCGTGGGCGCCACACCTCGACGAGCGCCTACCTGCTGGAGCTCCCGGACGAGGCCGGGTGGATCATCGACACCCCCGGCATCAGGTCGTTCGGACTCGCGCACGTCGAGCCGTCGATGCTGATCGAGGCGTTCCCCGATCTCGACGAGATGACCGAGGACTGCCCGCGGGGCTGCACCCACGGCACGGGTGAGCCGGAGTGCGGGCTCGACGAGGCCGTCGCCGCGGGTGACGCGGATGCCGAGCGCGTGGAGTCGTTCCGAAGGCTGCTCGCCTCACGCGAGTCGACCGACTACTGACCCACGCCCTTCCAGACGGCTTCAGCACCGGAGTGCCCGGTCAGGACCGCGAGCACCAGGACTGCCACACCAGCCAGCGGCAGCAGGACCTGCACGAGCGGTGCGAGGAACGCGGGCCCGCGGCGTCCGCGCGCTCCGGAGACCGGAAGCGCCCACCACGCCTTCAGTGCCACGGCGGCAAGGATCCACGCAGACGCCTGCAGCCGGCCTGCCCACTCCTCGTGCCGCTCGACGAGCGGGTTCCCGCCGCCCAGGCTGTGCGCGAGGTCGTCACCGGTCATCGCGGCGACCTGGACCGATGCCGCCGCACCGAGAGCGACGACGAGCAGCAGGTGGCGCAGGGGACGTCGCCACGCCGGGACGAAGGCGTACACGATCGCGAGCAGGCCGGCGAGTGGCGCCAGCACCACGGCAGCGTGGACGACGAGCGGATGCAGCGGGATCCCGGTGATGGTCATGCGCTGACCGTAGCCACTGTTCCTGTGAGCGGGCTGTCAAAAAGCAGGGAGGTCGTCGAGGCAATAGCCTGTGCCTCATGGCTGACGACTACACCGACGACCTGCGCCTCGCGCACGTGCTCGCCGATGACGCCGACTCGATCACGCAGGACCGGTTCAAGGCGCTCGACCTCCACGTCATGAGCAAGCCCGACCTCACCCCGGTCAGTGACGCCGACCAGGCGGTCGAGGAGTCGATCCGCCGGACGCTGAAGCGCGCACGCAGCCGCGACGCGGTCCTCGGCGAGGAGCAGGGCTCGGTCGGCCACAGCCAGCGACGGTGGATCATCGACCCGATCGACGGCACCAAGAACTTCGTGCGTGGAGTGCCGGTCTGGGCGACCCTGATCGCCCTCGAGGTCGACAACGAGATCGTGCTCTCGGTCGTCTCGGCCCCCCTGCTGCAGCGCCGCTGGTGGGCTGCGAAGGGTCAGGGCGCCTACACGGGCAAGAACCTGATGAAGGCCGTGCAGATCCACACCTCCGACGTGCGCCGCCTCGAGGACGCGTCGTTCTCGTACAGTTCGCTGTCGGGCTGGGAGGAGCGCGACCAGCTGGAGGACTTCCTCGCGCTGTCCCGCCGGGTCTGGCGCACCCGGGCCTACGGCGACTTCTGGAGCTACATGATGGTGGCCGAGGGCGCCGTCGACATCGCAGCCGAGCCCGATCTGGAGCTCTACGACATGGCGGCGCTCGACATCATCGTCCGCGAGGCCGGTGGCACCTTCACCTCCCTGGACGGACAGCCCGGTCCGTGGGGTGGCAACGCCGTGGCCACCAACGGCCACCTCCACGACGCCACGCTCGCCTTCCTCGGCTCGGTGCACGATGACACCGATCCCGACGGCATCCGCCCCTCCGGTGGTGTGACGAACCTGTTCAGGGGCCCCGCGCGCGGCTAGCGTGGAACCACGGGGCAACGCTCGAGGAGGCACGGATGCTGATCAGCGACGTACTACGTGGCAAGCCTGACCAGGCGGTCGTGACGATCGCTCCGGACGCAGGCGTCCGGTCCCTGCTCGCGCTGCTCGCGGCACACAACATCGGCGCAGTGGTGGTGAGCGCCGACGGCCGCAGCGTCGACGGCATCGTCTCCGAGCGCGACGTCGTGCGGCACCTGCACTCCGACGGCACGGTCATCAACAACGTGGTCTCCGCGATCATGACCCGCTCGGTGCGCACCTGCAGCCCCGGAGACGCGCTCGACGAGGTCCTGCACGTGATGACGGACGGCCGGTTCCGCCACATCCCCGTCTGCGACGACTCCGGCTGCGTCGGCATCGTCAGCATCGGCGACCTGGTCAAGCAGAAGATCGGACAGCTCGAGTTCGAGCGCGACCAGCTCGACCAGTACGTCCACCAGACCTGACCCCTCACGCGCCGGTTAGGCTCTCCCCCATGAGCCAGAAGCCTGAAGTCGAGTTCGTCGACCCCACCCAGACCTACACCGACCTGGTCATCACCGACCTGATCGAGGGCGACGGCGACGAGGCCGTCGCCGGCAAGAACGTCGCTGTGCACTACGTCGGCATCGCCCTGTCGACCGGCGAGGAGTTCGACGCGTCGTACAACCGCGGCTCGGCGTTCCAGTTCCCGCTCGGCGGCGGCCGCGTCATCGCCGGCTGGGACCAGGGCGTGCAGGGGATGAAGGTCGGCGGCCGTCGCCAGCTCGTCATCCCTCCGCACCTCGGTTACGGCAACCGCGACCTGGGCGTCATCAAGCCGAACGAGACCCTGATCTTCGTCGTCGACCTGCTCAAGGTCGGCTGACCAGGTAACGCAAAGCGCCCGCTTCCCTCACGGGAGGCGGGCGCTTCGTCGTTCAGGCTGCCAGCGTTGCTGGCGTCTCACCAGGGCAGGTCGTCGGGGACGCCGTCGCTACCAGCGACCACGCGCGCGGCCTGACCACGCAGCTCGACGACGTCGCCGTCGACGAGCTGACGTCCGCGGCGGACGTCGACCTCGCCGTTGACCTTCACGAGGCCTGCCGGACAGACCTCCTTGGCCTCGGAGCCGTTGTCGATCAGGTTGGCCAGCTTGAGGAACTGACCCAGCCGGATCACGTCCTCGCGGACAGCGACGTCGACCGGCTCCGGACCGCGCGGCTCCTCGCCCTTGCGGCGGAGTCCGAGCCTCATCGGAGCACCCACGGGGCGCCAGCGAGGGAGGGCACGAGGCCGAGCAGCAACCAGAGCGAGAGCCACGACTTCAGGTGGATCACCCGGGCTGCAGCGATGCCGGCGATGCCGAAGGCCGCGGCGTTGAAGAGCATCACCCACTTGCCGGGGGTCTTCTCGATCATGGTGCCCGCGATCACGATCCAGCCGACCGCGAGCAGCATCGCCACGGTCACCACGAGCGCGGTCATGACCCACCGCTGGACACGGCGGATCGACGCGTCGTCGTACGACGTCGGCCGCGCGGGGAGCGCGTTGGGATCCATCAGGTGCCGGGGGCGGCGCACCTGCGACCGCTCGGGAAGGTTGCTGCTCATGGGCACATTCTCCCCCAGCCGGGACGCGCTCCGTGCCGCAGCACGATCAGTGCAGCACGACCGTCAGGGCGTGGATGACCACACCGACCAGGCCACCGACGATGGTGCCGTTGATCCGGATGAACTGGAGGTCACGGCCGACGTGCAGCTCGATCCGGTCGGAGGCCTCCTTGCCGTCCCACTTCTCGATCGTGTGGGTGATCACGGCCGTCAGCTCCGAGCCGTAGCGCGACACGGCGAAGACCGCGGCATCGGCGGCGAGCCCGTCCAGCCTGACCCTGAGGTCGTGATCGGCCAGGAGCCGCTTCGCGAACGCGACGACCTCCTCCTCGAGGCGCTCGGCGAGCGGACCGTCCGGGTCCTTCATGGAGGTCGCGAGCGCGTTGCGGAACGCGGTCCACAGCGAGATGACCGTGGAGGCGAACTGCGGGTGGTCGAGCACGCGGAGCTTGAGGTTCTCGGCGCGCTGCTGCGTCGAGGCGTTCGTGAGCAGGTCGTCGCCGAGGCGTGCCAGCATCGAGTCGAGCGCCTTGCGGGCACGGTGACGAGGGTCGGCGCGGATGTCGCCGAGCCACTTGATCGCCTCGACGTGGAGGCGCTCGGTCACCATCTCATTGAGCCTGTCGGGGGCCCACCACGGCGCGCGCTCGATCAGCACCTCGGCGAAGGTCTCCGGGTTGTTCTGCAGCCAGGCGTGAAGCTCCTCCAGGGCGAGGTCCACCAGCCCGTGGTGCAGGTCGTCCCGCACCGCTTCGACGACGAACGTGCCGAGGATCGGCGAGAGCGGTTCCTCGCGGAAGCGCGGCACGAGGGCCATCTCCACGAGCTCGGAGATGTGGTGGTCCTTCACCTTGGCCAGGCCGATGGAGGCGACCTCCATGGCCTCCTTGACCACCTTGCGGGCGTTGGCACGATCGACCGCCCATGTCCCGACGCGCCGGCTCAGCTCCGCCGAGGCCACCCGGTCCCGGATGACCGCCTCCTGCAGGAAGTTCTCCCCCACGAACTCCTCGAGGCCACGCCCCAGCTCGTCCTTGCGCTTCGGGATCAGTGCGGTGTGGGGGATCGGGAGCCCCAGCGGGTGGCGGAACAGCGCGGTCACCGCGAACCAGTCGGCCATCGCACCGACCATGCTCGCCTCGGCCCCTGCGTTGACGAAGCCCAGCCAGCCGTCCTGACCGAGTGTGGCCGCGTAGACGACGGCGGCGAACACCAGCAGCGACAACGCGACCGCACGCATGCGGCGCAGCGCCGTACGCCGGGCGGCATCGGCCGACGTGTCGGTGACGGGCGCGGCGGAGTGCGTCAGCGTGTCCACGCCGGCGATTGTGTCAGGCGCCCGGCGGGCGCGTCACCGCAACGTCGCCCACCAGCAGGGTCGGCGTGAGGCCCGCGACGACCGCGACGTCGACGGGAGTCCCGACCGCGTGGCGGACCGCGTGGGGCTGCCAGGACCGGAGCGTGCGGCCCGAGGCGAGACGCACGGTGTGGAGCACGAAGGCGCCCTGGTACTCGACGGAGACGACCTCTGCGGTGGAATCCGGGCCGCCCGCCGTGAGCGCGACCTCGTGCGGACGGAGCACGACCTCGACGTCGACGTCGCCCGACCACCCCGGCACCGTCGAGACCACGCCGATCTCGCAGGTCAGCAGGGCCTTGTGGACGTGCGCCGGCAGGAAGTCGGCCTCGCCCATGAAGGACGCGACGAAACGCGTGGCGGGCTGCTCGAAGACCCGCTCGGGAGTGTCTGCCTGCTCGATCCGGCCAGCCTGCATGACCACCACGCGGTCGCCGATCGCCAGTGCTTCGGTCTGGTCGTGCGTCACGAACACTGCCGTCGTCCCGGTCGCGCGCAGCGCGCCGACCAGCTCGGAGCGCACCTGGCCACGGAGGTTCTCGTCGAGCGAGGAGAACGGCTCGTCGAGCAGTACGACGGCCGGCCGCGGCGCAAGGGCACGCGCGAGCGCCACCCGCTGCTGCTCGCCACCGGAGAGCTCGTGGGGGTAGCGCTTCGCCTTGTCGCCGAGACGCACGAGCTCGAGCACCTCGGCCACTCGGGCCCGACGCTCAGCGCGCGACAGGTGGGCGATGCCGAAGGCGACGTTGCGCGCGACGGTCAGGTGCGGGAACAGGGCGTGGTCCTGGAAGACCATGCCCACCCGACGCTGCTCGGGGTGGCGGAAGGTGCCCTGCGCGGCGACGGTCTCGCCGGCGATCTCGATCCGGCCGGCGTCCGGGCGCTCGAGGCCCGCGATCAGCCGCAGCGCCGTGGACTTGCCACAGCCCGAGGGGCCGATCAGCGTGACGATCTCGCCCGGCTGGACGACGAGGTCGAGCGAGGCGGCCGCCGGCACCTTGCCGTACGACTTGCCGACGGCCTCGAAGACGAGTGCCGGTACGGCGGTGGCGGAGCTGGTCACTCAGTGACTCCTCGATGCTGTGGCGCGCGCTGCGCGATCGGCAGTGCGGACCTGGCGGAAGAGCAGGAAGACGGGGACGACGGCCAGCGCGACGATGACCAGTGCCGGGAGGGCCGCCTGCTCCCAGAGGTTCTCCTTGGCACGCTGGTGCACCCAGACGGAGACCGTCGTGAAGCCGAACGGTCGCAGCATGAGCACGAGCGGGAGCTCCTTGATCGAGTCGATCGACACCAGCACGAGCGCGACCGCCATCCCCGGCCGGACCAGAGGGGCGTGGACGCGCCGCAGCACGCGGAACGGGCCTGCGCCCAGGCTGAGCGCGCTCTGCGTCACGGTCGGCGACAGCTTGGCGTACGACGCGTCGAGCGCCTGGTGCGCGGGCCCGAGGAAGCGCACGACGTACGCCACGAGGATGGCGAGGACCGACCCGGTGACCGCGATGCCGAGGTGCAGCAGGTCATCGGCGTACTTGATCAGGAGGAGCGTGCCGAGCGCGATGACCGCACCCGGGACTCCGTAGCCGAAGGCGGTGAGCTGGGCGGCGCCGCGGACCAGCCGGCCACCCCCCAGACGCAGGGCATGACCGATCAACATCGCCAGCACCACGCACAGCACCGCGACGACGAGGGCGACGGTGACCGAGTTGGCCAGTGCAGACCCGAACTCGGGATCGGTCAGGGTGCCGTCGGGGTCGTCCGCGCCCGCGAGCGACCACTGGACCAGGCGCGCCACGGGGACGAGCACACTGACCGCGAGCGCCGCCGTGCAGGCGAGCGTCGCGAGGAGCCCGCGCACCGGACCGAGCTTCGCGGTCTGCAGCCCCGCACCTCGTCCACCCTTCTGGGTGTAGCCGGCACGGCCGCGCAGGCCCCGCTCACCGAGGATCACCGCCACGGCGAAGAGCATCACCAGGCAGGCCAGCTGGGCCGCCGAGGCGAAGTCGTAGGTCTGCTTCCAGACCAGGTAGACGCCGTAGGAGACGGTCTGGACGCCGAAGTACTGGACGGTGGCGAAGTCGGTCAGCACCTCCATCATGACCAGCACGAGGCCGGCGGCCATCGATGGGCGCGCGAGCGGCAGCAGCACCTTGAAGAACGCCCGCCGCCGGCTCGCGCCGAGGACGCGCGCCGCGTCGTACGTCGTGGGCGCCTGCTCGGCGAAGGCAGCGCGCGCGAGCAGGAAGACGTACGGGTACAGCGTCAGCGACATGACGACCGCGCAGCCGGGCAAGGTGGCCATCGAGATGCCGAACCCGTCCCCGAGGACCGACCGCAGAGCTCCCTGGACGGGTCCGGCGGCGTCGAAGGTCGACAGGAAGGTGAAGCCGAGGATGTAGGCCGGCATCGCCAGCGGGAGCACCAGCAGCCAGACGAAGACGTTCCGGAGCGGGAAGGTGTACGCCGTGACCAGCCACGCCAGCCCGGCGCCGATCACGAGCGTGCCGCACGCCACCGAGACCATCAGCAGCAGCGTCGTCACGACCATGCTGCCGAGCTCGGCCGGGAGTGCCGGGCGGTCGGCCCGGGTCACGTCGACCAGGACCGCGGCGACCGGCGCCACGACGAGGGCCGCCACCACCACGACGAACGCCGACCAGCCCGGTCGGCCGCGCATCGCTGCGCGGCGGATCCGGGCTGGCGCCGGCTGGACGACGTCGAGCGGGACGACCCCTTCGGTCACTTGTAGCCGGCCTCCACGAGCAGGTCGAGTGCCTCCGCGTTGAGCTCGCCGTACGCCGCAGCGTCGATCGGCATGCGCTTGAAGGGGCCGAACGCCGCGGCCGGGCCGTCGACCTCGACGGCCGGGTTCACGGGGAACTCGTGGTTGCCCGCGAGCATGGCCACCTGCCCCTTCGGGCTGGCCAGCCACTCGAGCAGCTTCTGCGCCTTCGCCTTGGCGTCGCTCGTGGCGACCACGCCGGCACCGGAGACGTTCGTGACGACGCCGGCGCCGTCCTGGGAGGCCCAGTAGAGGCCGAGGTCCTTGAACTTGCCCTCGGCCTGGTTGCGCGCGAGGTAGTAGTGGTTGGTGATCGCGACATCACAGGTGCCGGCTTCGACCGCCTCGAGCAGGAGGACGTCGTTGGCCATGATGTCGACGTCGTTGGCCACCCAGCCCTTGACGATCTCGAGCGCCTCGGCGCGACCGTGGAGGTCGATCAGTGCGGCGACCAGCGCGGAGGTGTAGCTCTCGCTGGTGTCGCGCATGCAGAGGCGGCCCTTCCACTTGGGGTCGTCCAGGCCCGCGTAGGTGTCCTGCGCGTCGAAGTCGGTCGGCTTCACCTTCGCCGGGTTGTAGACGACCGTGCGTGCGCGGGAGACGAGCCCGAACCAGCGGTTGTCGGCGTCGCGCAGGTCGGCGGGCACGGCTGCGTCGAGGGCCGGCGAGTCGATCGGGGCGAGCAGGCCCTGGTCGGCGGCGTTCCACAGGTTGCCGGCGTCGACCGTCATGAAGATGTCGGCGGGCGAGGCCTTGCCCTCCGCCTTGATCCGCTCGATCAGGTTCGGCGCCTCGTCGTCGATGAAGTCGACGGTGATGCCGGTCTCCTCGGTGAACTGCTTGAAGACCTTCTCGCTGCCGTAGTGACGAGCCGAGTAGACCTGCAGGTCCGCCGGGTCGTTGCCGAAACCGAGGAAGGAACAGCCGGACACGACCGAGGAGAGGGCGAGGCCGGTGGCGGCGAGGGCAGCGAGACGGCGGGTGCGGCGCATGGGGTGGCTTCCTGGAGCGGCGGAGCGGACGAGACAACATCCTAAGGTAAGGCTTACCTGTCATGGTCGGCGACTGCGTCACATCGTGGGAGAATCCCGACATGGCCCGCACCGTGATCACCTTCGGCACCTTCGACGTGTTCCACGTCGGTCACCTTCGCGTCATCGAGCGAGCAGCCGCCCTGGGCGACCGCCTCGTGGTCGGCGTGTCCGCCGATGCGCTGAACATGAGGAAGAAGGACCGGCTCCCGGTCTTCTCCGAGGCCGAGCGCTTGGCGATCGTGGGCGCCCTCAAGCCCGTCGACGAGGTGTTCGTCGAGGAGAGCCTCGAGCTCAAGCGCGACTACATCCTCAAGTTCAACGCCGACGTGCTGGTCATGGGCGACGACTGGGCGGGCCGCTTCGACGAGTTCAAGGACATCTGCGAGGTCGTCTACCTGCCGCGCACGCCCGCCATCTCGACCACCGCCCTGATCGAGAAGATCTCCGGCGGGGCCTGATCCCCGATACGCTGGCCTCTCGCCCCATGAGGAGTTCTCGGACAACCATGCGCCTGCACCGCCTTGCCCCTGCCGCCATCGGCCTCGCGCTGGTCGCCACCAGCGCTTCGATCACGGCCGCGTCGGCCCACGACCTGCCCGCGCCTCCGGCGAACTCCGCACCGCAGGCGCTCGAGGCGCTCGAGCAAGTCCAGGAGATCCTCGACTCCCCGAAGCAGGACGCGGACCTGACCCAGGCCCTCCTCGAGCTGCGCCAGGAGCTTCCCGGCCTGGACAAGGCCGATCGTCGTGAGGCACGCAAGGCGTTCGCGCGTCCGAGTGCGCCGAACAACCTCGACAACGCCTACTACGGCGCGTGGGATGGGGTACCGGCTGCCAACCAGAAGAACACCTGCGACGCTCCCGCGTTTCTCTCCAGCACGCCGTCGTTCCCGGACAAGCCGTTCTGCGTGCACTGGGTGAACAACGCAGCCAGCCGCCACTACGCCTCCGACGCCGAGGTCGCGGACACCGTCGCGACGCTCGACGCCGTGTGGCAGACCGAGATCGGCGCGCTCGGCTACCGCACCCCGATCTCCGACGGCACCTACGGCGGCGGCGACGGCAAGGTCGACATCTACCTCTCCGACACCATGGAGAACGGCGTCGGGCTCTTCGGCTACGCCGTTCCCGAGGGCGACCCGAGCATCCAGGTCTCCCCCGGCTACGTGGTCCTCGAGAACGACTTCACCGAGGTCGCGGGCGCCGGTGGCACCTCCGCCGAGGGATTCCGCCGTGTGACCGCCGCACACGAGTTCTTCCACCTGGTCCAGTTCGCCTACGACGCCGATGAGGACCCGTGGCTCATGGAGTCCACGGCGACGTGGGCCGAGGAGCGGGTCTTCACCGACGTCAACGACAACCGCAACTACATCGGCCAGAGCTCGCTGCCCCGCCCCGCACAGCCCGTCGACTACCTGGGCGGCAACGCCGAGTACGGCAACTGGGTCTTCCACGAGCTGCTCACCCAGCGCCTCGGCGTGATGACCATGCGCAGCATGTGGGACCGTGCCGCCGAGGTCCGTGGACCCAACGTCCGTGACGCCGTCGAGACCGCGGTCGCCCGCTCGGGCTCCTCGCTGCTCAACGAGTTCCGCCAGTTCTCCGGTGCCGGCCTGGCGCCGCAGCTCTTCTGGGCCGAGGGCGGCGCCTACCCGGCCGCGCGCATCAACCAGAGCTGGACCCTGCGCCGTGGCCGCTCCACCGGCCTGCGCACGGTGTCGATCAACCACCTGGCGAGCGCCGACTACCTCTTCCGTCCACATGGTGCACTGGGCGCTTCCCGGTGGAAGCTGCGCCTCAAGGTCGACGCTCCCAGCGTCGGAGGCACTGCCTACGCGATCGTCTTCTACAAGGACGGATCAGTGACCCACGTGCCGATCGGGCTCAACCGCTACGGCAACGCGACCGTGGTCGTGCCGTTCTCGTCGAGCACCGTCGACCGCGTCGGACTGGCGCTCGGCAACGCGACCGCGAGCAACGGCCGTACGACCGCGTTCAAGGCGACCGTACGCCGCTGACGCGCGCCGAGGCTGGGCGCCCGCGGCCCGTCAGACGGTTGGACTCCCGGTTAGGCTGACCCCTCACCACATGAGGAGTCTCGGATCGTCATGCGTCTTCACCGTCCCGTCCACCGTCTCGCCCCCACCGCCCTCGGCCTCGCCCTCGTGGCCACCAGCGCCTCAGTCACCGCGGCCCGGGCGGACGACGTGCCCGGCCCGCCGGCTCACTCAGCGCCGCGGGCGCTCGAGGCGCTCGAGCACGTCCAGGAGATCCTCGACGCACCGCAGGGCGACGAGGACCTGACGCTGGCCCTGCTCGACCTGCGGCAGGAGCTGCCCGACCTCGACAGGGCGGACCGGCGTGAGGCACGGAGGGCGTTCGCCCGACCCACCAGCCCGAGTGCGATCGACACCGCCTACAACGGCGCCTGGACGGCTGAGGAGACTGCGGCCTCGCGCAGCACCTGCGACGCGCCCGCCCTGCTGTCGACCTCACCGTCGTACCCGGATCGGCCGTTCTGCGTGCACTACGTGCCCGCGGACGCTCAGCCCGGCAGCCGCCACCGCGTGAGCGACGCCGTCGTCGACGACACGGTGACGACCCTCGACGCCGTGTGGCAGACGGAGATCGGTGCCCTCGGCTACCGGACGCCACTCCCCGACGGTGCCGCGGGCGGCGACGGGAAGGTGGACGTCTATCTCTCCGACACCGTCCAGGACGGCATCGGCATCTTCGGCTACGCCGTCCCCGAGGGTGACCCGAGCCTCCAGGTCTCCCCGGGCTACCTGGTGCTGGAGAACGACTTCGCCGAGCTCGCGGGCGTGAGCGGCACGTCCGCCGAGGGCCTCCGACGCGTCACGGCAGCCCACGAGTTCTTCCACCTGGTCCAGTTCGCCTACGACGCCGACGAGCACCCGTGGCTGCTCGAGTCGACGGCCACCTGGATGGAGGAGCAGGTCTTCGACGAGATCAACGACAACCGCAGCTTCCTCGCCCAGGGTCCCGTACGCCGTCCGCGCCGCTCACTCGATCGGCTCGACGGCGGCGCAGAGTACGGCTCCTGGGCCTTCCACCAGCTCGCCACCGAACGGTTCGGTCCACGAGTCGTGCAGCGGGCCTTCGACCACGCCGCGGCAACCCGCGGCAGGAACTCCCTGCCGGCGCTCGACGCGGCGCTGCGCGAGGTCGGATCGAGCCTAGAGGTCCAGTTCCGCCGCTTCGCCAGTGCGGCGACCACGCCGTCGGCGTTCTGGTCCGAAGGTGCCGCATTCCCCCCGGCAGCGACCTCGGGAGAATGGAGCCTGGGCCGGGCGCGGCCGTCGGTCGGCTGGCGGTCGGTCAGCATCGACCACCTGGCGGCCGCCGACCACGTCTTCCGCCCGCGGGCTGGCCTGCAGGGCGCGTGGAAGCTTCGCCTCCGGGTCGACGCCCCGCGGACCGCGGGCGCCGCGCAGGCGCTCGTGGTCTTCAAGGACGGGCGCGTGGCGGAGTACCCCTTCCGCCTCGACCGCTACGGCAACGGTGCACGCACGGTGCCGTTCTCCGCGCGTGAGGTGAGCCGGGTCATCCTGACCACGGCGAACGTCTCGACGTGGCGCAACGGTCGTACGACGAGGTTCAAGGCGACGATCCGCCGCTGACGCAGCTCGTCGCGGTGGCGTTGTCAGACGGCCGGATCCGCCGGTGCCTCACGGATCACCCGGCTGAAGACCGGGGCCGTGAGCGTCTCCAGCGACTGCACGAGGCTGGCGTGACGCTGCGCCAGCGACTCCACCAGGCCGGCCAGATCGGCCTGCACCGACGCCAGGCTGGCCATCGTGTCGGCGATCTCGCGCTGCTTCACGATGAAGTCCTGGAGCGGCTGCACGCTCGCCGAGGCGAGGTCGCCGACGGCGTTCGCGAGCGCGCCGATCTGGCGCACCGCCTCGTCGGGCTGCGTCGCCGTCTTGCCGACCGCGACGAGCGCGTCCAGGGCCCCGGTGGCAGCGTCGAGGGCCAGCTTCTGGGACCTGGAGAGAAGCGCGATGGGGTCGATCGGGACGAGCGGAAGGTCAGCCATGGGCCGAGCGTAGCCACGCTGCTCCCCCACTGACCACGAACTCGCCACGAAATCGCGCCGGACGCGACGACGCCCCGGACCGCAACGGTCCGGGGCGTCGTCGTACGGGACTCCGCAGGGAATCAGATGTGCCGCAGGATGTCCTCGACGCGGTCCTTGGCGTCACCGAAGAGCATCGCCGAGTTCTCCCGGAAGAAGAGCGGGTTCTGCACGCCCGCGTAGCCCGAGGCCATGGAGCGCTTGAAGACGATGACGTCCTTGGCGTTCCAGACCTCGAGGACCGGCATGCCGGCGATCGGGGACGTCGGGTCCTCGGACGCGGCCGGGTTGACCGTGTCGTTGGCGCCGATGACGAGGACGACGTCGGTCTCCGGGAAGTCCTCGTTGATCTCGT